>ENA-ORDC01000225-ORDC01000225.1-marine-metagenome-genome-assembly--contig:-NODE-225-length-61214-cov-18.532836_pt1 | contig 61214 bp, 49 predicted proteins | sample MGYA00237783_ERZ508515 | MGnify/ENA primary metagenome ERZ508515 (study PRJEB26186, sample SAMN06268792) | marine metagenome | isolation source: Eden Landing Ponds, San Francisco, CA, USA | place...
GGTGTCCTCGCGGAGCTGGCGCTACCGATCGCGTTGCTCTGTGTCGGGGCGTCGATGGAACTTGCATTCCCCCGTGAGGATCTCGGGACGGTCGGGTCGGTCGTCGGCCTGAAGGTGGTGCTGATGCCGGCGCTGGCGTGGCTCACCTTCACGATGCTGGGCGTGTCCGATCTCACGATTCAGGCCAGCGTCCTCATGTTTGGTGCCCCGACTGCGGTCTCGACGTACATCTACGCCGGCGAACTCGGTGGGGATCGTCGGATCGCCTCACTCAACATCTTCGTGACGACCGTCGTCTCCATCGTGACGCTGCTCGGCGCCTTCGAACTGCTGCTGTGAGACATTCGTCTACTCACAGTCGGAATCCTCGTGAAGGCTGAAACGGGCCAGGGGTCGGAGACACCGATATCCATCGCGAACGAGATTTACCATTTGGACCGCTCGGAGGATATTAACGCAATCATGGGAGGAACCGAATGTATCGGCGTCTGCCCGGACCCGATGGGCAACAGATAGGACAGGAAATATATGGGAGGAGAACGGTCATATGCCAATGAACTCTGAAGACGATCAGAAGCAGTCGCACAGAGAGACTTCTGCAGACCGTGTGGGTATGGGTCGCAGACGATTTACCGCTCTCGCAGGTGCCCTGTCGATCCCCCTCGTGGGCTGTGCTGAAGACGGTGGAAACGCGACAGACACCGACGAGACGCCCACCTCTATGTCGACTGACAGCCCGACGGCAACGGACACCCGGACGCCGACCGAGGAACCGACGCTGACTGAGACCGAAGAGCCCACGCCGACCGAGGAACCGGAACCCGGGGACAGCGACGGCAGGTACGGCACGCCTGAGGATCCGATCGCGTCGCCGGTCGGATTGGAAACGGTTGTCTCAGGACTGGATCAGCCGATTGATGTTGTGTTTCTTCCGGAGTCAGATTTGATATACCTGGTTTCCCGGCCGGGGACGATCATGGTCTACGATGGGGACGGCATCCGCGACGAACCGCTGCTCGATATCAGCGATCAGACCCTCACCGGCGGGGAGCGGGGCCTGCTCGGGATTGAACCCCACCCGGAGTTCGCCGACAACGGCCGGCTGTTCGTCCGGTACAGTGGCGAACGTCGCGAGGGGACGCCTACCGACTACAGCCACACGTTCCTCCTCGCCGAGTTCCAGGTCGACGACAGCCAGCTGTCGGCCGACCCGGACTCCGAGCGGACGATCATGGAGATCCCCGAACCGCAGGATAATCATAATGCGGGCGATCTGGCGTTCGGACCGGACGGATACCTGTACGTCCCCGTGGCTGATGGCGGTAACGAGTTCGACATCGGGCCGGGCCACGTCGAGGACTGGTACGAGTTCAACGAGGGCGGTAACGCCCAGAACACGGAGGAGAATCTGTTGGGTGGGATGGTACGTATCGATGTCGATTCGGATCCGACCAGACATTCCCGGACCGACGCCGACGCGCCTGCGGACCCGCCCGGGAACGGCGACGGGTACGCGGTGCCCGCGGACAATCCACTCGTCGATTTGGATGGGCACTACGACGAACTGTACGCCTGGGGACTGCGCAACCCCTTCCGGATGTCCTTCGACGGGGACCGATTGTTCGTCGGTCAGGTCGGCGAACACCAGTGGGAGTCGGTCTTCCTCGTCGAGAAGGAGACCAACTGCGGCTGGAACGTCCGCGAAGGCAGTCACTGTTTCGACGCCACCGACGACTACAACACGCCTAACTCGTGTCCGACGAAGGTGCCTGACGATGTCCGCAACGGCGAGGAGATCAGCGACCCTGTGCTGGAGTATCTCAACGCCCGGAACGGGCAACTCGATACCGACAACCACCTGACAGGCGTGTCGGTAGTGGGCGGGTACGTCTACCGCGGCTCGGCGATTCCCGAACTCCGGGAGCGGTACGTCTTCGGCGACCTGGCGCCGGGCGGTAGGCTGTTCGTCGGAACCCCGCCCGGCGACGGCGGGGACGGCTGGGGCATGAACCACGTCGAACTAACCGACGAAGCGGCATCGAAACTCGCCCAGATCACGGCTTTCGGTCGCGACGACGACGGAGAGATATACGTCGTTGATGGCAGCGGTTCGCTGTTCCGTCTCGTCTCGGGATCCTGAGCAGCTGATACCTTGTCCGATCGGCGAAACGGTGACCAGCCGTTCGCGGTTCAGACTATCGACTGGGAATGTATGATAACTGGTGGATGAGCCACCAGTTTGAAACGACACCCTTGGCGGCAAGGAATTGCCGCATTTACCTTTTCCATCTCATCGTATATAATTATTTCTTCCTAACGGATTTTGGCGTAGATTTGATTTGTGTTGGAATATTTCATCGACTTTTATAAAAACAGTTTTCAATACGCCCTCTCTAAGACCGTATGTCGAACACAGTAGTGTTCGATGGTCATAAGACACAGTACTCGCCTCCTCTGGACAAGGAGGCTTTTTGACCGAAGTAGATATTGCGCACGAGCTGGACACTCTCGGTTCAATTGATTAGGCCTCGGTAGAACTCCACCAATATCTGATACTTGTCTAATATTTTGCTGAATACACAACGCGACTTCATCACGTAACGCCCGTGGTCTCGATTTATCGATCGATATGCATTCCCTGGGTTCGTCCAGATGCATACTGATTCGATCGGTATATCTAGTAAATCTGTCAGAATCTGCTACTCGTTGGATCCCTGCTGTTCCAGGATGTCTACAAATCGATCCGCAAACTCGACAGTTCGAGTCGGCATACCGTAACGAGCCGAATCCATCCCGAATTCTTTGAGTTCCGAGACGAAGTCGGGCGTATGCGTCATCTCCGTTACCGAGTCACGGACATCGATCTCGAGCATACCGTCGTCGGTATCGAGCCACGGCTGGGCCTGTTGTCGTTCGTCATACTCGATCTGATACGTTTCGCCGCCGACTGCGTCCACGATATCGGTGAGGGTTCCCACCTCGACAACCTCGTCCTCGTGGACTAAAAACAATGTATCGTCTCTAACTTCGGGGGTATACCGCTTCATAGGGAACGTGTGGAAGGGCGTGGTAAATAATGCTATGACTGACGATGCCGATTCTGTCGACAGACTGGTTTAATACGAAGAGATTTTCTTGTGAGACCTGAATCTCGCCAACCAAATGGCTGAATTCTGCGTTCCCCCTTCCCGAACAATACAGCCATACGAATGTAAAGGAGATTCTGAATGATAGATATTTTAAATATATCGCTTCGTAGACGGACTTTTCGAATGGAGATTCCAATATAGACTAGGTTCTGGACTGCGAAATGAAATATTCGAGTTGAAATCTGTTCCCTTCTCACGAACGAGCCTGGCTGGGCTCGGTCCCAGCGGGATCGTTTTAAATATTATCTCAAGATCAAATTCCAGCCGGTTTACAGTAGCTCGTCTATGGAGACTGTTGATCTGTCCGACCACACTTTTTAAAGAGAGTTCGTATCTGACCAGAAACTGTTCCCCTCTAGGGAACAAACATAGCCAACTTACTACTGAGGAATTTATTCACGAGAAAGCGTCGGCGTTGATAGAGAAACGGATGAAGATGCCCCCAGAGCGCCTGAAACCGTCGACTGTTCGTTGATGAAAGTGTCCGCGATCACGGGGTGACGAAATCCGTGCGAAATGCCCCGGTTGCAGTATGAATACTTGCCGCACGTGTGTATCGCGGCCAGGTTGACACAGTTAGACGCAACGGGGACATTTTATTAGGATAGGTATCGCACACGAAGACGAACTCATGGATGTCGCATTAATCGGTTCGAGCGGTCACACCGGCTACGTCACGAATGAGATGGATCATCCGGCAGTCGATATCGTTGGAGTAGCCCCTGGATCGGCGGGAGAAGATGTCTCTGATCTGTACGGGCAGGTGTCCGATCGAGACGCTTCAGTCGCATTGTACGAATCAGCTGGGGAACTCCTGGAGGAGGAACAGCCCGACGTTTCGGCGATTTCCTGTCAGTTCGCTGACCTCGCACCGGTGAGCGAGCAAGCTCTTGAGATGGGGGTTGACGTCTTTACGGAGAAGCCGCTGGCGACGACGCTGACGGATCTGGAGCGTCTCCGGGACGCCTACGAAGAGAGCGACGCTGAACTCGTTGGAATGTTCGGGATCCGGTACGATCCCTGGTTTTACACGGCTCATCGGCGGATCGAGGAGGGTGCGATCGGCGACGTTCGGCTCCTGTACGGGCAGAAGTCCTACAGGCTCGGGTCGCGGCCGGAGTTCTACCGCTCCCGCGAGACCTACGGCGGGACGATCCCATGGGTCGGTATCCACGCCATTGACTGGATCAACTGGGTAACCGACGCCGAGTTCGAGTCCGTCCACGCCCAGCATTCGCGTCGGCAGAACCGCGACCACGGCGATCTCGAGACGAGTGGGGTGGTCACGTTGGAACTCTCCGATGAGGTTCTCGCGACGGTTTCGGTCGACTATTACCGTCCCGATACGGCTCCGACTCACGGCGACGACCAGCTCCGGGTCGTCGGAACGGATGGCGTCATCGTCGTTCGAGACGAGGAACTCTACTTGATCAACGACGGACACGAGGGCGAGCGCCGCCTCCAACAGCAAGACGGCGGGTCTATCTTCCCTGACTTCCTGTCGATGCTCGCCGGCGAGAGTGACTGTCTGATCACGGCTGAAGAATCCTTCCGAGCGACAGAAGTGAGTCTGAAAGCCCGAGATGCAGCCGATAAGAGACGGACGCTTGAATTGTAAATCGTCAGAGCCGCCGTTTTCAGAAGATTAAAACGCGCGCTGCGATAACGGCGATATACCTGATGTCGTTCGATCAGCTAACTGTGTCGGGGGCATCTGCGTCCGGGGCACGGACCCGCCTCACGTTCGTCGTATTCGGGTTCGTCGCGGTCAGTGGGGCCCTGATACAGATTCGTGGTGCGCTCATGTCGTCATTCCAAGACTCGTTTCTTGTCTCGGAAAGTCAACTCGGCCTGTTGACACCTGTCAGTACAATCGGGTTCACTGCTGCGATTATCTTGTTCGGGCTGTTCGCGGGGCGGTTGGATGCTCGTCGAGCAATGAGTGTCGGAATCGCCCTCACTGGGCTCGCTCTGTTTGCGCTCGGTTTCGCACCGTTTTTCCTCTTGCTGTTGCTGGTTGAGGGATTCCGCAACTTCGCGACCGGGATTTTTCGGGCGCTTGACCGTCCCGTTCTCAGCCATCTTTACACTGACTCTCGTGGCAGAATACTGAGCCTCGTTGGGATGGTCTGGGCGCTCGGTGCAGCGGCCGGGCCCGTGTTCGCAACAGTCGTGATGTCGGTATTTGGCCACAGCTGGCAGGTGGTCTATTTCCTACTGGCACTCGTCTGTGTTCCACTGGCTATTTTGCTCGTCCGACAGGATTTTTCCGGGTTCGAAGGAAGCGAACGCTCGTTCGCTGTCAACGACCTTCGACGTGTCGCTCGAAAACCTCGGATCCATACAATGACTGTGTCACTCGTATTGGTCGGCGGAATAGAGAGCGGGTTCTTCACCTGGCTTCCGTACTACATCTCACAGTCGTATGCACAGTCAACGGCGAACCTCAGTCTTTCTGTGTACCTCATCTCCTACATCCCGGGCCGATTCGGCTTCAGCTACCTGACCAGCCGATACCGGAACCTGAACCTGCTCGTGGCCTCCACGCTCATCTTGCCGATCGTGCTGTGGCTCACATTGCGAGTCTTCGAGGGAACCGCGCTGTTGGTGTCCATCTTCGCCGTCGGATTGTTGATGTCGGGACTGTTTCCGACGCTCATTACCATCGGCATGGACGCGGTTCCGTCGTTCAGCGGTCCGGTTAACGCGATGGGAAACTTCTCCGCCAGGATTGGATTCTTTATTGTTCCGGCTCTCATTGGAGTACTCGCACAGGTGTACACTATCCAGGCAGCGATGGGTGTTCAGATTGCCCTCGGGGCAGCGCTAACGGCTACGATACTCCTGTTCAAAATGATCGAATCCCGGTCCAAAACAGCGGCCCACTGACGTGAAAAAGAGCGGTAGAATATTCACATGAGCAATCGGGCAGCGTTGCTCACTGATTTGGGAGCGAGAAGGGTGTGAACCGATCGTCAGGTGAGGTCGCTGTTCGCTGGGTCGAAACCCCCCATTTGGCGTCTGTCTCAGAGACTAACTTCCGATCGGCGAACGCCTCGTCGAGGATGCTGTTCATGTCCTCGACGACCGTCTGGTATTCGCCGTCGTCGTTCTCGAACTCCGTGACGTACGTGTCTGGAATAGCATAGATGTATTGTGCCGAACGGTAGGCGGCGTTGACTGCCTGGACGAATCCCCTCGTGTTTTCCGGTGTACACCACAACTGATCACGCTCGCCAGTGGCACGTTCGGCAGCCACGCGGAGAACGTCCAGTCGGGGGTCTCCGCCTTCGTTATCGAATGTCTCGACCTCGCCGTCGGCGTACTCGACCCGCGTCTGTTCGTCGACCTGTTTCCACGTCACCTCGCCTTTCGTTCCGGTAATCTCCATGTGTGGGTCGACCCGCTCTTCAGGCGCGTGTGTCACGTAGAAACTGATATCGACCCCGGTTTCCGTCTCCAACTGAACTGCTGTCGTATCAGGTGCGTCGATGTAGGTGTGCCCGCGGTACATCTCCGCGGTGAGTTCAGTCGGCTCGGCCGATTCATGCATCGATTTGCCCGAAAGGAACAACATGTTGTTCAGATAGTGCGCGAAGGCGTTGTGGACTGGACCGTCGAGGATCACGTTGCCGTCGTAGATCTGCCGACCTGCCCAGGAGTTGCGCTCGTAGTACGACCGCATCCGGGGCCAGTAGCCCTTGGTGGCGATCTCTTCGATTTCGCCGAGTTCCCCGTCGACCAGCAGCTCCTTGAGTCGACGGATAGTCGGCGAGTGAATGTACTGAAAGCCGATCGAACAGAACTTGCCGGTCTCCTTGACTGTCTCGACGAGCCGGTTGTGTTGTTCAAGCGTCGGCGTCGGTGGCTTTTCCATCAGCACATCATACCCGCACTGCATGCCTTTACACGCCATTTCCACGTGTGTGTGGATTGACGTCGGCAGACAGAGAACGTCAATGTGGTTGTGCCCGTCCCTGAGGAGTTCATCGTAGGAGTCGAAAATCCTCACCCCCTCCTGTCGGAGCTCGGCGACGCGGTCCGCGTTCTTGACCTGATCGCGAACGACGACACCGGTGAGCCGGAGCCCCTCGTCTTCGAGCTTGCGGATGTTTCTGATATACGTATCAGCGAAGTTTCGCGCGCCGACGACAGCAAACCCTGTGCGTGTCATTGGTGATGATCTAGCGTGTAGTTATAGGCCGCCTGGTATTTAATTGTTATTGGGTTCGGACTCGAACTGCTCTGCCTCGCTCAGGTCCGGATTCTGTCTCCCTGGATCTTGAAACGTCCGGAATCGGGCCTTCTTCCGTGTGGCGGATACTCGGTATTTTTATGCCGACGGATTACGACTATCGAGTCGTGATGCAAACCAGTACCGACTCTCTAGAGACGCTCACGAGTCGCGTCGCGGATCACACCGCAGACCGGGACATGGAAGGCGAAGATTGGGAGAAGGCCGTGGCGATCAACGGACTGTTGGCCACCGGCGAGAAGGAGTACATCAAGGCCGCCCGCCGTCTCGTCGATCGATCGGTCCAGACACAGACGAGCGCGGGGCAGTTCACCTACGGCTCGCTAGATTACAAACCGTGGCTCGAACAGGCACACATCGATTCGTTCCAGGGTATCTCTGACCCGGCAGCGGTCGGGCAGGGCGTGCTCGACTTTTACGACCGGACCGGCGAACAGCGATATCTCGACGCCGCCGAACGCCAGTATGAGTTCCTCAAGGACGCGCCGACGACCTACGATGGCGGAATTACCCACCGTCGCGAGGACGTCGAGCTGTGGGTCGACTCAATCTACATGCAGTGTCCGTTCTTCGCAAAGTACGCCCACGCGGCCGACAACCCCGAGGCGTTCGACGACGCCGTTCGACAGGCCGTCGTCTGTGCGAAACACCTGCAGGACTCCCGCACCGGGATGTTCCGACACGCCTGGAAGGAGACGCCGGACAGCTACCCCTCGGGAACGTTCTGGAATCGAGGCAACGGCTGGGCTGCCGCCGGAATCATCGACACGATCGAACTGCTCCCCGAAGACCATGACGGTCGTCAGGACCTCGTCGATAGTTTCCGCGCACTCGCGGAGGGAACGGTCGACCGGCAGGACGACAGCGGCTTCTGGCACCACCTGCTCGACGATCCCACGACGACCCTGGAAACCTCGGGGACGCTCATGCTGAGTTACGCCTACAAGAAGGCCAGTGACATGGGCATCCTCGAAGACGATCGGTACGTCGAGGCGGCGCGAGACGGACTGGAGGTCTGCCTGCCGCTGGTCGACGACGACGGGCGAGTTCATCGCGTCTCCAAACCGCCGGGCGGCCCGAAGATGCCGATGGGCGTCACCTCCTATGGTCAGGGCTGGTTCCTGCTGGCTGCCTCGCTGTTCGCCGAGTAGACGAGCGTTCGAGTCCGTCGAGACGGCGGCCGGACACAATATTTATTCTTCCGCATCCAGAGTCCACAGACGATGGAAGATACCGAGAACACCCAGTTCGACGTCCGCGCGTACGGCGCGTCGGGCGACGGATCGAGCAGAGACACAGGCGCGATACAGGCGGCACTGGACGACTGTCAGGAGAACGGCGGTCGCGTCATCGTGCCGTCAGGCGAGTATCTCACGGCCCCGCTCGTCGTCGGCGACGACACGACGCTGCACCTCGAAGCGGGTGCGACGCTCCAGTTCGTCGGGGATTTCGAGGCCTTTCCATCGGTCGAGAGCCGGTGGGAGGGCTGGGACCAGGTCGGCTTTCACCCCTGTCTGTGGATCAAAGACGCCGAGAACGTGACGATCACCGGCAGTGGAATGATCGACGGTGGCGGTGAGTACTGGTGGAACTTCTACGAACGACCAGACGAGGAACTGCCAGACGGGCTGGTCGATCGGCTGGCCGAGTTCGACGAACGGAACGACAAGCAAGACGACGTGAGCAGTTTCACGCTCCGACCACCGCTGTTTCAGATTTACGGGAGTTCTGACGTCACGGTCTCCGGTGTCACACTCCAGAACTCACCGTTCTGGAACACGCACCTCGTCGACTCGAAAGACGTCACGATCCACGACGTGGCGATCGAGAATCCCGCCGAAGCGCCCAACGGCGACGGAATCGACATCGAGTCTTCGACGTCGGTCCGACTCAGTGATACGTACATCAACGCCGGCGACGACGCGATCTGTCTCAAGTCGGGCAAGGACGAGGAGGGTCGCGAGCGAGCACGGCCGGCCGAACAGATCACCGTGACCAACTGCACGGTCGAGGCAGGCCACGGCGGCGTCGTCATCGGCAGCGAGATGTCCGGCGATGTCCGGGACGTGACGGTCTCGAACTGCACGTTCAGAGACACCGATCGCGGGATCCGGATCAAGACGACGCGGGGCCGTGGGGGCGTCGTCGAAGACCTCCGATTCGACACCATCGTCATGCGTAACGTCGCCTGTCCGTTCGTGATCAACGGCTACTACTTTACCGACATCGACAGCGATCCCGAGCCCGTCGGGGAGACGACACCGATGGTCCGCCATATCCACTTCTCGGACATCACCGCCCGGAACGTCGAGAGCGCCGGATTCCTGGCTGGCCTCCCCGAGCAGTTCTTCGAAGACGTGACGTTCTCGAACGTGGAGATCGACGCGACGCGCGATCTGTCCGCCACGGATCTCAGACCCGCGATGGCTGATAACTACGAACAGCAACACGCGCTGTTCTGCAAGTCGGTCGGCGACATTAGCTTCGACGACGTGACGATCCGAACGCCCGGGACGACCGCGATGCAGTTCGAAGAGACCGGCCCTATCTCGTTGCACCGTCTCCGGGTCGGAGATCAGGTCGGTTCTCCGGTCGTGTCCGCCTCGGGGGTCGAGACACTCCAGGTGAGTGGGTGTATCGCGCCGACGGAGCGAACATTCATAGATGCCAACGGGGACGGAACGATATCGCTCGCGGGAAACCACGCTGGACTGGCTGACGCGCTCACGATCAGCGACGAAGGACCGACGATCGAACGCACGTAAGCCGTATCTCCGACGGGGCCGTTGTTTGCCCGGGGTCCGGATTCGGAGACCGTCGATCGGTACTGATTTGACGTTCACCACAGAAACCACGGCTATGCGACCCACTCGCCTCGACGTGATAGTCTTCGTCTACACGCTTGGTGTGGCCCTCTCTGGGGGTCTCCTCGCAGTCGAAAGCGGCGCCTCCGACAGAGTTTTCCTCGTTCTGTTGAGTCTCCTGATTGCACTTCCCTGGACGGTCTACTTTCGGGTGGCGATGCTTCCGAAACTCAAGGACGAACTCACCGAAGACGAGACAGAGAACGGCGCTTAGGACTGAAAGACAAAGCGGAATCAATTTTCCCCTCCATTTGTCCAGAGTGAGCGTCAGAGGGGCCAGATCTCCCGTTATCGTTCGAACGCAGTGAGATCCGGATACAGGTCGAGCAATCTGACGCGTTCCTCGCGGCGTCCAGACGCGTATGCCGCCAGCGTCACTGCAGTCGCCCAGAGGGCGTCCCGAGCCGTCGAGGGAGGGGTCTCGCCCATTTGCACCGTTTCGATGAACGCATCGGCCTTGTTATCGCTGCCCCCGTGGTAGGGATCGTGTTCCGTCCCGTCGATGTCGACCGTATAACTGTGGCGCTCGTTCCACTCCCGGCCCTCAATGTACAGCGCACCCTCGTCGTCCCACACGTGGATGTGTTCCCGGGTCCGAGGTACCAGGCCAGTGTCGGCGATGGTCGCAACCGTCCCGTTCTCGAATTCGATTCGGATCGACGACTCAGAATCCAGGATTTCCGCATCGTCGTGGAAGGAGACATTGGCATTGACGTGGGTCGGAGTAAGACCAGTCATCCAGAGAATGGCCTCGATCACGTGAATCCCGACGTTGATGAGATGACCGCCGCCACTGAGATCAGGGTCCATCCGCCAGTCATCCATTTCTTCGAAATACTCACGCCAGTTGTGGGTCAGTTCGCCGGTGATGAACGTTGGTTCGGTCTCGCCCTGTCGCCACCGTTGATATCCCTGGATGAAGGCCGGATTCAGATGGCGCTGAAAACCCAGCATGACGACGTTATCGGACTCCTCGGCGCGTTTGGTGAGGTCCATCGCCTCGTCTATTTTCGTTGCGATTGGCTTTTCCAGCAGCACGTGAAGATCTCGATCTAGTGCCGCCATCGATTGCTCGTAATGGAGGCCGTTAGGTGTCGCGATCACGACAGCGTCCAAATCAGCCCCGTCAAGCATCGCCTCGTAGCTCTCAAACCGTGCGTGCTCTGGAATCTCGAAGACCTCTGCAGCGGACGTGACGTTGTCGGCAACGACGTCTGTGACGGCGACGACCGATGCGTCCGGGTTCACTCGAAGCTGTTCGCCCAATCGCAATCCTATCGATCCAAGACCCGCGATTCCGACCGCAAGGCGCGAGCCAGTTTTTGTGCTGGAACTCATTACTGACTTATACATCGATGAAGTGGATAACCCTTACGTCAGCGCTTCCGTTTCACTCGATACCAACTGCCTCTCTGCGGTTCAGATCTGCCATTCATAGTGGCTGCTGAACACTCCTTCCAGTTCGACTAACGTTCGGTTACCGACTCCGTTCGAATCCCAACTCCCGCCCTACTTCCTTCAGCAGGCTCAGAGGAGACTCTGAGGATATAATTAGAGATAGAAGTTTAATCAAACGAGAAAAAGAGTTTTTGTAGTTCCTTTGTGATTACCTAGTAAATGGACGACCGTGAGGAGAGCCATGGCTGTAGTGACACGGGTTGGTTGTCTCGGCGCAAAATACTCGCCACAACGGGTATTGGAGCACTCACCGCCCTGTCTGGCTGTGCAAGTGACAACCCTGAGATGACCCCTTCGGAAACTGAACCGCCGTCTTCGATAGAGACTAGAGGACAGACGTCGACGACACTGGAGCCAGAGACGCCCACCCAAGAACCGACTGAAACGAAGAGCGTCGCGGAAAGGCTCGAGGAATACGGCTGTCCGAAACTCGAACGGGATCCTGATATCGTCGTCGCAAAGGATGGAAGCGGTGACTACGAAACCGTTCAGGCAGCCATCGATGCGCTTCCGAGCGGAGACTTCGAGGAGAACCAGGTGTACATCAAAGAAGGCGTCTACAAGGAGAAACTGACGCTGGATGGGAAACTCGATGTCACGCTTCTCGGTGCTGGGCCGGAGAAAACGATCCTCACGTACGACGATCACGCGGACAAGACGAACTCTCTCGGTAATCCGATCGGGACGTCCGGATCAGCCAGTTTCATCATTAGCGGCTACGATATCACGCTCAAAGACCTTACCGTCCGGAACAATGCGGAACCCGTGGCACAGGCCGTCGCGGCTCGCGTCGACGCGAGTCGCGCCGTGTTCGTCAACTGTCGATTCGTCGGCAATCAGGACACGCTCTATACGCGCAATGAGACTACGAACCAGTATTACAGGGACTGTTACATCGAGGGTGACGTCGACTTCATCTTCGGTGCTGCGACGGCGTACTTCGATGACTGCGAAATCTTCTGCAAGAGCAACAGCGGCTACGTCACTGCGTCCTCGACGGAAGAGGGAAAGGACTACGGCTACGTCTTCAACAACTGCGAGATCACCGGCGACGCGCCGAACAATTCGTTCTACCTCGGCCGTCCGTGGAAACGATACGCGCAGACGGTATTTCTCAACACGGAGATGGGCGACCACATTCGTCCGGAGGGCTATCATCCGTGGCCCGAACCCGACCATCCTGACAAGACGAAGACGGCGTACTACGCGGAATACAACAACTCGGGCCCGGGGTATACGCCCGAGGAGCGTGTCGACTGGGTTCACATCTTGAGTGAATCTGAGGCGCAACCGTACCTCTCACCGAAAACCGTCTTCGGCGGATGGGATCCGACAGCTTGTCTGTGAACGCTACCGTAGCAAACACAACTTTTTATATGACGTCTTCGATGTGATCAGCATGGTTGATACTGAGGGCTGCCCCGTATCGGTAGCGAGTAAACTATCTCGCCGTCGTCTCCTGGCGCTCGCCGGTACTGGAGCGCTCGGCACGGTAGCCGGCTGCTCCGGCAACGGCGGCAACAGTACGACAGCAGCGGAAACGCAGACCAAGACGACGACTCCGACCGAGACGACGACCCCGACTGAAACCCGAACGGAAACACCGTCGCCCACCCCGACCGAGACCGCGAGCTTTCAGGAGAACCTCGACAAGGTCGGCTGTCCCACGCTAGAGAAGGATCCGGATATCGTCGTCGCAAAGGACGGGAGCGCTGACTTCGAGACGATCGGGGAAGCTATCGAAGCGATCCCGAAAAATGATCCGAGCGGGACGCAGGTCTACATCACGGAAGGCGTCTATCGAGAGAAACTCGAGATCCCGGTCAAGGCGATGGACGTGACGTTTCTCGGTGACGGCCCAGAGAAGACGATCATCACCTACGACGACCACGCCAACAAGAAAGACGAGGATGGGAACTCTCTCGGCACGTTCGGGACCGGGACGCTCACCATCTGGGGGTACGATTTCACGGCGAAAGACCTCACGATCAGGAACGAGGCCGAACCGATCGCGCAGGCGATCGCAGCTCAGGCAGAGAGTGAACGCACGATGTTTCTGAACTGCCACATAACCAGTTACCAGGACACACTCTTCGTTGGCGGCTCTCAGTACCTGAAAGACTGTTACATCGAGGGCGACGTCGACTTCATCTTCGGCCCCGGACAAGGCTACTACGAGAACTGCGCGATACACTGTGTCGACGACAGTGGGTACGTCACCGCGGCCTCGACAGACCAGAGAGCAGACTACGGACTCGTCTTCAACAACTGTGAGATCACCGGCGATGCCCCGGACGATTCGTTCTATCTCGGTCGCCCCTGGGGAGCGTACGCCAGGACTGCCTTTCTGAATACCGAGATTGGCGACCACGTCAAGCCGGTCGGCTGGGCCCGCTGGTCAGAACCGGACGCACCCGACAAGCGACAAACGTCCTTCTACGCCGAGTACAACAACTCGGGCCCGGGGTATACGCCCGAGGAGCGCGCGTCATGGTCCCACCAGTTGTCCGCTGACGAAGCCGAACCCTACACCGACCCTGCGACCGTCTTCGAGGACTGGAACCCCGTACAGTGCCTCTGAGACGACATGACCTGCACACCTTCGTATTGCCCCGTGAATGAGCGACGACTCCACATCACATCTGGTACTTATCTTTCTTCGTCGGACTGACCACCGAAAGTTCTAACTTCTGGAGTGCACTCTGTCAGAGTATCCCATTCATGGAACGAAAGCGACGCTCGTTCTTGGCAACCATGGGTGCGGCTGGCATGAGTGCGTTCGTCGCCGGCTGTTCCTCTGGAGGCGAGTCCAACGACGGGCCCGAGTCGACGGATACCGACACGACAACGACAGAAGAATCGACGACCGAGCAGACGACGGAAGAACCGACGACTGAGCCGACGACGACTGAGTCGGGGCCGGTCGTCACGCCGCCGGACGAGCCACCGCGGAGTGCCTCGAATATCGATCCGAACGACGGGTTCGCACAGATGGCTCCGTGGCTCGAAGAAGAGGACGTAGAGATTCGCCGGGTCACCGAGTCGGATCTGAATCTCGAAGACTTTACCCTGAAGCTCATCGGGACCGAACCACGGGTCGTTGTCTTCGAGACCAGTGGGACGATCAATCTCGGGGGTGGGACGTTCACGATCGGGAACGACAAACTCTGGATCGCGGGTCAGACGGCCCCGTCGCCAGGCATCACGCTCACCCACGGCACCCTCAAGATCGAGGCCAACGACTGCGTGGTCCAGCACATTCGAGTCCGGCCGGGAGACGGTGCCGACGCGACGCCGGGTTCGGCCGATAGCATCTTCGTTCAGGACGAATTCGAGAACAACGTCGTCGATCACTGTTCGGCCTCGTGGTCGATGGACGAAGTCCTCTCGGTCGGATACAACACGAACAATACGACCGTGTCAAACTGCCTGGTCGCTGAACCGCTCAACGATTCGCTCCATCCAAAAGGACCGCACGGGTACAATTCACTGATCGGCGACAACTCCGAGAACGTCACACTCGCCGGGAACGTCTGGGCACACTCCACCGACCGAAACCCGCGGCTCAAGGAGGGCAACAAGAGTGTCGTCGCCAACAATTTCGTCCACCATTATTACGACGGGTGCGTCGTGGGCGACGGCGATGGAGAACCCCTCAATCAAACCAGTATCGTTGGCAACATCTACCGACAACCACAGACTGGCCTCCCGGCTGTCCGGGCCTTCGGCGACGAGGGGCCCGAAGTATATCTTGAAGATAACATCGTCAGCGGCGGGGTCCCGGAGGCGGACGACAGGCTCATCAAACTCGAAGAGCCACCGCTCTGGCCCGAGGACCTGACGGCGATGGACGCCGCCGACGTTGCATCGCACAACCTCGCGAACGCTGGGGCCCGGCCGGCTGACCGAAGCGAGCACGACGAACGTATCCTCGAGATGATCCGGAACGGTGAGGGCCACGTCATCGACAGTCAGGAAGATGTCGGAGGATACCCTGACCTCGAAGTAAACACTCGCCCGCTGACTGTTCCTGATTCGAACCGCAGAGCCTGGCTCCGACAGCACGCTCTCGAAGTCGAACAGTAATCGGCACGGCCGATCTGACTCTCGATTCCGGACTCTATTGGTCGCTTGCGATCAACTGCAGTCGAGGAATTTTCTTCCGAGACGTTCCGCGAGCGTCCCGACTACATCATTGAGACGACCCGAACGGCTGGCCGACTGACAACACGTTTCCACCGGTGAGCTGTTCGGCTACCGTGAAATCTCCTCGGTAGCGTCGTTCACGATTGCTGCGACTTCATCCGGGGTGATGAGAGCTGCGTCGCCGCCGATCGTCCGTTTCAACGCGGCGGTCGCTGCCCCGTAGGCAAGTCTGCGGCCGATCCCGCTTCCGGCGAGATGCTCGGCCAGGAAGCCGCCGACGAACGCGTCACCCGTTCCGATCGCGTCGAATGTTTCGGTCTCGATGGCTGATTGACGGTGTATCTCTCCGTCCTGAAGCGCCAACGCTCCCTCGCTGCCGAGTGTGATGACGACCGTTTCGACGTCGTAGCCGTCGGCGAGACGTACGGCCTGTTTCTCGGGTGCCTCGTCTATCCCCAGTACATCGCTGACGTCTCGTTCGGGAGCAAACAGGAGATCGACGTGTTCGAAGAGCGATTCGAACGTATCGCGAGCCGCCTCCCGATCCCAGAGCTTCGAACGGTAGTTCAGGTCGAATGAGACCGCTGCGCTGGAGTCTGACGCAGTCTCGAGGAGCGTCTCGGTCACCTCGGCGGTCACGTCCGAGAGGCCTGGCGTGATCCCCGAAGTGTGGACGACATCAGCAGCCTCGATCGTCCCGATCGGGAGATCGGCCTCCGAGATGTGGGTGAACGCCGAGTCCGCTCGATCGTAGACGACGTTGACCGGTCGGGGATCCGACCCGTGCTCCAAGTAGTAGGTTCCGAGACGATGTCGGTCGTCCCAGACGATCTCGGTCGTGACGTCGTTTGATCGTAACTCTCGGATGACGCGCCGGCCGAGCGGAGAGTCTGGCAAACGGGATACCCAGCGGACGTCATGCCCGAGCTGTGCCGCCGCCGTCGCGACGTTACTTTCCGCCCCTCCGACGACGACCTCGAACTCGCGAACGGCTTCGAGTCGCTGTCCACGCGGCGGTGACAGGCGCAGCATCGTTTCTCCGAACGTAAGTAACTCCGTCATGAACGTGCAAACGGTGTCTCTCGTCTTAATTCACACTCATCTCGATCAGCAACCGTCCCCGTCTCAGACGGTGCTGTTAATCGTCAGCCTGTGCCTGTCTTCGACCTTCCTGGTAGATCGGGCGATAGAGCTCCGTATCCCTGATAATACAGCCCACCTCGACGCCGTCTCGCATCATCTGAGAACACGCCGAACAGGCGATGCAAACTTCATCGCCGGGCAGTCCGTCGTGCTCGAGGAGTCGGTTGGCGTAGTATGGGTCGGCCAGGCTCTCGCGACCGACGCCGATCAGATCCATCCAGCCGTCCGCTACTGCGGCGGCGGCGACGTTCGGAAAAAACCGGCGCAGCCAGGAGAGTCCGGTTCCGACGAGTCGGACGTTCTCAGGGATGCGCTCGGCGAGGGCGGCCGTGACACCGAGACTCTCTTCGATCGACGTCAGCGGGTGGTCGTCGGGGAGGTCCTGACCTTCGACTGGCTGGTCGGCCGGACGCTCGTAGTCAGGATTGTGATAGGGATTACCGACTCCAACGCTAACCATCTCCACACCGAGATCTTCGAGATCTTCTATCAACCGGACGGGTTCGCTCAGGTCCCGTTCGAGGCTGCCGTCCTTTGCCATCCCCCAACCCCACGGGTAGGGGACCTTGTCATGGACGTTGAGTCGCGTCGTGACCGTCAGTTCCGGAACGCGGTCGGTGATCCGACCGATCGTCTCGCGGAGGAATCGCGTACGGTTCTCGTAGGAGCCGCCGTATCTGGAGTCTTCGCGTTCGAAGGAGAATAGCAACTCGTGCAGGAGATATCCGTGACAGGCCTTGATATCCACCGCATCAAAGCCGACTTCATGGGCCAGTTCGGCCGTTTTAACGAACCGGTCCTGGACGTCGTCGAGTTCCGCGTCGCTGATCAGATGATACTCCTGGTCAGGAGAGTCGTATACTTCCGAGTGGTGTGTGATGATCGGTTCCGGCTCACCATCGGGGGCACTGTGACGCCCTGAATGGGTGAGTTGCAGAACAGTGTACGGTGGACGATCACTCCCCTCGTGGTCTTCGCCACGTTCGCGGAATGTCTGGATCAGCGTCTCGAACTCGTCTTTTGTCTCTTCAGTCAGCCGAAACTGCGAGGGAAACGTCCGCCCGTCGTCGGTGACTGACGTCGCTTCGACCCAGATGATCCCTGATCCACCCTCAGCAAGTCGGCCGTATCGTCTCAGAGACAGTTCGCCGGGCGCACCCGTTTCGGTTGCGTCTCGTCCCTCGATGGGGTTCGCGCACATCGAATTCGGGATGGTCTTCCCGTCGATCTGATGGGATTCAGCGAGGGGCGTCACATCCTCCTGAACAGGAATGTCGAGATCGAATTTCTCGATGTCTTCACGCAATTCATCCAGACTATCATAGTTGAACCGCTGGCGATCAGTGACGTCGCTCATGAGACTCGTACCTAGGAGGTGTAGCTGGGGTCTTATTAAACCATCTGGATGTGATTTACCCAAGGATTCAAATGTACAGTCTGGGAGTGGTTTCTGTGAGTCGGTTCCGGATGACCGCACGCGCTCGTCTGATCACATCTATGAATTGTTAGATTAGATAGCGGAATTACCGAGGTAGTAACGAACAGTTCACTACGGGCTGGCAGTTCGATTCGTTGAACACAATGTTGTACTCTGCGTTCGACATCGTACTCGACACAGTGCTGAGTCCGGCTGTGAGCCTATACCATCGTTGCCGTGAGGTACAGAAGAGTTCACGGTCCGACGTAGCCTTAATCTCGCTGTCCCTCCTTGAGACGATTCCAAAGGAACGTTACGTCGTAGAGCGAGGATAGATCCCTCGAAAACAGATCTGGTCGTCAGTTCTGGATGAACACATCCGGCAGATCGCCGTCTTCGCCCAGCGGTTCACTGTCCCAGTACTCGTGATCTTCGACGGCCCGGAAGCACGAGACTTCGTGGCCCGAGTCCTCCGAGCCCGCATAGGAACCAGGCATCTCTTCCTTACAGACCTCTCGTGCAGCGGGACAGCGCGTGTGGAACGGACAGCCGCTGGGAGGGTCCTCCGGATCAGGGATGTCGATACTTCGGAGCGGTGTATCCCCTTGGATTTCGGTGTCTTCGGCCTGGAGTTTGGGGGTCGCCCACCGCAGCGCCTTCGTGTAGGGATGCCGTGGATTGTGGACGATCTGCTCGGGGGGACCGACTTCGACAAGCTTTCCGAGATAGAGGATGCCGATTCGGCCTCCCGTTTTCTCGGTAATGTATCGAGCATTAGCCATGTCGTGTGAGACGTAGAAGTAGGAGGTGTCGAACTCCTCCTGGAGCTGGATCATGAGGTCCATCATCTCGACGCGTAAGGAGACGTCGAGTGCGCTCACAGGCTCGTCGGCCAGGATCACTTCGGGATTCATCAGCATGGCCCGGATGATCGCCATCCGCTGTTGCTCACCCCCGGAGAGCTGGTGGGGATATCGGTCAATATACGACTCGGGCGGAGTCATCCCACAGTGCTCGATCAGCCCGAGGACCCGGGCCCGACGATCGTGTCCGTCCATGTCAGGCTGCCAGCGCTTGAGCGGATCTTCGAGTAGTGTCGAGACTCGCCGGTGTGGATTGAGCGCGCTACCGGGATCCTGGTGGATGATCTGAAGGGACTTTCTGATCTCGCCCCATTTTATACCGTCTTCCGAGTCCGAATCGCGGACCTGCCAGATGTCGACGGGGTCGCCGGACTCAGAATCGCCGTAGTAATTGATGGAGCCGCCGGTCGGTCGCTGCAAGCCGACAGCCGCCTTCCCGAGGGTCGTCTTCCCACAGCCACTCTCCCCGAGCATCACCGTGACGTCCCGCTCGTAGATGTCGAGAGAGACGCCGTCGACGGCTTTGACTGTCGGTGGTGACGAGAAGAGCCTGAAACCGCTTTCTTCTTTCTCGAAGTGGACCTTGACGTCGTCGAGTTCGATGACGGGGTCGTCGTGTTCGGTCCACGTACGGTGTTCCGCCGAGACGGAAGACTCCGCAAAGGTATCCATCGAAGACGTCTCTTGGCTCATCGGAATTTGCTTGTCAACCTCGTCCCAGTAGTGGCACTTTGCGGCGTGCTCGGTGTTTGCCTCATAGGCTCTGGGATCGACCTCGACACATTGCTCGTCGGCCATCGGACATCGAGGATGGAACGCACATCCGTCGGGCACGTTCAAGGGATCGGGCATATCTCCCTCGATCGGACGCATATCCTCGACCGGTGAGTCGACGTCCGGGGTCGCTTTGAGAAGCATCCGAGTATACGGATGGATCGAACCTGTTAGTACATCTTCGACGGGCCCGACTTCGATGAGATCGAAGGCATACATTACGGCGACCCGATCGACGAGTTCTGCGATGAGTGGCAAGTCGTGCGTAATGAGTGCGATCGTAAGATCGTACTTTTCCTTCAAATCGTTTATGAGAGAGATAATCGACCGCTGCATCAGTAGATCCAGTGCCGCGGTCGGTTCGTCCATGATCAGTACTTCCGGGTCAAGGATCATGCTGAGTGCGATCAGCGCCCGCTGGGACATCCCGCCACTCAGCTCGTGCGGGTACGAGTCAAGCACTCGATCGGGATCTAGATAGAGGTCCGACAGTAAATCCTCGGCGTATGCCATTCCCTCGGAAACGTTGTAATCGTGGGCGTCGAGGGTCTCCACGAAGTGCCGCCGGATAGACAGCGTTGGATTGAACGAACTCATCGCCCCCTGGAACACCATCGAGACCGTGTCCCAGCGGAACTCTTTGAGTTCCGAGCCCGACATTTCGAGCACTTCGGCCGGCTCACCCGATTGCGGGTTGTACGTGACACTCCCCCGCAGACGGCCGGGATCTTCGATCGCATCCATCATCGACGAAGCGAGCATCGACTTACCGCTTCCACTTTCACCGACGATGCCCAGGATCTCGTTGCGCTGAAGATCGAGATTCGCATGATCAACGACACGGGACTCACCGCTATCCATGTCGAAGCTCACGGTGATGTCCCGTAGCTGCATGATCGAGTCGGAACTACCACTGTCGTCGAAGAACGCGTTTCGTTGTGTTGTAGTCATTGTTTCATCACCTCAGAGTTCTTCCATCGGAGACGAACTTTCCGTCCGCTTTTCGTGACGTGCTCGGACCCGGGGATTGAACACCCGGTCGAGTGACTGGCTCAACAGCACCAGTGAAACCCCGATACCGATGATCGCGATACACGGAATGAGGAACCAGTGCATCGCTTCCGGGCGGTAGAACGCGCCGGCTTGGTAGGAGCGATTGAGCATCACGCCCCAGTTGGGATCACCGTACGGCAGGATGCCGAGGAAATACAGCCCGGCAGCAGTGAAGATGATCCGCCGTGCGGTACTGGCCAGGTTGATCATCGCGTACGGCATCAGGTGGGGCAAAATGTCCTTAAAGATGATGAGGCGGGACGGCTGTCCGATCGACCGTGAAGCCTCGACGAAGGACTCGTTGCGAAGTGTGAGGACCTGTGAGCGCATCTTCCGTGAGAGGCCGCCCCAGGCCATGATACTGATGAGAATCCCGATCAGGACCGGGTTTCCAGTGATCGGTAGTAGCAGTGACAGCGTCATGATGAGCGGATATCCGGGAATATTGATGAAGATGTCCGTGATCGTACTCACGACGTTGTCGACCCATCCTCCACGGTAGCCGGCGACTGCCCCGGCGCCCGTACCGATTGCGATCGTCGTAATCGCCCCGGAGAACATCATGATAAGCATGGGTCTGGTCGAATGGACTGTCATCGCGAAGAGGTCCCGACCCACGCCGTCAGTTCCAAGCGGGAATTCCCAGGTCTGGAATGGCTGGACAAACCTACCGCCTGCTCCAGTGCGAACCGGATCTAACATGACCGGGCCCAAGAGAGCCATCAGGAGATAGATTAGTAGAATGCTGGCCCCGATACGCGCTCGCCAGTCGCTCCAGATAATCGATACGGGCGTGTGGACGTACGTATCGTATTGCTTCCGGAGCTTCTCACCTCGCGTCTCCTCGATGTCCGACGTAATCTCGAACGGTGAGCTGACGTCACTCTCCTCAGTCGGTGGTGCTTCACTCATTTGTATTCACCTCCGAGAGAGGGTCGTCGCAGCCCTCGTCCTCGCTTCGGAGGACACTGTTTCTCTCTCGACGATACGATCCGTCGTCGTTGCGCGTCGGTTTTTCAGTAACTTTCATCGCTGCCACCTCCCGCACGTGGGTCGATCAACGGATAGGTCAAGTCCGCGATGACCAGTGCGATTACCACTGCGATAGTGATAAGCGAGAAAGCACCCATCAGCAGGGCGTAGTCCCGTTGACGGAGTGCTTGCAACATGTAAAATCCTAGACCGCGATAGGTGAACACTTCCTCTAGAACTGCAGAACCGCCGAACATCCGCCCAACGCTGATGAGGAAGGAGGTATACAGCGGCAACATCGCGTTTCTGCCGACGTATTGCGTCGTGATCGTCATGTTCGGAAGTCCGCGGAGTCTCGCCACCCGGAGGTAGTCAGAACCGAGCACGCGGATACTGTTCCCTCGCATCCCGAGCGCACGCAATCCCGAAACCACCACGTAAGACAGTATCGGGAGCGCCGCGTGATGGAGAACCCCGATGATGAACGGTAAATTGAGCCCAGGAGACGTACCGGTCGCATATCGCCCACCAGTTGGGAACCATCCCCCCCTGTAGGACAGATAGATGAGCAGGAGGATAGCGAAGACGTAGAACGGAATCGAACCGAGGACGACCGCCAGGCCGGACATGAAGACGTCGAACTTACCACCCTCGAAATATCCCATCGTCGCACCGATGACGATAGCCATCGAGTAGCTAATGACCACGGCCCATCCCAGGACGAAGACTGTCCACGGGATCGCTTCGGCCAGAACGTCGATGACTGGCCGGCCGTATAACGTCGACTGACCGAGCTCACCCTGAACGAAACCAGCCATATACTCCACATACGCTGACGGAATAGGTTTGTTCGGATCGACGGCGAGACGTTCTTCGATGAGTGCGTTGACCTGGGCGGGATCCATCCCCTGTTGGATGAGTTCCAGACGCAACGCTCCGAGTGGATTGCCCGGCATCACTCGGATGAAAATAAAGGTCAACGTGATCACGGCCCAGACTGTAAAAACGGCTTGTCCGATGCGTCTCACACGCCAATCAAGGTTTGCCATGTCTCTCTCTCAAAATTGACGACGTTAATAATCAATGTTTTGGTGTCGTAAAGGGGTGGCTTTTATTTGTTCCCTCAGCCGAGCGGTCACAGAGCAGTGTCGTTTTGCCGGGCGGGTCATGGAAGCCTTATCGGCATGGTCACACAGCGGCGTATAACGCGCTCTCAGATTCTGTGGGGATTGAGACTCCCCCAGAACGAATGATCCCACAGACGGTCCCACACGCCACGACAGTGCGCGCTCTCGCTCTCGGGTATGGTTCGACAGCGGAGCCACTCAAAGCTGCGCGAGAACGCCGCCAATGACCCTCATCCTGCGAGTGTTTCCACTGTCTTGCATCTCGTTATACGGGAAATCGATGAACACGATTGATGACCGAAACCTGAAGACAGAATAGCGACCGACGATCAGGCCTTGTACTGGATGGAGCTACCGTCAATCTTGAACGCCGTCGTCAGCGCAGTAATATTGCCGTTGATGACCGAGTCAGGCACGTTGTTCCACTCGAAGTTCGTCGTGTTGATCGCCCCAGCGTCGGGCTGGAACATGTTCTCGTGTTCCGGACAGAACTGGTTCCACCACCACATCAGTTCGTGATGATATTGTTCGTCGTCAGTCTCCATCCACTGCGAGATGTGCTCGGTGATGCTGATCGTCTTCGTCCCGTTGGACCCTTCGGGGTCACCGATCGGCATCGGAATGTCGTACTCGTCCGGACCGTGAAGGAGCGTATTCATGAGCCAGTTGATGACCAGGTCCTCCGTCCACATCGCGAAGACGCCGTTCGCCGAGGAGCCGTCGGGAATGATGTCGTAGTCGCCTTGTTTACGACGCTCGTCGAACGTCGCGGAGTCGATGTTCTCCTGGGTGACTTTGACGCCGAAGTCCTTGAGCTGCTGGATCCATAGCTGGAAGTCCTGGCGGTTTGCGGCGTTGAGTATCTCGACCTCGAAGCGGTCGCCCTCGTCAGTCATCCAGTTGTTGCCGTCCTTTTCGAATCCTTGACCGCGAAGGATTTCGGCCGCCTTCTCGGTATCCCCTGTGCCGTATTCCTCGAAGTTCTCTTTGACGAACGAGGCCGCGGGGTGGGTTTCGTCTTCCATGACCTTCCCGGGGATCCGACAGGAGGGCCACTCGTACAGCTGGTTGACACCCGCCAGGTACTCCTGCACTTCCTGCCGGTTGAAAACGTGCAGCAGTGCACGCCGGACGTGCCGGTTGCTGACGATCGATTCTTCCACCTCGTGGCCCATGTTGAACGCGAACAACTTGTTCGAGGAGAGCGCCTCGCGGAACATCTGCGTGTTGTCGGGGAGTTGCCGCTCCAGAGTGTCCTGAACGGGGAACCCTTTCGACGTCGCCGTGACAATCTCGTTGGCGAACGGCTGGAAGACCTCCCCAGTGTTTGGTGGAATCCAGTAGGTGTAATTCTTGAAGTTAATCTGATCGGCGTTGGGATAGTCAGCGTATCGCTCAAGGATAATCTCCTGATCGCCGACCTCGGAAACCTTGAACGGACCGTTACCGATCGCGTTCTGGATCTTTGGCTCCTCGGTGGTCGTAATCTCTTCGAGGAGATCCTGCCCCTCGCTCTCAGAACCGTTCCGCAAGGTGTCTCGCCACGAAGCCCACGGTTCTTCGTCGTGTTTGGTGAAGACACCGTAACTGTGTGTCCCGTTGTGCACCGCGATGGTGTTCATGGCGGCCCGCCGCTTCGACAGGTTGGGGTGGATCTCGATCCGAAGGTGGGTGTCGTCCGTCGCCTCGATGCTGCGATAGATGGACGCGTTCCCGTCCCCACTGGAATTCAATTCAGCGATGTTCCGCTGAATCTGATACTGGGTCGCCCAGTCTTGGGCGACGAACTGATCACCGTTGTGCCACGTGTACTCATCGCTGAGTTCGACCTCGAGAACTCGGTCCTCGGGCATCTCCCAGGAGTTCGCGATCAGCGGGAGGTTCTCGTCGGACGCCGGGATGTACTTGGCCAGGCTATTGAAAACCGCCTGCCCTGGGAACCAACAGCCGTTGTTGGTGGGGTTCCAGGGATTGAAGTGACGGTTCATCGGTGGCGTGCCTTGCCGGTCCAGTTCGACGAACTCCTGATTGTAGACCGTTATGTCGTCCCCATTGCCGTTACCATTGCCGTTACCATTGCCGTTACCATTGCCGTTACCATTGCCGCCTTGCGGATTTGTGTTTCCACCTGTGCAGCCCGCGAGGAAACCGGCCCCACCGAGCGCTGTTACTTGAAGGGCCTTTCGGCGACTGATTGCTTTCCGCCAGTGATCAGAATCTGGCATAGAGATACGAAGGAAACCGAAATACATATATCTAATGCTTTTTCGCACAGATTTGACGGGAGAGAAATCAGCGTCGTCTCTGTGAGACTGTCTGAGAGTTTATCCAGATTATGTTTCGAATGGAGTCAATAGATTGAATACTGGCCGTAATATGTGTTTTACTATGGTTGATCTCCAGGCAGCGTCGAAGATGATCATCGGAATCGATATCACGTTTCTGTTATTACTTGGCCTCTCACTGCTGATCGTCGAACCGGGGAGTAGTTCCTACGTGGTAGCACAACTGTCATTGATACCGATCGGCATCTCGTTCGTCGCGGCTGTCGCTGTGATCTATTTTCGCTGGACGCCGTTCAAGTAATCGACGACAGTCTGGATTCCAGCCCAAACGATCCGACGATTGGGATATCACCCCTATAGAGATCCGGGTCTATGGACGGCTAACTTCCGAATCTTCGACGGCTAGAGCGTGCCACTGCAACCAGTACCGGAGATTCTCTTCTGGAATCCGTAGCGAATGAGTGTTCTCCTCGAGTTCAGGATAGCCGCCGACCTCGGATTGACTGTCGATGAACGCCTCAGTCGGGTCCCGATTTTCGATGTGGCTGATGATGCGCTCGTCGTACTCCGTCCGATCGGTCGGTCGAGCTCCTGCGTGAGTGAGTGCGTGCTCGTGACCCTCGTCCGCCGACATCGCTTCGAGTCCTTCCGGCCACAGGGGTCGTTCGTCAAATATTTCGTCGACACCCTCTGTCGGTTCCGTATCCTCCGGGACGAAAGCGTTGTCCTCGAGGTAGACGCGACCACCTTCCCGGACGACCCCTTCGAAGGCGTAGACGGGGTCTATGTACGTGTTTCCGACGATCGACGAGATGCTGTCGGAGTCGAGTTTGACCCCTCGCTTGAAGTCGAAGACTGTCTCGTTGACGATGACGCTCTCCGTCCCGGTCTTGAGTCGTGGGTTCCGGGCGTAGGCGTGCGCACGGACGTTTCCGAGATACGCGACGTTCTTGGCGTTATTCCCAGTCAGACCTGCGTAGCCGTGGGCCCCTTTCGGATGGATCGAGTTGTGGAGCGGTTCGGCGATGAGACAGTTCGAGACGGTGGTATTATTGGTGTCGTAGCCGATCGAGAGTGATTCGTCGGTCGACCACGACGCCGAACAGTGGTCGATAACGTTGTTCTGTGTGTCGTCGGACGTACTGATCGAATCGAGGTCCGAGGGACTGCCGCCGGCACCTTCGTCGCCCGGTCGGACCCGAAGGTGCTGGACGACACAGTCGTTCGCTGCGATATCGAGCATTCCTTTGACTATGGTGATACCCGGCGAGGGTGCCGTCTGACCCGCGATCCACAACTTGTCGTTCTCGACGCTGATCCACTCGCCGCCTAGATCGATCGTCCCGCTCGTTTCGAAGACGACGACGCGCGGACCGGACTGGTTGACGGCTTCGGCGAGCGCTTCGCGGGTCGGTTCTGTGACTTTGTTCACCGAGACGTCTTCGGACTCGACCCACGGTGCGGGATCGGCAAACCCGGAGTCTGGATCGAAGTACGACCCGGCATCCTGGGGCGGCTCCCCGACCGGGGTCGGTTCCGGTGTGGCCGTCGGTTCCTCTGTGGTCGTCGGTTCTTGGGTAGTCGTCGGTTCCTCTGTGGTCGTCGATTCGTCTGTCGTCGTCTCATCCGGAGTCGGCTGTGTCGTCTCCCCTTCCGTATTTGAATCGCCACCGCCCGAACAGCCAGCTACCAGGCCGGATATCCCAATTCCAGTCAACGTGAGCCACCGCCGCCGCGTAAAGTCTGGGCTGTCCCCAGTCTTGGTATCTTTAGACATACGTGAGAGCACAGTAACCGAATACAAAAGTATTTTGCTGTCATACCAGTATAATCCCGTCGCTCATCGTCAAGCGCCACGAAAAATATCGAGTGCAAGAGCCGAAGTCGGCCCGTCCGGTTAGTAGCTGTTGTAGAGCGCTTCCGCCTGGCTTGCCGAGAGCGCACTCGAGAAGCCTTTGACCTCGTCGATCATGCCGGCGGTGTAGTTGGTGTCGCCGGCGAAGAACGTGATCGGTGCCTCTTCGAGCGTCGTCCGTCCTTCCTGTTCGTTCTCGACGGTCGTGACCGCGCCGTCCGAGTCGAACAGATGCATGCGGACGGTCGTCCCATCGAAGACGACGACGGCGTAGTACCACGTGTCGTACTCGATCTCGTATTTAGTGGGACGCACCTTGTTCGAGCCGTAGGTGGTGACTGCCATCGTCTGGGTCGGTCCCTCGAATCCGAGGTCCCAGCCGCCGATAGTGTCGCCTTCACCGGGGCTCTGGTCGTAGGCACCGCCGGCCTGCATTACGCGCGACCAGTCCTGGTGTTCGCTGACGTTGAACCAGGCGGCAACGGTCGCCTGCTCGCCGTTGAGCGGGGTCCCGGGGAAGGTCGCGTAGTCGTCCTCCCCGTCGAACTGGAAGGAGCTACCGACCTGCCCACTGGCGCCGGTCGTGACGCCGCCACCCATCGAACCAGTGTTGCCAGAGACCTCGTCCGTGACCTGGTCACCGTCGAACGTGAAGTGCATGTCCGCCGATGGCATAGGTGCGGGAATCCCGCCAGCCGACTCCTCGTAGATGCTCGTGATCCGGTCCGCCGAGAGCGTGCCGTTGAAGACGCGTACGTCGTCGATCATGCCGGCGGTGTAGTGGGTGTCGCCGGCGAAGAACGTGATCGGCGCCTCTTCGAGCGTCGTCCGTCCTTCCTGTTCGTTCTCGACGGTCGCGACCTCGCCGTCCGAGTCGAACAGATGCATACGGACGGTCGTTCCGTCGAAGACGACAGCGACGAAGTACCACGTGTCGTACTCGATCTCGTTTTTCGTGGGACGTACCTTGTTCGAGCCATAGGTGGTGACCGCCAGCGTCTGGGTCGGTCCCTCGAATCCGAGGTCCCAGCCGCCGTCAGCCTCACCGGGGCTGGCTTCGAAGCTGCCGCCGGCCTGCATCACGCGCGACCAGTCCTGGTGCTCGCTGACGTTGAACCAGCCAGTCACAGTCGCCTGCTCGCCGTTGGCCGCGGTGGTGGGGAACGTCGCGTAGTCGTCCTCCCCGTCAAATTGGAAGGAGCTGCCGGCGACACCGCTGGCGCCAGTCTGGACGCCACCGCCCATCGAACCAGCGTTCCCGGAGACCTCGTCGGTCACCTGGTCACCGTCGAAGGTGAATCGGTTCACCATCTCGGCTTCCGGTTCGGGCTCTTCGGGTGGTGAGATGTCGCCCGGCATTTCGTCGAGGATCTCGATGCCGCCTGACAAAATCGAGCCGCCGAGATCTTCCCTCGTGTCGGGCGTCACTCCTTCCAGTCCTGTCATGTAGAAGTCCACCGTCCGGGCCCGATTGTGGGCCGTCGCGGCGAGTCCGAGTAAGCCCTCGTCGGCCATGTTGACGTCGTCTCCAGTCAGAGTGGCCATCAGCTGCCAGTCCTCGCCGTTGCTGCTGACGTGGAACTCGACCGTATCTCCCTCTCGTACCAGCCGATGCCAGGACCAGAAGTAGTTGTCGAGTTGAGCCTTCCCTTCACCGAGGTCAGATGTCAGACTACCGGCTTCTGCGCCTGACTCCGGTCGCCATTGCACGTTCGAGTTGCCAGTCGGCCCACGCCGGGTCATGACGTGAACGTCGCCCGGATCCATCGAATTCCGGAACATGATCCCGGCCTTGGAGTATTGGTCATCGCTCGGATTGAAGGCGTGGACTTTGACACGCACGTCGAAGTCGCCACTCTGTTCTGTATAGAAGAAGTGGCCCTTGTCGGTCGTGTCCCAGATGTCTTCACCTCCAGCGGTCTGTTTGATGATCGACTCCGGAGTAATCTCTACCGGCTCCGGCTCCGTCGTCGTTGGTTCCTCTGTTGGTTCCTCTGTCGGCTCTTCTGTCGGCTCTTCTGTTGGTTCCTCTGTCGGTTCTTCGGTCGGTTCTTCGGTCGTGTCGTCATCGTTATCGCCGCCATCGCCTGAACAACCGGCAAGCAGTCCGACCGAGCCTACTCCTAGTCCTTGTAAGAATCTTCGACGGTGTTTGTCCATAAGTACCAATCCCTACTGGCGTTCTATAACTATTAAAACTTTGGGTGATTGGGAAGATTTTATCCGTCATCGAGTGTTTCTCGGAGTTCGTCCCCTACAATTTCGAGGATTGTTTTTATTACTATTTGTCATTAATAGCTCGAATCGATCTATATTCGTGAACGTGCCCACGTACACTTGATAGATTCTGTTGGATTGGGGGCACTAACTCGTGGCCGGCCGGGAGCCGCCATACCCGCCGGAACGAATATGAGAGAGACACACAAATACGCTTAGCAACGCTCCCATGACCGCTGATAGACGGGCCCTATTGAAAAGTGGAATCGTAGGTTTGAGTGCCGTTATCGCCGGTTGTACCGGTGATGGCGGCAGTGACGACACGACCACAGAAGAGCCGCCAGCAACGACAGAGACGGAGGAGCCAACGACCACCGAAGAGCCGCCAACAACGACAGAAGAGGCGAACAGAATTCCGGAGGAACCGCCCCGAAGTGCCTCGCAATTCGACCCAAGTGATGGATTCACGGAGATGGCTCCGTGGCTCGACGACGACACCCCCGTGTTTACTGTGGAAGAGCCGACACTACGATCGTTCCTCCAAGCACTCGCCGGTGATACCGGTCCGCGCGTCGTCGTCTTCGAGACGAGTGGGACGATCGACCTCCAGGGGCAGTGGCTCTCCATCACGAATCCGAACGTGTGGATCGCGGGCCAGACGGCTCCGTCACCGGGTATCACGTTTGTCAGAGGACGATTTGGTATCGAAGCCGATAACTGCGTCGTCCAGCACATCCGGGTCCGACCGGGTGACGAAGGAACGGAAGCCAGCGCCGATTCGATGGACAGCATAATGACCCGAGACGGGAGCCAGAACAACATCATCGACCACTGTTCGGCGTCGTGGTCGACCGACGAGGTGCTTTCGGTCGGCTACGACACCACCAACACCACCGTCTCGAACTGCCTCATCGCCGAACCACTTGACGATTCGATCCACCCGAAGGGACCGCACGGATACAGTTCGCTGATCGGTAACAACGCTGAGAGCGTCACGTTGGCCGGGAACGTCTACGCACACACGAGCGACCGGAATCCACGGCTCAAAGAAGGCACTCGATCAGTCCAGGCCAACAACCTCATTCACTACCACGAGGACGGCTGCTGGCTCGATCCGGACACACAGGCGAGCATTGTGGGGAACCACTATCGACTCCCGCAGTCTGGCAAAGCAAACGTCTTCGGTAACGGAGAGGCCTACCTCGCAGACAATCTGAACGAGGGTAACGTCCCTATGGTCCAATCCAGCGTCTCAAGACTCGACGAACGCCCGCTGTGGCCGGAGAACCTGGAGCCCCTTCCCTCTGAGGAGACGTTCAACCACAACATGGCGAACGTCGGTGCCAGACCAGCGGACAGAACGGAACACGACAGACGCATTCTCGGCATGATCCGCAACGGTGAGGGCCACCTCATCGATAGTCAATCCGAGGTCGGTGGATACCCTGAACTCGAACAGAACACACACGAACTCGACATCCCCGACTCGAATCTCAGGGCCTGGCTCCGACAGAAAGCTCTCGAAGTCGAAGAGTAACTCCTTCGTGACTCTCGGGTGGCTTCTCATACTGCCGGGTGTAAGTTCGCAAAGATATTCGTCACCCCGGGGTGGCGAATTCCTTCTAACTGTTACAGCCGGTAATATCACTGTGTCTGTGAAAGAATCGATACACCGGTGTGTCGACGATCTATACGAGCGTATCGACGGTAGTACGGGCCGTTAGGAACCGAATAGGACATCCACCGGATATCGATAGAAGCGCCCCCGCCTGCGGAACGGAAATAAAAATGGGAAGTCGGCCGATTTCAGTGTCGAACTGGATTGCCAACGAACGTCGACAAAACAAAGAGTTTACTACTGACGTTTCAGCCAGACAGCACTAAACGTAACGAGGCCGAGGATGACCATAGTGCCCCCCCAGATCGTAAAGATCGCTGCCCAGAGTCCCCAGAGATCGAACAGTCCAGTCCTGGCCTCAGTGGCTGGCGGCATACCAAACAAGAAGTTTAGCGTGTTTGCGAGGACGAGGAGAAAGACCCCGAACGTCGCGATCTTCAGACTGACCGACGACTTGTACTGTTCTTTGATCCGGCGTGCGATTCCGGTGTCGACGTTGGAATCGGCCGAATTACCTATGGCAGACATATATGATACGTATTCTGCTTCAGTATTTATTTTTTGGGATGTCATCTGGTAGCAGTGCGGACACCATATCTCCGAAGGCAGCTGACAGACTCCGGCGGAGGCGAGAGTCGATCAGTCCTCGAGTATGCCTCCTCAGTGCACTTTCATCTCTCGGTCCTGTTGAATCAATCCGAAGTGCCTGGCCGAATTCTCGGCCACATACGCAAGCTTATATTCCTCGATTTAGAGTATTCACTGTGGCGAACGCAGATCACTCCCAGACGAACGTCCCGAAGGACGCGTTCGAATTCCGCCATCGACCCGTGACTGATCAGTCCTTCGAGAACGCACTGATGAAGGCCAAAGACGGTCACCGATTGTCGGTTGCGGATGGCGTCGAACTGCTGACGACCGGGACGGACAGCACCGGAATCGACCCTGAGCGCAAGGGGGCAGTCCTCGAAGTTGCCGATAGACGACGTGCCGAGGTCGTCGGCGAGGAGGTGACGTTCGTCGCCAACCTCAACAACAACGTGACGACGGCGTGTAACACCGGGTGCCTGTTCTGCAACTTCAAGGACCGCTCGGAGAAGTTCCGAACGTCTTCCCAGGGATCTCACGACGGGTTCACGAAGACACCGGAGGAGTCACGCGAGATTGTCGGCGCAGCGCTCGAGCGCGGCATCTACGAGGTCACGTCTGTCTCCGGTCTCCACCCGGCGTTCGCGCTTGACACGGAACATCGCGACGCCCTCGAATCGAGCGACCGGGGCGACCTGAACTACCGGCCGGCCAAGGAGTACGAGACCAACCCCGGGACCTACTGCGAACAGATGCGAGCGATGAGCGTCGGTGGTGTACACCTCCACTCAATGACACCCGAAGAGGCCTACCACGCCCAACGCGGCGTCGACTGGGGTTACCGGGAAGTATATGAACGGCTCAAAGAAGCGGGGCTGGATTCCGTCCCGGGGACTGCCGCCGAAATCCTCGTCGACGAGGTTCGGTCGGAAATCTGTCCCGGAAAGATCCGCAGCAAGGGCTGGCTCGACGCGATGAGAGCGGCCGCAGCGGTCGGGTTACCGATGACTGCGACCATCATGTACGGCCACGTCGAAAACGAGATGCACCGGATATTGCACCTCGAGAAGATACGGAACCTGCAGGACGATACTGGCAACATTACGGAGTTCGTCCCACTGTCATTTATTCACCAGAATACCCCACTTCACGACCGCGGGATGGTTGAGACCGGTGCAAGCACCGACGAGGACGAACTCATGATCGCCGTTTCACGATTATTCCTTGATAACATCGAACACATTCAGGCGTCGTGGGTAAAATACGGTGACGAGCAAGGTCTGAAGATGCTCTCATGTGGCGCGGACGATTTCATGGGGACGATCCTCTCCGAGGAAATCACCAAACGAGCTGGCGGCGGTTTCGGGGAGTATCGATCCTTCGAGGAGTACGTCGAGATGATCACAGCGATCGGACGCGTCCCCGTCGAGCGGTCGACCGACTATCAGCAACGCCGGCGTATCGACCCCGAAGCGTCGCAGGTTGGTCCGGGGCTCGGGCCGAAAGCCGACGACACACCATTGGTCCAGCAGGACTGACGACTCAAGGAAACTCGTGGCTCGTGCAGGATAGTTTTATAATCGGCGAACACGATATTCCTCTGTGAGCAGTACTAGAGAGCCCAGCGAAGGGAGTCACAGCTATCGCACGCTCCGGGAGCATATCCTGGATCCCGTCGCGTCCGCGACCGCATACGTTGAGCAAGAGCGCTCTGAGATCGAAGCGGAACTAGCGGCTCTCGAATCTTTCGAGACCACCGTTTCGGATCTCTCTCTACGTGGAGGCGGATTTCGGCCACTCGGCGACGAGACGGACGATAGTTCGGCCGCGGTCAGAGCGGCGTATAGAGAGACGGTAATGGCCGTCGACCACTACGACCGGGAGTACGGCGAACCGTTACTGGAGAGCATCGCCACTGAATTCAGTCCCGAGATCGCCGCCTTCCTCAGTCCGAACAACCAAGAGGCGATGACGGAGTTGCATCGGTCGGTGATCAGGAACGCTATCGCTGAAAGCATTAATACGCGAAACCAATTCATCGAGCGTCTCGGTCGTGAGCTGGAATCACTGGACGAACACCGAAATGATCTCGCAGTATTGCTGAACCGCTTCGATGGCGGATACGAATCGAACGTCGGACAGGCGATCGAAAAACTGGAGGACAGCAGCCAAAAGAGACAGCGACTGTTACACGAAAGTATCTCGAATCCCCTCAGTCACGAGCATGAATTTCGGGAATACCTGTACGACGACGAGCCATGGACCTATCCCGTGTTGACCGCGATAGCGCGCCTCGAATCTGCGATCGAAGATGAATATACGAATGCAATATCGTGAGTAATTCCCGTCTATATCGTTTGTGACTACGAAAACGAGTCGACCACCGAGCTATTTGAATTCGGGGATGACCTCTTCGCCGAACAGTCGGATCTGCTCCTCGACGAGGTCCTTTGGCATCCCGGAGTGGTGGAATCGCAGTGCCAGCTGGTTCAATTCGAAACGATCCTGCATGGATTCGATCTGCTCGACAATCTGCTCGGGCGTCCCGTAGATGAAGCGGTCGTCGGCCAGCACTTCGAAGTCCTCGACGCTATCGGCAGTCATCAGTGGGTGTGAGAACTCCCCGCCGTACTCATCGAGGTAGGTCGTGTGGAGGTACTCCTTTCGTTCCATGACCTCTTCCTCCGTCTCGGCGATAACGGCCTCGCGCATGAGGGGGTGGTCCATCGACTCCCAGTCCTGGTCAGTCTTCTCAACGTGCTCGCGCTGTTTTACCTTCCGGTCCTCGACGGCTTGGAGGTCCGCGACCACACCGGGGACCCACGCGTCGCTGAACTTGACCGAGCGGGAGATTTGCTTATCGCCCCAGCCACCGATCCACAGGTTGGGTCGGGGCTCCTGGACCGTCTCAGGGATCGGTTGCCAGTCTTCGACCTCGAAGAACGGACACTCGTAGGTGATCGGCTCCTCGCTACTGAGGAACTCGTCGATGAACTGGATGCCCTCGATCATCCGGCCAGCGCGCTCGTTCATCGGCACGCCGAAGGCCTCGAACTCCTTTTCGACGTAGCCCAGACCGACGCCCAACGTGAGCCGTCCGTCCGAGATGTTGTCGAGCATCGCGGCCCGCTGTGCGACGTGCAGCGGGTGATATAACGGGAGAATGAGCACTGACGTGACGAGCTCTAACTCCTCTGTCCCGGTGGCGATACTCGTTAGTCGTGTCAGGGGCGACGGCCAGTAGTTGTCGCCCTCGGTCGCCTGATGGTCGTTGACCCAGCAGGTCTCGAACCCGACGTCCTCCGCGAGCTGACACTGTTCGACGACGCCACTCCAGCGCGACCCGCCCTCTATGGGGAAAATTCCGAATTTCATCCGATACGTCGTGGTGTGTTTTGATAGTATTTATAACTTTGGTAAAAATACCATAGTGTCTGGGAAATTGCCGACCCTCGGCCTTGGTTCCCCACACGCGAACGATTTAAGAATGTTCAGGACATCTATTGTGACATGGCACGACACACGGGGGAAAAGGAGGGACGGACGATCCAATCGGTAGAGATCGCCTTCAATATCATCGAGATCCTGCAGAAACGAGGCGGGGCGGGAGTCTCGGAACTCAGCGGGGAACTCGGTCACTCCAAGAGTACGATCCACAGCCATTTGCGGACGCTCGAACGGCGGGAATTCCTCGTTCGGGACGGCGACAAGTACCGGTTGAGTTTGCGCACGCTCGACATGGCGCGCCACGTGCGAAACCAGATCGGGAACTACGACGTGATTCGAAACGAGGTCGAGGGACTTGCCGACGAGACCGGCGAAATCGTTCAGTTCGGTATCGAAGAGCACAACGAAGTCACGTACCTATACAAGGCGTCGGGCGAGCAGGCGGTCGAGACGGCCTCGAGGGTCGGGACCAAGCAACCGATGTACTCGACATCGCTCGGGAAGGCCATCCTCGCGTACCTCCCACCCGAACATGTCGAAGACGTTATCGCCGGAACCACCTTCACGGCGAAGACGACCAAGACGATCACGGATGTCGAGACGCTCCACGAGGAACTGGAGACGATCCGTGAACGTGGCTACGCCATCGACGACGAGGAGAACTACGTCGGGCTCCGGTGTGTCTCCGCGCCGGTGAAAAACGACGACACGGTCCTCGGGGCAATCAGCATCACTGGCCCATCCAGCCGGTTCACGGACGACCGTCTTCACGGCGAGCTTGCCAACCAGGTCCTCCGCGCCGCGAACGTCATCGAACTCAATACGAAGTTCGCCTGACCGCCCCCAAGCCCAACTCCTTATCCCGGACGTGGCCAACGGACAGATACGGAAACCGTCTACGCATTTTAACTCCCTTCTAAATCTGATTACACAGCCTATTTATCTGTGCGATCTGAACTGTACGTGTACATGCGACTCGCACTCGTAGGCGGTACAGGTGACATCGGCGAAGGACTCGCACTCAGATTTGCCCGGGACACGGATGTCGACGTGTTGATCGGTTCGCGTGAGGCCGAGAAGGCCGGCCGCGCTGTGGAATCGTACGAAGAAACGCTCTCAAGCCACGGGATCGAAACGTCGCTGTCGGGCTACGGCAACGTCGAAGCGACGCGTCGAGCGGACGTCGTCGTCCTGGCGGTCCCCCCTTATTACGTCGCAGACACCGTCGAGTCGATTGCCGACGAACTCGACGCCGAGACGATCGTCGTTAGCCCGGCAGTCGGGATGACCGGCGACGAGGCCGGCCTCCACTACAAGCCGCCGTCCCAAGGCAGCGTCGCCGCGCTCGTTTCCGACCGACTGCCTGAGGGCGTCCCGCTGGTCGGGGCGTGTACGAACCTCTCGGCCGGTCGCCTCGCCGATCTCGAGGACGACGCCGAGATGCACACACTCGTCTTCGGCGATCACGAGGACGCCAAAGAACAGATCACTGATCTCGTCTGCCAACTGGACGGGATCCGTCCCCTAGACGCAGGACCGCTGGGTAACGCGCCGGAGATCGAATCGCTCACCCCACTGCTTGTCACACTCGCTCGCTATAACGACGATCTGCACAACGCGGGCGTTCGATTCGTCTGACGATCTTCTGACATCGAGATTAATTTTCTACGACGACCTGGGAAGGTCGTAGCTCGGGTCGTTGCTGAACCGATCTAGCGTCACGTCGAGATCGATTCGCGTCCCGGCAGGCATGGTCACGTCGAACGTGCTGGCTTCGGATTGCGCGCGCTCACCCGCCCACGCGACGGTCTCGACAGTGTGTTCGCCGTACGCGCCCCCTTGGACGACGACCGCTCGCTCGCTACTCGCGTCATTTACCAGAGTCAGCGAGACGCCCTCCCCGTCGACACGGGAGACGAGCGCGCTCACACCCTCCGGAAGTCCGGGCCGACGCCGCTGTGGATCGAAGTGTCGGAGCTGGGCCATCACGAGGCCGCCGTAGTAGATCTGCTGTGGCGCGCCCATCGTGAGCTGGAGCAGTCCCATATGGGAGACCGGGTTGCGATTCCGGAGGTAGTCCTCGTCGACCTCAACCGGCGGACCGCCTTCTTCGTCCAGCAGCGAAAGCCGTTCGCGGACGTGGGCGTGATTGGCTTCAAGGATTCGCTCGGGATAGTTTTCGAACTCTCCGTCGAGGTATGCCAGCCAGGCGTACTCGTGGCCGTCGCCGTGTTTCGTCGAGGGTCGCAAGTCCACCTGTTTCCACTTGCGCGTGCTCCAATTTTGGAGCCGGCGAATCCGCTCGCGGTCGTCTTCACGCTGGGAGACCTGCCAAAGATGGACCGCGTAGGGGTCGTCCGAATGCGGTTTGAACTCGTAGAAACCGTCTTTCCACAGCACTTCGCCGTCGTCCTCGGTGAGGACGCCGCTCGCGTCGTAGTGGTAGTCCCCGGACTCGCCGTTGAACTTGTGGGGAATATATAGTGTGTCGTGGACGGCGTCTTCACTCACCTTAATGCCGCGCTCGATTAGGCGGTCGAGTTGCGAGCGCGGAAAGTCGAGCGGTTCTCGGTCTCCGGTCAGCAAGGTGGCGTTCTCGGCGGCGACGGTCGGACCGATCCCGATATAGTGCCAGCCGCCCCACGACCAGCCGTAGTAGCCGCCGTACCACGAGCCGGCGACGCCGCCGATTTCGCCGTCCCGGGAGACGTTATCCGGGATCACCCCGTCGTTTGCAGCCGTCCGCTCGCGCCACGCGTCCAGATAGTCGGTGACCCACTTCCGGTAGCGGTCCGCGCCGGTGTGGAGGTAGGCGTTCGTCATCAGGCTCGTGATCGAGAGATTCAGCGGGATATCGCCGGTCGCACACCGCTCGTTCAGGACCTCGAACAGTCGTTCTTCGTTGTCTGGGTCGAGCAGGTCCGCGGCCGAATCGAACTCCAGATCGCGCCAGGGAAGTCCGTGACGGGCCCAGCGGTACTCCGCTCCGTAGGGGTGGTGCTCGTAGGCGGAAAAATCACAGAAGTCCGGGCCCATGCTCCCGTTCATCGGCCCGCGGACGAGTCGGCGTTCGGGATCGTAATTGTCGACAGGAGTGTCCCCGGCAGGTGAGCCGGGGTCGACGTCCCCGTCCCCCAGGTACAGGCCGGCGAAGCGCTCGGCTCGCTCGCGGACTCGCTGGTCGTGGGGCGCGGCCAGCGCGACGTTGTAGGTGTAGAGATTCCCCTCGCCGAGGTGGAACCAGTCCCGGCACTGCTCGAACTCCTCGACGACCATCGGATGGCCGAACGGCGTCTCCGTCTCTGCGCCGCGTTCCAGCGCGGCCTCGTAGGTCTCCTGTGCGCGGTCGAGGAATATCTCGTCGCCGCCCATCGCGTAGACGAGCGGCCAGTTGTAGAACCCCTCGACGACGTCGTCGAAGCCGTCGATCCCGACATGCTTCTCGGGCGGCCACAGCGGCTCGCCGTCGTCGAGGTACTCGTCGGTGAACCGCTCGACAGCCTCGGCCATCAGGTCGAACAGTCGCTGCTGGGCGAGCGCCCACTCAGGCGGCGAGGAGTATGTCGTCGTCGCCGTCACGTCCGCCATTCGATCGCACCTCGTCTCATACCGGACAGTCCGGTGGAATCGAGATAAAAACCAGGGCCGTGTCGAAATCTGTGGTAACCTTTTTCACACCGTCAGTCCCACTGCCGGACGAGTATGGAGAGCTTCGAATCTGACGACGGTCACGTCGTCATCCGATTGGATCGCGGAGACATGGCACTGGAGTCGATCGAACGTGCCTGTGAAACCCACAATGTCGACACCGGGGCCGTCGTCTCCGGGATCGGGACGTTCAGCAATCTCAATATCCACTACGTCGACCGGACCGACCTCCCCGAGGAACAGTCCGAGCGCAACGTCACGCTCGAACTCGACGGGTCCTGGGAGGTCACGAACGTCGGTGGGGCGATCGCCGACGGCGAACCGCACCTGCACGTGACAGCCTTTGACGGCGAGCGAACCGTCGGTGGCCACCTCGAACACGGCTGCGAGGTGAACGTCCTCGGGGAATTCACGATCCGGAAGATCGAGGGGCTCTCGCTCACGCGCCGGGCCGGACCGAACGGGATCTCGCAGTTGCAGCGACAGTGATCGAGTCAAAACCACAGCTACCTATGGATACGACGAACACTACGACCATGCACAGAGACGGCATCCAGTTTCACAACGTCGGCGAGCTACGGGACGTCGACGATCGAGATGGGGAATTGATACAGCGCGTCCCCGAATCGATCCGAACCAGACTCGAGGCGGCAGCGACCCGGATGTGCCACCCAGCCGGGGTCGAACTCCGGTTCGTTCCGGATGGTCCCGTCCGGGTAACGCTGTCTTCGCACCTCCGGGATAGTGTCGTCCAGCCGTTCTGGGGGCCGTTCCAGGCGACCGACGACGTCGTCACGATCGGCGCGGAGCCACGCACTATCACGCTGTCCCGGCCAGAGAAACTCGACCGCCTCGATCCGTCTGCCGTCGCCAACCTCGACTACGACCCGAGGGTCTGCCGTCTGCTCCTCCCCGGTGAGCATCGGAGTGGCCACATCCATTTCCACGGCGTCGAGGGCGATATCCGACCGCCCGAACTGTCCGAATTCCCCTCACAGCGGTACCTCGCCTACGGGACGTCGATCACGGAGGGCGAAGCAGCGATGGGCGAGCCACTCACCTACGTGAACCAGGCGGCGACGCGCCTCGGCGTCGACCCGATCAACCTCGGCAACTGCGGGACGGCCTACTGCGACGAGGCGATGGCCGAACACATCGCCGGCGGGGAGTGGGACGTGGCGACGCTGTCGCTGTCGGTGAACATGGTCGGAGAGTTCTCCGTCGAAACGTTCCGCGAGCGCGCGGCCCACATGATCGACACCGTCGCCGCGTCTCACCCCGACTCACCGGTAGTCTGCATCACGATTCTCCCGAACGCGCGCGACTTCGTGCTCGATCACGAGGAGGGTGAGGAGTGCGAGCGCTTCCGCGAGGCCCTGCGGTCCGTGGTGGCGGAGTGCGACCACTCGAACGTCTCGTTGCTCGACGGCCACGAACTGTTGCCCGATCCACGTGGGCTGACGACTGACCTCGTCCATCCCGGCGATCACGCGATGGTCCGGATCGGCGAAAATCTGGCACGGGAGCTGGATCCGCTCCTGCAGTGAACCACTCATCGCTGGGATCAAAACGTATGTAACCCTGGCTTGTGAACGAACAGATAGATGTCGACAGTGTACGGTAACTACATCGGCGGTTCGTGGATCGAGTCGGGTAGCGAGGAGACGATCAAGGTACTGAATCCCGCAAACAACAGCGAAGTCGTCAGTGAGTTCACCGCGGCGACGAAGGACGATCTGGACACGGCCATCGAGGCTGCGGTCGACGCCCAGGACGAGTGGGGCGGCATGGCCGGCCCTTCCCGGGGCGCGGTGCTCCGGGCGACCGGACAGGCGCTTGAAGACCGCAAAGAAGAAGCGACCGAGACCCTCGTCAACGAGGAGGGCAAGACCTGGAGCGAGGCAAACGGCGAGGTCCAGCGCGCGATAGACATCTTCTTCTACTACGCCGAGAAGGCCCGCGACCTCGGCGGCGTCGTCAAGAGCCCCAGTGGTCTGGACAAAACTCTCTACACGAAACAGGAACCGCTCGGCACGGTGGGCCTGATCACGCCGTGGAACTACCCCATCGCGATCCCGGCCTGGAAGATCGCGCCGGCGCTGGCGGCGGGCAACACGCTCGTCCACAAGCCAGCCTCGGCCGCGCCGAACGTCTCGCGGATCATCTTCGAGTGCCTAGACCAGGCGGGCATCCCGGATGGTGCCGCCAACATGATCGTCGGCGCGGGCAGTGAAGTCGGGACACCTCTGGTCGAAGACGAGCGGATCGACGGCGTCTCCTTCACCGGGAGTACGGCCGTGGGAACTCACGTCGCCGAGACTGCGGCCCAGGACATGACGCGTGTCCAGTGTGAGATGGGCGGGAAGAACCCCACCGTGGTCATGCCCAGCGCGGACGTCGAGGAAGCAGCGGAAATCCTCGGTGTCGGTGCCTTCGGGACGACGGGCCAGTCCTGTACCGCCGCTTCACGGGCGATCGTCCACGACGATATCTACGACGAGTTCGTCGACGCGATGGTCGAATATGCCGAGAGCGTCGAGGTCGGTCCCGGGCTGGACGACCCCGGAATGGGGCCACACGTCAGCCAGGGCGAACTCGACTCCACCCTCGAATACGTCGAGATTGGTCAGGACGAGGGCGCAACCCTGGAAACTGGTGGCGAACGCCTGACCGGCGGCGAGTACGACGACGGCTACTACGTCTCGCCCGCGGTCTTCTCGGAAGTCGACAACGACTCGCGGCTCGCCCAGGAGGAAGTCTTCGGGCCGGTGCTGGCGGTCATCCGGACGAGCGACTTCGAGGACGCACTCGCGAAGGCAAACGGCGTCGACTACGGTCTCTCGGCCAGTATCGTCACCGACGACCATACCGAGGCCAACGAGTTCCTCGAGCGCATCGAAGCCGGTGTCGCCAAGGTCAACGAGAAGACGACCGGGCTGGAGCTGCACGTTCCCTTTGGCGGGTTCAAAGACTCCTCGACGAACACCTACCGCGAGCAGGGTGACGCTGGACTCGCGTTCTTCACCGCGACCAAGACCATCTACGACAACTACTAAGTTTCTGCTATCAGTCCCCGCGCCGCACTCCGGCGGCGCGTCTTCTTCCTCTCACTCCGGTGGCGCGTCCCATTCTTCTGCGTCGTCTTGTGGGTCGTATCCGATTCGTGAGCGAGCGTGCTCGATACTGAACCAACGGCGGTGGTTGTCGCTGACACCGTTGAAGATGCCGAAGGTGACCTCGTCGTCGACCAGACAACACTCGATCTGGTGGGCGAAGTCACGGCGGGATTGCCAGGTACACTTCAGGCGCGCGACTTGGCGTTCGTACTCGTCGCTCCCACGTTCGAACTCACCTTCGTCAACGCCCAGTTCGGCGTCGCCATAGGGGTGATCGTACTCTGGCATCCGGACGCTACAGGTCCGCAGCACGTAGAACTGTTTGGGAAACTCGTAATTCTCGACGTAGTAGCGACCCAGGTCTTCGCCGAAGCTCTTTGAAGTCCCATAGAGGGAGTCGGGTCGGACGGGATCGGTATGATCGAGGACGAGTCCGTGCTCGGGCTGGTAAATCTCGGGACTGTGTTCGAGTTCGTATCCGCCCATAACATGGTTCGAGGAGATGAATACGAACGATTCGATCTGCTCTTTCCGGGCGGCCTCAAGCGCGTTGTACATCCCAAGGATGTTCGGCTCGAAGATGTCGCCCCAGTCGCCGTCTGTGTAAGGGTAGGCGGCCATGTTAATGAGCGCGTCCTGCCCATTGCAGGCAGCCTGTAGTTTCGCCGCATCGGTGATGTTCGCGACGATCGGATCGATGTGTCCATACGGGTGGTCGGCCGGCCGGCCTGATCGATTGAAGTACGTAAAATCGAACGCAGAGCGATCGTGCAAGTGATCGATCACGGCGGTCCCACACCGACCGAACACGCCCGTCATGAGTACGTTCATAACGCCTAGATAAACCGTGTGCAGTATAAAATACAGCCTTCCGGAACGGCCTCGATCGTTCCTATGAGTGCAATCGACCGAGCCTTCCGGAGTGGCGCTTCCGCAGTGGCGGTTGTCTCACGGTCTGACCGCGCGACGGGCGCGCGATCCGGATGTGACCTCCAACCGCCGATCTAAGCGATGGGGGCGACTGTGTGACGTTACTGCTCGACCCAGCGACCTTCGAGGCCGTCGAGAACTTCCGTCCGGCCGCCGTACTCCAGTTCGTCCGAGTCGACCGTTCCGGGGCCGAACACGCCCTGTCGCTCGCGGAAGTCCCGGAAGGTTTCCATCGCGTCGGTGCGGACTCGGTCCCACATCGAGGCGTCGAAGGGATACTCGGGTTTGCTGAAACGACCGTCGTTCAGCACGAAGCCGATCGCTTTGATCAGCGGCGGCCCGTCGAAGTACGAGGGGACCTCCCGCTTCCCGTCACCGATCGGGTACAGCGGCGCGTGGTGTGATCCTCGCATCGCACCCGAAACGAACGGCGGCGTCGCGAACGGCTGGAGGACTTCGCCAGGTGAGGGGAAGTCCTTCTGCAAGCGGACGATCGACACTGGATCGTCCTTGCCGACGTACTCCCCGGCGACGTTGCGCAGCTTCTGGGTCGACACTGTTGCGACGGCTTCCCCGGAGTGACGCGAGCGGATCTCGCGCACGCCGAACCGATGTGGCTCCATCAGGAGTGCAGCGAGTCGCCAGCTATCTTCGGGCACGTCCAGCTCGATCGTTCGCGTGGCGTCGGTTGCTTCCAGATCCATCACCTCGAAGGTGAACCCCTCGTGGATGGTGTCTTTCAGCAGCAGACCGCTGGTGTACCGAGGGTCCGCGAAGGTAGTGAACATCGGCTGATTGAACGCACCGGGTTCGGTCTTGTCGGCACCGAACACCAGGAACGGTTCGCTGGGACGCTCCTCGAGTTCGATTTCGCAAGCGCCCGGGCCGAGACCTTTGACGTTGCCGGCAAAGGCGTCCTCCAGCAGGTCCTGGCCAGCACCGTACAGGCCCTGCTCCTCGGCGACTGCTGTTCCGTCTTCGAAGGCCTTCCAGGCTAGTTCGTGCACTGCTGGGTTGTCTTCACCCTCGGTGTGACTCATCAGGATGTCGATGTCGTCACCGGTGGTGAACACGAAGTAGTCGTCGAGCATCGCCCCGTCGTCGTCGAGTCGATCACGGACGGCGGCCACGACTTCGTCTGTGGGACGGAGGTGGCCGGCGTTGCTACCGACGTCTGCTTTTATCACGGACAGAGTCCGCATGTGAGGACGCTCTCAGCAACACCATATCAAATTATCGATCGCAGATATAGGTTAAAATCAAAATGCTAGAATATGTTAAGAACAGGTGAAAAATCACATCATACCTTGTTAGTGGGTTGCTAACGACTGACGTGAGGTGTTCTAGACGAAGAAACATTGAAGTACGAGAGCGTGAAACTTCCCTGTACGATCGTACAATGACAGCGCTAGATGGACAGACAGCGATAGTGACAGGAGCGTCGAAAGGTATCGGCAAGGCCATCGCCGAGCAATTCCTCGAAGAAGGTGCGAACGTCGTCGTCAACTCGCGGTCGAGTGACCGCGCGAAGACAGCGGCCTCAGAACTCGACCCCGAGGGCGAGCGTGCTATTGGGGTCGCGGCAGACGTCACCGACTACGACGCGGTCCACGATATGGTCGATCGGGCCGTAGAGGAGTTCGGCAGCGTCGATATCATGGTTAACAACGCCGGAATCACCGACATCCAGCCCGCAGAGGAGTTCGGTCCCGAAGAGTGGCGACGGGTCATCGACGTCGATCTCAACGGCGTGTTCTTCGGCGCCCAGGCCGCCGCCAAACAGATGATCGAACAGGGAGACGGCGGCGCGATTCTCAATATCTCCTCGATGATCGGCGACATGGGATTCAAGATGCGCGGCCCCTACTGCACGGCGAAAGGCGGCGTGAACAACCTCACGCAGGTGCTCGCCGTCGAGTGGGCAGATTACGACATCACCGTCAACGCGCTCGCACCCGGGTTCATCTACACGGACATCACCGACCAGACTCAGGATTCGGGCGGCTACACCGACGACGACATCTACAAACGAACACCGATGGAACGGTATGGCTCACTGGACGAGATGGCCGAGTGTGCGACGTTCCTGGTTTCACAGAACAACTTCGTCACCGGTGAGGTACTCACCGCTGACGGCGGCTGGACGGCCGACGCCTGGCGGTACTGGGACGACCGTGGTGAGTGAGGATGACTGACTCCGTGACGATGGAGTTCACCGGCTATCGGCGCCAAGACGGCCGGATCGGCGTCCGTAACCACGTCGCGGTCATCCCGGTCTCGGTGACCGCCAGCGCCGTTGCCAAGCAACTCGCTGCCGAGGGGGCAGCCTGGGTACGGTCGACGCCCCATCAGATGCCACTCCATCCGCCCGAGGCAGCGCGTGATCGGATCAGGACGGTCCTCGAGGGGATCGGAAAGAATCCAAACGTCGCCGCAGCACTGTTCGTCGCGCTCGGGAACGAGACGATCGACGCCCAGCGGTTGGCCGACGACGTCGCCAAGACCGGCAGGCACGTCGAGACGCTCTCGATCCGAGACATCGGCGGGACGCGCGACGCGCTCGAACGCGGTCGACAGAAGATCGAGCGGCTCGGAAAGAGCGCCAACCGTGCGCGCCGGGAAGCTGCCGACGCGAGCGAACTCGTCGTCGCCATGGAGTGTGGCGGCAGTGACGCGACCAGCGGATTCGCGGCTAACCCCGCCGTCGGGAACGCGTGTGACCGCATTGTCGAGGCCGGCGGAACGGGCGTCATCAGCGAGACGCCGGAATTCATCGGCGCCGAGCACATCCTCGCAGAGCGCTGTGTCGATGATGACGTCCGCGAGCGCCTGCTCGACTACGTCGAACGCCGCGAGCAGATGGCTGCCCTCATGGACGTCGACTTCCGAGGTGCCCAACCCTCGCCCGGCAACCAGCGGGGCGGGCTGACGACACTCGAAGAGAAGAGCCTCGGGGCTATCGCCAAGGGCGGCACGACGCCGCTCCGTGACGTGGTCCCCTACGGCCATCAGTTACCGGTCGGCGGCGGGTTCGCCGTGATGGACTCGCCAGGCTACGATGTCGAGAGCGTCTCAGGAAAGGTCGCCGGCGGCGCACAGATTGTCGTGTTCACGACCGGCCGGGGATCGACCACCGGCAATCCTATCGCGCCGGTAATCAAGGTGACCGGGAATTCGAATACGTACGAACGGATGCACGAGAACATGGATATCGACGCATCGCGCGTACTCCGGGGCGAGTCCGTCGAAACTGTCGGCGAGGCGCTATTCGAACGAATCGGCGCGACCGCTGATGGCGAGTTGACCGCGGCCGAACGTCATCGCATGGAGGAGTTCGCTATCAACGATATCCCATCAAACGAGATCAAACAACTGGGTGAGCCGACGTGAAGGGTGAGACATACGACGGTGCAGCGATTGTTTTGACCGATGACGACACCGTCGCGACGGCGCTCGACGATCTCAGGACTGGACGGACATTCACGATCGACGACCGGATCGTCGAACTCGTCGAGGACGTCGAGTTCGGCCACAAGTTCGCCCTCGAAGCGATCGATTCTGGTGAGCGAGTCACCAAGTACGGCGAAGTAATCGGCGAAGCGACCCAACCGATCGAGCCCGGCGAGTGGGTCCATACCCACAACCTCCGGAGTCTACGGGCCCAGCCCGACGCGGAGGGTGAGTCCTGATGGCACAACCGTCCCTCTCGGGTGCAACGGACTTCGAAGGCTTCACCCGCCGTGGTCGTCGTTCGGGCGTCCGAAACACGATTCTGATTCTCCCATCGGTGATCTGTTCCGGCGTCGTTGCCGAGTCGATCGCCGACGCGGTCCCGGAAGCCGTCTGTGTCCCTCACGATCACGGCTGTGGACAGATCGGTGCCGACAAGGATCAGACCCGTCGAACGCTCTTGAACGTCGCCGAGAACCCCAACGTCGCCGGAGTCGTCGTCGTCGGCCTGGGTTGTGAGACCCTCGACAGTGAGGAACTGGCTGCCGATCTCGATCTTCCTGTGCGACAGACGTCGATCCAGTCCGCTGGCGGTACGGACGCGGCTATCGATGCCGGTGTCGAGGCTGTCGAAGAACTCGCCTCTGCGGCCCGTCCAGATCGCAGAAAGCGAATCACTGTCTCGGACCTGACGGTCGGGGTGGTGGTCAGTGACCTCGACGAGAGTACTGTTACTACGGCAGCCCCGGCGGTCGGCCGACTTGCACGGACGATCACGGATGTCGGTGGTCGGGTCGTCGTCGGCGGCGTCGAATCATTGGTGCCTCACCGAGCGCACGCGACAGAGTTGACAGCCGACGACGAGACGGCCGAGACCCTCCACCGCGCGCTGACCGACCACGGAGACGTGGTTCCGCCGACACCGATCCGTACCGCGGCTGCGAACCAGCCGGTCGAAGCGATCGCTGAGTTCTGGGGTGGTCTCCCGATCCGGGACGTGTTGGCCTACGGCGAGCGTGCAACACACCAGCGCGGGATCGGTATCGTGACGACGGAAGGGCGCTTCGAGGAGACGGCGACGGCGCTGGCCGCTGCCGGCGCACAGCTCGTTGTCCACGTCACTGCCGACGGCATCCCGACCGGGCATCCCGTCGTCCCAGTCCTCAAACTGACCGGTGACCACGAGACAGCGACGGCGCTCCCCGACGATATCGACGTCGACGCCTCTCTCGGAGACGAACGGGTACTCACCGAACGCGTCCTCGAAACTGCCGAGGGAATACAGACTGCGACGGAACACCACGGGTTGACGACGTTTGCTATCTCACGGTCCGGGCCGTCGCTGTAATCAGCGAGCGCTCTTTCTCGAGCGAGACGCGTTTCGTCCGCTTTTCAGAAGTCCCAGAGCGTCGCTGGGCGGTCGTATGCGACCTGCTCGACGAGGTTCTCGGCGACGTCGTAGGGTATCTGTCCGCGCTCGACCATCCGCCCGACGGTGTTTGCGAGCGATCGGCGGAACATCTCGAAGCGGGAGTCGAAGGACATGAGCTTGCGCGAATCGCTGACCATCCCGGCGTAGTTCGATAGCAGGTCAACGGACCCGACGTACTCTAGCTGGTCAGCCATCCCGTAGGGGCTGTCGTTGAACCACCACGCCGCGCCGACGCTGACGTTGGGGAACGCCCGGGCGAGCGTCGCCACCGTCGGGTAGTGCGTCGGGTCGACCGTGTAGAGGACCATCTCCATCTCATTGTCAAAGCGGTTCAAGAAGTACTTGAGATTCTCCGCAAGTTCGATGTCTTGCGTCGAGACGTCGCCGCCGGAGTCCGCACCGATCGTCTCATAGAGCGAGTCACGATAGTCCCGGACCGCGCCGATGTGCAGCTGGGTGACCCAGTCCGTCTCGCTGTTGCGCTCGCCGATCCACTCCAGCAGGTACGCTCTGAAGTCGATCGCCTCGGAATTGTCCAGTTCCGCCCCCGACTTCGCCTTTTGATACACTTCGGCCGCGCGATCCTCGCTCACTGGCTTGCTGACGACCTCCCGGAGGCCGTGGTCGCTCGCGCCACAGCCGTGTTTCTGGAAGTAGTCGTGGCTATCTTCGAGTGCCGCCAGGAACCCCGACAGCTCCGAGATGTCTCGATCCCAGGCGGCTCCCAGTTCGTCGACGTAGTCGGCCCAGCCCTCGGCACTGATCTTCATAGCCGTGTCGGGTCGCCACGTCGGCCGAACGGTCACCTCTTCCAGTTCGTCGGCCAGTTGCTGGTGGTGGTCGAGCTTCGACACCGGATCGTCGGTGCTGGAGACGACCCGGACGTTCATCTCCTGGAGCAGCGCCTGCTGGCGCATGTGTGGCTCGTCCAGTTGGGCTTTCGTCTCGGCCCAGATCTCTTCGGCAGTCTCGGCCGAGATGGGTTTGTCAATCCCGAAGCGCCGTTTCAGGTCCAGGTGTACCCACTCGTAGGTCGGGTTGCCTGCGAACTCGGGGAAGACCTCTGCGAGTGCCATCCACTTCTCCCGGTTGGACGCCTCGCCGGTGATCCTCGCTTCTGGCACGCCACGCTTGCGCATCAACTCCCAGACGTAGTGGTCAGTCGCGCCCTCAACCTCCCAGATGTCGGTCCAGCCCTCGTTCCGTGCGACGGCTTCGACGTCTACGTGGCTGTGTGGATCGAGGATCGGGAGATCACGGATCACGTCATACAGTCGTCTCGCCGGCTCCGATTCGAGGAGGTATCCCTCGTCGAGGAAGCTCATACTTATGATCTGCCAGCCATATTAATAAAAGTATGGCTGTTTTCTCACCTGGTCGGACTATTCCATCTTGACCGTCACGAAGTCCTCAAAGTTGAGGAGAACTTGTTGGGCGACGTCTCCGAACAAGACTTTCCCCGTGGGCGAACGACGGCGACCGACGAGAAAGACGTGGTCACAGTCGTTCTCTCGTGCGGTGGAGAGGATCTCGTCAGCGAGGTCATCTTCGTCGGTGACTGCCCACGCGAGTTCATAGTCGAGGGGTTCCGAAAAGACGTCCGTAGTTACCTTTCGGATGGTATTCCCGACGAAGTCCTCAGCGGAGGTGTCACCAAACTTCGCGTTCTCGGCTTTCTCGACGGCTTCGACCGCGTCGAGACCCTTCTCTAGCTCCTCATCGGTGATCCAGGAGAACATCACGATCTCGGCGTCGGCCCCTCTTGCGAGCCCGACGGCTTCGGTGACCAATTCTCTGTGTGGGTCGGTGTCATCGACTACGACCAATGCTCGGTCCATAGCTGACGGATAGTCGCAGCAATATATAAAACCATCACCTTAGACGATCAATCTGCTCTGAGTCGTTCAAGCGCGTTGTCGTCCACTTCGATCCCGAGACCGGGTTCCTGGGGAACGTCGAGTGTCCCCCCAGTCGGATCGAACGGCGTCTTGAGCAGGTCCGTTCGCAGGGGGTTGGCGCTGCGGTCGAACTCCACGAGCATCGGCTCAGGAACGTGTCGAGTGTGTGGATACTCCGGGACGCTTGCGGCGAACTGGACTGCCGCAGCGAGCCCAACCGCACTATTCCAGATGTGCGGTCTGACGGCGACGTTCTCCGTCGTCGCCATGTCAGAGATGCGGCGCGCTTCCGAGAAACCGCCACACCGGGCGAGGTTTGGTTGTACTACGTCGACGAGTCGGTCGTCGATAAGACGCTTGAACTCGAAGCGACCGTAGTGGGCCTCACCGGCTGCGATCGGCACGTCAACGGCATCCTGGACGTCGCGGTAGCCACTGTAGTTTTCCGGTGGCACCGGTTCTTCGATCCAGGTGAGGTCGAACGGTTTCAGTCGCTCAGCGGCTTCTATCGCCTGTGCCGGGCGGTAGTTGCCGTTCATGTCGGCCATGAGAGTGGCGTCCTCGCCGAGTATCTTCCGTGCAGTTCGAACACGCCTGCGATCCTCGTCTGGCCCAGTTCCGATCTTGATCTTCGCTGCCGTGAACCCTGCGTCGACTGCTTCCCGGATCGGCTCGGCGATGGGCCTGTCGGCTTCAGTGAAGTACATCGTCGAGGCATACGGCGTCAGTGTCTCGCGGGATTGTCCGCCGAGGATCTGGTGCACTGGTCGTCCGATAGACTTTCCGATGAGGTCCCAGCACGCGACGTCGATCGCACTGACAACCGCCTGGACGAACACGCTCCCGCCGAAGTGATACGAGTCGGTGTACGACCGCGTCGCGAGTGATTCCACCTCGTAGGGATCCATCCCGACGAGGTCATCCGCGAACAGCTCTTCGATGGTCGCGGCCGCAATCGACCCCGGAACGAACGCTTCTCCCCACCCGATGGTCCCATCGTCAGCTTCGAGACGCAAAAGCGTCGTCTTGCGCATGTGGCCGAACCCGCGTGCATCCCCTAACCCTTCTCCCTCCGGTAGTTCATGTGATAGGGGAAGAACCTCGTAGGATTCGATCTTCATGCTTACGACCATCACGCGCCCGGAGAAATAGCTTGTGTCCTGGAGAGGGCTTGTTTTCTCTTGTGGATTAGACGATGGGTTTATATTATCGGCCGCGTATTTTGCGACAATGTCTTTACCACCGAGTGAGGTCAGGGCAAGCCTCCGTGGTGTTGCTGTCGGTCTTTTAACACCATTTGATGACAACCTCGACATCGACTACGACGGAATCAAGTACAACGCACGACGGCTCTACGAGGCAGGGCCGCGGACGTTCCTCGCGGCTGCGAACATCAGTGAGTATCACTCACTCTCACAGCGTGAGCGGATCCGGGTCGTCGAAACGTCCGCGGACGCGCTCCCGGACGACGCGTGCGTTCTCGCGGGTGTCGGCGGGAGCACGGCCGAGGCACGCCGACTCATCGAGGGGTACGATGATATCGGTGTCGACGGCATGATGATCATGCCCCCGGACCACACCTACGTGCACGAGTGTGGGATCATCGAGTACTACGAGAAACTGGCGGCGGCGACCGACACACCGCTCATTCCGTACGTGCGTGGGTTCGATCCCTCGGTGAACTTCCTCGTCGATCTCGCAAACATCGACGGCGTCATTGGCGTCAAGTACGCGTTGGAAGATCCAGTCAAGTTGGGCGAGGCGACATCCACTGCGCCCGACGACATCGTCTGGGTGAACGGCCTCGCCGAACCCTTCGCCGTCTCGTTCTGGAACGAGGGGATCGAGGGATTCTCCGCGGGAGTGAGCAACTTCAGGCCAGTCGTCGGACTCGAACTGTTCGAGGCGTTGTCTGCTGGTGAGTTCGAACGCGCTCGCTCGATCCGAAACATCTGCATGCCGTTCCAGCGATTCCGTGACGAGACTGGAGCCGACAACGTGATCGGCGGTGCAGTCAGCGTCCCGGCCGTCAAGAAAGGACTCGAACTCGCCGGATATCGCGCTGGCGACGGTCGGGTCCGAGAGCCGTTACAACCACTATGTGCGGATGACGAGTCCCGAGCAGAAGCACTGTATCACCAGCTCGAAGACGACATCGACCGCGTGATCGGCTAACTGTTCTATCGCTCTTCGTAGTGGAACTCCGTCCAGGGCCCGTCGCTGAACGGATACTCCTCGATCACGTCGAGATCGACCTCGACACCGAGGCCGGGGCCGTCCGGAACAGTGAGGACTGCGTCCTCGATCGCTGGCTCTCCAGTGATGACGTCGAACGCGAGTTCGAAGGGATACATACCCGGATCTCCGCCAACATTGGGCAGCGCCGGGTCGTTCTCGAACACGGGGTACTCGAGCAACCTGACTTCTGGGGCGGCCGCGACGAGGTGTGCATTCGCGATCAGTCCCAGCCAGGTGCCGAAGTTGTGGGGAACGAACTCGACGTCCCGTCCTACGCAGAACTCGACCGCTTCCCGACACCCTGTGAATCCTTCGTGGTGACGGACGTCCCCCTGCAGGAAGTCTACTGCGCCGGTTTGCCCGAGTTCGACCAGCCCTGCGGGGGAAGGTTCACTCTCCCCGCCGGCCAGGGGCGTTCCGGTCTCGGTGAGGTCGACGTAGCCCGCGTGATCGTCAGGGCTGACTGGTTCCTCAACCCAGTAGGCGCCGTGCTCACCCGCATGCGAAACGAGGTCAGTGACAACCTCACGGCCGTACTCCTCGCGGAGTTTCCACCAGGTGTGGACGTCGAGCATCAACTCGATGTCCGACGTCTCTGCTGCGAGTCGTTCGACGGTCTCTCGATCACCCTCCGGTCCGATCCCGGGGCGGTACTTGTACCCCACGAACCCGAGCTGCTCCAGCAGTTTTGCCTGCTGGACGTATCCCGCTGGCTGCATGTACATTCCGGCACTCGCGTACAGCGGAATCTCTGTCGTCGGGTCGGTCCCGTAATCCTCGGCCAGTAGCTCGTACAGTGGAATTCCTCTGAGACGGCCCTCAAGGTCGTGAAGAGCAACGTCGATAGCGGAGACGGCTTCTTTGCGGAGCGAGCTCGGAAGGTCTACGTTGTCGACGAGTTGGTGTGCGTCGGCGACACGCTCGATGGATGAACCAACCAGTTCGTCCGCGACTGGACCGGTGATGACGTCCGCAAACGTTGACTGTGTGTCACCTTGGAAGTACTCCCGCATCTCCGAACTCGTTGCACCAGCGGTCGCCACGCCACGGGTTCCATCCGGCGTCTCGACAACCACGAGGACGACGTCTCGCTTCACTAGCCGTCTGGTACCGCCGTGAAATCGGCGTTCTTGGGGTGGATCGATCGGTGAGGAGAGTGCGTAGGCACTGACGTCTGCGATGTCCATATACGTGTTCCAGTGCGACGGTGAATAAATCTGTCCGCACACATCTGGTAAAAGGTGTTCCGGAGAGGGGAACGAATTGGGGCCAGGCGAGTATCTTTGGGGATGTCACCAAGATATGAGATACATCGATGTTCAATAGGATACTGCTGAATTACCGCTCTACATTCACCGTTGTGGCAGTTTGAGTCTCTCCTATTCGAACGAGAAAGTATCGGAAGCTGTTCCCACACGGGGAACAAATACAATCACCGATTCAGTGGCTCTTTTCCTCATATCCCGGAAAATCAATCGAATCAGCATTGAGATTGTCCGGCTATGTTATTTTTTACCACGCGAAGTTCTGACACATTAGGCAGTATTATTACGATCATATGACTGTAATAGTTCGGTGCTCGGGAACTCTCGTAGCCCAGGTGGTCTTGACTTCGGCGGCGTCACGCGTGGAAAACACAACCCAGACTTGGGAATTCTGAGCGGCGATACTCAGTTCAACTTGATACGGTCATACGTGCTATCGAGGGCCTGGGCGTCTTCTTCCAGCAGGGCGACGACGAGATAGTCAGGAAATGCCTCGAAGTACGTGACGAGTTCAGCGATGCGATCCGAGTCAATCGCTTCCAGTGAATCGAGCAACATGAACGGGACCACTTCGTGGACGTCGTGGACCAGATAGCCGGCAAGAGCGAACACGAGTCCCGTCACCTCACGCTCGGATTCACTGAGGTGATCGACTGTATCCTCGTAGGTCGTTCCCGAGGGCGTCGAGCGCACGACGTGGAGTTCGAAGAACGTCTTGATTGTCTTTCGACGACCGTCCCGGGCTTCACGTTGGACACGCTCGATCCACACCCGATCGAGATTGGCGTAGTCCAAGACGCTCAGGACGTCGCTCATGTGTTCGTTGAACGCTTCGACGGCTTCTTTCTCCAACGTCTCCACCTTCGTCCGGAGGTCTTCCAGGTCCGCGACGACGCGTTCTCGGTCCGCCTGGAGGTCCGAAATTCGCTCTACATGCGATTCGATCTCGTCGATTTCCGCCTCAACCTCCTCGCGGTCGTTCTCCAGACGACCGAGTTCGTACTCCAGGCTGTTGGCCTCCCTGTGCAGTTCGAGAATTTCATCGAACTGCTCGGACTCGAGATCCTCGACGTCGCTCTCCAGGGATTTTACCCGCTGCTCGAGGTCCTCTCGTCGCTCTTGGAGTTCCTCGATACGTGCTTCGCGTTGCTCGATCTCCGATTCGGTCTCGGTCAACTGGGTCTGGTACTCCTGACGGCGACGCTTTTGCTCCTCGATCGAGTCCTTGTCCGCTTTCAGATCGTCCAGTTCGTCCGAGAGGTCTCGTTTCTCGGCCAGTTTTTCCTGTCGAAGATCACGCAAGTGTTCGAGCGTTCCTTCGATCTCTGAACGCTCAACCTCGGACCCGCAGGTCCAGCAGACAACCTCGTCATCAGGCAGCAACTCGTCCGTCACGTCGTCGTCGTCATCGATCGTGTCGTGGAGGCTGGTTCGCTCGCCGTCGAGCATCTCCTCGTTGAACTGGACGATATTCTGTAGCGAGCTGATTTCGCTGTCGAGATGTCGTCGGCGTTCTCGGAGTCCATCGATCTGTGATTCGAAGGACGAGAGTACGTCCTCGGACGTTTCCGGCAGCGCGTCTAACTCTGTTCGAAGGGTTGAGCGATCCTGTTTTAGCGATTGAATGCTCTCGCGTTCGGTGTCGATCTTGTATCGGATGTCCTCGAGGTCGTTGCGCGCGTCACGGAGCTCTTCGAGCTTTTCCTCGAGTGCTTCCTGTTCGGCCTTCTGTGCCTGCACGTCCGCGTCGGCGGCTTCGATCTCCGCTTCCTTGTCGTTTAGTTCTGCCTTCGTTTCGGAGATCTCGTCTTCCAGACGAGTCAATTCGGCCTCCAGATCCGGGAGATCACGCTTTCGTTGTTCGATGGACTCGATCTCATTGTCGATCTCGTTCTTCTCAGATTCAAGCGTGGAGATCTGGTCTTTGATCTCTTTCGTGTCGACCGGCCGCATGATGAGATCCCGGAGATTATCCCCGGTCGCAACTGCTCGCCGCGCTTCGTTGGATTCTAGTAAAAACGCGAACAACTCAGCCAACTCGGGATCGTCCAGATACGGGTCGCCGCTGGTGACGACAGCTCCGTTCTGGCGGGTGAGGCGGCGCCGATAGACGTCTTCACCGAGTTCGAGTTCGACTTCTCCTTCGTCCGCGTCCCCTTTGATCGAGACGTCTTCACCTCCAAGCACTCCGATGAGCGATTGGAGGAAGGACGTTCGGTTCGTCGCGTTCCGCCCGGATAAGACGTTGACACCTGGCTCCAGCGAAATTGTTGTCTCGTCGATACCACCAATATTCCTGACCGAAACAATCACTTCTTGCTGTGTTTGCTCTGCGTTAGCCATATCTTACACACTGAACCATACTATGATATGCTTTCTGGTATCAAAATTCCTCGGAATCCGAATCTCCTTCCAGGAGTTCAAACACGTCGAACTGTTCACCCGAATCCGTGTAGATGGCCTGGATGTCCACGACGACGTCTACATCGCCGTCCGGGACGAGATCCGCACGCTGGAGCCCTTCGATGGCGTCTCGTGTGACTGCAGCGGAACGGTCCTGCAGTTTCTGTACTCGTTCGATGGCGGCCTCACGTCGCTCCTCGGGTGTAGGTTCAGGTTGGTGGACGTCGCGATACTCTCGGAGGTACGTATGGATCGTCTGGTGTGTCACGAAGTCGCTCGTTATCGCTTCGACGTCACAGCCGTTCCGTTCGAGACGCCGCTCAGCCCTCGTTCGAACCCCTGCACTCACGTCCTCGCCAGTCAACTGTTCGTAGAGTTGTTCGACGTCAGTATCGAGGACACTCAGTTCACTTCGTTCGATCGCAGCTTCGAGCACGGAGCGATTGAAGTGGTCGGCCAGCTTGCGGAGACTCATCCCACTGTCGTCGGTAGCAAGCCACCGCCGCTCAAGTTCGTCCCCGAGTTTCTGAATATCGTATACCTCGATGACCCGCGCAACTTTGCTCCGGGATTTCCCTCCATCCCCTCGATACTCGTTTTCGCGATTAACCATATACTCAGCTTACTCGGTTAGCGATTAAATACGTTCTTATCGACAACCACTCTGCATCGTGATTGCGAAAACAGTAGTTACAGCACTTCTCTTGTCGAAACCAGTCCAAATACTGTCACAGTCATTTGCAGCCCTGATTGGTATTTCTATTTTCAATACAACTCTCTCAACGACCGACATAAAAAGCGTAACCAGTTCCTATCTTACAGCCATATGTTTGTAATTGGTTGGTGTCCTCAGACCGTCATATCAAGATACGGATCGGGAAGTCGGTGTTTTGAATGGACTATGCCCGAAATCGACCGCCTCAATAGAGATAGCGACTGAATCGATTTCGAGTTTCTGGAGCGCGAGCGGACACCCGAGAATGAAATTGAACTCACCATTGAGTTATACTTGGCTTACTTATCTATTTTGGATACTAAAAAGAATTTTGAGAGTTTGAGTGTCTAGCGCAGTCGAACACTGTTCATCACTGGTACAAAAAGCCAAGCTACAGCCGACTGGACGAGATTATCCAATTGCGGTGCGGTCGACAAGATCGACATTCAGCTCAGGACCAATCGGTACTAGCTGTAAGCCACTGTCGACCAAAATCAAACGAATATGTGTATTCAAATTTATTTTCCACTGAATTAGAGAGTTATGACCGTATTTCTGCGTGAATTTCGTGAGTGACGCGACATCGACGATGTGATATTTCGCATCAGCGACACCGACCACCTCCAAGCGGCATTGTCACGATCTGGACTCCGATTTCATGTCCGTTGCTACGGAGATTGCAATAGCTCCAAATATATCTATTTCTTGGTGTGAAACTAGAAATTATTGATCTCATATATATTCGGTCATCTCGGCTCGATAGGTTTGAACAAGGTCAGTTCCATGTGTCGGCGCGGGAAAATCGTTTCGAGGCGCGAGTGAGGCCCAACGGAAACCCCTGTCTCCGCAGGCGACCTACTCTCCGACCCGGAAGTAGTCGAAGTCGCAGTACCCGCCCGCTCCAGACCCGTCGCGGACCGCGAACAGCCCGACCTTCGCTCCGATCCAGCGACCCTGCCGGGCCTGGAACGGCGCGCCGACCGCCTCGAAGTCCGAGTCGTCGGCCGCATACGCGAACTGGACCTGTCCGCCGTCTTCGACGGTCGCCCGTAGCTGGACGGACGAGCGATCGAGCGGCACTGTCTCGGCCTCCATGTCGGGTTCGCCGTCCACCGGTGCGGCGTTACGGCCGTGAACCAGTTCGGTACCATCGGCGGTCGGGCGGACGCTCAGGTAGGCGTACTCCTCGCCCATGACGAGCAGGCCACCGTGTCCACCGCTGCCTTCGAGTCCGCATCGGACCTTGGTCGTCGCCGTGAACGACGGCGCGGGAAACTTCTGGAGGAGGAGGCTCGGGACCCGCCACAGGTTCTCGGCGCCGTCGGGTACGGCCTGAGGGAACAGGCGTAGGGTGCCAGGGCGGTCGGTCAGTGAGTACCAGCCGTACTGGCTGTTCCCATGCCACTGCCACTGCAGCTCCAGACGGGCCGTCTCGAAGTCGTCGGAAGTTTGGGGCACCATCGTCGGGAGGTCGGCGGCGGCCACGTCGGGCTTCTCGTGCGTCCGGACCGGCTCACCCGTGCCATCACCGTCTTCGACGCGGCCGATGACTGGCCAGCCGTCGTCCCAAGACACGGGCTGGAGGTAGACGACGCGCCCGTAGGGATCCTTTTCTTGGAAGTGGACGAACCAGTCCTCGCCGCGGTCCGTGGTGACCCAGGCGCCTTGGTGAGGGCCGTTGATATCGGTGTCACCCTGCGCGAGGACGATCCGGTCCTCGTAGGGACCGTAGATATCGTCCGACCGCAGGACGGTCTGCCACCCGTCGCTCACGCCGCCGGCCGGCGCGAAGATATAGTACGAGCCGTTCCGCTCGTAGAGCTTCGGCCCTTCGATGGTCGGGTGGTCGTCGTGGCCGTCGAACACCTCGCGGCTCTCGCCGGTGAGATGTGTCCCGTCCTCCGCCATCGGCGCGACGTGGAGGACGCTGTTGAACCCGGCGCGACTCTTCGCGAAGGCGTGGACGAGGTACGCGTCCCCGTCGTCGTCCCAGAACGGCGCCGTATCGATCCACCCCTCGGCCTCGTGGACGAGATGGAGGTCCGACCACTCGCCGCGTGGGTCATCGGTCCTCGTCACGTAGACGCCGCGGTCGGGATCGCCGTAGAAGATGTAGAACGTCCCGTCGTGGTAGTTGAACGAGGGCGCCCATACGCCGTTGCCGTGCTGGGGCGTGTCGAAGGCGGGCGGGAGCTCCTCGACTGCGTGGGTGACGAGCCGCCAGTTCACGAGGTCCCGAGAGTGGAGTATCGGCAGCGCGGGGACGCAGTTGAAACTCGATGCGGTCATGAAGAAATCGTCGCCGACTCGGACCACGTCGGGGTCGGAGTAATCGGCGTGGACGACCGGATTCCGGTATCGGCCGTCGTCTATGTTCGGATTCCAGATGATGGGCGAGTCGACCATACCGCGATATCAGCGAATCCCGTAATAAGCGTTCGGTGCCCGGTTGACATCGTGTTAAGATAAGGATGAGGCGGTCGGAGTTTCGAATGATCTATGCCCGAAATCGACCGCCTCAACGGAGATAGCGACTGGATTGATTTGGATTTTATGGAGCGCGAGCGGACACCCGAGGAGATCGTTGAAGTAGGTATTCAGTTGCATCTGGTCGGCTTGTCGCTTTCGAATACCAAACAACATCTTGAGAGGTTAGGTGTCCAACGCAGTCGAACCGCCATCCACAACTGGGTGCAAAAAGCCGATCTACAGCCGACCGGAACGAGATCCTCGAATTACGTTGCACTCGACGAGACCGTAATTCAGCTTGGGACCGACCGCTACTGGCTGTACGCTGCCGTCGATACCAAGATCAACGAATTCCTGCATATACGGCTGTTTCCGACCACGAATTCAGGACTCACACACGTGTTTCTGCGTGAACTTCGCGAGAAACACGACATCGACGATGCAACGTTTCTCATCGATGACGCCGACCATCTTCAAGCGGCACTGTCGAGACTCGGGCTCCGATTTCATGTCCGTCGCCACGGAAATCGGAATAGCGTCGAACGTATATTTCTTGAGGTAAAACGACGAACCTCCTCGTTCTCAAATACATTTAGCCACGTCGAGCCGGCGACAGCAGAGTCCTGGGTCGAAGCCTTCGCTGTCTGGTGGAACGATGCCAAAGTTAACACGACGGGGGGTGCCAGACGTGATTACGTTCCTACAACAGGAAGGATCACCTCTCGGTGACGAGCAGTTGGATACGGAACGATGGACAGTCTGAGTACCTGGCTAGGTCGAGACGCCGCATTAGAGCGGCTCGGTGACGTTGAATGGCGTTATTCGAGCAGTGGGTACTCGTTGATATCGACGAAATCGGTTCCGCCACAGGCGGCACATTCATCTGGCGCTTCGTAGTGGTGGTCTCCGGGTTGGCCGTGGGCGATACCGGCGTGAACGATTTGACAGCCTTCACAGACGTATTCTCGCGGTCGCTCTGGTTGGTGTGACATGCACGTGTCAGTCAGACTGTGGGACCCTAAAAAGGGTGTCCTACGTATGAAGGCGAACGCTATCGGGCATTGTCGATCGCATCGAGGGCGTCGGGATTCTCGATACTGCTCATGTCCCCCAGATCTTCACCCGTATGGACTGCCTGAATGGCCCGTCTGATGATCTTTCCCGACTGGGTTTTGGGGAATTGCTCGACAAACCTGACCTCGCGTGGTCGGAAGGGTTTGCCGAGTTCCTCACCGACGGTTTCCCGCAATCGCTCGCGCAACTCGTCGCGCGCGGTGTCGTTGCCGCGCAGTTCCGAGAGCGTTTTCGGCCGGTAGCGCTCGGTCCAGTCACTCATGGTCGTCTGTCGACCGTCTGGAAGGGTCTCCGTCGCCGGTGCAGCGGGCCATCACTGTCCTTGCCTGTGATGGGGGTGCCCCGGTAATGAAGGTGCGGTTTCTTCCACTGAGATACGGTGCTGTAATTCGAAAGACTGCTGGTATCGACCCTCAGTTGTACGCACAGACGTTCATCGTGACGAGCATCCGATAGCCGTAGTCTCGGTCGCGTGTCGGGCCGAAGTGGACACCATAGCCGACGGCGTCGTAGTCAGGGTCTCGCAGCAACTCGTCGTGGTCCTCGGAGTTCTGCCACCCCTCGAGCGTGTTGTTCGCCAGTGCCTCCGCCGTGTAGAGCGGTTCGGGTTCGTTCGTCAGCGGGACTCCGGCCCAGCTCTCGAAGATGTTCTCCCCGTAGGATTCCCGACACTCGCTGTGCCCCCAGCGGTGCCAGGCGTGTTCACCCTCCGGGTTGACGTGGTCGAAGAAGTCCCGCTCGTACATGTCCCCGCTGTGGGCGCGGGAGACACTCGCCAGCGCGTGGCTGTAGTCGAGTCGCTCGAGGCCCCGGTCGGCCCGGTAGTCGTTGACCATCCTGGCGACGTACCGCTCGACTGCTTCGGAGGAAACCGTCCAGTTGTCGCCGCTGGCGACTGTCTCGCCGGGGTCCTCGGGGAACGTGATGGTCCTGTCCCAGGCCTTCGGCGTCCGCGGCGGGTAGGCCGGTGCATCTATTGTCGTATTGACCGCGTCCGCGTATGCGTCGTCCCCTCCACCGTTCTCCGAGGCGTTCTCGCTGTCGTTCCCACTTTGGCTCTCCTCCTGGTTGTCGTCGTTCGTTCCCTCGTTGCTCTCCTCCTGGTTGTCGTCGCCGTTTGCCCCCTCGTCGCTCTCCCCGTCCCCGTCGTCAGTTCCGTTGTCGGGTGGACGCTCCGTGTCTCCCGGTCCCGAGAGCCCGTCACCGGGTTCCTGCGGTGGGCTGTCGGTCCCGTCTGTGTCGCCCGGACCGCCGATGGAACAGGAGACCTGGTCACTCGTCGTACACGCGCCGTAGAAGACGGCAGCCGAGAGGCCACCGCCGACGAGTGTCGCGACCACGACGA
>ENA-ORDC01000226-ORDC01000226.1-marine-metagenome-genome-assembly--contig:-NODE-226-length-61066-cov-13.813048_pt1 | contig 61066 bp, 54 predicted proteins | sample MGYA00237783_ERZ508515 | MGnify/ENA primary metagenome ERZ508515 (study PRJEB26186, sample SAMN06268792) | marine metagenome | isolation source: Eden Landing Ponds, San Francisco, CA, USA | place...
TGGCTTCCAGCCCAATATAATTGATGATGCATACAGGCTCGCCATCTCCATCGCCCGGGTGGCGCTGGGCAGCGACAGAAGCGACAATACAATCAGAACGTCAGGGACCACCAATCTGAGGGAAGCGTATCCACTTATGTCCCGTTGCTGCCCCAGTCCTGAAGGAAGCTGATAGTGGAACACACACCGGGGTTCTTACACGCGATACTTGATTCCATTAACGAGAACATCGTGGTCATTGATCCGGCTGGCGATATTCAGTACGTGAACAGATCCTGGAGCGCTTTCGGTAACAGCAACAATGCCTGTATGTCCGGCGATGACTGGCAAACACTGAATTACCTCGCGGAGTGTGACAAGGCATCCGCCATGGGGGATGAATTCGGCGCGAATGCCGCTGAGGGCATACGGAGTGTCCTGAATGGCGGCCAACCTGAATTCTATCTTGAATACCCCTGCCACAGTCCTGATGAAAAACGCTGGTTCATGATGCGGGTCGCCCCACTCCAGCTGAACGAGGCTGGTTACTTCGTGATCGTCCACCACAACATCACTGAACGGAAACTTGCCGAGGAAAAAGTCAGCGCGCTGGCGAGAATCGACGGGCTTACCGGCATCCCCAATCGCCGCGCCTTTGACGAATTCCTTCATGAGGAATGCCGCCGGTGTATGAGGCTCGGGAAACCGATCAGTCTCGCCATTGTGGATCTGGACCACTTCAAGCTGCTGAATGACACCTATGGCCATCAGGTGGGGGACGAGTGCCTGCGCCAGACGGCCGCCCTTCTACAGGAAACCGTGAATAGGCCAAGCGATCTCTGCGCCCGATACGGTGGTGAGGAATTCGCTCTGATCTGGGGTGACACGGCACAGGAACAGGCAAGGCAGCTGCTGAACCAGTTCCTTCGGAACCTGAGTGATTCAAGGATTCTCAACATACACTCGCCCACCGAGAAGTACCTCACGGCCAGCATCGGGCTGACATCCATTGTCCCCACCACGGATTCGGACATGGACCAGCTGGTTGCACAGGCTGATGACATGCTTTATCTGGCAAAAGCCAACGGACGCAACAGGATTGAATCCCAGGGCGAAGGGCACCCCGGGCAGATGACGCCATAAAGCCCCGCACTGCTAACATTAACCACAGCATCCAGTCATCGGCAGGAGCGTGTAATGAAAACACTGCTACAGATCGACTTCCCGTTCCCCGGCCCTTTTGGTGAGGGCATGACCGACGCCATGAAGGATCTGGCCATCTCTATCGCCGAGGAGCCCGGCCTCATCTGGAAGATATGGACCGAGAACCCGGAAACCAGCGAGGCCGGTGGGATCTACCTGTTCCATGATGACGCCAGCGCCCGGGCCTACCTTGAGAAGCACCGGGCCCGGCTCGAGGCGTTCGGCATCACAGAGGTGAACGCCAAGCTGTTCCGGGTCAACGAGGCCCTCACCGCGATTGATGATGGGCCTGTCGGGCCCGCTTAGGAGGCCCGGACAGTGCCCTACCCGCTGTCCCCACCAGCGACGGGAAGGACAGTTCCAGTGATGTAGCTGGCCGCATCCGAGGCCAGGAACAGGATCGGCTCTGCCTGCTCATCAAGGGTTCCTGGTGGAAAACCGCCTTTCAGGCCGTTACCCCTGATCCTGTCCGATGCTCCGCGCCCTCTGCGTCCTGAGGCCGCTACTGGGATTCTTCCAGGCCGAGACGTTCACGCACGGCCGGCTCCCGGCTGGTCTTCAGCCCGGCGGCCTTGCCTTCCTCCAGAGCGATCTCGGCGGGCACGCCCATCTGATGGCGATACAGTGCCCACATCGCGCCTACCCGGTTACTGCTGGCGCAGTGCACGAGAATGGGGTAATTGCCCGTCGCGGAGACGATCCCTGCGAACTCTCGCACCTGCTCTTCGGTCGGAGCTTTGCTGGAGACACTGATGCTGTAGAAATTCAGCCCGGCGTCATGGGCGGCTTCACGCTCCGCTTCCAGGCCTTCGCGGGGATTGAGCAGGCTCACAACCGTTTTGAAGCCCATACCCTTCAGCTCCGCCATCGCACCATCGGCCAGCTGGCCACCAGTTCCGATGAACGGCGCCGGGCGGTTATAGTTGCCCACCGCTCGGGTCATTTCGTCACCGTATGGCGCCAAGCCGATATCACGGCTGATATCGAAAGGCAGCCCCCGCTGGGCGGCCTTCTCCGCTACGGATGCCTGATGACGGTCAGCATCGTCTGCCTGGAAATGGGCACAGCCTGTGGCCCCCAGACTGAGAGTGAGCACCAGACCAACGGGCAGTGCTGCTTTCATCACGCGATTCCTGATCATCGTTTCTCTCCTTTCTCTATATTAATAATTTCTAACATAAAGACTGAAGAGCATCCAATGCAAATACAAGAGCCGTTCAACGCAGTATAATTGGGGCCCAAACCCGGGGAGCGACACATGGAACCAGACGACTACGCCAGTACCCTGCAGCAGTTCAGCGACACATCCGCCCTTACGCCGGATGAAATGGCTGAGCACGCGGCCGAGGCGACCCAGGTCCTGAAGTCGATCGCCAACCCCAACCGGTTGATGATTCTGTGCACGCTGACTGAGGGCGAGAAGTCCGTGGGGTCTATCAACAGCAGTGTGCCGCTCAGCCAGTCAGCGCTCTCCCAGCATCTGGCACGTCTCAGGGATGAAAACCTTGTCACCTTCAGGAAGGAGGGACAGTCGGTGCTCTACCGGATCCGCGACCCGAGGATTGTGGCGCTTATGAGCCGCCTGTACGAGCTCTACTGCGCGCCCGATTCAACAGGTCGGGGGGAGGACTGATCACCCGCGCTTTCTCTGCCGCGGCACTGGCGGGTAACAGACTGGCGCTCCATGATCTCCGCCAGGGGCTTTATCCGGGAATACCGCCATCAGCCTGCCCTGCAGTAAGGGAGAGGGCACACGGCGCAGGTACTGGGCACATCCTTGATGACGGCAACTTCCACCCTGTCAGTAGCGGAATCACCGCTCCTCGCAGAGCAGGAAGCCGCTACCAGTACCAGACCAAGAACCAGAGGGGCGAGCCGCATGAGGACTATCCATGAGAACTGAGGGTTCTGTTCACAGGGTAGACCCCAATACGACAATCTTCATGATCCGGGCCCGACTCACTCCAGTCGGAGGATCGGCTTGACCGTGGTCCCGTTCTTCGAGTCCTCAAACGCCTGGCTGATCTCACTGAAGCTGTAGAAACGGACCAGCTTATCGAACGGAAAGCGGCCGTCCCGGTAATAATCCACCAGCTGCGGGATGAAGACCCGGGGCACCGAATCCCCCTCGATCACGCCGATCATGGACTTGCCCTCGGCCATCAGGTCCTCGTGCACATTCAGCGTCACGTCCGGTGTTACACCCACGATCGCTGATACCCCGAGCGGACGCAGGGCCTGGAGCGACTGGCGGACCACTGCGGGCACTCCGGTGGTCTCAACAGCGTACTCACTGCCGCCGCCGGAGATCCCGCGGATCCCCTCAACCACGTCGTCCTTTCCACCATTGAGCACGTGGGTCGCGCCCAGCTCACGAGCCAGTTCAAGACGGCTGTCGTGAACATCAACGGCAATGATTTGGTGACACCCGGCAATGGCCGCGGCCATGATTGCGCTCAGGCCAACCGCACCGCAGCCATAGACCACAAGGCTGGTCCCGAACTCCGGCTTGAGACGGTTGAGCACCGTGCCCGCACCGGTCTGGATGCCACAGCCCAGAGGGCCGAGAAGGGCCAGGTCCACATCCTTATCCACCTTCACCGCGTTGTGCGCACTCACCACGGAGTGGGTGGCAAACGAGGACTGCCCGAAAAAGGTTGAGATCGCTTCACCGTCCTTGTGCAGCCGGTGACTGCCATCATCCATGGCACCGCCGAAATTGAGCTCATTGAAGGTCGAGCACACCGTGGGATGACCTGTGAGGCAGCGCCCACACTGGCCACAGTGCGCGAACGACAGAGCAACATGGTCCCCGACCGCCAGATCGGTCACGCCCTCGCCGACCGCATCAACTACCCCGGCACCCTCATGGCCAAGGACAATGGGATAGGGGGAGATGCCCAGATCCCGTGCCACGGCATCCGTGTGGCAAACGCCGGTGGCGACGATCCGAACCCGGATCTCACCCAGGGCGGGCTCCGCCAGCTCCACGGTATCAAGAGCGAAGTCCTCGCCCTGACCCGTTGTTACAGCAGCCTGAATCTGCATCAGTAGCTCCTCATTCCAGTAATCCCGTTGCGGGAACCGGGGCGGGCCACTGGTCCGCCCCATGGGTCCAGTCTTACAGCGCCTTGGTCAATTGCAGCCTCAGGGTATCACCCTGGCTTTCCAGACCATTTTTCACGCCGCCTGCACTGGCATCGTATTCATGGTAATAGGCGGCCTTCAGGTTCAGCCCCAGGGAACGCCAACCGTAACCAACCTCGGCACCCACGGCATGCCGCTCGGCCTTCTCCGTAATGGGGGTACCTTCGTCGGACTCCAGCTGCCAGGCGTTATAGCCCACCAGCCCCAGCTCAACGCCGTTACTGAGACGATGCCCGAAGCCCCACTCAACCAGCCAGCTGTCTCCGGGGGTAACACCGGTATCCTCCTGCTCGCCCTTGGTCTCGTAGCGCGACAGGGCCGAAACATTCCAGCGCTTCGCCTCATCAAAATGCCACATGCCACCCAGGGTGATCATGGTGGTCTGATAGCCCTTGCCGACCGAGGCTGGGTTGTTCTGATCGAAATCAGCGGTATCAAACCACTGCCCGGCCGCGAAGGTGGCGTCCCACTGCTTGCCGTGCCAGCCGAGGATGACAGGCCCGAGGAAGATGTCCCCCACCCCGTCATCGTCAAAGGTATTACCGCCGGCCACATCAAGCTCAAACTCGTTATCCAGCATGGGAATAATCGCCTCCATGCCGTAATCAGCCCCGAGTACATCCACATCCGTCATCCAGATGAACCGGTGTGCCAGAGCCGTAACGGAGCCGGTGTTACTACCGGGCGCGGCATCGCCGGAGGTGGTGTTGAACTCATCAATGTCGTAATGGAACAGGTAACCGCGGTAATACAGCCCCTCGGGTGGTGTAGCGGTCGCGCCCAGCCCCTCGATGCCCAGTGGGTAGTGCCCGTTCAGTGCTGCGGCGGGCATTGCGGTGGTGGCGCCAAGTGCGGCGAGGCAGATTGCTGTAGTCTTTTTCATGGCCTGTTGTCTCTTTTGTTCAGCCTGATGAATCCGGCGCCCGGGAGGCGCCGGTACGTCTCAGAGGAAAATTCAGAACGGATAGTCGCGGGGTGTGTGCTGGACGCTGATCCAGTGGTCGGTGGTGAACTCATCAATGGCCCAGTCACCGTTGAAGCGACCCAGCCCGGAGTTCTTCTCGCCACCAAAAGGCACATGGGGCTCGTCGTTGACCGGCATGTCATTGACGTGAGTCATACCCGCCTGGATGCCCTGAGCGAACCGTACGCCGCGCTCAAGGTCACCACTGAATACCGCGCTGGAAAGGCCGTATTCAGTATCATTGGCAAGCTCCAGCGCATGGGCCTCATCACGTGCTTTCTGGATCCCGACCAGGGGACCGAAGATCTCCTCCCGACTGATGTCCATGTCCGGTGTCACGTCACCGAAAACATGCGGTGGCACCAGCTGGCCATGGATCTCGCCATCGAGAAGCACGGTCGCACCCTCCTTCCGGGCGGTGGCGATCTTCTCTTCAAGACCCTCGCGCTGCTTCGGATTGATCACCGGACCCACCGCGGTAGCAATGTCACCGGGATCACCCACCTGCAGCGTTTTCACTTTGGCGACAAACCGCTCGACAAAGTCGTCATAGACGCTCTGGTCGACAATGATGCGGTTGATGGCCATGCAGATCTGGCCCTGGTGAAGGAACTTGCCGGTGACCGCAGCACTGACGGCCTGGTCCACATCCGCGTCGTCCAGAACGACGAAGGGGCTGTTGCCGCCCAGTTCCAGCGCCACATTCTTGATGAACTGACCGCCGCTGGCGGCGCGGCCGATGCCCCGGCCCACTTCCGTGGAGCCAGTGAATGAAATCAATCGGGGGACCCGGTGCTCAACAAAGGCATCACCGATTTCGCTGCCGGCACCGACCACCACATTGAACACACCAGCGGGAACGCCGGCTTCCTCAAGGATCTTGCCGATCAACAGCCCACCGGTGACTGGTGTATCACCCGCCGGCTTCACGACCACCGCGTTACCAAGGGCAAGCGCTGGCGCGATTGAACGCTGGGAAAGGTGGAGCGGAAAGTTCCAGGGGCTTATGACGCCCACCACGCCCAGTGGCCCGCGATACACCCGGTTCTCCTTACCGGGAATATCCGATGGCTGGGTGGTCCCGTGGACACGGAACGGCATACCGGCTGCCTCCTGGGTGATGCCACGGGCGGAACTCCACTCGATGGTGGCCTTGAGGCGTGTGCTGCCGGACTCGCGGATCAGCCAGTCAATGATCTCCTCCTGGCGTTCATCAAAGATCTCCACCGCCCGCTTGAGCACGGCGCTGCGTTCGGAGGGGCCGCGCGCAGCCCACTCCACCTGTGCCTTCTCGGCAGCACTGAAGGCTCTATCCAGATCGGCGCGATCAGCCAGCCCGATCGACAGCAGTGTGTCGCCACTGTAAGGGTTGTTCACCTCGACGCTGCGCTGACTGCTGCCCTCAGACCACTCGCCGGCGATGAACTGGCGTTCGAAACCCGTATAGGTATTACTCATCATTACCCTCCTCAGCTGGGGTTACTGCCGGATCCCCGACTTACCAGGCGACAGAATCCCCTTCGGATCCAGTGCGTTCTTCAGCGTTTTGTGTACTTCACGCAGTGGCTCACCGAAGGTGCCAGCTACTTTCTCCATGAACTCGGTGTTGGTCCGATAGAGGCCGTAGCCGCGCTTGGAGAACTCATCGATGAGCTCAGAGAAGCAGTCATGCGCCCGCTGGGTCTCCTCCGGGTCCTGGCGGTTGTAGAGCAGGTCGATGACGTGGTGCATCTCCCGCCAGCCAACGATGTACTCAGCCACATAGTCAAACCCGTACTTGTCCAGAATCGACAGAGCCAACTGGGTCTGGTCGGCCGTTTCGCTGCCCTTGGCCTGGGACACCGGCGCGAACCACATCGAACCACCGCCACCACGCCAGTTGTAGAGGCCGAACTCTTCCAGGTTCATCTCGCCCTTCATCAGCTCTGAGCGGTAACGGAAGCCACCGCCGCGCTGCTCGGCCTCCTCGCCGTACATGATCTTGGCCTTGCCGCTCTTGCCAAAGGCCTGCTCGACAATCTTCCAGTTGACCTCGATCTGCTCCGGTGTGCCGTAGAGCGCGGCATAGACGTTCCACTCACCGATGCCCTCATCCTGCTTGATCGCTTCAAGCGCCTCGCGGGAGATGGAGCCATCACCGGTGTAGTAGTTCTTGCGCTCAACGTGGGTACCCGCATCCCACAGGGTATGTACAATCACCACAGCGTTCGGAATGATCTGGGAGATACGCAGCGGGCGCAGGGTTTCAACGATTTCGTCCAGGTCTTCGAGATCCGGGTACTGGATCACGAACGGCCGGTACGCCGGCGGCTCAGGCATGAGCCAGAGACCCATCTTGGTGACGATGCCGTAGTTGGACTGGGTGAACAGCCCATCGATGTAGGGGCCATAACCCCACTTGAACACCTGCCAGGAGCTGGAGTTCTCGATTCCGCCCATACCGGTGCGGACCTTCTCGCCATTGGCAAGCACCACCTCCATGCCGCACTGGAACATGAAGTGGTCACCATAGGGGGTGTAGCCCACCCCCCGGTCCAGGGTGTTGCCCACGGGGCCGGCGATCGCTGACGGCGCCGGCGGATCCAGCATCAGGCGGTAGCCCTTCTCCTGGATGTAGTCGTAAAGCTGCTGGTAGGTGACGCCCGGCTCGATCAGGGCGGTGCAGACTTCCGGATCCACATCAATGATCCGGTTCATCCGCTTCATATCAAGAATGACCTGGCCGGTCTCGCCTGGTGCGGCAGAACCATAGCCGAGGTTCTTGCCCGTGCCAATCGTCCAGATGGGAATGGTGTACTCGTTGCAGAGGCGGGCGATTTCCTGCACTTCCTCGGTGGTGCCCGGCATCACGGCCGCTGACGGGATGTAGTCCTCGTCCGCGCCTGCCATCATGATCTTGGTGTAGGGGGCCAGTGCATCGCTTTCGGTCAGGACATTGTCGGCGCCCAGGGCCTCGCGCAGGCCTGCCAGGGCCCTGTCAAAGTCCGCCTCGGATACGCCTTTGGGAAGAATTCGCTGCGTACTCATGGTTCATCTCTCTTTATTGTGATTGGGCTCAGACCCGGACCAGAAAACTCAGTTCGCGGGTACCCGCTGTGCCGGCTTCGCGGAGGTTATGGTCCCGGCGTCCGGATGGCGGGTTCTGCGCCAGGCGGGCGTATTCGCGGCCCAGCGCCGCCTGCCAGCTGCTGTCCGCCTGTGCGAGGCTGTCGACAACGGCCCCGCGCTGGCTCACCAACTGGTGACCGTCCGCGCCGTGACGACCAAGCGCCAGAATCCGACCGCGACCCACCAGCTGGCTGGTCAGCAGAGCCATTCCCGCCTCGTCGGTAAAGCCGGCAGCCAGAGTTCCCCTGGGCAGATCCGCCAGCACCAGCGGGTCAAAGCGCCCCGCTTCCACGGGCCGCCAGCCGGCGCCACGGAGCCCGCGGGCCAGCTCCGAGCTGGAGCGGTCACTGCCAAAAACCCGGATCTCACCGTTGATTGCCAGGCCCTCCGCCATGGCCTGCCCAACCCAGCCAGTGCTCAGTGACACCGGCACGGCGGCTCCCAGTGCAGCACCATTGCGGAGAAGCTGTCTGCGCGTCATGGTCATGGCTCTACTCCCCATCCTGTTGCGCGAACTCACCACGCGCCAGTGCATCGGCAAGCGCCTTCAGCTCCGGATCGCTGATTTCGGACTTGCGGAAGGCGGGCATGGCGGCATTGCCATGGCGCACCATGGTCCGGATAAAGGAGGCGCGCCCTTCCCTTGATGACTTGGGTACCTTCTGGGTGATGACCGGACCGACTCCCATGGCAGGGTCATGGCAGTGAGCACAGACCTGGTCGTAAACCTCGGCCGGCTCGCGCGGCTCGGAAGCCATGGCAGCGGTTACTGAGAACACCGCGGTGAGCGCGGCGCCGCTGATCAGGGCAAGGCGTAGCGGCCTCATCCTGGAAATGGATCGCAGTGGTGCGGTTGTTGTGTTCTTCATAGTGTTGTCACCCGTCATTTCGCCAGGGGCATGTGATCGGCTTGTCCACGCAGTGCGGCACCGGCCTGAACGCTCCGGAAGGCAGGCACTGCGCATCCCCTGAGGGGAATACAACCTCCATGCCACAAAACTGAAACAGTCCGTTGTGCGGTAACTTGGCTATGACCTCACCCTATTATGGTACGCTTTACGAACATATGTTCGTTTTCATGATCAATGATATGATCAACACTTAACGAAATGATCAAATCCCTGTGATCAGCAGCGCCGTGGTAGGCTTTCACACTTCACCAACGCACCGGAGTTCTATGCGTCTCTCATCCTCCGACTATCCCAGTGCCCGGGACCTGATGGATGCCCTGCGCTTTCTTCCCGAGCAGGGCCAGGTCTGGCTGGGCGAGCAGCGCATGCTGGTCATGCCGGTTGCGGCATCCAGTTTCTTCCGTAATGAACTGATCAAGACACTGGGCGTGGAGCGCGCGAAGGGGCTGTTCATGCGCCTCGGCTATTACTCCGGGAGCATGGACGCGGAACTGAGTGAGTCCCTCAGGGGGCAGACACTGAGTCTGGAGGAACAGTTCTTCGCGGGGCCGCAGCTGCATGCGCTCAAGGGGCACGTCAAGGCGGTACCGGTCAACCTCGAGCTGGATCTGGCCAACGACCGTTTCTACAGCGAGTTCATCTGGGAAGGCTCCTTCGAGGCGGATGCCGCGCGCCAGCGGGGCATCCAGGACGAGCCGGCCTGCTGGACACTGCTGGGCTATGCCTCGGGCTACGCCACCCAGCTTCTGGGGCGTGAAGTCCAGTACCGGGAGGTTGCCTGCCGGGCCTGTGGTCACGATGAATGCCACATCGTGGGCCGCCTCGCCGGGGAGTGGTCCGACTACCAGGCATTCGCGGATATGCTGCGCGAAGCCCCTCTGATCGACGAGCTCTATGAACTCCAGGACCGGATCGCGACCCTGGAAAGCAACCTGGCGCGCAGCCATGACCAGGAGAGCTGGGGCCCGATCGGCACCGCTCCAGCCTTCCGTGAGATGCTGTCCATGCTCGACAGTGCGGCACCCTCCGAGGTGCCGGTGCTGCTGCTTGGCGAGACCGGCACCGGCAAGGAGATCCTGGCCCGGCGCCTGCACGACCACAGCCCGCGGGCAGATGGCCCCTTTGTGGCCATGAACTGTGCCGCCATACCGCCGGAACTGATCGAGTCCGAGCTTTTCGGTGTCGAGAAGGGCGCCTTCACGGGCGCGAACCAGTCACGCATGGGGCGGTTTGAGCGGGCCAACGGTGGCACCCTGTTCCTGGATGAGCTCGCGGAACTCCCACCGCGTGCCCAGGCCGCTCTGCTGCGCACGCTGCAGGAACACCAGATTGAACGGGTGGGCGGCGAGAGCGTGCGCAACGTGAATGTGCGCATTGTTGCGGCCACGCATACCGACCTGCCCGATCGTGTCGCCCAGGGCCAGTTCCGGGAGGACCTGTTCTACCGGCTCAATGCCTTCACCGTCACAGTGCCCCCACTGCGCGAGCGGGTGGACGACATCCTGCCATTGGCACAGCACTTCCTCCAGCAGGCCGAACAGCATTACCAGCGCCGCACCCAGGGATTCTCGGACCAGGCCCGCTCAACCATGCAGCAGTACCACTGGCCCGGTAATGTCCGCGAGCTGAAGAACACCATCGAGCGGGGGGTCATACTCACCGCCGACTCCAAGCACATCACCGAGAAGACCCTGTTCGGAGCCTACCGTGTTCCCACGGTCGAACGGGACCACGCACAGGGACTGGATAACGCCGGCATGCTGACCGGCGGTGACAGCACTGCAACACCCGAGCCAACCGCGGAAGAGCGTATCCAGCCCCTGCTCGACGCCGGCATGACGCTGGAAGAGGTGGAACAGAAACTCATTGAGACCGCGCACGCCGAAGCCAACGGCAACGTCACGGCAGCGGCCCGGCGCCTGGGGATGACCCGGGCAGCCTATGCCTACCGGCTGAAGAAATACGGGATTCGTTCATGAGGCAGGCAACGCCTCCGCCGGGTCCGCCTCACTGACGAAGAAGGCCTGATGGCGCTGGAGCTCCCGTGCCGCGTGGCGCGTCAGCCGGGCCAGCTCCAGGTGCTGGCGCCGCTCCAGCGTATCCGCCAGGCGCTCAAGCGCCCTTGCCGCCTGCCGCGGATGGGTCTGCAGATCCCCTACCCGGCGCAACACCGCCTCCACACGCCTGGCAGTCCCAGGGTCCACATCCGCACTCAGCCGGTACTGCTGCAGTGCCTGAAGAGCCTGCCCCAGGATCAGGGCGGCGAGACTGCCATCCAGGAACTGGTGGGTGGGTAAGCCACGCAGGTGGGCCCAGTACAGCAGGCGCATGACCCGGTGGTAGAAGCGGGCCTGCCAGAAGCGCAATCCCTCCCGGCTGTCCTTACCCGCGAGCGCCACCAGTTCGCGGGTCATCATCCGGTGCAGCTGCTGCTGTCGACGGCGTGCGTCTGTCGGGTAGATCGTGCGGAATGCCAGAAGCGCGAGCAATGGCCCGGCCACAACCGCCAGTGCCTTGGTCAAGGACTCCGCGAAGGTCGCGGTCAGCGGCAGATCCGGCTGGGACAGCAGCAGGAAGATCATCACCACATCCATGGATCCACTCTGGGTCCTGCGATGGGAGAATGGGATCACCGTTAACAGGATGAACGGCAGCATCGACAGAACCAGGACCCACTCGTACCCCGCCAGCGGCCAGACCAGTGCCTGCAGCACTACCGCGCAAGTGCCACCCACCGACTGCCAGGCGAAGATGCGCCGCATGATCCAGGCAGGGTTCTCGAAGGTGGAAAACAGGGTCACCTTGACCGAGGTCCCCAGCATCACATAGGCGCCCGCGGACCACCCCGAGGCAATCCAGCACAGCCCCACAATCAGAAGCACACCGGTGGTGCGCAGCATCACCTGGCGCACATGGATCCAGTCGCGGTGGCGGATGATGTGGCGCCGGTCATTCTCCAGGCGGATCCGGCCAGTATCCCGGAAATACTGGCGCTCCCTGAGCGCATGGGCGAGCCGGCCCAGTGCGTCGGCCAGAGCCGGCGTGGTGTCCGTAGCAAGGTCACTGGCACGCTGGACCGCCGCCGCCACTTCAGCCGGTGGCGCCCCGCGGTCCATGGCGACCGCCGCCTCACGCACGGCATCCCGGGTCTGCGGACCCGGCAGGCGCGACAGACGACCGCGTCTGAGCCACAGAAGAATCGCGATCAGCGCCGAGAGAATGGCCCGCTGGGAGCGCGCCGAATGCGAGGCTTTCCGGAGGCCGATTGCCACGGTTTCCAGCTTCACCTCAAGGGAGGCGATCCCGACCGCCAGTTTGTTCGGATCCCGGGGTTCGTCGTCATAGATGCCGTCCAGGCGGGCAACGAGCTGATGCAGGACCCCGGAGGTCAGGCGCCGGCCGCGCATGATCAGTTCACTGCTGGAGGCCTTGGGCGTGAACACCAGCCCCACCAGCATGGCCATTACAACGCCGAGCAGAACGGTCAGGAGCCGGTCGATGCCCAGCTCCGTGACACTCATGGAGGCGGACATCCCCAGCAGCGCAACCATTGCGGCCGAATAGCCGGAAAGCAGGGTTGCGTAGGAGAGCAGGCTGTAGAGGGCATTGCCGACGGCGGCGCAGAGGCCCACCCACAGGGAAAGACCCACCACCAGCCAGATCAGGTGATCGCCGGCGGCCATCAGCAGCACCAGCCCCACGCCCGTGCCAATCACCGTTCCGAGCATCCGGTAGAGGCTCTTGGCTATCAGCTGCTGGCGCAGGGGCTGGGAGGCGGCCCATACCGTCATGGCGGACCACTGGGGATGCTCCAGCCCCAGGATCCACGCCAGGGCCAGAGCAAGGCAGGCGGTGAGTGCAGTCTGCAGACCGAACCGCAGACGCTCAACGTCAAATCCCTTGCCGGCAAACCAGTCTGGCAGGCTCCGTGGGCTGGTCATGCTCTATCGGCCACCATCAGAAGTCGAAGAAAACGGTTTCTCCATCACCCTGCAAACGGATATCAAAACGGTAGCGTACCCGATCGCCATCACCCGCTTCCCGCGAAGCGATCAGCGTCTGGCGCCGTGTCGGGGATTCAATCCGGCTCAGAACCGGACAGTGCGCGTTGGCGTCCGTCTCGTCATCGAAGTAGAGGCGCGTCTGCAGGTGCACGTTAACGCCACGCGCGAAGATGGACAGGTTGATGTGCGGTGCCATGGGCTGACCACTGGCATGGGCAACCGGCCCGGGCTTGATGGTCTGGAGGGACCATTCACTGCTGCCCTCAAAGGTGGTCGCCGTGCGCCCAAAGCTGTTGAAGGCGTTGCGCAGATCGAAGAACGGCTGATAGACCCCTTTCGCATCCGCCTGCCAGGCCTCGATCAGCGCATCGCGCACCAGATCGCCATTGCCGTCGATGACGGTGCCCACGACTTCAATCGGCTCGCCTTCAGCGTCCGGCCCGGCCATGCGGTTCCAGATCTCCTCATCGCGGGCGGGGAGCCCGGCCACGGATGGGGCAAGGCCGATGTGGACATAGGGACCCGCGGTCTGTGAGGCCGTCTCCCGCAGAATCAGCTCGCTGGTGGACTGGGTGTTGGGCTGTTGCATGCGTTTCCCCTCCCTCACTGATTCTCAAAATAGGTCTGAAGTCTACCCCGCACCACCAGATCAAACCGGTAGGCCAGGCAGTCCATGGGCTTGCTGTGCGCCATATCCAGGCGTCCGATCATGGTCTCAACCGCGTCCGGATCGTTGACCGTGTTGACGATCGGGCAGCGGGGGATCAGGGGATCGCCCTCAAAGTACATCTGCGTGATCAGCCGGGTCGAAATGGACGGCCCCATTACGGAGACATGGATATGCGCCGGACGCCAGCTGTTGGGATCGTTCGGCCAGGGATAGGGCCCAGGCTTGATGGTGCGGAAGCGGTACCAGCCCTGCTCATCCGTCAGGGTTCGGCCCACACCGCCGAAGTTCGGATCCAGCGGTGCCAGATAGTTGTCATTGCGGTGCCGGTAGCGGCCGCCGGCGTTCGCCTGCCACATCTCAACCAGTGTATTGGGTACAGGCTTGCCGAACTGGTCGATCACGCGGCCGAACATGATGATGCGCTCACCCACCGGCAGCGCCTGGCCCTGGGTGAAGTTCAGGAGCAGATCATTGTCGTAGCGGCCCATGCGCAGCCCGCTGAAATCCGGGCCGCCGATCTCGGAGACACTCGGGCTCTGCATACTGACCAGCGACTGCTGGGGAGACCGCGCCACCGAGGTCTTGTACCCGGGTGCGTAGGCCGGCGGGTGCCAGTTGCGGTCGCGCTCCACAAAGCGCGTTTTCTCATCGTGCATTGTCATCATCCTCAAAAGTTGTGTCTGACGGTCTCCGGGATCACTCGCCCCAGCCCAGTTCCTTCGCCATGGCAAAGGCGTGATTGGCCGCGGGCACCCCACCGTAGACCGCTACATGCATCAGAACCTGGCGCATTTCCGCCTCGGTGATGCCGATGCGTTTCGCGGTCTTCAGATGCAGCTCCAGCTCCTCACGCCCCAGGGCGGCCAGGATGCCGGTGGTGATCAGGCTGCGCTCTCGGCGCCCAAGATCCTCATTGCCCCACAGCTCGCCCCAGGCAAGGCGGGTGATCATCTGCTGGAAGGGGGCATCGAGACTGTTCATGTTCTGGGTGGAGCGGGCCACGTGCTCCTCACCCAGCACCTGCTTGCGGGTTTCCAGGCCGGTGGCGTAGTCAACGCCGTTCGCGCCCACATCCCCACGCTCGAACGCCAGAACCTTCACCAGCTTCTCTGCGAAAAGCCGGGGAACCTCGACGGAAGGCACGTGCCCGACGCCTTGCAGGATCTCCAGGGGAGCCCCATTAAGCTCACCCGCGAGGGTTTCCAGGGTTGCGGAGGGCGTTGCCTGGTCTTCGGTGCCCCCGAAAAGGCAGACCTTCGGTGCCGCGGCATCGGAAGCCACGCCCTTGAACTGCCCCATGAACGAGGCACGCCCCAGCAGCTCGCAGAGCTGGGCGTAGGATTCATCGTCGCCACGCCCCATCTGGACACACCACCCCGCTTCCAGTCCGGGTTCCGCCTCAAACGCCGATGGCGCGAACCAGCGGGGCACGATGTCAGCGGCCGCCGTGGCCAGACCCTCGGCGCGCACCCGCTGGGCGCGCGTGTTCCAGAGTTCAGCATTACCGATGACCGCACCGGTGTTGGTCAGAGTGGCGGAAAGAAGCCGGTCACTGTGGGCGGCGACCAGCTGCTGACCCACCACGCCCCCGATGGAAGTGCCCACGAAATGGAAACGGCCAGCACCTGCATGATCCACCAGCGCCAGTGCCTCGGCGGCCAGATCCTCCGGGCTCACCCGGTCGCCACCCACGGCCTCGCTGGCGCCATGGCCCGGCAGATCCCAGGTCAGCACCCGGTAACGGGGCAGAAGCGCCGGCAGGATGTCGTCCCAGACGGCCTGGGTCATGCCCAGGGGATGGGCCAGCACCACCAGTGGATTCGCCTCGGCGCCCAGGAGGCGGTAGGCCACGCTGCGGCCATTGTGAGAAAGAAACGCCATGGAAGCCTCCGTTTATGCCCGCTCAATCAGTGTCGCGATCCCCTGCCCAACGCCAATGCACATGGTGCACAGTGCGTAGCGCTTGCCGGTGTTCTGCAGTTCATGCATGGCGGTCACCAGCAGGCGGGTGCCGGACATCCCCAGTGGATGACCCAGGGCGATGGCGCCACCATTCGGGTTGACCCTGGGGTCGTCGTCCGCCAGGCCGAGATCGCGCATGCACGCCAGCGACTGGGAAGCGAACGCCTCATTGAGCTCGATGACGTCGATGTCATCCAGGCTCATGCCGGTGCGCGCCAGCAGCTTCTTCACCGCCGGTACCGGCCCATAGCCCATGATGCGCGGTTCGACCCCGGCTGTCGCCATGCCGATGACCCGGGCCATGGGTTTGAGACCGTGTGTATTAACGGCCTGCTCACCGGCGACCAGCATCGCGCCAGCACCGTCATTCACGCCGGAGGCATTACCGGCGGTCACGGTCCCACCCTCACGGAAGGGGGTGGGCAGGGTCGCCAGCTTCTCCAGGCTGGTTTCGCGCAGGTGTTCGTCCTGATCAAAGATCAGCGGGTCCTGCTTGCGACGGGGCACCTCGATGGGGGTGATCTCCTGCCCCAGCCGCCCTGACTGCTGGGCGCTGGCGGCCTTCTGCTGGGAGCGCAGGGCAAAGGCGTCCTGATCCTCCCGGGCGATGCCGAATTCCTCAGCCACGTTCTCGGCCGTCTCGGGCATGGAGTCGATGCCGAAGTCGCGCTTCATGACCGGATTGACGAAGCGCCAGCCGATGGTTGTGTCCTCGATCTGCTGCCCGCGCGCAAATGCGCTTTCGGCCTTGCCCATCACATAGGGCGCGCGGGACATGGACTCCACGCCACCAGCCAGTGCCACGCCCATTTCGCCGGCGCGGATGGCGCGGAAGGCGGTGCCCACGGAATCCATACCGGATCCGCAGAGGCGGTTCATGGTTGTTCCGGGTACGGATGTCGGCAGGCCGGCCAGCAGCGACGCCATGCGCGCCACATTACGGTTATCCTCGCCCGCCTGGTTGGAGCAGCCCATGAAGACATCATCGATAGCCGCGGGCTCGAGCCCGGGCGCCTGCTCCAGCACAGCCCTGAAAATAGTGGCGGCAACATCATCCGGGCGCACACTCGCCAGGGTCCCGCCGAAACGACCGACCGCCGTGCGGCGCGGATGACACAGATAAACATTTTCCATGATGCCTCCCTATTCCTGCTGACCGGAGTGGGCCCGTTCCGTGCGCGCCTTGAGCTCGCGCAGGATCGACAGTTCATTCTCATCGGGCACTGGCGTGGTTTCCAGCTGCTCCACGAACCGGATCTCCCAGCCGGTGGCCTCAACGACGTCCTCCCGAGTCACGCCGGGGTGCAGAGACACCACTACCAGCTCCCGGGTCTCTGGGTCCGGCTTCATCACGCACAGGTCCGTGATCACACGGCTCGGGCCACGGCCGATGTTCGGGACACCGTCGCGCGCCTTGCCGTCACGACCAAAGCCAACCGTGGTGATGAAATCCACGTCCTTCACGAACGCCCGCTTCGAGTGCTTGAGGGTGATGAAGACCTCCCCGGCACTGGTTGCGATCTCCGGGGCACCACCGCCGCCCGGAAGGCGAACCTTGGGTTCCCTGTAGTCGCCGATCAGCGTGGTGTTGAGGTTGGCGAAGCGATCAATCTGTGCCGTGCCCAGGAAGCCCACATCGACCTTGCCGCCCTGGAGCCAGTACCGGAACATCTCCGGAACCGCCACCGTGGTCAGCGCGGAATCACTGAGCTCGCCGTCGCCGATCGACAAGGGCAGGATGTCGGGTTTTGTCTGCAGGGTGCCGGATTCGTAGATCAGCACCACGTCCGGGGCATGGGTCAGCCGGGCCAGATTGGCCGCCTCTGAAGGGAGACCAATGCCGACAAAGCAGGTTGTGCCGTTCTCCAGCGCGCGGGCCGCCGTTACCGTCATCATTTCAGAGTTGGTGTACTCGGAACCCATCAGACTTGACCTCCCGCGCTTTCGGCGCTGTTCAGCACATGATCGTTGAGCCACTGGGTGAAGGTGTCACGGTCGCGTGCGATTTCATCCCACTTCTTGTAGAAGCGGTTATCGCGCTCGTAATAGCCGTGAGTGTACGAGGGCAGCGCCCCCTTCTCCGCCACCGCAATGGCATCGATGGCCCAGCTGGGGAGCACGCATGCATTCGGGTGTGTATCCAGCTCATCGACGATCTCCTCAACCGTGATGATGCTCTGACTCGCCGCCAGCACCGCCTCCTTCTGGACCCCGACAATGCCTTCGATGAGGACATTGCCGTGACGGTCCGCCTTCTGGGCATGAACGATGGAAGTATCCGGACGGACGGAGGGCACGGCAGCCAGCCGCTCACCGGTGAACGGGCACTCGATGAACCGGATCTGCTCGTTCACGCTCGGCAGTTCACTGCCGATGTAACCGCGCAACACCGCCATCGGCAGGCCGGCCGCGCCAGCTTCAAAGGCACAGGCCATGGCGGCGTGGCTGTGTTCCAGAATCTCAACCGGATGCGGCCAGCCCTTTTCCACGGCATCGCGCAGGCGATGCAGTGAGCCGACCCCGGGGTTGCCGCCCCAGGAAAAGATCACTTTCCGGGCGCAGCCGGCGCCAATGAGCTGATCATAGATCAGGTCCGGCGTCATCCGGATCAGGGTAAGGTCCCGCTTTTTCTGCCGGATGACCTCATGGCCCGCGGCGAAGGGGATCAGGTGGGTGAAGCCTTCCATGGCCACGGTGGAACCGTCCTGAACGTAGCGCGCCACCGCGTCATGAAGGCTGAGAAACTCGGCCATGGTGGATGCCTCTTCTGACTTGTTGGGACTCGCAGACTATAAGTTCGCTCAACGAACATATATTCTTTATACGAACAAATTACTCCCGAACACCCTGCCAAGTCAAATGGCCGAAAAAGACCCTCAGCGCGCTGGAGCCGTGAGCCACTGCCTGGCCCGCTCAATCTGGGCGCTGCTGCTCCCGGTATAGGCTGCGGGATCACAGGCGGTGTGCAGTTCCTCTGCGGGCACTTGGCCCGCAACACGGGGATGCGCCGCAAGGACCTCCGCATAGGGACGCGACTCCCTGCGGGCGGTTTCCGCGGCCTCGGCGCTCACGGCCCTGGCCGCCTCCGCGCCCAGAGCGGGGGTAAGCAGGCGGGCAACCGGTTCAGCCATGATGCCGCCCCCGGTCACCGCAAGGTTGCGCCGCATGGCCTCCGGGTGAACCTCCAGGCCTTCCAGAAGCGGCACCAGCTGCTCCAGGGCACCCTCCACAAGCAGAGCGCTTTCCATCAACGGCGCCCACTCCGCGTGCCACTCACCGAGCCCCCGCTCGAGCGGCTGGGCTGCGGCGTTCATCAGGGTGCCGGCGTGGCCATGGACCTGACGCGCGGCACTGCGGATCAGGGCGCTGCGTACCGGGTTACGCTTGTGCGGCATGGAGGAGGACTCCCCCATCCCTGGGGCGGCCGGTTCCGCGACCTCACCAATCTCGGTCTGGGTGAGAAGCGCCACATCAAGCGCCACCTTCTCGGCCGCACCGGCAACGGCGTCCAGAGCGGTGCCCAGCGCGTGGATGGGGTAACGATCGGTATGCCAGGGCATCACCGGAGCGCTCAACCCAAGCTGTCGGGCCATGGCATCCATCAAACCAAGCCCTGTGCTGTCCCAGCCTGAATGCACACCGACCGCACCTCCGAACTGCACCGGCAGTTCAACAGCCATCAGCCGGCGACGGCACTGCTCCAGCCCGACGGCCCAATGGGCCACTTTCACACCAAAGGTGATCGGCAGTGCCTGCTGCATCAGGGTACGGCCGACCATGGGCGTTGCCGCGTGCCGTTCCATCAACGTCAGAGCCGCACTGCCGCAGCGCTGCAGCAGCCCGTCCACCGCCCTTAGCCGGGGCACCATCAGGCGCATCAGCGCGCTGTCCACCAGGTCCTGGCTTGTAGCGCCCTGGTGCCAGTAGCACCTGAGCTCCTGTGGCAGAAGCGCCCGGCCCTGCTTCACAAACGGGATGGCCGCATTGCCGCCATTGAGGGTTTCCCGGGCAATACCGGCAAGATCGAAATCCGCCCCTTCCAGATGTTCCCTGAGCTGGTCCGCCACGCCGACGGGAAACGCACCCGCGTCCTCCTGGGCACGGGTCAGCGCCAGCTCCACTTCCAGCATGGCCGAGACCATGGCCTGATCATCACACTCACTGAGCGCGCTCTGCCCCATGAAGGGGTGTTTCAGGAAAGACGCCGTCATTGCAAACCTCCCGGGCGGCGGATGTGTCTGGACAGACTTATAGCGTACATTTGTTCGGATTGCGGATGCCATCCCCCGGGCAGGAATCAGGCTGGCAGCGAACGCTGACGCTGACGGAAATCACGGGGCGCATACCCGGTCAGGCGCTTGAAGAAACGGGTAAAATACGCAGGCTCCGAGAACCCCAGGCTCTCAGCGACCTGCCCGATGCCCATGTTGGTGTAGGTGAGCTGGCGCTTGGCCTCCAGCAGCAGCCGCTCATGCAGGAGCTCCAGGGCACTGCGCCCCACCAGCCGCCGGCACAGCAGGTTCAGGTGCGCCCCGGTCAGCCCCAGTTGGCCCGCAAAAGCCTCCACGCTTGGCTGTTGCCGGAACTGGCCCTCGATCAGCGCCTGGTAGTTGTGAATGTGTTCCTCGGCGCGATCCGATGGCCCGGAATGGACCGATCCCCGCGGCGCCTGTGTCTCCATCAGGCGGCAGGCCTCCACGGTCAGCGCTGACGCCAACGACTCCAGAATCAGCTCCCTGCCCTGAGCTGGCTGGAGGTACTCTTCGCGCAGCTGGCGGAACAGCGCCGCAATACGCCCTCCCTGAACAGTACCTCCGGCCGGGTAAGCCCCCCGGCGCAGCAGCACCCGGGCCACGGATCCCAGGCGTGACTCAAGCTGTTCCACCATGGGTTGGGCCAGCGTCAGGATTGCCCCATCGGTATCCGGCGAGAAGTGGAACCCATGGATACTCATGGCCGGAACCACAATCAGCAGCGGTGCCACCTGTTCCCGACTCTCACCTTCCATTTCCAGCGTGAGTCTGCCCGCCGAGACATACAGCAGATGCACCAGGTCGGTATGACGGTGCGGGTGGATATGCCAGTCGTGCAGCTGACTGCGCTCCGGGATGGACTCGCAGTGGAGAAGATCCGGCGTGGGCCAGTGATGGGTTTCTCCATAGAGTTTGAAAACGGGAACGCTGGCGCCGGCCATGGGACCTCCGTCTGTGCCATCCGGAGCAGGAAACGCCCCAGATATTGGAAATGTCCAAAATCCCATTGGGATTGTGCCTTAAATTATCGATCGCTTTCATTGAAAAATACAATACGCATAACGAACAGATGTCCGTTACTTCGATCAACCGGGACACAACGGAGCAAACACCATGAAAACCCAGGTCGCCATCATCGGTGCAGGGCCCTCGGGGCTGCTGCTTGGCCAGCTTCTGACCAGCCAGGGCATCGACAACGTCATCGTCGAGCGCAAATCCGGCGACTACGTGCTCAGTCGGATCCGGGCCGGCGTTCTGGAACAGGGCATGGTGGACCTGCTGCGGGAGGCGGGGGTCCACGAGCGCATGGACCGCGAGGGTCTGCCCCACAGCGGCGTGGAGCTGGCCTTTGACAATCGCCGCGTGCGGGTTGATCTGGCGGGACTGACCGGAGGCAGCACGGTCATGGTCTATGGCCAGACCGAGATCACCCGGGATCTGATGGAGGGCCGGGAGGCCACCGGGGGTCGCAGTATCTATGAGGCAACGAATGTCCAGCCCCATGATCTGGAAACCGATCATCCCTACCTGACCTTCGACAAGGATGGCGAGACCCACCGCCTGGACTGCGACTACGTGGCCGGCTGTGACGGCTTCCATGGCGTCTCCCGCAAATCCATCCCGCAGGACCGGCTGAAGGAGTTCGAACGGGTCTACCCCTTCGGCTGGCTGGGCCTGCTGGCGGATACGCCCCCGGTGACGGAGGAACTCATCTACGCCCAGCACGAGCGCGGTTTTGCGCTGTGCAGCATGCGCTCTGAAACCCGCAGCCGCTACTACCTCCAGGTGCCCTCAAACGAAAAGGTTGAGGACTGGTCGGACGAACGCTTCTGGGAAGAGCTCAAGCGCCGGATCCCGAGCGATGTGGCAGCCAACCTGGTCACCGGGCCCTCGCTGGAGAAGAGCATCGCGCCGCTGAAGAGTTTCGTTGCCGAGCCGATGCAGCACGGCCGGCTGTTCCTGGCCGGGGATGCAGCGCACATCGTACCCCCGACCGGCGCCAAGGGGCTCAACCTGGCCGCCAGTGATGTGAACACCCTGTACCGCCTGATGGTGAAGGTGTATCACGAGGGCCGGACGGACCTGATCCCGAACTACTCCCCCACCTGCCTCAAGCGCGTCTGGAAGGCGGAGCGGTTCTCCTGGTGGATGACCAGCATGCTCCACCGCTTCACGGAGGAGGAGGATTTCGCCACGCGTATGCAGCAGGCAGAGATCGACTACGTCACCAGTTCCGAAGCAGGGCTGAAGACCATCGCGGAGAACTACGTGGGACTGCCCTACGAGTCACTGGAGTAACCAGCGCGGGGGTTCGTATGGCACAACCATTTGTTCGCCATACGAACATCGTGCTACCATCCGCTGTTCCTGATGATCAACCTGCACAGACAGCGACTGGAGACCCATGCCTGATACTTCACCGGACGACGTTATCAAGCCTGAGAACCGCGATTACGTAACGGCGCTGGCCAGCGGCCTGGATGTGATCATGGCCTTTGATGACGCGCATCCGCGCATGACACTGAGCGAAGTGGCGGAGCGCACCGGCATGAACCGCGCCAAGGCCCGGCGCTTTCTGCTGACGCTGCACTCGCTGGGCTACGTGCGCAAGACCCAGCGCTACTTTGAGCTCACGCCCCGGGTCCTGCAGCTGGGCTACTCCTATCTGGCTTCCAACAGCTACCGCAACGTCATCCAGAAGTATCTCGAGGAGATCACGGACCAGTGCGGTGAATCATCGTCCCTTGGCGTACTGGATGGCGATGACGTCACCTACGTGGCCCGCTCCTCCGCACCGCACCGGCTGATGGCCATCACGCTTTCGGTGGGTACGCGCCTGCCCGCGGCCTACACCTCCATGGGGCGTGCCCTGCTGGCCCAACTCCCGGAGCCGGAGCTCGATGCCTATCTCGAACGGATCACTCTGGAGCCCCACACGGCGAAAACCATTACGGACAAAGGGGAGCTCAAAGCCTGTATCGAATCGGTGCGGCGTCACGGTTACGCCATCACCGATCAGGAACTGGACTCCGGACTGCGCTCCCTGGCCGTACCCGCGTTCGACGCCAATGGCCGTCTGCTGGGCGCCATCAACATCAGCACCAACGCAGCGCGGGTGGATATGGAGACACTCACCAGCGAGTACCTGACGCTGCTCCGGGACAAGGCTAAGGCGATCCAGTCGTCCATCTCCTCATAACGGAGCGCCTGCCACAGGCTCCACCTGAAGGTCCGTCAGTCGCCATCTGTCAATCCACCATCCTCACGCTCAGAGTCATGATGGCTTCCCGGCTCCCGTTACTTCGCCAATGCACTATTGATTTTTGCCGTCACAGTCCGTAAAAAGCGCCTACCACAAACTCAGGAGCCTCCCCATGGCCGATGACAGTGCGCCTCTCGTCTGCCGCAATATCCACAAGTCTTTCGGGGACACGCCGGTTCTTCAGGGACTGGACCTGGAGGCGCGCAAAGGCGACGTCGTGTCCATGATCGGTAGCTCCGGCTCCGGCAAGAGCACCTTCCTGCGTTGCCTCAACCTGCTGGAAACGCCGACGTCCGGCGAGGTGATCGTCCACGGGGAGCCCATCCAGTTCAGACAGAACCGCAAGGGGGTCCGCGTTCCGGCGGATCAGGGCCAGGTGGAGCGGATCCGCGCCCGGCTCTCCATGGTGTTCCAGAACTTCAATCTCTGGTCCCACATGACGGTGCTGGAAAACATCATCGAGGCGCCGGTCCACGTCCTGAAGGTGCCGAAGAAAGAAGCCATCGAACGCGCGGAAGCCTATCTCGACAAAGTCGGCATCCGTGAACGCAAGGACTACTACCCGGCCCAGATATCAGGCGGGCAGCAGCAGCGTGCCGCTATCGCCCGCGCACTGGCCATGGAGCCGGAAGTCATGCTGTTCGATGAACCCACATCCGCGCTGGACCCGGAGCTGGTGGGTGACGTGCTCAGGGTCATGCAGAAGCTGGCAGAGGAAGGCCGCACCATGATCGTGGTCACCCACGAAATGGCCTTTGCCCGGGATGTTTGCAGCCAGGTCATGTTCCTGCATCAGGGCCGGATCGAGGAACAGGGTTCCCCTGAGCAGGTCTTCAACAACCCGTCCTCCGAACGCGTCAAACAGTTCCTGGCACCGAACTTCCAGAGATCGACGTTGTGATGTTTCCCGGGCTGGCCTGATCCTTGCTATCCTGTGCGCTTTTCAAACGATCACTGCTGCAGTGATACCCGTTCACCCAACGCCTCAACAACACAAGCACGGAGTCACCACCATGAAACAAATCCTGATCGCCGCAGGCTGTATCCTTGCCATGGTGACCGGCCTGGCACAGGCACAGGAGCGCCCGCTCCGCATCGCGTTTGACGTCCCCTACGAACCCTTTGAATACAGGACGCCGGATGGCGAGCTGACCGGCTTCGAGGTGGAGCTGGCGGAAGCCATGTGTGAGGAGATGAACCGTGAGTGTGATTTCGTGGTTCAGGCCTGGGACGGCATGATTCCCGGCCTCATGGCGCGCAAGTACGACGCCATCATGTCCTCCATGTCCATCACCGAGCAGCGCGCCAAGCGCGTACTGTTTTCGGATCCCTATTACCGGACACCCGGCGGCTGGTTCGGGAAGAAGGACACCAACGTGGACGTGAGCGATCGCTCGGCGATGGAAGGCATGGTTGTCGGTGTCCAGCGTGGCACCACCATGGACAATTACGTGACTGAGAATCTGGGCGGCATTGTTGAGGTCAAGCGCTATACCACCGCCGATGATATGGCGCTGGATCTTGAGAGCGACCGGCTTGATCTGGTGTTCGTGGATTACCCGGTGGGCGAGGAATACTTCCTGACCCGGGACAACTTCAAGGAAATCGGCGAACCGGTCGAGCTTGGCAAGGGCGTGGCGGTGGCCATGCGCAAGCGTGACAAGGCGCTGGCGAAAGAAATCAATAAGGCGCTTGAGACGCTGAAAAACGATGGTACCTATGACGCCATCATGAACCGCTATTTCGATTACAGCATCAAGATGTAGTCACGGATGGCCATATCCATGCTTGATTTCCACGGCTATGGCCCGGAGCTGCTCCGCGGTGCCATCGTCACCACGGAGCTCGCCTTCGCCGCCCTGGCGCTGGCCCTCGCCATCGGGCTGCTCGGAGCCTCCGCCAAGCTCTCGGGCAGCCGGTCAGCAAGGGGCGTCGCTACCTTCTACACCACGGTAATCCGCGGCATTCCGGATCTGGTGATGATGATGCTGTTCTACTACGGCGGCCAGGTTCTGATGAACCAGCTGTCGGACTACCTCTACTACAACCACGGGATCGACTTCTTCGTTCAGTTTGATCCCTTCATGTCCGGGGTCCTGACCATAGGGCTGATCTTCGGTGCCTACATGACGGAGACATTCCGCGGAGCCTTCCTGGCCGTCCCGACCGGTCAGATCGAGGCGGGGCGGGCCTATGGCATGAACCGCCTCCAGGTTTTCTGCCGGATCATGTTCCCCCAGATGCTGCGCCATGCCCTGCCCGGCATCGGCAACAACTGGCAGGTACTGCTCAAGACCACGGCCCTGGTCTCGGTCATTGGTCTGTCGGACATGGTCCGCATCGCCGAACAGGCCAGCAAGGCGGAGCACGCCCCGTTCAAGTTCTTCATTCCGGTCGCCGTGATGTACCTGTCCCTGACGGCCATCACCGAGCTGGCCATCAAGTGCCTGAACCGGCGCGCCAATGCCGGCGTCGTGGGAGGCATCTGAGCCATGCCCGAATTCCTCTCGGAGCTGCTCAACCAGAACGAGATCTTCACTGCGACCACGGTGATGCACTACTGGGGCGGGCTGACCACGACCGTCCAGCTGGTGTTCCTGTCGCTGGTGATCGGATTGCTGATGGCCGTCCCCCTGGCCATTCTGCGTACCGTAAGAAACCCGTTCGTGTCAGGCCCGGTCTGGCTCTACACCTACCTTTTCCGGGGCACGCCACTGCTCATCCAGCTCTACATCATCTATTACGGCATTGGCCAGATTGAGGGCATCCAGGAGACCTTCTGGTGGGATATCTTCCGGGATCCGTTCTACCCGGCGCTTCTGGCCTTCACACTCAACACTGCGGCCTACACCACGGAGATCATCCGCGGCGCGCTGATGGCAACGCCCCCGGGCGAGGTCGAGGCGGCCAAAGCCTACGGGATGTCCTGGGCCCTGCGCATGCGCCGTATCATCCTGCCAAGTGCGTTCCGCCGGGCTATCCAGGCCTATTCCAACGAAGTCATCTTCATGCTCCACGCCAGCGCCATTGCCAGCGTGGTCACCATCGTGGATCTGACCGGTGCCGCCCGGGACATCTACTCCCGCTTCTACGCCCCATTCACGGCGTTCATTGCCGTTGCCCTGATCTATATGGCGCTGACGTTCCTGATCGTCTATGCCTTCCGGCGTCTGGAGCGCCATCTGCTCAAGCACCAGAGCCCTCTGAACCAGTAACCTTTACGTCAGACCTACGAGCTGGCGGCAAAGTCCGCCAGCGCCTGCCCCGCCAGCCGATAGTTCACCCACTCGCTCTGGGGTTCCGCGCCGATGGACTCATAGAACCGTCTTGCCGGTTCGTTCCAGTTCAGCACCGTCCATTCAAAGCGACCGCACCCCTTTGATACGGCGATCTGAGCGAGGTGCCTGAGAAGTGCTTTGCCGGCTCCCCTCCCCCTGTATTCAGGGGATACATAGAGATCCTCAAGGTAGAGCCCATGCTTGCCCAGCCACGTTGAGAAATTGAAGAAATAGACCGCAAAACCGATGGGCCTGCCGGCAGCGCTGCAGATCAAGGCTTGCGTTGGTGTTTCACTGCGGAAAAGCGCCTTTTCAATATCGGCCACTGTCGCCGATACCTCTCGCTCCGCTTTTTCATAGATCGCGAGTTCCCGGACAAATCCGAGGATCAGTTCCGCATCCTCAATGGTGGCCGGGCGGATTTCTATTTCGGACACTTACTACTCCTGTAACCAACAGAACACTGCCAGGACCCTGATACAGTAGACAGTTGAGCGCATTATACTAACGGACCGAGCCAAGTTTCATAGTTGATGACGATGCCCCCATGCTTCTCTATTACCTGGATCTGATCGGGGTTGCCGTGTTCGCCGCCAGTGGCGTACTTGCTACCCGTGACCGTAACCTCGATATTTTCGGGGTGGTCATTGTCGCCACACTGACGGCGATTGGCGGTGGCACACTCCGGGATCTGATCCTCGGGCACCATCCGATCTTCTGGGTGGTCAACGAGTGGTACCTGGTTACGATACTGGCCTCTGTTGCAGCCACGGTTCTGTATCTTGCCAGGCGACCGCCTCCCGGGTTCCTCTTTCTGGTTGCCGATGCCTTTGGACTGGCCATTTTCGCGATGTCCGGGGCAAAGCTGACCATGGAAGCGGGTCATTCACCGCTGATTGTGGTCATCATGGGCGCAATGACAGGCGTCATGGGCGGGATGCTCCGGGATGTGATTACAGCCCGTGTGCCACTGGTCCTGCAGAAGGAAATCTATGCCACTGCCGCGATCGCAGGGATCGCGGTGTATCTCACACTGCTGGCACTATCCACTCCGGGAACGCTGGCATTTTCCGCCGGTGTGGTGGTTGTTATTGCTCTGCGTCTGGTCGCGATCCGCCGCGGCCTGCATCTTCCCTCCATTCCCAAGGGCCGTTAAACCCCCATTGATCCAGCCTTTACTCATGACATCGGTAATGGAGCTCACGGACCTGCTCTGCCAGTCCGCTGACCGGCCCGTCCACCCGAACCCCGGGTGCAATGTCCTGAACCGGCAGGAGATGCACGGGGAATGCCTCAACACCCAGCTCCGATAGCCACCCTTTCAGCTGCTCCCCGGAACTGGCAAAGACAATCCGCCCAAGGCCGGCCCACGCATGCGCGGCTGAGCACATGGGGCAATGTTCTCCCGAAGTGTACACAGTAGCTTCCGCCCGCTCCTCAGCCGTCATGTTGATGCCCGCCCAGCGAGCCAGATCAAACTCCGGATGCCGCGTGGGATCACCGGTAATGCTCTGGTTTCGCGCCTCTGCCCGTACAGTGCCCCTGCCATCGACCAGGACTGAACCAAAAGGCAGATCCCCCGCCTCGAGCGCCTCCCGGGCCAGTTCAATGCATCGGTTCAGGTGCTGGGTATCACTTTCTTTCAACATGGCATGCCCCTTGGCTGGAGACCTCATGGGTCGGAGTGGTAGGAAACCGATAGTGCACAACAGAAACGGATATCACCAGTGATCAATCGGCCGGATTCGTAATGATCGACATTCTCTCAGGCCACGTATTTACCTTTACTCCTGGAGAAGATGCAATGCCTTTGAGATACGTTTCAAAACTTCTACTACTTGGCGTGATTGTTACCTGTGGCTCTGGGTGTTCAATGTTTGTGGATCAGCCCGCCTACAGGGTTGTACAGGGAAAGGGCGACTTTCAGGTCAGAGACTACGACAGCACCATCGTCGCCGAAACCATCGTCGATACTCCGTTTGAAGAGGCCGGAGGCAAAGCGTTCGAGCGTCTGTTCGGCTACATATCCGGCGACAACAGGGCCCGCGCCGATATTTCAATGACGGCACCGGTCACGCAGTCCGCGAATCCAGTGGAAATCGATATGACCGCGCCAGTGGAACAGCGGAAAACGGGCACAGGCTGGGCTGTGTCATTCGTGATGCCAGCTTCCTACACCCTTGAAAGCCTGCCGGAACCCACTAACCCGGAGGTGACACTGAGGGTTGTTCCTGCACGCCGTGTCGCAGTGATCGAGTACTCGGGAACCTGGACGGGAGAACGCTACCGCCGCCACCTTGAAAAACTCCGGGAATGGATCGCTGAGGAGAATCTGGAGATAGAGGGCGAGCCAGTGTGGGCGCGCTATAATCCGCCATTCACACCCTGGTTTTTACGGCGAAATGAAATCATGATCCCAGTCCACAATGAATAAATGGGCATGTGCAATCAGGTCTACCCAATAACAATCAGCTGAGGCACAACCATGGCAATTCAAAAATATGAACTGGGCGATCACGCGACCCTCAAGGAACTGTCCCAGGCGATGAGCAATGGACTGGCGCCTCTTGTTGAGGTTCAGTCAATGGATGGCATCTATACCGTGCGCCTGCATGACGGTGAGAGTAATACACAGCTCAGCAACGACCAGGGTCGCACTCTGACGTTTCACGGCACAGGCAAAATTCGGGAGCTGCTCGGCAGCATTGGGCTGACCCATGGTGTACTGACATGGCGCGACCAGTGCGGGGACGAAATGATTGGCATTGAGGGCCAGGCGCAGAGCCAGGAAGAACTTCTGGCCAATGGCACAAGGATCTCTTTCAGGTAGGCGATGAACCAGCCTGCCATACATCATCGCCGAGCGCGATTTCGCCCTCTTCCAGAACCCGGGCTGTAATACCACCATGACCACGCATGGCATTGTATCCGCCTGCTCCCAGAAGGGCTTCCATCTTGCTGCATGGGTCACAGGGCCCTGTGTATTCCAGAAGCACCTCACCCACGTGGAACCGCTTATCCTTCAGGGCCAGAAGATTGATGCCCGAGACCACCAGGTTACGCCGCAAAGCTGCTGCATCCAGGCTTTCATGACCTGCGCAAGAGGCGATCACCGGAAGGTGCTCCTGCTGGATCAGGGTAACCTGCCTGCGGCTGGTTGCCCGCCCATTATACCGGTCGCCCTCAAGGCCACTGCCCTGGTGAACCCTTACCCGTTCCAGTGACTCCATCGGCTCGCCTCTGGCCGGACGAATGCCAATCGAGCCCACTTTCCCCACCTGAGGCAGGGTATCAAGAAGCGTTGTGAGAGACTCTGACTTTGACACGACGGCTATTCCCTATCCTGTAACAGACCCTGTCAGACACCGATCAGCAGAGAGCATCCTGCTCAGACACTACTGTTTCAGCACTGACTCAACAGCATCGACCAGTTCCTCGTCTGAGGGCGCAACCCGGCTGGGGAAGCTGGCCGTCAGCGCCCCTTCCGGATTGAGGACGTACTTGTAGAAGTTCCATTCCGGCCCTTCTCCCTGGGATCGGATCATGCTGAAAAGCGGATTCGCATTGTCTCCGGTTACCGGCGTGGGAGCAATCATGGTGAAGCTGACCCCGTAATTCACCCTGCACACGTCAGCCGCCTCTTTCTCAGTATCCGCCTCCTGATTGAAATCATCACTGGCAAAACCCACAACGGCCAGGCCCCGATCCCGGTAGGTCTGATACAGCTCCTCGAGCTCCCCGAACTGCCCCCTGAAGCCACACTGGCTCGCCGTATTGACGACCAGCATTGGCTGCCCTTCGTAAGCCTCACACAGGTTGATGCTGTCTCTCGAATGAAGCTGTCGGTACGTCTGATCCAGATAGCCGGGGCAAGCCCAAGCACTGTTTGCTGCCAGAACCAGTATGGTTGCAACGATTTTTTTCATGACTGCCCCTTTTCTGCCTCTAAACTACTACGTGCAGGCGGTTACTGTCGGATCAGGGTGGCTGCCGGCCCTGGTCCCGTAACCTAGCTCCTGGGCGCGCTGGACCAGAACCGCGCTGATAAGCTGCCACCCCACCCCAAACGCTGACCTAACGAAGCCGCGGCCTTGCCTGCTTTTGCCTCAAACACATCGGCCAGATTTCATTTGCGCCCCTGAAACATCGCAGCCCGGCCCCTTCTTTTCTATACTTTGCGGACCCTTTACCAAGAGCTGATAGATGCCCGAACTCAACCGCATTCTGTACGTCGAAGACGATGACGACATTCGACAGGTTTCCCAGCTGGCGCTGGAAGACGTTGGCGGGTATGAGGTCATGCTTTGCGAATCCGGCCAACAGGCGCTGGACAGCGTTGCCTCTTTCAATCCGGACCTGATCCTGCTCGACGTCATGATGCCCGACATGGACGGCATCGAAACCTTCCACAAACTGCAGGATCAGGGGGCACTGGATGGGGTTCCGGTGATTCTGATGACTGCCAAGGTCCATCCTGAAGAGATGGCACGATACAGGGAGATGGGCGTGGTAGACGTGATTCCCAAACCCTTCGACCCCATGACTGTCTCCGAGGAGATAGCCCGTATCTGGGAGCGCTGCCATGACTGACAGCTCATCCGATAGCCAGGTGAATTCCAAGCTGAACAAACTGAGGTCAGCCTACCGGTCCCGGCTGAACGAGGAACTGGAGCGGATCAGCGAACAGGCGCAAGAGGCCCATATCCACGACGATCGAGGAGAAGCGCTCGTAAAGCTGCGCCACAGGCTGCATAAACTGGCGGGCTCTGCCGGCACTTTCGGGTTTCACCAGCTGGGTAATCATGCACGGTATCTGGAGCAGCAGGTCCAGCGATGGATCAATCAATCGGAACCGGTAAAACCACAGGAGCTGCAGCAACTCAACGAAGAACTGAGTGATCTTGCCAGGCACCTGGGGTCCGATGAAGCCCTTTCATCCGCCGTGGGCGTCGAAAGCACGGAACAGAGTGCCGACTCAAACTCCCCCGCTATTGCCCTGATCGAACGCGACAGCATCCTGGCGGATTACATCGCCCACCAGCTTGAAAGCTTCGGCTTCCGGGTTCAGAGCTATCAGGATCCCCATGAGCTGCTCAACAACGACCAGGGCGGGATGGACCTTTTATTGCTGGACCATCGCGCCGGTGCTTCCGAAGTCGCCGCAACACCGACGGACCACTGGAGGGCTCTGCTCAGGGAGGTGGCATGCCCGGTTATCTTCATGGGCGGACACGAAGACTTCCAGGTGCGACTGGAAGCGGTACGGGCCGGCGCAGAGGGGTACTTCGTCAAACCCCTGAATATTCCCAACGTAGCCGCGAAAATCACCCGCTCAATACGTAAACGCCGCCAGGGGGAAGAACGGGTTCTGATCATCGATGACGATGTAGACCTTCTGGCATACCTTGACACCGTCCTGACCCACGCGGGGATGACCGTGGAAACCCTCCAGGACCCTTCCCACCTGCTTGATAGGACGTCCTCTTTCCAACCAGAACTGGTATTACTCGACCTGCATATGCCAGAGGTTTCAGGGGATGAACTCGCTGCCATGCTCAGACAGTTCGAAAAATGGAACAACCTGCCCATTCTTTACCTGACCCAGGAACAGGATCAGCAGGAGCGCGCACACGCGCTGATGCGCGGCGGTGATGACTTCATCAACAAACCGGTAGGCGAAGAATTCCTGATCAAGACCTGCCGCAACAGGGTCAGGCGGCTGCGGGACATGCAGCAGGCGATTGCCCTTGACGGTCTTACCGGCCTTTTAAGGCACGCCAATATTAAAGAGGCCCTTGGAACCGAACTTCAGGGTGCAGCCCGAAGCGGCAATCCCCTGTCCGTTGTGATGCTCGATATCGACCATTTCAAACATGTGAACGACACCTATGGACATGCCCTGGGCGATGTTGTCATCAGCACGGTTGGAACCTTGCTCACACAGCACTTCCGACGTTCCGACCGCCTTGGACGTTATGGTGGCGAGGAATTCGTTGCCGTATTGCCCAACTGTGACGCCAATGCTGCAGAAAAGCTCGTCAACAGGCTCCGTGAAGCATTCGCGGAAATCAAGTTCGTGGACCGGGAAACCAGCTTCTCCTGCTCTCTTTCCGCTGGTATAGCGGACACACGCAATTTTCCCGGTCTGATGGGAGAACAACTGCTGGAGCTGGCTGACGCCGCGCTCTATACGTCCAAGCAGAACGGACGCAACTGCGTCTCCGTTGCACCGGCGCAATAAGGTACCTCATGAAAGTCCCCCGCCAACCCTGCAACGAGAGCGCCCGCCAGCGGGCCCTGGAGGGGACTGGCTTACTGCAATCCCCAGGTGACAGCCGCCTTGACCGATTAACCGAAATTGCCCGGTTCAGCCTATCCACTCCCATTGCCCTCGTCACCCTTGTCGATAACGAGCGTCAGTGGTTCAAATCCCGGCAGGGGCTGAGAGTATCGGAAACGAGCCGCGATATCTCATTCTGCGGCCATGCGGTCTACTGGGATACCCCGGTGATCATCCCCAACGCCACTGAAGACGAGCGCTTCGCGGATAATCCGCTGGTAACAGGCTCCCCTCGCATCCGCTTCTATGCTGGCGTACCCATTCATGATGAAAACGGGTATCCGCTGGGTACGCTCTGCGTGATCGATACCCAGCCCCGGACGTTTGATGAATCCCAAATGGAATGCCTGCAGCGCCTAGCGGACCTGGCCGAAGAGAGCATACGCCAGGACCAGCGCCAGGCCCGCTCCCTGGACCAAGCGCAGCGGCAACGGGAACTTGAGCTGGCGCGCACCAACCGTGCCCTGGCGCTGCTCAATGACATTGCTTTCGAGCTACAGGGCAGTCTGGATGAACAGATCCAGCAGGCACTGGCCCTTGGACGGCAGTTCCTGGGACTGGATATCGGCATTGTCAGTGACATAACCGGTGGCTGGTACACGGTCCGCTGGTGTGATGCCACTGACGGAGTGCCACTGGAGCCGGGCCAGCAGTTTCCCCTCGGCGACACCTACTGCGACATGGCCCTATCGCAAAAGCGGGAACTGGCAATCAGCAGCATGAAAGATTCGGACGCCAGAGCTCACCCCTGCTATGAGGCGTTCCAGCTGGAAGCCTATATTGGAACGCGCCTTGAAGGCGAAACCCAGGATGACGTTTTCGGCACCGTCAACTTCTCATCGCCCCAGCCGAGAGAGCCATTCAATAACAGTGAACGCCTTTTCATTCGGCTTCTGGGCCAGTGGATCAGCCACCAGCTCATTCATCACAACCGTCAACACGAACTCGAAAAGCTGCTCCAGCAGATTCCAGGCGCAATCTATCAGTTCAGGCTCTGGCCGGATGGCACGATGGCATTCCCCTTCATGTCGAGCGGTGTGGAGGCGCTCTATGGTGTGACGCCTGACGAGGCCATGCGGGACGCGCAGAGTCTTTTCTCGCAGACCCACCCCGAGGATCTGCCGACCATTAATGCCTCGATTCAGCGCTCTTTTGAGACGCTTGAGCCATGGCACATTGAGTTCCGCGCCAAAAAGGATGATGGCTTACCCCGCTGGATTAAGGGGTCCTCCGTACCCGAGAAGCTACCTGATGGAAGTGTGCTCTGGCACGGATTTCTTGGCGACATACACCAGCGGAAACAGGCCGAACTGGCACTTGAATCCAGCGAAGCACGCCTGCGCGGTCTGTTTGAGTTTTCCCCCATCGGCATTGCCCTGAATGACCTTGAAACAGGCCGGTTTCTTGAACTGAACGATGCCCTGCTGGCGCCTACAGGCTACACGCGGGAGGAATTTCCCCAGCTGACCCACTCGCAACTCACGCCCCTCGAGTACGAACCCCGGGAGCGCAAGGCATTGGAAACCCTGAGGACCACTGGACGCTATGGTCCCTATGAGAAGGAGTTCATCCGTAAAGATGGCAGCCGGTATCCGGTGCGCCTTCAGGGCATGCAAATCAGGGACGCCAATGGCAAGCCATTGATCTGGTCGCTCATTGAGGATATTACCGAGAGCAAACAGATCGAGAACATGAAAAACCAGTTCATCGCCACTGTCAGCCATGAACTGAGAACCCCTCTGACCGCCATAATGGGATCACTGAAACTGGTCAACGCAGGCACTGCCGGACAATTGCCGGAAAAGGCTGGGAATCTGCTGACCATCGCCCAGCGTAATAGTGAGCGTCTGGCGCAGTTGATCAATGACCTTCTGGATATGGAAAAGCTGGTTTCCGGCAAGCTACGGATCAGTACGCGGATTGAACGCCTCGACCCGATCATCGAAGAAGCCCTTGAAGCCAACAGGGAATTGGGAACAGAACGGGGTATTTCCCTGGTGTATCGCGAACGCGCATCCAACATTGTTGTTAACGTGGACCGCGAGCGCCTGATTCAGGCGTTCTCCAACCTGCTTTCCAATGCCATCAAGTTCTCGCCGGACCGTAGCAGCGTCGAGATCCGGTGTTCATGCGATGATCAACTGATCGCGATCCATGTTCAAGATCGGGGACCGGGCGTGCCACAAGAGTTCGAGTACAACCTGTTTGACCGCTTTGCCCAGGCGGAAGCCTCCAACCGCAAAAAACCGGGTACCGGCCTCGGGCTGGCCATCACCCGCGAGCTGGTGGAACAAATGAGCGGGTCAATACACTACCAGGCACGTGACGGTGGCGGAGCCACCTTTACCATCGTGCTACCGGTAGCTGAGCCGGCCTGCTGAATGATCCGATCCAACGGGTATTGCCTCTTCACGACTATTCTTCTGTCTGTTGTCGCCTTCGCCGGCAACATGGCAAGTGTGCCGCTTTTCTTCGGGGTAGACCTGATCTTTGGTTCAGTCGCCGTCATTCTTGCCGCCATGCTGCTCGGCACCATTCCGGCCGTTATAGTGGCGCTGGTAGGCAGTTTCTACACGCTCATGCTCTGGGGCCACCCCTACGCCATGGTTATATTTGCCACCGAAGCCCTCGCTGTGGCCTTGCTTTACCGGCACAAGGGGCTCAACCCGGTCATTGCGGACGCGGCTTTCTGGCTTCTCCTGGGTGCCCCCCTGGTGTTTGTGTTCTACAGCACTGTCATGGACATGCCGCCGGAAGCGGTTAAGACCATTCTTTTTAAACAGCCTCTCAACGCCATTCTTAACGCGCTCATTGCGTCCCTGCTGATTCTGGTTACACAACTCACGGGCGCTGCCAGGGGCATCTTTTCACACAAGGGGGTCAAGACCCAGGAAATCCTCTTCCATGCCCTGTTCTCACTGGTGTTCATCGCGGGAGCTGCCCCGATTATCTATGAAGCCCATGCCCAGCTATGGGGAGAACAGGAACGCATCTCAAAACAATTGGGTGAAGACAACCTGAGGCTCGCCACTCATCTTAACGACCGCCAACTTGAGTATCACCGCTATTGGACAACCAGGAACAGGGAAGCACTCGCTCAAGCCTTGCTGGTTGGAGAGCGTCGGGTTCTTCTGCGGACAGGAACCCTGAAATCCCTTTCAGATGAGGGGCAGCTCCGCAGGATTGATGAACATCTCAGCGCGTGGCTGCCGCCTGGTGAGATGTCCCTGATGCAGCAATGGCGCCAGGGGCGCTATGTTTACCGTACTCCGGTCGACAAAAGCACCGACATTACAGCCATTGTTTCCGAGGTCCCAGCTGGCCCTGTGATCAAAGCCGTACAACAGAAATACATAACGCTGTTCACGGTTCTGACCTTGGTGCTCTTTCTGGGTATGATCGCCACGACTGCGCTGAGCCGCTGGCTGACCGCCCCCATCAGGGCCCTGACCAGAGCCAGCGAGACACTGGATGACCGGATAGCCGCCCAGGAAACCATCGAACTTCCGCGCAGCTCCATTGTTGAATTCAACCACCTGAGCGAGACGCTGGCAGCCATGTCAAAAAGACTCAGCGACAGCGTTGCACAACTCCACCAGTCGCGCGCCGCGATCCAGGAACAGGTGGAACAGCGAACCCATGAGCTGGATGAAACCGCGCGCCTGCTGCGCAGTGTGCTTGAGGCGGCCACGGAATTCGGCATCATTGCCACAAACCTGCAGGGGCGGATCATCCTGTTCAATAGTGGCGCTGAAAAACTACTCGGCTACAGCGTTGACGATCTCGATGAGGACGATACGCCGGCACTGTTCCACGCCCCCGAGGATATCCCTGACCCTGATCCAGACAACGCCTCGGCTCATAGTCAGGATGTATTCAGCCGGATCGTAGCCCGAGCCACGGAAAACGGTCTTGACGCACGCGAATGGACCTTCATCCGTAAAGATGGCGAGCGCATTCCCGTCTGGCTGACCATAACGCCGACGCGCTCGGAATCCGGCCAGCTCACCGGCTACCTTGGTATCGCTGAGGACATTACCGAACGCAAACGCCTTGACCGCATGAAGAACGAATTCATCTCGACCGTCAGTCATGAACTGAGGACCCCGCTCACATCCATAGCCGGCGCACTGGGACTTATGACGCAGGGCGCTACCGGTGATCTCCCGGCAAAAGCCCAGAAGATGGCCGACGTGGCGCACCGTAACACCGACCAACTAAGCGCTCTGGTCAATGACCTTCTCGATATGGAAAAGCTTGTATCAGGCAAAATCAGAATGAACCTGGGGCGGGAGGATATCCGGGGTATCGCGCGGGAAACCCTGGACAACCACACCGCCTTTGCGGATCAGAGACGCGTCACGCTGGCGGAGAATGAGCCGGAGGCCCCCCTTTATGCCAGCGTCGATCCTCAGCGCCTGAACCAGGCACTGTCGAACCTGCTCTCCAATGCCATCAAGTTTTCACCGGCTGGATCACGCGTGTGGATTGACTTCACCTCAGACAGCGCTGGGATCGCACTCCGGGTACACGATGCGGGGCCGGGCATTCCGGAACACTTCCGGGACAGGATCTTCGAGCGATTCAGCCAGGTCAACACATCGGATAATCGCCAGCAACCAGGGACCGGTCTGGGCCTCGCCATCACCAAAGAGCTGATGACACAGATGGGTGGGGATGCCGGCTTTGAATCAGTCGAAGGACATGGATCCACATTCTGGCTATGGTTGCCCAAACAATGAACTCTCTGCGTAATCGCGTCATCGCCATTGTTACCCTGACCAGTCTGCTTACGGTTCTCGCCATCACCATCACCGCCTACAAGTCACTGGGGGAAGATCAACGCAAGCTGATCGTCCAGAAGGAAAAGCTCGAAACCGAGCGCCTCACGGAAAAGGTCAGCCAGAACATCCGGCAACGAGTCATGGCCCTGTCCGTGGCCCGCCCGCTGCTTACCCGTAACGGGCACCTTCTTGAGCCAGAGGCTCTTGAAACCGTGATTGAAGAGCAAGCCTACCTGAACCGCGCGTTTCCCGGCGGCATCCTGGTCTTTGACGCTCAGGATACCGCCATCGCCGAAAACACGTATGTGAGCGGTCGGATCGGTACCAATTACGCGGATCGCGATCACTTCAAGCGCCTGCACAGCACTGGCGACCCCGTAATCTCCGAGCCCATCATGGGCAGGACCACGGAAGTTCCGCTGCTCTCATTCCTGGTGCCCATCCATCACGAGGGCAGGATGATTGGCAGCATCGGGGGTATCATCAAGCTCGGAGACGAGTCCATTCTGCCGCCGAGGGCCGGCCGCGACGACTCACCAGACAGCACGCTTTCGCTGATTCTAGACAGACAACACCGGCTCTTTATCGAATCACCGGATTCAAAGCCCGGTAATGAACTCCAACCCCTGCCTCCCGCCGGTGAGGATTCCCTGGTCGACGCGATTCTGGAAAAAGAGACTCAAACCAGGGTGATTGATTACCAGGGAGAGCAATATCTTCTTGCCACGGACTCGGTTGAAAGGCTCCACTGGGTCTTCGCCCGCGCTGCTCCTTACGATCAGGCAATGGCCCCACTCATCGCCTCGCTGAACCAGTTCCTGCTCATCAGCGCTGGCGTCACCCTGTTGCTGCTGGTGATTGCATGGCTTGCCGCGCGTTCGCTGACACGCCCCCTCACCAGGGCAACCCGCACCATTAACGCCATGGCTGAGGCGCCTGAAAGCAGTAAGGCTCTCCCCGAAAAGGGGCCCAGGGAAATCCGTGAACTGTCTATCGCCTTCAACCGTCTCTCTCACGAGCGACACCAGCTCGATGAACTCAAGAACGACTTCATATCCAGCGTCAGCCACGAACTGCGCACCCCTCTCACCTCCATTGAAGGCAGCCTGAAGATGATGGTTGCCGGCGTCAGCGGGGAACTTCCTGACAAGGCCCTCTCCATGGCGCGTATCGCGCTGCGCAACAGCGAACAGCTGAACGGCCTGATCCGGGACCTGCTTGACTTCAACAAACTGCTCGCGGGTAAGCGGGAATTCCGGATTGAGAGCTGTTCTGTTGACGAAAGCGTCCACAATGCGATCGAGGGCAACCAGAGCATGGCCAGGATGTACCAGGTGCACCTGGTACCCAATGCCTCCACTGGATTGTACGTGAATGCGGATCCCCAGGCCCTGCGTCAGGTTCTCGATAACCTAATCAGCAATGCCATCAAGCATTCACCAAAAGGTGGCGAGGTTCAAATCGATGCGCGCAAAGAAGCCCCGGAACAAGCCTGCATCACCGTACGCGACCAGGGCAACGGAGTCCCCGAGTGGTTCCGGAACCGTATCTTCGAGCGCTTCGCCCAGGCCGATGGGGGCACTACCCGCGCCACTGCCGGCACCGGTCTCGGCCTGGCAATCAGCCGGGAGCTCATCCAAGGTATGAGTGGGGGTATCGGGTTCTACAATGAGCAAGGTGCACACTTCTGGATCACCCTTCCTCTATCCAGTCTGGGCAGCAGCCAGTAGCGCATCCTTATCAATACCCAGCCGACCAAGAAGCTTGTCCAACTCGGGCTGATCCTGCTGCCCCGTTCCCAGCAACAGCGCGGACCTCATAACGAGGCGGCCCGCCGGCTGATGGCCGCCACTCAGAACGTGGGTCGCCCCGATCATGTCCCTGAGCTCAAGCGGCAGGCGCCAGTCAGCCTTCAATCGATTGCCGAGCGCTGGACTCCACTCACTCAGGACGCTCTCCAGGCGCCCGTCCACAAGCTCGCCACCGGCATCCAGAAAGCGCTGACACACGCTCAGCACAGCAAACTCCCCCAGGCAATACAATTGCCCGGCTGTGAAACAGAGGGCGGTTTTGCCTCGGACTGTCCGGGCCAAGCGGCTTGCCCAGGCACCAACATCCGCGCTTCTTTGCAGCAGTTCGTCCGCACACGCCAGCAGCCGCGAATCGCGTAAGGCACCGCGGACGTCCAGTGCCAATGCAGACGCATGCCCAAGACTGATCTGGACACCCAGAACCGCGAGGGCCTCCCTGAGCGTGCTACACGCCTGCCCCGAACGCCGCAGACTGGCGGAGTTGGCAGCGTTCAGCAGCACCGCCACCAATTGGGCGTGCCCGCCCCAACGCACGGCCAGGTCATTGATGGACAACGACTCCGCCTTGTTCAGCAGTTCCGAGAGCTCTACCGGATCCATTCCACCCGGGAGGCGTACACCATGCTCCCAGGCCTCATTGAGCATAACCTCAAGGTCGGAGCCGCTTTCGGAGGCGACAGCACTTTCTTCCGGAGGCGGCAGGATGGACTCAAGTCGATCCTTAAGGATCTCAATATCAAATGGCTTCGCGATAAAGCCCTGAATCCCCAGTCTGGCCGCCTTTGACACGCTTTCCCGGTCCGAACGTCCGGTCAGCATGATCACTGGGGTATCCCTATCGGTTTTCCGGATGGTACGGATCAGCTGTGTGCCATACCCATCCGGCAGATTCCAGTCCACAATCGCCAGAACAGGCTGATGGGAGTTCCAGTATATCTCAGCCTGTTCCAGATACCCGGCCATCAGAATCCTCGCCCGCGGATAGGTTGCTTCCAGCAGCGTATGAATCAGCTCCTGTATCCAGACATCATCCTCCAACACCAGGATCGACCAGGGATCTGCCATATATTCGCCTCTTGTCTGAGCGCCACCCCACCCTCCAGGCAAGTGTAGCAGCAGAAGCCGGTCTCAAGGGACTCAGGATCCTGCGGCCAACTCAACGGCAAGTTCACCGACTCGCGCCAGAGCCCTTTCCACACGAGCATCCCGAGGCTGCGCACAATTGAGCCGAATGCAGCGCTGGAACCTGCCCGTCGGGGAAAACATGGGCCCGGGCGCAATACTGATGCGCTCCGCAAGCGCCCGACGGTAGAGCTGGATGGCGTCGACGCTCTCGGGAAGTTCCACCCAGAGCACGAAACCACCCATGGGCCGGGTCGTACGGGTGCCTGCCGGAAAGTAGCGCGCCACGGCCCGGCGCATGGCCTCTACCACCCGGGCATAGTCGCTGCGCACGCGGCGCAGGTAGCGATCATAGCCACCGCGTTCCAGGAAATCCGCCACGGCAAAGCCGGGCCAGGCAGGACTTGCCGCGCTATGGGCGTACTTAAGGTGCTCCAGCCGCTCATGGAAACGTCCAGGCACCGCCCAACCCACGCGCAGCCCGGGCGAGAGCGTCTTGGAAAAAGAACCGCAGTAGAGAACCCCGCCACTGTTTTCATACGCCTTGGCCGCCCAGGGGCGCGGTGCCTCGAAGCTGAGATCGCCGTAAACGTCGTCCTCGATCAGCGGCACCTGCCGCGCCTCGCAGAGCGCCACCAGAGCCTGCTTGCGCTCGTCGGACGCACAGTGCCCCAGCGGATTGCCGAAGTTGGGCATCACCATCACAGCGGCTACCGGCCATTGATCGAGCGCCAGAGCGAGGGCCTCGGGCGCAATGCCCTCATCAGGATCCGTGGGAATCTCCAGGGTGCGCAGCCCCTGGGCTTCGATGGTCTGAAGAAGACCATAGAAAGTGGGTGATTCAATGGCGATCACATCACCAGGATTGGCCACAGCCCGCAGTGACAGGGAAAGAGCCTCCTGGGCTCCATTGGTGATGATGATCTCCTCGGGCGCGTGCTGGCAGCCGGCATCGGCCATGCGCCGGGCGACCTGCTGGCGCAGCTCCGGCGGCCCAGGCGGAAAGGCGTATTCCAGAGCACGGTCGCCCCAGTTCCGTGCCACCCCAGCGAAACAGCGCTGCAGCGCATGGGCGGGCAGAAAACTGGCGTGAGGCACCGCCGCTCCCAGGCGCACCTGGTCCGTTGCATTGGCCGCCTTGACCACCTGCAACACCAGCTCCTGCCCGGTCACCGCGGTGGGCGTGCTCTCCGGCGCGGACCGTTCCGGCGCCTCGGGTGGCTGCCAGGGGTGTTCCCGCACGTAGTAGCCGGAACGCGGGCGCGCCTCGATCAGACCCCGATCCTCCAGCAGCTGCTCAGCGGTGACGATGGTGGAAACACTGACTCCGAACTGCGCTGCCAGCTTGCGCATCCCAGGCAGCCGTGCTCCAGCGCCCCAGGTTCCCGCCTCGATCTGGGCTTCAAGGGCATTCGCCACTGTCTCGTAGCGCCAGGGTCCGGTTGCATCGGTCATGGCAGTTTTCGCCTCCTCCAATCAGTACAGTTTGACCTTCAGCGAAACTGTACCGATACATCAGTCTTCCATTGAATCTGTAATGATAACCGGATCCCCGCCAGACTACACCTCGTTGACGGACGAACCGTCGCAACCAACGGAGACAGAATGACTATTCAGAACCTCGGAACCGGCAATCAATACGGCCAGTACACACCCGACTTCCTCCAACAGGTGGCGATCAAGCCGAAAGTCTGAACACACCTTCCGCTTTGACTGCCCCGGGTCCATGCGCCCCGGAGCTTCCCGTCAATCCGACCAACCTGGAGGATCACCATGAACACTGCCATTGACGAAGTGGTAGCGCAGACGCGCGACTACTACGACGGCGCCGCCAACACCATCTACAAGGATATCTGGGGCGAGAACATCCACATGGGCCTGTTCGCGGACGCGAATGAGGACCTGCCCACAGCCATGGAACGCACCAATCGCACCATGAGCGAAAATCTCGGGCTCGGTCCCGCCGACCAGGTACTGGATGTGGGCTGCGGCTACGGTGCCATGGCGCGCTATCTGGCCCGCGAATACGGCTGCTCCGTGCTTGCCACCAACATTTCCGACAGGGAACTCGAATGGGGCCGTGAGCTTACCCGTGAAGCCGGTCTCGACAGCAAGGTCGACTTCGCCTGGGCGGATTTCCACGCACTGCCCTACGACGCTGAGCGCTTCTCTGTCTACTGGTCACAGGAAGCCTTTCTGCATGCCGCCGACAAATACAAGGTGTTGCAGGAAGCACATCGTGTCCTCAAACCTGGCGGTAAGCTGGTTTTCTCAGAGCTTCTGGTCCGCAAGGGGACGCCGGAAACCGACCGCCAGCGCATCTACGCGCGCGTGGGCGCGCCTGAGATGTGGGACGACAGTGACTACGAACGCGCCCTGAGGGACCTGGGCTTTACCATCCAGCGCCACGAAGACTGGTCGCTCAACGTCGCCCTCTCATACGGCTGGGTGCGCTCCGAGCTGGAACGCCGACGCAAAGAATTCGAACACCGCGTGGGCCGGGATGTCGTCGATGCCACCTCACAGGCGCTGCAGTTCTGGGTGGATCAGGCCGACGCCGACAGCATCGGCTGGGTGTACTACGTCGCGGAAAAATAGGCGGCGGAGCGCGGCGGTTCGGCGTTCCGCCGCGCTGGCCCCCAGCTTCTGTGGGCGCTGACCTTGTGGCATTCCTGCCATATGGCTAAGGTCGGGGAATGAGTGGTGGGAGAAGACCTATGACGGATACCCGATACGGTGCCAAGTATTCCGATGCCTACATTCAGCAGCTTCTGGGATCAGTCAGAAGCATTGCCATGGTGGGTGCCAGCGCTGACCCAGCCAAACCAAGCAACCAGGTGCTGCAGTTCCTGACTGGAGCCGGATACGAGGTGATACCGGTCAATCCCCGGCCGGATGTAACTGAAATCTGCGGCCTCAGAGTCTATCCATCACTGCAATCCATCGAGCTGCCCGTGGATATGGTGGACGTCTTCCGGCCATCCAGTGAGTTGGAGGGGATCGTCCGCGACGCCCAGCAGATCGGCGCCAACGTATTCTGGGCACAACTCGGAATCCACGATGAAGAGGCGGAACGCATTGCCGAACAGAGTGGCATGAAGGTGGTCATGGACCGGTGCCCCAAGATCGAACTGGCTGATCCCATCCTTCTGCGGGAGACCAGCAGTGAAGGCATCCTGCGCCTGACCCTGAATGACACCGAACGGCGCAATGCCCTTTCCATGGACATGCTGAACCAGTTGGGGACAGCTCTGGAACAAGCCGCAGAGGATGCCTCCGTCCGCGTGATCATCCTCGCAGCGAACGGTCGCGCATTCAGTGCCGGCCATGACCTGCGCGAGATGACACAGGCACGCCTGGCCCCGGATGGCGGCAGGGCCTTCTTCGAGGAAACCATGGCCGCCTGCTGTGGTGTCATGCAGGGGATCGTGACCAACCCCAAACCCATAATCGCCGAGGTTAATGGCGTTGCCACGGCGGCCGGCTGCCAGCTGGTTGCCAGCTGTGACCTGGCCTATGCCTCCCCTTCCGCCCGTTTCGCAACCCCGGGTGTCACGATTGGCCTTTTCTGCTCAACTCCGATGGTGGCGCTGTCCCGGAATGTTGGAAGCAAGGCAGCGATGGAAATGCTCCTGACAGGGGAGATGATTGAGGCGGAACGGGCGGCGGACATTGGCCTCATCAACCGGGCAGTGCCGGAAGAACAGCTCAGTGACTACACCCACGGGATTGCACAGACGATTGCCTCGAAATCCAGCATGACCCTGAAAACCGGTAAGGAAGCGTTTTACCGGCAACAGGAGATGTCACTCGCCGACGCCTATGAATACACCTCCAGAGTCATGGTTGATAATCTTATGAAACCTGACGCCGAAGAAGGCATCAACGCTTTTATCGAAAAGCGTGGACCACAATGGTCGGATCAATGAAGCGAGAGGAATGACCATGCAGGTAGAACAAGCGATTGATACACATGGTGCTGAAGCCGTTTATCAAGCGGCTGCGCGCTACCTGGAAGGAGACTCGAACGCGCTGGTGGCTGTAGGACTGGAAGTCGAGGATCTGAGCGAAGCATGGCGTATCCAGTCGACCGCTTGGCAAGCAATGCCGCTGGAAGATCAGGCGGCGGAGTATCTGGAAAGCTATAGGTTTTTAGCGGGCTGCTGACCGATCCTTCGCGAACGGTTATGACTCAGGGGATGTCATGGCCCGCAAGAGGTCCGTCAAGGCAGCAGCATCCATGGGGCGCCCCAGATAAAACCCCTGAACCGAATCGCAGCCAAGAGCATTGAGCTCGGACAACTGACTTTCCGTTTCCACACCCTCCGCCACCACTTCAAGCTCCAATGCACGGGCCAGCTCGATAATGCCTTTCACTACCGCCTGTTGCCGGCGGCTCAAATCGACTTCCGAGACAAAAGCCCGGTCGATTTTCAGTTCCCGGAAGGGCAACTGGCTCAGATAACTCAGCGAGGAATAGCCTGTGCCAAAGTCATCGATGGACAGACGCACCCCCTTCTCCGCAAGACTGTCCAGAATCGACCGCACATGCACAAAATCGAGCAGAAAGGCTGATTCCGTGATCTCCACGGTCAACACTTCAATGCCCAGACCGTAGTGCGCAAGCCGTTCAAATAACCAGTCGAAAAACCCCTGCCGACGAATCTGGTGAGCGGACACATTGATCGCCACCGGCGGCACCGAAAGACCTTCCTGACGCCAGCGCCATACCTGACCAAGCACTGCCTCCACCAGATGTTCCATCAGTGGATGGATAAGCCCGGTTTCCTCAGCCAGGGGAATGAAGCGACCGGGCGACACCATGCCGCCCTGTATCAGTGGCCAGCGGGCCAATACCTCCATGCCGCGGAGGCTGCCGCTGACCGTGTCAAATTGAGGCTGATAGTGGGGCACAATAACACCGTTGTGCACAGCCTCTTTCAGATCCTTTTCCAGCGCAACCGCGTCGAGCACAGCCCGGCTCATTTCCTCGGAATAGAACTCGAAACGCCCGTCCGGATCCTTGCGCACCCGCTGCAACGCCAGATCGGCCTTCCGGCGCAACCCATCCGGTGTTTCGGCATCATCCGGAAAAACGGACAGACCGACCTTCACCGATACAGACAGAGAGGTGCCATCGTCCAGTTGCAGCGGCACGTCAAAGAGGGTTGCAGCCTCTTGCCCCAACCCTCGAATGCTTTCCCACGTCTCCAGGCCCTGGACAAGAAACAAAAATTCAGCGCCTTCATAACGTGCCACCATGTCATTCCCGTGGAGCATCGACTGAAGGCGGTCACCCACCTTGCGTAGTGCGTCGTCCCCGCATTTAAAACCAAGGCTTTCATTGACCGTATAAAAGCGATTAACGTTCAGCGCGCCGACCGCCAGCAGGCTGCCCTGCTCTAAGGCATGAGTCATCGCGCCCTGAAGGCGTTCTTCAAAGGTCGCCACATTCGGCAGCCCGGTCACACGGTCATACATAACCAGATGCTGGACTCGACTCTCTGCCGAGCGCTGTTCGGTGAGATCAAGAATCAAGCCATCCCAGACGGTGGAGCCGTCATCCAGCCGCCGGGGTTGTGAAATACTACGCAGGCACCGGAGTTCCCCGCTGGTGGTATAGGCGCTCACTTCGATATCGAGTAACGAGAGGTTTTTCTGGGCCCTCTCCGTGGAATCAATGAGCCGCTCCCGATCTTCGGGATGGATACGCTCCAAAACGACGCTCGAATCAACCCTTCCCTGCCCAGGATCGATCCCGAATTGTTCCGCCAGGGCGTTGTGAATGAAGTTATAGACGACGCTGCCATCCGGGCGCTGCACACGCTGAAATATGCCACCAGGCAGGCGATCACCGAACCAACTTGGCTCCAGGTTATGCTCGGTGGGAAGCTTAAAAGAGCGTCCCTCCGAAATTTCATAGACGACGCTTACCACCGCGACTGGCGCATCGCCCTCTCCCCGTATGATGCCGATCATGTTCTCTGTATCGAACGTGGATCCATCACGGCGACGCATTCGATAGGAGCAATGGAAGGTGTCCTTTTCCGACTCGAGTATTCTCTCGGATATCTCGCCGAAGCGCCGAAAACTGTCATCATCCACATGCAGCATTTCCGTGGTGCAGCCCCGCAGATCTTCCGGCCGCCAGCCGAAAACACGGTATACGGCCTCACTGGCCGCGAAGATACGGCGCGTCTGCCACCCCACAACAAAAACAGCCTGGTCCTGAGCCAGAAAGGCGGCCTCGATCAGATTTGTCCCTGACAGTTCCGGAATCTTATCCATTCTTTTATCAAAGCTCGCATGACGGGGACTGATTATTCCACCTTGGCATACACGCCCCCCTCGAGCCAGGCGTTCCATCCGAGAGACCTCCCTGCAACACTGCCGTACCTGCTCCTCGCTTTACTCCTGGCGGCTGGTATGGCCCTTGCCCTCGCAGCGTGCGGATAGCGGGGGGGCTGGCGGTCAGGCGCGGGAACTACCACATCAGGTCATCGGGGATCTCGAACCCCGCGTAGGGATCTTCCTCGTCATCGTCCTCCTTAGCTTTAGAACGCTGATGGAGAACAATGACCACTGACTCGTCACGCTCCTGAATCTTGCGGGCGATATTTTCCGGAACCACATCGTAGGTGCCTTCAAGGCAGACGACCGCCAACTGCCCCCGGGCCAGGGCATCCACGGCCTGTTCGTCCACATACAGCCTCTTGATCTTGCTGTTATGCACGAACTGATAAGGGGTCTCAGCGCCTTCCCGGCTCAAACGGTTGGTTTCCACCAGCTCGCGGATCTGCGCCTGAACCGCCCGCCGTTGCGATTCCTCCTCGCGCTGGCGGTTCAGTTCCCGATCCCTGGCAGCCTGCTCTTCCCGTGCCTGCCGGGCCCGCTCACGGGTTTCGTTGACCGATTGCGTCCCCTTGGGCTGCTGCTTACGCTGCTTCTGCTGCTGTTTCTTTTCCTTTTTAACAGCCTTGGCCTGTTTCTCATCGGCCAGTCCCTGTTTCAGCAATTGGTCCTGGAGTGACGGCATTCCTGAAGATCTCCCGGTTGAGTGGATGGATCAGATTGTATCGCCGAGCAGGTTCTGAGCGATCCGCTCTGCCTGCTCCAGGGCGCCTTCCATGTAGCCGCCGAATTGGGGTGCCATCTCTGAGGCGCCGAAAAGAACCTTTCCGTGCCAGATGCTTTGAATACTGCCTGTGATCTCTGCAGACGGATGCTCCATGCCAAATGCCTGGTCGGCGTCGGTGGCGGTTTCCGGTTCCGTTGCCCAGTCTTTTATAGCGGTTCTGACGGGTTCTTCCGCCCGATTGCCAAACAGGCGCCCCAGCTGCGCCAGTGAGGCCGAGACCAGCGCTTGCCGGTTGGCATTGCGCGCCGATGCCGGCACACCGAAAAAACCAAATAACGCCCCTGGACGCCCGGCCGCTGGTGAGGCGTCATGGATTTCCATCAACGGGCCGCTCTGACTCATCGCATCACCCGACAGACCATCCTGACGCCAGAAAGGCTCGTCGTAGATGGCTACGAGTTTCGCCTGTCCGGCCATCCAGGTTGGCGTCATCGTGAGCCGTCGTTGCTGGTCAGCGGTGAGTTCCGGGTCAAACCACAGCTGAGCCGCAATACGCGGCGGAATCGCCAGGACAATCCGTCGTGCCTGCCAGACGCTGCCGTTCTTCAACTGCAGGTAGCCCCGATCTGACACGGACTGCACGGCTGCGTCGAGATGCAGCCGGGCCATCGGCAGGTCGCGGGCAAAGGCATCAATCAATGCGGAAACGCCGCCCTCAATGCGGAGAGAACCGGCCATGCTGGCGAAACCGAGACCACGATGGACCTGTCTTACACTATCCTCGAACAGCAGTTCGCCCTCGCTGAACTGCTCAAAGACGCCGACGCCGAGTCGCTCGCAGACGGCCATGAGCCGGGGCTGGATATGCCAGAACCAGGCAGGCCCCAGATCAAAACGGGCCCCATCATAGGCTGTAGACTCGATCCGACCGCCAAGCCGGTCGCGAGCTTCAAAGAGTTGATAATCCACGCCTTCGCGCTGAAGCTGTTCGGCAAGCGCGACGCCGGCCAGTCCGCCGCCGACGATGGCGATATCTGTCTGGTTCATCGGACCTCGATATCAAGAGAAGAGGCTGAGGGGCGTACGGTCACTGCGGCGGCCGTTGGACACTCTCCAGATGGCCAGTCTTCATCCAGAAGCGCGCACCGCTCTCACCGGCAGCTCCCTGGTAACCTTCACCTGGCGGAAGACGGAGCCAGGAATAGCGCTCCAGCGTCTGTGTTTCCGAGATCAGTGACCCGCCGAGCACAAAGATTTCGATTCCTGCGGAGGGTGCCACGATGACGCTACTGGCTGGTTCGGCTTCGGTGTAGGTAACACGCTCACTATCGCCCTGGTGAAGCAGAGCCTCAGATAGCCCTGGTGCTGTCGCCTGGAGGTTGGTACGCACGTCTGTATGGAATTGCAGCCGATCATTCGGATCAAACTGCCAAAGCTTGACGAAAATGGTGCACCCCTCGGTAGAGCCTGGGGTATGTCGCGATGTTGGCGGGTTGCGGACGTACGTGCCGGCTGGGAATTGCCCATATTCGTCTTCAAACGTGCCTTCCAACACCAGAAACTCCTCGCCGCCTCCGTGAGTGTGCGGTGAAAAGGAGCTGTTCGGCGCGTAGCGCACGATGGAGGTGGCACGGGCCACTTCGCCACCAACGCGGTCGAGCATCCGCCGTTCCACGCCCGGCATCGGCGAGGCTACCCAGGGCTCCTGCTCGGCGTGAACCAGAGCTGGTTGGGTGAAGTCGGCGTTGGTGTCCATGTTGCCCCCCTACTCTGCATTTAAGATGAGCCCATTATAGCAGGCGAGGCAATGATGACGGTTTATCCATGGAGGTTTTCCGGTTCATGGAAGCTTGGTATCACCAGCACCAACGCCATTCAGCCACCGGCCAGATGTCATCGGTAAGATAGAGCGCAAGCATGCTGAGCACGCTCATGAACTCAAACCAGAATCGGTCCACTGAAACGGGTTAACTCCATCAAGCTTCTCCACCGTTCTGTTTAATCAGACACTGAATCGTGCAACCTGTGTATTAAGGTCTTCGGCAAGTTGAGCCAGCTCTTCGCTGGACGAGGAAACCTGCTCGGCGGAGGTGGCAGACTGATCACCCACATCGCGGATCAGCGTGACGTTCTGGTTGATCTCTTCTGCTACGGACCTCTGCTGTTCAGTGGCCGTAGCAATCTGGCTGTTGTGCTTGCGGATTTCCTCGACCGACTGCGCCATTTCCTGAATAACACTGCCGGCCTCTTTAGCCCTTTCAAGCGTACGTTCCGAAAGATCTTTTCCAGACTGCATACTGGCAACCGATGTTTGCGCGCTGGTGATGAGGTTGTCGATCAGGGTTTCAATCTCGGCTGCGGAGCTCTGAGTGCGCTGGGCCAAGGACCGTACTTCGTCCGCCACCACCGAGAAGCCACGCCCGTGTTCGCCGGCACGGGCGGCTTCTATGGCAGCGTTTAGTGCAAGCAGGTTGGTCTGGTCGGCAACCGATTTGATCACTTCCAGCACCGTGCCAATGTTGTCGGTCTGTGCCTTCAGGCCGTTAAGCTGCTCCATTACATGGTCGCTTTGCGTGTTCAGGTCCGCGACAAAGTCCAGGGTCTCTGTGACAGCTGTTTCGCCGTTGCTGGATTTTTCGCTTGCCTGATTCGCTGCGTCAAAAGCCGCTTCAGCACTTTTCGCGACGTCGTTGACCGTTGCCACCATCTCATTCATGGCGGTGGCAACTTGATCCGTCTGAGATTGCTGCTCCGTTACGCCTTTACTGGTCTGGTCGGTCACCGTGGAGAGCTCTTCAGACGATGAGGCGATACTGGATACTCCGGATTCGATTTGGCTAATCAGCTCTCTAAGGCTGGTGATCATGGTGTCAAAGGCCGCAAGCAACTGGCCGAACTCATCGCCCCGCTCACTCCGCCCGTTCACAGTCAGGTCGCCCGAGGCAACCTTATTCGCAATGCCAACCACTTCGCGGATTGGACGGGTAATTGATCGGGTCAGTAGCCATCCAAAGACGATGGCAGTGAAAAAAGCGACCGCCGTCACGACAATGATTTCGGTAACCGCAAAGTCATACATTTCCTGCAACTTTTCCTGTTCAGCGTATTTAAGGTCCTCCATCCGATCGATGGTATCGGTTGCAGCAGCGTACATCTCCTCTTCAATGGAGCTGACGGTTTCCGGCTCCCCAGAAATGTTGGCTTCATACCTTTGCAGAAGCTCCTCGTACGATCTGGCCCCTTCAAGAATTCGTTCGCCCTTTTGGCGGACTTCGCTACCTTCCTGATTCAGCTCGATCAGGGAGTTCAGCGCACCTTTAGCTTCATCAACGAACTCATAGGCGCGCTCAATGTATTTTGAGTCTTGAGTAATCCTGAAGTTTCTTTCGTCTCTTTCAGCTTCCAGAAGTGCAATTTCAGCAGCGTTGGCATGTTTTAAGATCGCTACGTTGTGGCTATAGCCATTAAGCGAAAGATAACTAACGGTCGATATGATGGTGAGCAGTAGAATAAGCATGACGAAACCGCCAGCGAGTTTTTTCCCAACAGCGAGATCCCTAAAGAAGTTTTTCAAAATAATACAACACTCTTCTGATACGGCAGAAAATTAATTAGTGAACTCTGGTAGTAAAGACTCATTTATTTATATTTTTTATTGAAGACTTTTAAAAGAGTTTGCTCATGGCTTCACAGACTGATTCAGGCCAGCTATGGCATCTGTGATTTTTTCAGCAGAGATAGGTCTTGCAAACAGAAATCCCTGGTAACGGTGGCAGCCGATGTCTGCCAGTGCTCTTGCCTGCGGCCATGTCTCAACACCCTCAGCGATAACTTCCAGATTCATGGTCTGCGCCAGCGCGACAATCATTTTGGCAATCTCAAGATCGCTCTCGTCATTCAATATATCTTGGACAAAACTTTTATCGATCTTAAGCTGATTGAATGGAAGCCGCTTCAGGTATGCAAGTGAGGAGTAGCCAGTACCAAAATCGTCCAGAGAAAACCTTATGCCATACTCACGCAATTCATCCATTTTGCTGGCAACGTCATTTATATCCTGAACGACCAGCGATTCCGTCAACTCTAGCTCTAGCTTTTCGGCCGGTGCGCCGGTTCGTTCGACAGTTTTAATTACCTGATTCGCGAAGTCTTTTTGATGAAACTGTTTTGCGCTGATGTTGATAGCCACGATTAAGTGAGCTTTCGATTTGTCAAAAGACCACGCAGCGAGTTGTTGACAGGCAGTATCGACAACCCATTCACCAAGCTCCAAGATCAAACCAGATTCTTCACAAACAGGAATAAAATCTGCGGGTGAAATCCAGCCTTCATCGGGATGCTGCCAACGTATTAGCGCTTCAACACTGGTCACCCTGCTCGGATTTAAAATCTGAGGCTGATAATGCAGTTCAAACTGGTTCTGCACCATGGCATGTCGAATCTGACTCTCACGCTGGAGCTTTTTTTCTGCAGCTTTCTGCATTGAAGGATCAAACAGACAGGCAGTGTTTTTCCCCGTATTCTTTGCCTGGTTAAGGGCAATGTCTGCCTGTTTAAGCAAGTCCTCCAGTGTGTCTTCACGACCATGAAAGACTGTGATGCCGACGCTTAAGCTGCCAATGTACTCGTGGCTTGCCAGTTTCGCAGGTGCTGTTACCGTCTGACGGATATCGTTCGCTACCTGATGTGCTTGGTTGACTGCTACCTGATGTTCGAAGTCAAGCGCTGTCAAAAAAATTACGAACTCGTCGCCTCCGATGCGGGCAACCGTGTCGTCGCTCGTGACATTGTTTTCAAGTTGGTGGGCCAACTGCAGGAGATACTGATCTCCCACGGAGTGTCCCAGTGAGTCATTCAGATTCTTAAAATTATCCAAGTCAAGAAAGAGAATCGCCTGCCTAGACTGGTGACGGGTACTGGCAATAAGTTGCTGTTGCATTCGTTCCAGAAGCAGTCGTCGGTTTGGAAGGTTCGTCAGCGGGTCATAATAAGCCAGGTGATCGATTTTCTTTTCATTATCCTTACGCTCGGTGATATCACGCACAACACCAATGAAATACTGACTTTCATCTATTTTGATTTCCGAAACCTGAAGCTCGATCGGGAAAACCGTTCCGTCCTTGCTCATTGCTTCGAGCTCCCGGTTATGGCCCATTATGGAGGACTCACCCGTGAGCAGGTATCGCTCAATATAGCTGTCATGTCGGGACCGATAAGGTTCAGGCATTACCATATTGATCTTGCTACCCTTGAGCGTTTTGGCCGAATACCCAAATAGCTTTTCTGCCGAGCGGTTTACTGTCTGAATAGTCCCACTTGGGTCTATCGAGAAAATAGCGTCATCAATGTTATCCAGAATTGCCCGAGTCCAAACCATCTGGTCTATAACAGCCTGTTCTGACTGAATTTGATCAGTTACGTCGGCCATATACCCGTGCCAGAGGACTTTGTCCGGCAACTGCTCTGGGATTGAAATCACGCGGAAATAATGGAGTTCGTCTTCTGCGGTCCACGCTCTGAAGTGTTCACGAAACGGCGTGACGTTCTCCCTGGAGAGCCTGATACTATCGATTACTCCGTAATAATCCCGTTCATAAATGCGGTTCAGGAGGGGGTTTGCTGTCTTCGCCAGCCTCTCCGAAGGAAGACCGAATACGTCCTCCAACTGCTGGGAGACCAACGGCATTCGAGGTTCGTCAATTGAATCAACTTCATATTGAAAAACCATTCCTGGTACCAGCTTCATGAATTGATCAAGATCAGAATTAGTTTGGAGCTGCACACCAGAGGTCTTTATGCGATTCAGGGTGGAGCCTACAGTCTCTGCTAGTGCGATGAGTTTTTCGCGGGTTTCAATCGACGCGGTTAAAAGACCATGAACTTTGTCAAAACCAATTAAACCCAGAAGCTGTGCGTCTTGCCATAGAGGCAAGAAGATCAGTGACTGAATCTGCAGCGCATCAAGATCCTGTTTTTCAGTTCTGGCTTCTTGCGGCAGCCCTTGGGGGTCATCAATAATAACGCAGGATTGCAGGCGAAGCTGTTTCATCAGCCACGGGTAGCGACTGAGTGGAGTTTTTCTGTTCCTGCCCCTGGCGAATTGGCTACTCTGCCGAATCCACTCCAATACTTTTTCTAGGGAGCTACCATCCTCCGAGAGCGTTAACATGTATGCTCTGTCAGCTCCGAGGTGCTCACCGATCCTTGTCAGGACATCCAGCATGGCTGTATCGAATTGCTTTGGCTCAGCAGCCCTCAAGGTCGATGACAGTGCACTGATTACATCCTGGAATTCACCTTTCATGCCCTGTTGCTCGCTCGATATACATTAGCATGAGCGAATACGATAGATCTGGCCGGCGAGATCACAGGGGATGGAGTAAGCTTGCGAGGATTTTAGAACTGCGTATTCGATATGAACCTTGCCGTCCATCTCATGCGCCTTATCATGCGCGCTCGTTCTTCTTTGCACGATTGACCCTGACCCCGTATTAGGTCCACCCAGAGTTGGAAAAGACCTTTCAGAAAGACATCACCTGCCTGGTGACCATGAGAGTCATTGATCGCCTTAAAACCATCCAGATCGAGCCACGCAAGCCAGTGAGGGCAATGTGTCTCAGTGCAGTTGTTGGTTATGCGTATTCCGGTGAACGTGAACGGTTATTCCGGCCGAACGTGAACACGTTTTTTTCCTAACGCATCCCTTATCGGTGTTTTACTCCGGGTGTTCACCTTCGGTCAATTGACCCAGGCGCTTTCTCATCGATTCGCCCTTCAGCGCCCAGCGGTGGGCGTTGTGCATCAGCCGATCCAGAATGGCGTCCGCCAGGGTGTTGTCACCGATCGAGGCGTACCACTGATCAGTCGGCAGCTGGCTGATGACGATGGTGGAGTGGGTTCCGTGGCGGTCATCCATGATCTCCATCAGGTCATTGCGGTGCGCCGGGTGGAGCGCTTCCATGCCCCAGTCATCGAGGATCAGCAACTGCACCTTTGCCAGTTGGCTCAACGTTTTCCGGTAGCTGCCGTCAGCCTTGGACTGGGTCAGTTCGAGAAGCAGCCGTGACAGGCGGTAGTAGCGGGTACTGAAGCCGTTGAGGCAGGCCTGATGGCCAACGGCGCAACCGAGGAAGGTTTTACCGCTGCCGCAGGGGCCAGTGATCAGCAGGTTCTGCCCACGCTCAAGCCAGCCAGTGTCAGCCATCTGGGCAACCTGGGCTTTGCCGAGATTGCGCGGGTGCTGGTAGTCGATCTGCTGGATCGAACCCAGCAGCTTGAACCGGGCCTGGCGGATCAGTCGATCCTGGCGACGGTGGTCACGGCTCTGGCACTCGCGATCCAGCAACAGGTCCAGGCGCTCGGCGAACGGTAGGTCGTCGTAGGTGCCGGGTTGCTCTTGTTGGTGGGCCAGCGCGCTGGCCATGCCTCCGAGCTTGAGTTCGCGCAGGCGGGTCAGTGTTTGGGTTGTCATCGTCAGGGTATCCTAGTGGAAGCTCTTCGGGCCGCGGATGTTGTCGTGGTCCTGGGGCAGTTCAGTGTGGAACGACAGTTGTTCCGGGATGGTGTCGCGGTTGCTGTGGAGGATGGACTTGATGTGCTTGAGTCGGGTCAGCCCCTCGCGGTTGGCGATGCGGCAGCTGGCATTGAGACGCTCGGCGGGGTAATCCCGGCTCAGGTTCAACAACCCCAGACAGACCCGGTAGGCCTGCTCCGGGTGCGCTTTCTCACGCAGGCGCTGCTGCACCCACTGACTGACGTCACTACCAAGCTCACCGGCCCAGTGCTTGAGTCGCTGAGGCGTCCACTGTTGCTGCTTGCGGTGGCGGGTCGGCATATGCCCCGCCTCGGTGCTCATGCCGGGGTAGTGCTTGCGCACATGGCTGGCCACCAGCCGCTGGCGGAACAACAGCTGGATCAGGTGCTCGCTGGCGTGCAGTTCCAGCTGTTCGCCCACGTACTGGTGCGGTACCGAGTAGTGGTGCTTATCGAAGCTGATGTGGTAATCGATGTTCACCCGGCAGCGGCGGATCTCGACGAACGCGTAAGGGTGTTTCGGCAACGCGCGCAAAGCCGGCTGGTCCAGCGCCTCGAACGCCTGTCGCCGGTTGCCCGGCAACTGACGGAAGGGGCGGTTGTTGAGATCGGCCACCAGGCTGGTGATGCACTGGTTGGCCTCGCCCAGCGAGAAGAAGCTGTGATGGCGAAGCCGGGCCATAATCCAGCGCTCGACGATCTGCACCGCCACCTCCGCCTTGGACTTGTCCTTGGGCTTGTAGGGGCGTGCCGGCAGCACGGCCACCTGGTAGTGCTCGGCCAGTTGCTGGTAGCTGGGGTTGGTCTCCGGATCGTAACGACACGCCCGGCTGACACCGCTTCGCAGGTTATCCGGCACCACCATCTCCGGCACACCGCCGAAGAACTCAAAGGTGCGCACATGGCTTTCGAGCCAGTCCCTGAGCCCCTGTGAGTAGCTGGCTTCGGCGTAGGTGTAGTTCGATGCCCCCAGCACCGCCACAAACATCTGGGCCTGGCGGACCTCGCCGGTGCTGGGGCTGATGATGGGCAGCGTCGGGCCGCAGTAGTCGACAAAGCACTTCTCGCCAGCCTTGTGCAACTGGCGCATGGAGCGCTTCTGGCGCTTGCGCCACTGGCGGTAGCGCTCGCAGTACTGCGAGTAGCTGTAGCAGCGGTTCGGGTACTCGCTGGTGTACTCCTCCCACAGCAGCTGCTTGGTCATCTCTTTGCGCTTGAGTTGTTGATGGACGCTGGCCCAGTCCGGGATCTGGTGGCGCTGGGAGACTGCGGTGTCGGCGCCGGGGTAGAACATCGCCGCCAGGCGGGTCTCATCAAGCTCTGCCGGTAAGGGCCAGGTCAGCTGCATAGCCTCGGCCCGGGCCAGAAGCTTCTGGATGGCACCGACACTGATTTTAGTGCTGGCACTGATCTGTCGAATCGACAGGCCTGCTTCCAGGCGCAGTCGAAGGACCTCTTTGATTTTACGCATCGTCATTCTCTTCGCTGCCATGGTGTTGCTTCCCGGTGAAAACGGTCAGCAGAGCACCAAATGCGTGAATGGACAATGCGTTAGGAGATGATTCCGGACGAACGTGAACGCTCATTCCGGGATGGTGAACACCGATTCCGGAAAATCGGTAAAAAGTGTTCACCTTCAGCCGGAATCCGCGTTCACGTTGATCCGGAACCGGTGTTCACGTTCGATCGGAATGGGTGTTCACGATGGGCCGGAATATGCAGTTAACGTATCCTGCAGAACTTCTTCAAAGGTCTCCCGGTTGTAAAGTCCAGTTAGGCTATCGAGTGGTGCTCATGATCTGAGCCTGAACTGCTGTACCACGCCTCTGAGACGCTCAACCATGTCAACGAGGTTATCGCTGTTGTGGCGTGTCTTGCCTGATATCGCCTCGCTGGTCTCGGCGCTGCCATGGATCTGATTGATCCGCTGAGTCATATCAGCGGCAGTGCTGGATTGCTGCTCAGCAGCGGCCGCAATCTGGTCCGCCATGCTGCGAATGGTCTCAATGCTTGATTCTATATTCTGTATACGCTCACTGGACTCCTGGGCCTGGGATTGCACCGAAACCGCAAATTGGTGGCTGCTTTCCATTGTGGCAACGGTTTCATCCGAGCTCGCGTCCAAGGCTTCGATCGTGTCGCGAATCTCTTTTGTTGACTCACTGACTCGATGCGCGAGCTTGCGCACCTCATCCGCTACTACCGCAAATCCTCGGCCACTTTCCCCAGCTCTGGCCGCCTCGATCGCCGCATTCAGCGCCAGTAGATTGGTCTGCTCCGCAATCCCATTGATGACCTGAACAACCGAGTTGATGGAGTGGACCTGATCGCGTAGCTGCTGAACAGCCTCATTAGCCTCAGAAACGTTGGTAGCGAGGGATTCCATGGCCTGATTTGTCTGAAGAATTGTCTCCCGGCCAGAGTCGGCCTGATGCGCTACATCCGCTGCCAGCTCAGAGGCCTTAGACGTGTTGCTGGAAACCTCCTCTACGGTTGAGCTCATCTCCTCCATGGCTGCAGCCACCTACTGGATCTCGCTTTCCTGTTGATCCGCAGCCTCATGGCCAGATTCAGCCGCCTCGCGTGCGTCCGTCGCAGCCTGCGTCAGTTCCGAGGTAAGATCCTCAACCCGTCCGCGTAGGGCCGCCAACTGCGAACGTTGCATCGCCAAAGCGAGCTCAGCCATGGCAAGAGTGTCGCGTCCGTCACCGTAGACGAGCGCACCCACCTCATTGTCAAAAACGGCCCGGCATTCACTATCCAGCCTTTTAAGACGACCCACCAACGGGTAACAGCAACCAATTGCTCCCAGAACAGTGCCAAGAACTACAGCGCTTAGCGCTACAGGGCTGCCACTTGCAGACAGGTAGCCACCTAAACCACCCCCAATAAGCAGAACCAGTCCTGCAGCAAAGAGCCGAGCTCCAAGCCCTAAACGCTGGCTGAGTGACGCCGCTGTCTTGCCCGCCTTAATTCGGTTATAGATCGTCCATGCACGATTACGATGAACGTCTTTAGGGCGGGTTCGCACCGATTGGAAGCCAATCTGCTCGCCTCCCTGATAGATCGGTGAGACGTAAGCATTGACCCAATAGTAGTCGCCGTTCTTACAGCGGTTCTTGACCAGGCCCATCCAGGGTTTTCCAGCTTGGAGGGTTGCCCAGAAATCAGCATATACCGCCTCGGGCATGTCAGGGTGGCGCACGATGTTGTGGGGTTGGCCCTGTAGCTCTTCAGCACTGAACCCGGAGACTTTAATGAAGGTCTCATTAGCGTCCTGGATGACGCCTCTGAGATTGGTCGTACTGATAAGGCGCTCGTCTTCCTGGAAGGTTTCTTCGGTGTCAGTAATTGGCAAGTTCTGTCTCATGATGCCCTCGGCTCACCACCAATTCCTAGGCTTAACGCGCAACGGGAGCGCTATCGCATTAACGCTTAAGAATATTCTAATTTAGAATACGCTAGAGCGCACTTAAAAGGTTGCAAAAACAACTAGTGGTGATGAATGGCATGCCCCCGACACCAGGCACGGTTACACACCATCACAATCCGGGGTAAGCAGGGTCCGCCTTCGGCTACGCCATACGAACCTGGTCGCGGCCCGCCGAGTTGGCTGCGTACAACGCATCGTCCCCGCGTCTGGTAAGGTCCTTGAGGGATTCCCCTGGCTCCAGCTCGGCCATGCCCAAGCTGATCGTAATGTGGCCGACGTCGGGAAACGCCTCATCAGCGACCTGCTTGCGTATCCCCTCGGCCAGCTCCCGTGCTTCGGTTGCCTGCGTAGCCGGCAGCAGCGCGATGAACTCCTCGCCGCCCCACCATGCGAGGGTGTCGGGCTCGCGCAGGCGTCTGGCCATGCTGGCAGCCAGCCCCTTCAGGATCTCGTCCCCGACGAGATGGCCGTAGGTATCGTTAATCGCCTTGAAATGATCGATATCCATCAGGATCAGACTCAAGGGGTGCCCGTATCGGGCGGCGCGGCCGATCTCCTTGTCAAGGACCTGATCGAAGAAGCCCCGGTTGTACAGGCCGGTTAGTCGGTCGTGCGTAGCCTGCTGCTCCAGCTCCCTCTCCAGGCGCTTCTGCTCGGAGATGTCCCGGAAAATGACCACGCCACCGAAGACAGAGCCCAAGTCCCGCCACAGCGGCGTGGCATAGGTTTCAACTTGGAAACGGCTACCGTCCCGGCGCCAAAACTCGTCCTGCCAGGCCTCCAGGGGGTCGCCGGTCTGCATGACCCGGTAGTTGGGGCAGGCCTCTTCAGGATAGGGCTGGCCGTCGGGGTCCGTGTGGTGCGTGAGCTGGTGGCTGTTCTGGCCGAGGAGTTCCTCCTCACGGTCGTAACCAAGCAGTTGCAAGGCGGCCGGATTGACGAAGGTGAACTCCCCCTCGGCGTTGATGCCGAAAACGCCTCCCCGAGGCTGTTGAGCAGCGTCTGGCTGAACTGCTCCGCCTCGGCGCGGGAAGTGATGTCCCGCTGCACCGAGAGGAAGTACTCCAGGCGCCCCTCCTCGTCCCATATGGGGCTGATATTCCACTCGACGAGATAGGGTGTGCCGTCTTTGCGGTAGTTGACCGTGGATGCCTGGAAGGCCTCGCCTGCCGACAGCCTGCGGCGCAGTCGCTGAAGAACCGAGGGGTCGGTCCTTGGCCCCTGGAGAATACGCGGCGTAGCCCCGATGAGCTCTTCGGGGGTGTAACCGGCCATGATGCAGAAGGCCCGGTTCACGTAGACGATGGCAGGACCCGGCCGATCCAGACCCGCCGTCGTGATCATGACACAGTTGTAGACCTGGTCCATGGCCTGGCGGTAAATGCCGAGACGCCCTAACAAGCTCACTGCCCTCCGCGGTCAGATGGATTCGGCCCCGGTACGGAATCTCTTCCATCAAACCAGCAAGCGCTGCTTGAAACACCGACCCTGATGGTATTGAAATCAGACCCCAATTTCATTCGGAGCGTTCAATGACGGCGCACCGAAAAACAATGATCGGCCAATCCGCCTGCGCGTTCAGATACCGCCTTACCCGGTCGGATTTCCCGTTCCGGCCACCTGCACCGTTCACTCCGAACACAGGGCCTGAGCCTCCGTTATTGTTCGGTTGTCCCCGCCGGGCAGCCTGAACGGTGGACCGACGGCCTCCACCGTTCAGGACACGGCCAAGACTGGAGTTAACCCGTTTCAGTGGACAGGTTCCGATTTGAGTTCAAAGGATCGGATGTCCACCAAAGCGGGTCAACTCCACTTCTCACCTTTTTAGAAGGCATGAAGTAATAAGGCTGCGCCGGTACTTGCTCGCCTGAGCGCGACGCCTCACTGAGAGGCATGGCGGTGTATTTACCGCGGCAAGCTATTAGGAAGGATCAGGTCTTGAGCCGGCTCCTGGCACCAATACCAAGGAGCCCGGCGCCAAGTAGTGCGAGGATCCCAGGCTCTGGAACCTGGTTAATCGATTTCCCTTTCAGCATGGCCGTTACCGTGTAGTCCGTGCCGTGTTTCCAATCCAGGATGTCATTGAACGCCAGGCTGAAGTCAGACTGGAAACGAGTTGCACTTTCAGAAATGAAAAAGGGGTCTCCGGAAAACCGAAAACCCCTTTAGAATCAGGTGGTAGGACCGGGCGGATTCGAACCGCCGACCTCTGCCATGTCAAGGC
>ENA-ORDC01000227-ORDC01000227.1-marine-metagenome-genome-assembly--contig:-NODE-227-length-61011-cov-12.067860_pt1 | contig 61011 bp, 54 predicted proteins | sample MGYA00237783_ERZ508515 | MGnify/ENA primary metagenome ERZ508515 (study PRJEB26186, sample SAMN06268792) | marine metagenome | isolation source: Eden Landing Ponds, San Francisco, CA, USA | place...
CCGGTGCTACTTCGTGGGGCCGGAACCCTTCATGCAGACAGTGGATGCCGCACTCGAAGCACTGGGGGTCAGCGAGAGCCGGCGCCACTACGAGCACTTCGGCCCGGCTCGCCCGCTGAGGGCTGCCTGAAAGAAACTCGACGCTCCCGCCATTCATACCTGGCAAGTTGAAACAGTGGTACCGTTAAGGCAGGGTTCCGGCCCTGCCATGCCACCAGTCCGGGGGAGCGCTCATGTCCGCCACCGAATGGATCATTTTCGTTCTTGTTATCGGCTCCATGCTCGGAGGACTGTTCTGGCTGCGCGACAGTGCCCGCAAGCTCAATATGTCCAATGAGCAGATGGAAAGGATCCGCAAACGCAAGGCGGAGCTGGAGGAAGAAGAGAGGAAACAGGAACAGGAAGAGGAGCGTTGACTCCTCTTCCCTCGGTGATCGATTTCCCCGGAGCCAGTCCAGCGGTGCAACGGCCAAAGCATTCCGCTTAACCGTTCCGGAGGACGCTTTTAACCGACCAGCCGGCGGAAGGCACCACCAGCCAGAAGGCCACCGGCGAGCAGCACCAGGCTGGCCGGTTCAGGTACCCGGTTTACGGGCGGTGCCGAAGCGATAGCGCCGACGGCATCAATATCCGCGCCAACCGTCGGGTTCGCCCCCCGGTCCCCCTCGTCCGGGTCATCGATCAACTGGACAGCATCAAACTGCAGGGCTCCGGAGGCAAAGCCGGCAAAGACCGAGTCAATATCAATGGAAGACGTGGAACCACTGACACTGCCTACCGAGAAGAACCCATCGAGCAGGGCCGTATAGCCCGGACTCAGAAGGTTGTACGTCTCCACCGTCGGGCGGACGGCAACAAAGGTATCCTCGACATCAGGGCCAATCTCGAAGATATGGAGATCGTCATTGCCGTCGCCACTGTTGGTCAGGGAATTGTCCGTAAACCGCAGTTCAAGCAGCCCACCGGAACCCAGCGAAACCGAGCCATTGGGCGAACTGTAATCCGGAGCCCCCACGGCCTCGCCGGGATCCATGTAGTTGGGGTCTGTCGGAACATTGCCGCCACTGAACGACGGGTTGTAGTCAATCACCTCGTCCGCGAAACTGATGTCCCCTTCCGGGAACTCGATTCCGTCATAGGTCACGGGGGCCGCCGTGGCCACAAAAGCAGCTGCGCCCATCATGGCGCCCACAGAGGTAAGAAGGGTGTTCCTGATTATCGACATGCTGTTCTCCTTGGCTCTCCGGTTTCCTGTCACCGGCAAGAGGCAGGTTCCATGCCGGTATGGAAGAAGGCCAGGCGATGGCACGACTTAGGGATCAGGCTGATTGCTGGTTAAGGGAAAAGTGTTAAAAGAGCTGACGGTTGCTACACCAACCCCTTCAACCAGGATCCTACCAGGTATCCACGAACCCGCCGGGCCCAGCGTCCCCCTGACTGCCCATGGATGCGGCGTTCAGCCCGCGCAGCAGCCAGGCCCGCGTCTCCTGAGGGTCGATGACGGCGTCAATCTCCAGGTAGCTGGCCACGTTGAGGGCCTTGCCCTGCTCGTAGGCCTTCGCGACCAGGGTATCGAACATCTTCTTTTGGGATGCCTCATCGGGCTGGGCCGCGAGTTCCTTGGCAAAGCCCAGCCGGACGGCGCCTTCCCAGCCCATGGGCCCGAACTCCCCGCTCGGCCAGGCGGCGGTAAAGAACGGCGCATGCAGGCTGCCGGCGGCCATCGCCTGGGCACCCAACCCATAGGCCTTGCGCAGCACCACCGTGAAAAAGGGAACCGAAAGGTTGGCCGCCGCCACAAACATGCGCGACACATGGCGGATGGTGGCCTGTTTTTCCGCTTCCGGGCCCACCATGAAACCAGGCGTGTCGCACAGTGACACCATGGGCAAACCATGGGCGTTGCACAGCTGCATGAAGCGCGCGGCCTTGTCGCCGGCGGCGGCATCCACAGCACCGCCGAGGTGCGCCGGGTTGTTGGCGATCAGCCCGAAGGGCCGCCCCTGGATGCGCACCAGTGCGGTAACCAGCCCGGGCGCGAACTCGCGGCGCAGTTCCAGCACGCTGCCCTCGTCTGCAAGGGTCCCGAGCACGTCCCGGATGTCGTAGACGCGCATGCGGTTTTCCGGGATCAGATGGCGGAGCCGGCGCTGGTCCGGTTCCTGCCAGTCATCAATCGGCCCCTGAAAATAGGCCAGGTACTGCTTGGCGGTTTGGACCGCTTCCGCTTCATCCTCGACCAGTACGTCGATCACGCCATTCGGCCCCATGACCGATGTCGGCCCGACTTCCTCGGGGCTGTAGCTGCCCAGTCCGCCCCCTTCGATCATGGCCGGCCCGGCCATGCCCAGGGTCGTGCCGCGGGTCGCGATGATGACATCGCAGCAGCCCAGCATGGCGGCATTACCGGCATAACACCGGCCCGAGGCAATGCCGATGGTCGGCACCTTTCCGGAAAGTGCAGCCATTGCCGCGAAACTATGACAATCCAGGAAGGACACACCGTTGGCATCGGTATCGTTGGGCCGCCCTCCCCCGCCTTCCGCGAAAAGCACCAGGGGAATCCGCCACTGCTCCGCCAGCGCCAGCATCCGATCCGCCTTCCTGTGCCCGGCCACGCCCTGGGTGCCCGCGAAGACGGTGTAATCGTAGGCCAGCGTAACGCAGCCTGAATCCGGAGCGCCGAACACATCCGCGTTCACCGTGCCGATGGCGGTAACCAGGCCATCCGCCGGGCTCAGCTCCGCCAGTTGCTCCACGGACTTGCGGCGGCGTTGCGCGGCCACCGCCAGGGCACCGTATTCGTTGGTACTGCCCTCATCGAGCAGATCCTCAACGTTCTCACGGGCAGTGCGTTGCCCGGCTTTGTGGCGTTTCTCCACCGCCGCCGGGCGGCGCTCGTCCGTGAGCTGTGCGTGACGTTCGAACACCTCCTCAAGGTCCGCCCGGATGTGATCAAGATCCACGGCCTCTTCGGTCTGGAGCTGCTGATCATCCACCTCCGCTGGCTCAATGAACAGCAGCGCCTGCCCTTCCGCCACCATGGCCTCGAGCTGCACGGCGAGCGCACGCACGATGCCGGACTGGCTCGCCCTGACCACGAACTCCATCTTCATGGCCTCCAGTACCGCAATCACCTGGCCAGCGGCCACGGCATCCCCTTCCGCCACGTCAACGCTGACCACCTGGCCCGCGCTGGGCGACTCGATGCCGACGGTGCCAGCCGGCGCCTCAACACTGGCCACGGGATCCACGGACGCCGGCGCGGCGGCGTCTACATGCAGGTGCGGGTGAGCCTGATCGTCGGCCGCGATCAGCGCCTCCAGGTGAGCCTCGAAAAAGCGCGTCGTGACGTCATAGCCTTCCACTTCCGGCCGCTGCAGAAGGTTCCGGAGCAGGCCCATATTGGTCGCCACGCCCTCAAGCCGGAATTCACAGAGGGCACGATAAAGGCGCTTGAGGGCTGCCCTGTAGCTGTTGCCATGAGCGATCAGCTTGGCCAGCAGTGAGTCGTAGGACGGACTGATGGGCAGGCCCACGTAGCCGTGGCCATCCACACGGAGGCCAGGACCGCTGGGTGGCTCGTAGGCGGTGAGCGTGCCAGCGGCCGGCATAGCGCTACCGTCCGCCTGCAGGGTTTCGGCGCAGACGCGCGCCTGGATGGCAAAGCCTCGTGGTGTCGGCGCCGTTTCAAGCGCCAGGTCCGCCAGGGTCTGGCCCGCCAGAAGCTCCAGCTGGGTCTGAAGCAGGTCAACGCCGGTCACCTCCTCGGTCACCGTGTGTTCCACCTGAACCCTTGGATTGGCTTCCATAAAGACGAACCGCTCCGGCTGATCCGCATCGACCAGAAACTCGAATGTGCCCAGGCCGTGATAGTTCACGGACTGCGCCATGGCCAGTGCGCACTCGATCATGGCATCACGGGTTCCGGCCTCCAGGCTCGGACTGGGCGCCATCTCGAGCAGTTTCTGGTTGCGGCGCTGGAGGCTGCAGTCGCGCTCCCAAAGGTGGCTGACCGCGCCGGTGCCATCCCCCAGCACCTGGATCTCGATGTGGCGCGCCCGCTCGATCAACCGCTCCACGTAGAGCGCGCCATCACCGAAGGCGGACTGCGCCTCGGACTGGCAACGGGTGAACGCTTCCTCGAGCTCGCTTTCACAGGCAACCGCACGGATGCCACGGCCACCGCCGCCCGCAGCTGCCTTGAGCATCAGTGGCCCGTGCTCGCTGAAGAAGGTTCTAGCCTCGTCCAGCGTTATGGCCCGGTTGATCCCCGCAACCAGCGGCACATGATTCTGCTCCGCAAGCGCCCGCGCCGCTGACTTGTCACCAAAACGCTCCAGCACCTCCGGCGCCGGCCCGATGAATACGATGCCGGCTTCCGCACACCGCCGGGCAAACACCGCGTTCTCCGCCAGGAACCCATAGCCGGGATGGATGGCATCGCACCCCCGGTCCCGGGCAATGGCACTCAGTTGATCCATGTCCAGATAGGCCTTGGAGCCCCGCCCCCGGAGTGCAACGGCCTCATCGGACTTACGGGTATGCAGGCACGCCTCATCATCTTCCGCGAACACGCTCACGGACCGGATACCCAGCTCATTGCAGGCCCGCGCGATACGGATGGCGATCTCACCGCGGTTGGCGATGAGGACAGAGGAAAACGACATCGAAGGGCTCCCCGGTTTTAAGCCTGATGGACGGCCAAGTGGCCAAATCCTGTGTTCAGCCTAGGAGCCTTGATGGAATGAAACCAATGAATCCATTTCAGACACCGGAATAAGCAGTTCTTATAGAGATAACGGCATCTGTTTTTGATCAAAGTTCCTGTTGTCCCCCACCTCCCGTTATCAGGAAGTCGGCCAACTCAGCCAGAGTGTGGACGTGGATATCCGGCTCTGTCCGCTCCCCGGCCTCCGGCGTGGCACCAGCGCCCTCCTCGCCGTGGCGGCGCTCGATCCAGGCCGTTGTCAGGCCAAACCGCCTGGCACCACCAATGTCATGGTACTGGCTCTGGGCGAAATGCAGAACTTGCTGCTTCGTGACCCCGAGCCTGTCGAGCATGTACTGGAAGAACCGCTGGTCCGGCTTGTTGACGCCCACCTCGTCGCATGTGACCTGGTCATCGAATGCGTTCCCGACGGTTCGGTTCATCGCCCTTGTGGCCCAGGCATCCGCATTGGTCATGGCGACCAGCCGGAAGTGCTGGCCCAGCGTGCGGAGTGCTTCTTCCGAATCCGGAAAGGCGGGCCAGTGGGCGATGGAACTCTGGAAGTCCCCGGCAGCCTCTTCGTCGCCATTTAGTGCCCAGGTTTCCGCGAGATCGCGGTAGATCAGCGGCAACATATCGGTGAACGGCAGATCCGGGCGCTGCCGCTGGAGGCGGTCCTCGGCTTCCGCGAACGCAGCCAGTATCCCGGCATCCTCAATGCGAATGCCCTGGCCCTCCAGATGCGGCCGCCACCATTCCAGGATCCCAGTTTCAAAATCGATCACAGTGCCCACCACATCGAAAGTAAGCGTTGTTATCGCGCTGGTATCAACAGTGCCCTGATTCATCGCCGTCTCCCCCGGGGGCTCGTCAGTCAACGTATTTCCGTTCAAAACAAAGCTTACGCGTTCTACACCCAGTGAGGGAAACTGCTCAGTCACTCGCTTTCTCCCGGCCAAGGCCACGGGCGCGGTTCAGCGGTTCTTGTCTCCAACCTGCCTGGTTCTTTACTCCAGGCAAGCAGCCATTCAACCCGGGTTCAGGTTCCTGAGCTCGTTTCTTTCCCAATCTAAATGCATTCAAAATCAGTAATTTGCCACCCTTCTACACGAGTGCAAGTCTGTACCTGCAGCCAAACACATCGGCTGCGCCAATAAAGGAGGAAACGTCATGAAGCGAATGATCGTTGCAATGATGATGGCACTCACTTTCATGCTCGCCGCGCCCTTCTCGATGGCCAGTGCTTCCGTGGGCGACCACGGTACTGCTGTTGAGGCAGAGCCCACGGCGTCCAGTCAATCGTATGGAGACGATGACAAGAAAGGAGATGATGGCGAGAAGGATGGAGAAGATGACAAGGGCGATGATGAGGAAGGCGATTCCTGGTAAGCCCTGTTAATCACCATCAGATCTCCCCTGCGCACACCGGTGGGGCCTGGCCCCATCGGTGTTTTTGTGTCCCTACCTGGTGTAATTGATCGACGACAGAGTCCCGATCTTCATTCCTCACCGCCTCTCCACGGGTCTTCCGCACGCGACTCAGACCGTGAGGGAATACACTTTGAAAAATATTGCAATTGACGCCTATTGAACGGCTCGTGGTAGCGTCAGGCACGCTGAACCGGATCACCGGTTCAGCAATGTACTGTTGAAAAGAAAAGGTCTCCACGGGACGGAGGAGGTACCCAACTTATTCGCAGGGACACTTAGAATAATAAATAGAAGTGGACGTTATGACCGATTCCGGGCTATCCGCTGACCAGAAAAAAGAGATCACCGCCCGCTTTGCCAAAAAGAATAACGCCATTGCATGCCGCCAGATTGCCACGACACTGATCCCCTTCGCACTGGTCTGGTACCTGGCGATTGAAAGCGCCTCGCTGGACAATGCTCTGGCCGCATGGGGCCTGACAGCCGTCTGCATCGCGGTACTGTGCCTCTTCCTCCTGAGGGTGTTCGTGCTGATGCACGACTGCGGGCACAACGCCCTGTTCGCCAAGAACTCCTATAATCGCGCAGCCGGCTTTTTCCTGGGTGTGCTTTGCGGTATGCCGCAGTACGTCTGGTCGAAGAACCACGCGTTCCACCATGCCACCAACGGCAACTGGGACCGCTACCGGGGACCGCTGGCGACGCTTTCCATTGAGGAGTTCAACGAACTGACCCCGGCACAGCAGATCCGCTACCGGGTGCTGCGTCACATCACCATGGCGCCGGTCGGCGGTTTCCTCTACCTGATCTTTAATCCCCGCTTCACCTGGATCAAGGGCAGCCTGGCGCTACTGGTGTTTGTCGCCAGGCATAAGTTGCGTGCGCCTTCCCGGTCGCTGCGCTCGATTGCGGATGACTTTCAGCCGCGTTACTGGAAAACGTGGAAAGACTACCAGCACATGACGGCCAACAACCTGGTGTTGCTGACGATCTGGGTGCTCATGAGTCTGGCCATCGGCCCGATCCTGTTCTTCACGATCTACCTGATCAGCCTCTCCCTGGCCGGTGCGGGAGGCATCATTCTGTTCACCGTGCAGCATAACTTCGAGGATTCATGGGCAGCTGACGAGGAACACTGGGATTACAACCGGGCGGCGATAGAGGGCACCAGCTTTCTGGTACTGCCCGCGTGGCTGAACTGGTTTACGGCGGATATTGCCTATCACCACGTCCATCACCTGTCCGCCTCGATTCCCAACTACCAGCTGGCTGAATGTCACCAGGCCTACGCGCACCTGTTTGAGGACGTCACCCGGATTTCACTGCGCGACGTGCCGAAGGCACTGCGAAACAATCTCTGGGACCGGCATCACCAGCGCATCACCTCGGTCGAGCAAGTCACACAGGGGGTGGATGGAAATATGGCCGTTTCGGAGCCATATACCTGACGAAGTGCATAACCCACCCAGTATAATCACTGTGCGCTCCCCGATTGAGGATCAGCCCTATTCCGGTACGGGCTGCTTTTTGGCCCAGGGCAGTATTCTGAACGCCTCCTGGCTGGCGCCCTGGGTCATGTGACGCTCGGACCGCAGCGCCTTGTAAAGGCTCAGGCAAATCGCCAACAGGAGGAAGGACATGAAGAAACCAAGGGATATGGAAGCGTCCTGGATCGCCGTCAATCCCCCAACGATCAGAAGTATGGCCGCAACCGTGCCCTCGGACACGGCCCAGAAAACACGCTGCGCACGCGGCGGATTCGGGTGGCCTCCGGAAGTGACCATGTCATCGACCAGCGATCCTGAATCCGAAGAGGTGATGAAGAAAATCACGATCACCAGGGTGGCCCACATCATGGTCACACCCGCCAGTGGCAGCGCTTCCAGCAGTGCGTGCAGCGACAGCGACACATCATTCTGAACGATCGCGCTCAGCCCCCCGTTGCCGAAAAGCTCGATGTGCAGTGCTGAACCACCAAAAACTGACAACCAGACGAACGTGACCAGCGTCGGGACCAGCATCACCGAAAGAACAAACTCACGCAGGGTGCGCCCCCGGGAAATACGGGCCACAAAAACCCCTACAAACGGTGACCAGGAAATCCACCAGCCCCAGTAGAACATGGTCCAGGTTGCCTGCCAGTCGGTGTTGCTGGTGTACTCCACCCAGAGACTCATTTCAGGCAACTGCTGGATGTAGATGCCCAGCGTTCCCACCAATGTCTCCAGGATATAGATCGTCTGCCCGGCAAGGAAAACAAACACCATAAGGCCGAACGCCAGTGCCAGGTTGATGAGGCTCAGTCGCCGTATCCCAGCCTTGATACCGGACACGACAGAGATAGTGGCCACCAGTGTGATCAGGGCGATGATCCCTACCTGCACGTTGGTCTGGAGCGGAATGTCCATGTACTGGGCAAGGCCACTGTTGATCTGCATCGCGCCCAGCCCCAGGGATGTGGAAACCCCCAGCAGGGTCCCCACCGTGCAGAGAATGTCCACACCGTGGCCGATCGGCCCCCAGATATGACGACCGATCAGCGGATGCAGAATGGATCTGGGTGCGAGCGGAAGATCATGGCGGAAATGGAAATAGGCAATGGAGGCGCCGAACAGGATGTAGATGGCCCAGGGATGCAGCCCCCAGTGAAAGAAGGTGTAGCGCATGGCCTCCTTCGCTGCCTCAGGTGAGCCGCCCTCGGCAAACAGCGGATCGGCATGGTGATAGAGGGGCTCGGCCACCCCCCAGAACACCAGACCTGTTCCCATGCCGGCACTGAACAGCATGGCAAACCAGGCGTGATAGCGGAACTCAGGCCGTGAATCCGGCGGTCCTAACCGCAGTCGGCCGTAGGGACTGACCATCAGCCAGAACGCGAACCCCACAAACACGGTGACAATCAGCGCGTAATACCACCCAAAAGTCCGGGAAATCGTCTGTTGCGCGCTTGAGAACGCGTCACTCGCCGTAGCGGTAAAAAGGCCACCGAAAATACAGAAACCAATGACGCAGAGCGCCGAGCCAATGAAGACCGGCGGTGACATCTTCTGGGTAAAACGATCCCACGCCTGCGTCAGGCCTGTCCTGAGTGCGCCCATACTCTGAACCCCATCCGGTATCCCGATAAGGGTAACGAATGCCCTCGTTACCCTGCGCGATCATCATGTCGCGCGTATGATAGAGATTCAGAGCCCTTCAGGCCATCTGCATCAACAGATGCGCCGTCTCATCCCATCCCAGACAGGGGTCCGTAATGGACTGGCCGTAGGTCAGCTCGCCTTCATCCTTCTGCTTGCCATCCACCAGGAAGCTCTCGAGCATGATACCGACAATCCGGTGATTGCCCGCCTGGCGCTGGTGCAGCAGTTCGCGGGCAATCCCGGTCTGGCGCTGGTGCTCCTTGCAGGCATTGTCATGGCTGCAATCCACCATCAAAGAGGGGTTGAGCCCACTCTCCCGCAACTCTTCCTGGGCGGTCGCGATACTGGTCTGGTCGTAATTGGTAACGCCACGACCACCGCGCAGTACCAGATGCGTATCCGGGTTGCCCGGTGTCTGCATCATGGCCGGCCGGCCGTGAAGGTCCGTGCCCAACCGGTAATGGGAAGAAGCCGCAGACCGCATGGCATTGAGCGCCATCCCATGACTGCCATCGGTACCGTTCTTGAAGCCCACCGGCATGGGCAGCTGGCTTGCCATCTCGCGATGGAGCTGTGACTCCGTGGTCCGCGCCCCGACAGCCGTCCAGCTCACCAGATCCGACAGATAATCCGCGGCCATTGGATGGAGGGCTTCGGTCGCCAGCGGCAACCCCAGCTGCGCCAGATTCAGAAGCAGGCGCCGGCTTCGGACCAGTCCCTGGGCCAGATCCCCTTCTCCCGTGCGCTCAGGGTCGTACAGCAGCCCTTTCCAGCCCACGGTGGTGCGGGGCTTCTCTAGGTATGCCCGCATGACGATGAGACAGCGATCCTGAAGGGTCGCGGCGAGTTCCGCGAGTCGTTCGCCATACTCAAGTGCCGCTACTTCGTCATGCACGGAGCAGGGCCCCACGACCACCAGCAGGCGCTCGTCTTCGCCCCTGAGAATGGCGCGGACCGCCTCCCGGTGCTGTTCCACCTGCTTCTGCAGTTCGTCCGGACAAGGTAATTGCTGCTTGAGTTCCGCTGGTGTTGGCAGGCTCTGGAGCGCTGCGGAATCATGCACGGGCTGTGGTTGTTCACTGGTCGTCTGTGAGTCCGTCATTGCTGTAGCCATAATTGATCTCCCATAAAAAAACCCCGACGGCGGCTGCCAGTCGGGGTTTTCTTCCGGTGGCAGCCTGGCTTTCTGCCGGGCCGCCTCCTGGGGTGTGAGGTGTCAGACGTGGCCCGGCGTATGGCTATAGAAATAGCCAAAACCAAACCACTGGAAATACACAGCAGCCATCGAGCCAGCCGGAACACCGGCAGACTTCAGGGTCATGGACGTGGATGCTGCGGTTAATGTCTTCATAACCGGGATCATAACGCACCCAGCCAGCGTTGCAACACCAGGCCTTTTCGAAAAGCCGGGAAGATGGGAATATCTCAGCTCAGACCCAAATGCCCGACTGTCAGAGAGGCCAATGCCAGCCGAATACGATCTTGAAGTACTCAGCAACAACCGCCTCACCCCGAACATGCGCCGCATCGTGCTGCAGGGGCCGGAACTGGCGGGGTTCCCGGCAGACCAGGAGGGCGGCTACGTTAAGCTGCTTTTTGACCCGGCAGAGGAAGGCGGCAAACCAACCCTGCGCTCCTACACCATCCGCGCCTTCGATGCGGCACAGCAGGAACTGATGCTGGATTTCGTGGACCACGGCGACGGCGGCCCCGCCTCCGCCTGGGCGAGCCGAGCGCGCCCCGGCGACCCCATCACCATCCGTGGCCCGGGTGAGCCGAAACTGGCCGCCCCTGACGCCGACTGGTTCCTATTGGCCGGCGACATGAGCGCCCTACCGGGGCTGGCCGTCAACCTTGAACGCCTCCCGAAGAATGCGCAGGGCTACGCTCTCATCGAGGTGCTTTCCGAGGCCGACAGACAGGCCATCGACCACCCCGAGGGTGTCGAGCTGAGGTGGCTCGTGAATCCGGACACTGAGCGCCCTAACGCCCTGCTGAACGAACGGGTACGTGCCCTGCCCTGGCTGCCCGGCACCCCCTATCCTTGGTTCGCGGGCGAATTCAGCACCATGCGCAGCATGCGCCGCTACTTCCGGGACGAAAGCGGCATCGACAAGCACGCCATGTACTGCAGCTGCTACTGGAAGATGGGTGATACTGACGAAGGGATGAAGCGGGCCAAGAAGCTTGACCCGGAAGCCTGATTAATCGGCCTGCTCTCCATCTTCTCCGCCCTCGGGCTCTGGCAGCGCCGCCGCCGGGGGTCCGGAAAAGACACTCAACGCCGTCACCGTAGCCAGGATCAGAGCCATCCCCACAATCTGCAGCGCAACCAGCGTTTCCTCCAGGACAACCACGCCGAACAGTGAGGCCGTGACCGGCTCAACCATGGCTACAATGGAGGCGACGGCGGGGGCCGTGTGATTCAGGCCGATGATGTAGAAGATGAACGACAGCCCCGCACCCAGAATTCCCAGCGTGACGAACAGGGGCCAGTCCGGCGTGCTCAGGGCAATGGCGATTTCGCTGGAATCCCCGAAGGCGCCAAGGATGATCACCAGGGCCGTGAAGGCGATGGTGAGAATGGCCTGCGGGGTGCCATGGGGCGCGGCGTATTTGAAGCCGAATATGAAGATGGCATAGGAGAGCCCTGCCAGCAGCCCGGCGCCAACGCCAAGCGCCGTAACACCGCCCGCGTTGACGTCATAGATGCGGGTGAGCAGCACAATCCCCACCATCACCATCACGATGGCCGCCCATTTGAGCGGCGTTGGGCTTTCCAGCTTAAGCGCGAAAGACAGAAGGTAGACAAACACCGGCGCGCAGTACATCAGCGTCGCGGCCACCGCGACACTGCCCTCGGAGATGCTCAGGAAGTAGAACGAAAAGTTGCCGGCCACGCCCAGCCCGGCAATGGCTGACCAGAACCACAGCTTGCGATTGGCCAGTCCGCTGTTGCCAGGGCGGATCGCCAGCCAGCCCAGGACGAATACAAGACCAATCGCCCCCCGGTAGAACGAGACCACGAACGCATCCCAGCCGTCCGCCATAAGGATACCGCCGATACCGCCGGACAGCCCCCAGCACAGGGAAGCGAGCATCACGAGAGCCGTTGCGCCTGCCATTGGAACTCCTGACTACAGGGAAGTGGACATAAAAGAAGCGGATTATGGGGTGATGTCGATCTTGTGTCGAGTTGACAATCATCACTTTACCGTGGCCCCAGGAAGTTCATACTCGGGATGAGGATCTACATCAGCAAGCCGCAAAGGACAGGAGGCGCCAGATGACTGATGAACTGCCCCCCTCATCGAACCCTGAAGATGACCTCTCAACGCGATTCCCGACCGCCTATACCATTCTGTTTCTCCTCATCATCCTGATTGCCGCACTCACCTGGATCATTCCCGCGGGCCAGTATGAGCGCGCCATGAATGAAGAGATCGGGCGTGAAGTAGCAGTACCGGGCACTTACGAAACCGTTGAACCCAATCCCCAGGGTTTTGTAGATGTGATGCTCGCGCCCACGGCGGGCTTCTACGACCCCGACAGCTATGCCGCCAACGCCATCGACGTAGCCCTGTTCGTGCTCTTTCTCGGCGGCTTCCTGGGTGTAATGAACGCCACCGGTGCAATCGACACGGGCATCCGAAGCGCCATGCACCATCTGGAAGGCCATGAGATCTGGATGATACCCATACTCATGACGCTGTTCGCGCTGGGGGGAACCACCTACGGCATGGCCGAGGAAACCCTGGCGTTCTACGCCATCCTGATCCCGGTAATGATCTCGGCAGGCTATGACGCCGTTACCGGAGTGGCGGTGATTCTCATCGGCGCCGGCATCGGCGTGCTGGGGTCGACCATCAATCCCTTTGCCACGGTCATCGCCTCCAACGCCGCCAATATTCCCTTTACAGACGGCATCGTACTGCGGTTCGTGCTGCTGGTCGGTGGCCTCATCATCTGTACCGCGTACGTCATGCGGTATGCCCGGCGGGTTAAGGCCGACCCATCCCGCTCTGTGGTTGCCAGGCAGAAAGACGCTCACCGCAAGCTTTTCCTCCAGGGCCATGATGAGCTGGAGGATTTTGAACTCACACGCACCCAGCAGATTGCCCTGGCCATTTTCGCGCTTACGTTCATTGTGATGATCTGGGGGGTTTCCACCCAGGACTGGTGGATGGCCAGGATGGGCTCGCTTTTCTTTGGTTCCGCCATCGTCATCGGCATCGTCGCCCGACTGGGCGAGAAAAAGCTGACCAGCAGTTTTGTTGACGGCGCACGGGACCTGCTGGGTGTCGCCCTGGTGGTTGGGCTGGCCCGCGGTATCGTGGTGATCATGGAGCAGGGCATGATCGCGGACACCATCCTGCACAGTGCGGAGACAACGCTGGGTGGGCTGCCGCAACTGGCCTTCATCAACCTGATGTTCTGGATCGAGGTGGGCATGAGCTTCTTTGTACCGTCCTCGTCCGGCCTGGCTGTGCTTTCCATGCCCATCCTCGCACCGCTGGCGGACTTTGCCGGCGTGGGACGGGATCTGGTGGTGACGGCTTACCAGTCCGCCAACGGCCTGGTAAACCTGATCAACCCAACGTTTGCGGTGGTGGTTGGCGGCCTGGCCATAGGCCGCGTCTCCTACGACCGCTGGCTGGCATTCATATGGCCGCTGCTGCTGATACTGACGGTGTTCATCACTGCGGTGATCAGTATCGGCGCGCTTGTGTAATCCAAGGCAAGGGAGCATGCGAGATGGCGGAAAACACTCTCGGGGTTCACTCTGAAACCGGCACGCTGAGGCAGGTGATTGTCTGCCGCCCCGGGCTGGCGCACCGGCGGCTGACCCCTTCCAACTGCGATGCATTGCTGTTTGACGACGTCTTCTGGGTCAAGCAGGCCCAGAAAGACCACGATGTCTTTACCGGGGTCATGCGCGACCGCGGCGTGGAGGTGCTGGACGTCAATGAACTGCTGGCCGAAACCCTCGAAATCCCCGAGGCACGGGCCTGGATCCTGGACCACCGGATCACCTGGAACCATATCGGGGTGGGCATGGTGTCCGACCTGCGCGCGTGGATGGACGAACTCCCGGGCCGGCCCCTGGCGGAATTCCTGATTGGCGGACTGGAAGTCGGCGACCTTCCTTTCGACCCTTCCGGGCTCTTTGGTAACCACCTTGGGCGCCACGGATTCGTGCTGCCACCGCTGCCCAACTTCCTGTTCACCCGGGATAACAGCGCCTGGATCTATAACGGGGTCACCCTGAACCCCATGTACTGGGCAGCGCGCAAACCGGAAACCCTGTTGATGAGCGCGATCTACCAGTATCACCCGGCATTCGCGGGCAAGGTCAATGTGCACTGGGGGGATCCGCTCAAGGACCATGCCCTGGCGAGCCTGGAAGGCGGTGACGTCATGCCGGTCGGCAATGGCGTTGTCCTGGTGGGCATGGGGGAACGGTCCTCACCGCAGGCCATCGGCCAACTCTCCAAAGCCCTGTTCGACAGCAGAGCAGCGGAACGCGTGATTGCCTGCCAGATTCCCAGGAGCCGCTCCGCCATGCACCTGGATACGGTGTTCACCTTCTGTGGCGGCAACGTGGTGACCAGCTTCAAGGAAGTCGCTGATGAAATGGTCTGTTATGAGCTGCGCCCCGGCAGTAACGGCAAACACCTGTCGTTTCACCAGGACTCCAGGCCCCTGTTTGATGTGGTCGCGGACGCAATGGGTTACCGCTCCCTGGAGGTGATCCCCACCGGCGGTGACAGCCCGGCCGAACGCGAGCGGGAACAGTGGAACGACGGCAATAACGTGCTGGCGCTGAGCCCGGGCGTGGTCATTGGCTACGACCGCAACGACGACACCAATGCCGCGCTCCAGGCCGCCGGCATCGAGGTCCTCGCCATCCCCGGGGCGGAGCTGGGGCGAGGCAGGGGCGGCGGGCGCTGCATGAGCTGCCCGACCCTACGCGACCCCGTCTGACTGACAAGGAACAGAATCATGGCTTTCAATCTCAAGAACCGGCATTTCCTGACCCTGCGGGACTTCAGCCCCCGGGAGATCAGTTTTCTGCTCAAACTGTCCGCCGATCTCAAAACCGCCAAATACGCCGGCACCGAGGTGCCCCGGTTACAGGGCAAGGACATTGCCCTGATCTTTGAGAAAAACTCCACCCGGACCCGTGTGGGATTTGAGGTCGCGGCCTTTGATCAGGGCGCCCGCGTCACCTACCTGGGGCCGACGGGTACCCACATCGGCCACAAGGAGTCCGTAAAGGACACCGCCCGGGTTCTGGGCCGGGTTTATGACGCCATCGAATACCGGGGCTTCGGGCAGGAGGTTGTTGAGCAACTGGCCCAGTATGCCGGAGTGCCCGTCTACAATGGCCTGACCAATGAATTCCACCCAACCCAGATCCTGGCGGATTTCCTGACCATGCAGGAGAATGTGGAGAAGCCGTTGCGGGAGGTGGCGTTCGTATTCATCGGGGATGCCGCCAACAACATGGGCGACAGCCTGCTGATCGGCGCTGCCAAAATGGGCATGGATGTCCGGCTCTGTGCCCCCCAGGCCTGCTGGCCCGGGGAGGCCGTCCAGTCCGAGGCCCGGAGTATTGCCGGTGATACCGGTGCCAGGATCATGATCACCGAGGATGTTGACGCCGCCGTGACGGGCGTGGATTTCGTCTACACGGACGTGTGGGTCTCCATGGGGGAGCCGAAGGAGAAATGGGCGGAGCGGATCAAGCTGCTGATGCCCTACCAGGTGAACGCCGCCCTGATGGAGAAAACCGGCAACCCCCGGGCAAGGTTCATGCACTGCCTGCCCGCCTTCCACAATACCGAAACCACCGTTGGGAAGGAGATACAGAGCGAGTTCGGCATTGATGCCATGGAGGTGACTGAAGCGGTTTTTGAGAGCCCCGCCTCCATCGTGTTCGACCAGGCGGAAAACCGGATGCACACCATCAAGGCGGTGCTCGTCGCCACTCTTGGAACCTGAATAAGGGGAGCCTGACATGCTTGTGGTAGCAGCCCTCGGAGGCAACGCCCTGCTGCGGCGCGGCGAACCCCTGACAGCCCAGGCCCAGCGGGCCAACGTTAAGGTTGCCGCTGAATCACTCGCCGGCATCGTCCGCGCCGGCCACCAGCTGGTCATCACCCACGGCAACGGTCCGCAGGTAGGACTTCTGGCACTTCAGGGCGCCGCCTACAGACCGGATGAGGCTTACCCCCTGGATGTACTCGGCGCCGAAACGGAAGGCATGATCGGCTACATCATCGAACAGGAGCTGGAGAATGCCCTGGGCCATGACCGGGCCGTGGCCACGCTGCTGACCCAGGTACTGGTGGACAGGGAGGACCCCGCGTTCCAGAACCCCACGAAGTTCGTCGGGCCGGTGTACGACAGGGAAGAAGCAGAGACCCGTGCCCAAGCGGCCGGGTGGCAGATCGCCCAGGACGGCGACAAGTGGCGGCGGGTCGTACCCTCACCCACCCCCCTTGAGATCCCGGACACGCGGGTGCTTGAACTGCTGCTGGAACAGGGCGTGGTGGTCATTTGCGCCGGGGGTGGCGGGATTCCCATTCTGCGCCGGGATGACGGCAGCATGATCGGTGTGGAAGCCGTGATCGACAAGGACGCCGCCAGCGCCCTGCTGGCCCGCCAGCTGGGGGCCGATGCCCTGCTTCTGCTCACCGATGTGGACGCCATCTACCGGGATTTCGGCAAGGACAACGCCACCCCCATCCACGAACTGACTCTGGACGAAGCTCGCCAGCTCGACCTGCCTGCCGGCTCCATGGGCCCCAAGCTCGCTGCGGCCTGCGATTTTGCTGGAAGCGGCGGCATCAGTGGTATCGGCCGGCTGGAAGACGCAGAAGCGATTCTGGAGCGCCAGGCGGGCACCCGCATCAGCATCCACTCCCTGACCCAGGAGTAGCGGCCCCCCACCCATGCTGATCTACCTGCTCTGCGCGCTGGCGCTGATTGGCGCCCTCATCTTCTACCTGTTCTTCTATCGCAGCTGGTGGCGCAACAGGCAGCTCCAGCACCCCTTCCCGGAACACTGGCGGAAAACACTGAAAACCCGGGTACCGCTATACCGCCGGCTGCCCGCCCAGCTCAAACGCCAGCTCGAACAGCACGTACAGCTGTTCCTGGCGGAAAAACCCTTCTATGGCTGCGACGGATTTGAGGTGGACGACACTGTACGCCTCACCATTGCCGGGCACGCCTGCCTGCTGATCATTGCCCGGAACTTCTCGGATTTTGACGGGATCAACAGCATCCTGGTCTACCCCGACCGTTACCGCGTCAGGGACATGGAAAGCGACGGCATGGTGGTCAGCGAAAGCAACGAGATTCGTGCCGGGGAAGCCTCCAGCCTGGGCCAGGTGGTCCTGGCGTGGACCGATTGCGAGGAAGGCGCAATCCACCCACACGGCGCGCACAACGTGATCCTGCACGAGTTCGCCCACCAGCTGGATTATCTGGACGGCACCGCCGACGGCGCGCCACCCCTGAGCGGCGAACAGGCGCGGCACTGGCAGGAGACCATGACCCGCGCCTACGAACACCTGCGCGACTCCCTCCACCATCACCGGAAACCCTGGCTCGACCCTTATGGGGCAACCGAACCGGCGGAATTCTTTGCCGTGCTGACGGAAACCTTCTTTCAGAGGCCCAGCCATCTCAAAGAGCAGCAACCGGAGGTCTATAAGACACTGGGCGGGTACTTCCGGTTCGACCCACTCAATCTGACTGAACACCCAGCCGGTTCAGGTAATCGTGAAGCTCCGCCTCGGTGAGATTGACGTATTCCACCACCCGGCCATAGAGCATTGCGGTCGGCACGTTGCGCCCGTTCACCTCATGCTGGGTCTCCTGCAGCACATACAGGATGATCCGTTCCGTGTACGTCAGGCCGTCACGCACATCAGGGATGGATTCCAAGTCCTTGAGTCTATTGTTTTTCCAGGAGATCCGTCCATTCGTACCCGATCTCCTCATAACTCTGCCCCCCAATCGCGATCGTGCGTGTTCTTACCTGAACCCCACCCATCATCTCATAGAACCTGCAGGCCGCATTCTGAGGCAATACCCAGAGGCACATTGACCCATAGCCGTCTTCCCGCAATGCACTAACGCCCGCCTGGAAGAGTGCCCTCCCTGCTCCCTTCCGCTGATCCCGGGCATCCCATCAAACGACAAGATCCCATGACATGGGCAGAGCCAATCGCCGTTCTTTTTACAACTCAGTGCGCCAGCGAACAGACGGAGCAAATGGCAACGCCCATTCTGGCTCCAGATGAGGCAAAGGATACGCCTGAACAGGACGTTACATCGAGCGCCGCATGGAAGACGGCGCATCCCGATTTCGGATCGGTGGAAAGGAGACGCAACCATGAACAATATTGCCTATCTCGTCGGTGCCGTCGTCATTGTTCTGGCGATTCTTTCCTTTCCTGGTTTGCGTTAGGACAACGCCCCCGGCGGGTTACCCGCACCCCTTGCTTGCAGCGCCCGCGCCAGATCGCCAGCCGGCGTTGTTCAAGCAGCCAGGCGGCCACATGCCAGCACCCGATCGCGTACCCAATCGCAAGCGCCGCGCCCATCCAGGGCCCGAGTTGATTCCAGGCAGCATTGAGAAACAGAGAGGCGGCGCCAATCGCCAACAGGCCGCCGAAATAGTACAGCAGGTGTGCAGCCCGGAACTGGGGCCTCTCACCAGCCGCCGCCTGCCCCTCGGCCAGGAAACCCCAGAGTCTCTCGGCCTGCCCCGGCCCCAGAATCCCTTCCCGCTCGGCACTCGCCAGTACCTCCTGATCGACCTTCATTCCTCACTCCCTGCGTTCACTCCCCGACAAACCAGCCCATGCTAGTCCTCAAGGTCTTTCCTCATCTGCTCGAAGTCTTCCCGGCTGATCTCTCCTCGAGCGTATCGTTTCTTGAGAATCTCGATCGCCGATTCGGACTCCCGGGAACGCGGGGACCGTCTCTCATCATTCTCCCATCCCGGGGATCGAGGCCCCCCTCTGCCGAAGAGCAGGTAGATCATGATCAAAGCGATGATGAGCATGGCGATCGGCATGATCATGGGAAACATGCCCCATCCACCCCACCAGAAATGTTCAGGCCCCATCAGTGTTCTCCTTATTCATTCCCGCCATTATGGCACTCCCAGCGTAGCAGGTGCGCTAGGGGGTGTTCCGTTCTGACGGATCCCGTTTGAAGTCGCACGCCATCTTATGCGGATCGACTCTGGTCCGGTGCTCTTTCTCGGCCTGCCCCCACCAGATCAACTGATTAAAGGTCCGCCCAAGATGATCGAACCAGGAGGCTTCTTCCGTCTTCGCCTGCAGCGAGCCGTCAGCGGCGGAGACAAGTGTGAAATCCGTCGGAAAGGGCGCGTTTTCGTCAGTATTTTTTACATGTAGGACTGGCAGCAACATAGGGAGCCTAGATACCCGACTGTTTTCCTGAAAAAAACCCTATATCGGATCATTAATTGCAATTTTTCCAATGAAGTCATCGAAAACAACACGGACGGAGAAGAACCATGTTTTTTTCTATAAAACCAACAGTAAAGGCCTTTCTGACAATAGCGGTTCTGTCAGCATTACCTGGCATAGCGATGTCTACCCTTCTTTTTGAGAGTGACAGCAGTGAGCCTGGAGACACAATTACTTCTGGTGCAGAGAGTGGAATAATCTCGTTTTTTGAATTGAATACAAGAACCGAAATGAAGAGTTTCGCTTTTGAGTTTGATCTTGACAACGATGCCTCGGTCAATTTCTTTGTCTATGATATTAACCAAGGCCCGAATTCAAACAGTGGAACCCTACTGTACCAAGGGGCGAAATCCTTCTCAGACGACGGAATGAGCTTTAAACAATCAGAAACACTGTCTCTATTCCTTGAGACAGATACCACATATGGGTTGGGCTTTACTTCAGGAGAAAGATTTACTTTTCCTTACATTTTTGGTCCCAATGGAAAAGAAGAGAATGGCATCCAATCATTGGTCTTAAATCAGAATTTATCCGGGTTTGCATCGCCTGATTTTGGGTCAAGCGGAAGTGTTGAATTAAGGACACAAATATTCGGCAATCAGGACGAGCCAGACGACGTTCCTCCCAGTGCTTCCGTTCCTGAACCAGGCACAATGGCGCTGCTAAGTCTTGGTCTACTTGGAATGGGAGTCCTTCGCCGTAAGAAATCCCACTGACATATTCTGAAGAAGGGAAATTCGAAAGGAAGCAGCGCCGCAGCCAGGCTGCGGCGCGGAAGGCGGATTTCTGGATCAGTATTCCAGACAGATCTTTCCGAAGTGCTTACCCGCTTCCTCATGCCGGAACGCGTCCGCGATCTCCTCCAGCTTGAAGCTGCTGTCGATCACGGGCTTGATACCGGTGGTTTCGAGGGCGCGGACCATGTCCATCTGGTGGCGGCGGCTGCCCACGAGCAGGCCCTGGAGGCGTGCCTGCTTGGCCATGAGCTTGGCGGTGGGGACTTCGCCCCCGCTGCCGGTGAGTACGCCGATCAGTGAGATGAGCCCGCCCACGCGGATGGCCTCGATGGACTGCGCCACGGTGCCGGGGCCGCCCACTTCAATCACCTGGTCCACGCCGTGGCCGTTGGTGAGCTTCTTGACCGTTTTGCCCCACTTGGGGTCTTCCTTGTAGTTGATGGTGTGCTGGGCACCCATCTTGCTGAGGCGTTCCAGTTTCTCGTTGGAGGACGAGGTGGCGATGACGTTGGCACCCATCGCACGGGCAAACTGCAGCGCGAAGATCGAGACGCCACCGGTGCCGAGCACGAGGATGGTGTCGCCAGCCTTGATGTGGTTGTCCACGGTCAGCGCGCGCCAGGCGGTGAGGCCGGCGGTGGTGAGCGTGGCGGCTTCGGCGTGGCTGTAGCCTTCCGGAGCGCGGGTGAAGGCGGTCGCGGCCCGCACCACCTGTTCGCGGGCGTAGCCGTCGAGGCCGTCGCCGGGCACATTGGTGAAGTTGCCTTCCTGGGGTTCGCCATCGAGCCAGGGCGGGAAGAAGGTGGAGACGACGTTGTCGCCCACAGCGAATTCCTCAACGCCCTCGCCCACGGCTTCCACCACGCCGGCGCCGTCGGACATGGGGATGCGGCCATCTTCGGTCGGGATGCCGCCATTGGCAACCAGGTAGTCGTGGAAGTTGAGGGAGTTGGCGTGCACCCGCACGCGGATTTCGCCGGGGCCGGGCTGACCGGGTTCGGCCTGGTCGGCGACCTTGAGGTTATCGAGCCCACCAGGGCTGGTGACGGTGACCTGTTTCATGAGGTGCACTCCTGTTCCGTTGCGGGTTTTGGGATGACGAGGTTCATCATTGGGCGTCACTGCATTGGCGTCAAGACACGCCGGAAATTCCACACCGTGATTGGCCGCACAGGCCATTGCGTTCCCGATTTCGGTTAGCTTTTCAAAGTTCCTTGAAAAGCGGAACTGCACCACGGAAACTTGCCAGTCGGTTATGTTACATCGGCCATTGGATGACAAAAGTCCGCGTAATGCAGTGCGGCTTGAGGAGGCTGACCATGAAGACAGGGCTTATCGTCGACTCCGCGTGCGACATACCCCATGAGTTCAGCAGGGAGCACGGGCTCTTCGTTCTACCGGTAACGGCACACATTGATGACCAGACCTACACCGACACCCACGACCCCAAACTGACCCAGGAGTTCTACGAGCAGGGGCTCCTACAGAAGGGCCACCATGCCGAAACCGAAGCGTTCTCGGCGGAGCAGATCCATCAACTGTTCATGAAACAGATCGTGGACCACTACGACCTGGCGATCTGCGAGACGGTCACCCGCTCCCGAAGCAAAATCTACGAGAACGCCAGTGTCGCCATGAATACCGTACTGGCCGAATACCGCCGCAAGCGTGACGCTGCCGGTGAAACGGGCAACTTCTCGATGCGGGTGGTCGACAGCAAGCAGATCTTTGCTGGCCAGGGCCTGCTGGCCGCCCACACCATCCGTCTCATGCAGCAGAACCTGGACAAGAACGCGCTGCGCCACGAGATCGACACCTTCACGGACAAGATCTACAGCGTGGTGATCCCCAGGGATCTCCACTACATCCGCGAACGTGCCCGCCGCAGGGGTGATAACAGCGTCTCCGGACTGGTGGCCTTCCTGGGCAAGGCCCTGAACATCACGCCTGTGATCTTTGGCAAGGGCGCCGAGGGCAAACCGGCCACCAAGACGCGCGGTTTTGAGCCGGCGGTCGAGCAGGTGATGAACTACGCCGTGGCCCGTGTGGAGGCAGGGCTGCTCACCCCCTATGTATCACTCTCCTGCGGCATGAGCTGGGAAGAGATTGAGGCCCTGCCCGGGCTGCAGCGGTTGCGTGATACCTGCAGAGCCCATGGCGTGGAATTGCTGCTTTCCCAGATGGGCATTACCAGCACCATCTACATTGGGCCGGGCAGCCTGTGCCTGGCGCTGGCGGCGGAACCGCACGCGTTCAGCGACTTCCAGTAATGGGGCCTGCGGATGCCCGCCTCCGCTGTGTTACGATTCGCACACTAATTAACACAGCGGAGCCGTCATGACAGCGGAAATCGTCATTGTTGGCGGCGGTGCCGGGGGGCTGGAACTGGCCACCAAACTGGGCCGCCGCATGGGGCGCCGGGGTGAGGCGCGCATCACTCTGGTCGACCGTAGCCCTACCCACATCTGGAAGCCACTTCTGCACGAGGTAGCCTCCGGGGCCATGGATTCCTCGGTGGATCAGATCAGCTACCGGGGCGTGGCGCGCCACCGGGGTTTCCACTTTGTGCTGGGTGAATTCGCGGGGCTGGACCGCGACGCGCAGACCATCACGCTCAATGCCATTCTCGACGAAAAGGGCCAGACGATACTGCCCGAACGTCAGATTCCCTATGACTACCTGGTACTGGCCATCGGCAGCATCACCAATGACTTCGGCATTCCCGGAGTGCGCCGCCACTGCCAGTTCCTGGACTCTCCAGAGCAGGCACAGCATTTCCACCAGAACTTCCTGAACACTCTGATGCGGGTGAACAGCCAGCGCCGCACGGACCCCGATGCCTGCGCCCGCATTCCCATTGTGGGCGGCGGCGCCACTGGGGTAGAGCTTGCGGCCGAGCTGGTGCATGCCTCGGAAACGGTACACGAATACGGTTTCTCCCAGGCCGACCGCAGCATGCTTCACATCACCCTGCTGGAAGCCGGGCCACGTCTTCTGCCCGCCCTGCCCGAGCGGATCTCTAGGGACACGCTGCGGGAGCTCCGCGAGCTCGGGGTGGACGTACGGCTGGAGGCCCGGATCACTGAAGCCCGGGACGATGCCCTGGTGGATCAGGATGGCCGCGAGATCCCCGGTGACATCATGGTCTGGGCCGCCGGCGTACAGGGCCCAACGCTGATGGAACACCTTGACGGCCTGAGCCTGCAGCCCAACCGCATGCTCAAGGTCGCCGCCACACTGCAGTCCGTGGATGACCCAAACATTTTTGCGTTGGGCGACTGCGCGGCCTGCCCCCAGGAGCAGGGCTTCGTACCGCCACGCGCCCAAAGCGCGCACCAGATGGCGGACCACCTGGCCGGCAATCTGCGCCGGGCCATGCAGGGGCGTGAACTCAAGGCGTTCCAGTACCAGGACTACGGGTCACTGGTGAACCTGAGCCAGTACTCCGCGGTCGGCACCCTGATGGGCGGCACCTCCAAGGGCAGCCTGCGGGTGGAAGGCCGGCTGGCACGGCTGGTCTACATCTCGCTGTACCGGATGCACCAGATCGCGGTCTTCGGCTGGTTCCGGGGGCTGCTGATGGCCCTGACGGACCGCCTGCACCGGGCCTTCAAGCCCAAGATGAAGCTGCACTGAGACGTCAGTCGTCCGGCACCAGACGGTTGTTCTCGCGCCGCACCCGGCGCGGGATCGTCATGTTCATGGCCTCCCGGCCGCCAACTTCATCCAGCAATTCATCCACGGGCCCGCGCTGGTCCTCCGCCAGCCCCTGATAGAAATCCAGGGGCCGCTGCAGCTTCCATTGGGGGAAGCTCATCAGGGCCCGGGTCTCATCCACCCCACTGAGGTGGTACTGGTGTACGCCGAGCTTGCGGGGCACTTTCTTCCCGGGGTGCTCATCAATCCACTTCGCCACGGCGTCCACGGTCTCGCGCAGCACCGGAAACTGGCTCCCGAACTGATGCTTCAGCAGCGGATACAGGGTCTCGGGTATCTGGTCATCCGTCAGCCAGTCGCCCACGCGGGGTTTGCGGGTGTTCATGCGCTCGATCCATTCAACCAGGTGCGGGGCACGGCGCTTCATGATGCGCCCGGGCGCCGGATCCCGGTAAAGGTGCGCGTAGAGTGGGGCCATCAGGCCAAAGTCCCCGATGCTGGCACGTTCGCCCAACAGGTAGGGGTGCTGGGCGAAGTGGGCGTCAAGCTGGTCCAGAACCGAGTAGTACCAGTTTTCGATGGCGGAGCTGGTCTTTTCCGTAATGCCCAGCATGGGCAGCATACCCGAGAAGCGTTTCGCCAGTCGGCTGCCGGCCAGCCGCCGCAGCGGCCCGGGCAGCCAGGGCGAGACGATCTTGCCGAATTCCCCGTGTATGAACCGCCGGTTCTCCTCCGGGAAACTCCAGCGGAAGTGCATGGCCGGGATCAACAGCCATTCGTCCGCGTACAGTTCCACCAGCAGCGACACCAGCCGCTGCTTCGGTGTGCTCGGGTAGATGCCGCGTTCGGGAAACCGCGCCTCCAGAGTGTCGATGATCTCGACGGTGTCCTGAATGAAGTCGTGTTCGGGGGTTTCCAGAACCGGGATCATCGACACGCCTGTCTTCGGGATCAGCACCCGGCGGTACACGGAGAGAGTGGCAAGACGCTCTTCGAACGGGATCCCCTTGTATCGCAGGTAAGACCGGGTCTTGCCGCTGTAGAGGGAAAACCCCGTTCCATAGTGGGTAAAGGCGTAGGTTGTGGTCATCGGAACTCCCTTTCTCGGGCTGTTCAGCTCAGCCAGCGGTACATGACGTGTGCATCCACAAACCCAAACTCGGGATGTTCGAATGCGCCCGGCAGGGTGCCTGTGACCTCGAAGCCGTTGCGCTCCCAGACCTTGATGGCCCCCAGGTTGGTGGACACCACCAGATTATACTGCATCGCGCGGTAGCCCATCCGCTTCGCCTCTTCCATGGAGTGCTGGCACATCAGGTCCGCCAGACCGCGCCCGCGAGCATTTTCAGCCACCAGGTAGCCACAGTTGCAGACATGGCTGCCCGGCCCGGGCGCGTTGGTCTTGAGGAAATAGGTGCCCAGATAGGTCTCGTCGTCATCCAGCACGACATAGGTGCAATCCGGTTTTTCCACCCAGAAGGTGAAGGCGTCGTCCTCGTTGATGTCGGTGGGGACGGCGTAAGTCTCTCCGGCACGGAAGACCGGCTCCAGCATGGGCCAGATTCCGGGCCAGTCGTCCGGCAGGAAGTGGCGGATCTCAGGCATGGAGGCTCCTCAATCGTCCCAGCGGAAGATGGTGGCGCCGGCCTCGGCGTGGGTAACCTGGTCCCGGAAGCCGGCAAAGAGTTCACGGCCAAGCCCTTCATTACCCCGGCCCCAGTGCACCGGCTGGCCATGGTCGCGCCCTGCCTCCCAGTGTAGCTTACCGGCAGCGGCATCAATACGGACACGGTCGCCATCACGGATGCGACCGATGGCACCGCCACGGGCAGCTTCCGGATACACGTGGATCGCGCTGGGCACTTTACCCGAGGCGCCGGACAGACGTCCGTCCGTGAGCAGTGCCACCCTCAGGCCATCATTCTGCAGATTGGCGAGCACCGGCATCAGCTTGTGCAGCTCCGGCATGCCGTTGGCGGCGGGCCCCTGCCCCGGAAGCACGGCCACGACGTCATGGGTGAGCTCCCCGGCCTCGTAGGCATCCATCAGTGCCTGCTGATCCGCGAAGACGCGGGCGGGCGCCTCGATGCACCAACGATTGTCCGGCACCGAGGATGTCTTGATGATGGCCCGGCCCATGTTGCCCTCCAGCCGGTGAAAGCCACTGTCCGCCAGGAAGGGGTCATCCGCCGAACGCAGACATTGGGGATCGCCGGTGGCCTCGCGGGGCGCGCCCTGGACCAGGCGCCCCGCCCCATCGAGGCCGAGCGGGCGGGTGTAGTCATGGATGGAGTCGCCAAACATCATGCTCACATCCTCGTGCATCAGCCCTGCGCCCAGCAGCTCCCGCATCAGGAAGGGCACACCACCGGCACGGTCAAAGTCGTTGATGTCCGACTCACCGTTGGGATAAAGGCGGCACAGCAGAGGCACCACCCGCGAGAGCTCGTGGAAGTCCTCCCAGTCGATACGGATGCCGGCCGCGCGCCCGATGGCCACCAGGTGGATGCTGTGGTTGGTGGAACCGCCGGTGGCCAGCAGCGCCACCATGGCGTTGACCAGCGTCTTCTCCGAGACCACCTGCGACAGGGGACGGTAGTCGTTCCCCAGGTCGGTGACCTCGGTGATCCGACGGCTCGCGGCCTGGGTGAAGGCCTCGCGCAGGTCCGTACCCGGGTTTATAAAAGAGGACCCTGGCAACTGCAGGCCCATGACCTCCATCAGCACCTGGTTGGAGTTGGCGGTACCGTAAAAGGTGCAGGTGCCCGGCGAATGATAGGAGCGCGACTCCGCTTCCAGCAGTTCATCGCGGCTGATTTCACCGCGCGCGTGCTGTTCCCGGATGCGGGATTTCTCAGCGTTGGACATGCCCGAGGGCATCGGCCCCGCCGGTACAAAGAGCGTGGGCAGGTGGCCAAACCGCAGGGCGCCGGTCAGCAGCCCGGGCACGATCTTGTCGCAGATGCCGAGGCAGAGCACGCCGTCGAACACGTTATGGCTGAGCCCGATGGCGGTGGCCTGGGCGATCAGGTCCCGGGAGAACAGCGACAGCTCCATCCCCGGCTGCCCCTGGGTAATACCGTCGCACATGGCGGGCACGCCAGCGGCGAACTGGGCCACATGCCCGGCCCGCGCCACCGTACGCCGGATCTGGTCCGGAAAGTCTCCATAGGGCTGATGCGCGGAGAGCATCTCGTTGTAGGCGGAGATGATGCCGACGTTGGCACTGCGTTGCGTCTGGCGCAGGATCAACTTGTCGGAATCGGGCTTGGACGCCATCACATGCGCCAGGTTGGTACAGCTCATGGTCTCGCGCTGCGGCCCGTCCCGGCGGGCACCGGCCATCAGCGCCAGGTAGCGGTCCCGGTCGGTGGCGCTGCGTTCGCGTATGCGCCGTGTAACTGCCTCAACCGTCGGGTGCATCGTCTGTCTCCCTTTCATCCCAGAGTCGTCCGTCACGGGCCAGCAGCATGGTCGCTGCTGAGGGCCCCCAGGTTCCCGCCCTGTAAGGCTCCGGACGGGCGCCTGAATCACGCCAGTTCTGAAGGATCGGGTCCACCCATTCCCAGGCCGCCATGAGTTCATCATGGCGAACGAACAGCGTCTGGTTATCCTGGATCACGTCACTGAGCAGCCGCTCGTAGGCGTCCGGTGCCCGCTCCCGTCTCAGGGTCTGCGGGTTGAGGCTGAGCTCGGACATGCGGATGTCCATGGCCGCCCCGGGGCGTTTCTCGCTGAATGAAAGCTGGATGCCCTCGTCCGGCTGCAGGCGGAAGACCAGGCGGTTGGCCATGCTCGCGCGCTGCTGCGGAAAAATCGAATGCGGCACGGGCCGGAAGTGGACCACAATCTCGCAGGTGCGTTCCGGCAGGCGCTTGCCTGTGCGCAGGTAGAACGGCACCCCGGCCCAGCGCCAGTTATCAATGGCAACACGCATGGCCACAAAGGTCTCCGTGGCGCTCTCACGGACATCGGCATCCTCCGTGTAGCCGGCCTCACCGCCAGCTCCGGAGACATACTGCCCTCGCACCACCTCTTCGGCGATGGAGGCGGCTTCCATGGGCCTGAGGGCTCGCAGCACCTTCACTTTCTCATCGCGCACCGCATCCGCATCAAGGGTGTTCGGGGGTTCCATGGCCGTCATGCACAGCAGCTGCAGCAGATGGTTCTGGACCATGTCCCGCAGGGCCCCAACCTCATCATAGAATGCACCGCGGCCGGCCACGCTGCCGGATTCGGCAATGGTAATCTGGATATGATCGATGTAACGGTGATTCCACTGACTCTCGAAGATGGAATTGGCAAAACGCAGAACCAGCAGGTTCTGGACGGTTTCCTTGCCCAGGTAATGGTCGATGCGGAAGATCTGGCGCTCGCTGAAGCATTCCCGCACACTGCTCTCGATTGCTTCCGCCGAGGCGTAATCCAGCCCTATGGGCTTCTCCAGCACAATCCTGGACTGCCCGGAGACCAGACCCGCCTCATCCAGCGCCTGGGTGATACCAGCGTACAGGTCAGCGCGGGTGGCGAGGTAGAAGATGCAGTGCTGCCCGTCCAGACTCCCACGCAGACGCCCCAGCGCGCCCGGATCCGTGGCATCCGCGGACACATAGTCCACATGGGCCAGGAACTCATCGGCGACATGGCCTTCCAGCGCATCGACGAGTTCCGCGCGCCATTCATCGCGGGTACGGGCACTGCGGCTCACGCCCACAAGCTGCCAGTGCTCCGGCAGGGCCCCGTCACACCAGAGCGCATACAGGGACGGCACCAGCCGCCGCCGGGCCAGGTCGCCTGCGGCGCCGAAAAGGACCAGGGTGAAGGGCGTGGCATCGTTTGGGTTCATGATTACAGCATGAGCAATCCCTGCGGGCAGCGCAAATCAAAGAACCGCAATGAGCACCCTCTTTTTTGTGCAACGGATTGTTTACACTGGTGGCTTCTGGAATCATCCGTGCATCAGCGAACACACAACAGGGAACGCAAGCCATGATCAGCAAATGCCTTTTCCCGGTCGCCGGTTACGGCACCCGCTTTCTCCCGGCCACCAAGGCCATGCCCAAGGAGATCCTGCCCATCGTCAACAAACCGCTGGTGCAGTACGCGGTGGAAGAGGCCTCGGAGGCGGGCATTCAGGATATCGGCTTCGTCACAGGCCGTGGCAAGCGTGCCATCGAAGACCATTTCGACATCAGCTATGAGCTGGAACATCAGATCGCGGGTACCGGCAAGGAAGATAACCTCAAGGGCATCCGCAACCTGATCGAGAACCACCGCTTCGCCTTTACTCGGCAGAACGAGATGAAGGGCCTGGGCCACGCCATCCTCACCGGCCGCAACCTGATCGGTGACAATCCATTCGGGGTCATCCTGGCGGATGACTTCTGTGTTGCCGGGGACAATGACGACGGTGTCATGGCCCAGATGGTCAAGCTCTACAACCAGTTCCGGTGCAGCATCGTGGCCATCGAGGAAGTGCCCGAGGACGAAACCCACAAGTACGGGGTCATCGAGGGCGAAACCATGAAGGACGGTCTGTACCGGATCACCGACATGGTGGAAAAGCCACCAAAAGATCAGGCCCCCTCAAACCTGGCCATCATCGGGCGCTACATCCTGACGCCGGATATTTTCGACATCCTGGAGCGGACCAAGCCTGGCAAGGGCGGCGAAATCCAGATCACAGACGCCCTGCTGGAACAGGCAAAGAACGGCTGTGTTCTTGCCTACCAATTCCGGGGCCGGCGTTTTGACTGTGGCAGCATTGACGGTTTTGTCGAGGCGACCAACCACGTGTACGAAAACGTCTATCGCCGCGGCGAACGCAACCTCTGAGCGGAAACACAGGCTGGCGCATGGCGGAACACACGGCAGGCAGAGAACACAGACCAGGGACGGTCATCTTTCCGGAGGCCAGCTGGCCCGACGATACCCCTCTCCCGACCCGGAGCATCACCGAGGCTCGCCAGCATGCGGTGCTGGCGCTGCAGCGGTTCCTCGCCGCTGAACAGCTCCCCCAGGGGTGGATGAGTGTTTTCCCGCGCCTGGTCATCCCCATGGCCGCGTGGCTGCTCACCGACCGGCGCCGGCTTGGCCGCCCACTGGTCATGGCCATTGGTGGCAGCCAGGGCAGCGGCAAGACCACCCTGGCACGGGCACTGAGGCTGGTTCTACACCACTGCTTTGCCGTCTCCTCCTGCGTGCTCAGCCTGGACGACTTCTACCTGAGCCGGCATTCCCGCCGCGAACTTGCGGACACCGTGCACCCACTGCTGGCGACCCGTGGGGTTCCCGGCACCCACGACATCGAGGGGCTGCTGGAATGTGTGGAGAGGCTGCACGGTGCCAGCCATGATACCCGCACGCCCCTGCCACTCTTCGACAAAAGCGCGGATGACCGGCTGCCCGAGTCCCAGTGGCACAGCTTCCAGGGGCGCCCCGGCATTATCCTGCTGGAGGGCTGGTGCCTGGGCGCCCAGGCCGTCGACGAGCGTGAGCTCGACACACCGGTCAACAGCCTGGAGGCTGAACAGGATCCGAGCGGGCTCTGGCGGCATTATGTGAATGAACAGCTGGCCGGTCGCTATCAGGATCTGTTCCAGCGCTTCGACCGCTCACTCTTCCTGCAGGCCCCATCCTGGGACGCCGTGCAGCGCTGGCGGCTGCTCCAGGAGGCAAAGCTGATCCGCAATCGCAGCGACAGCTACCGCGCCCACCTGGACGAAGGCGATGCCTTCGCTACCTTCATGGCGCATTACGAGCGTATCACCCGACGGCTGCTTGAATCGCCACCCGCGTCCGATATCCATCTGGCCCTGGATGAGCAGCAACGCTTTAAGGCCCTCACGTTCAACCCATCAAAGAGGTAGTACCTTGGGTAACCGACTTTTCCATCTTTACGATCGAACCGTTCTGTCCCATCCAGTGCTTACCCTGCTCCTGGTGCTCATCGCCGCCGCGATAGCCGGATTGCGCCTGGACCAGTTCCGGCTCGATGCGTCACCGGACACCCTGGTCATGGAGGGCGATGAGTCCTTCGAGTATTACCAGCAGACCTATCAGCGGTTTGAGACCACGGATGACTTCCTGGTAGTCAGCTACCAGCCGGAAGGAGAGCTGTTCAGCGACGACGCGCTCAACCGGCTGGAGCAACTGCGCGACGATCTGATGGCCGTTGAGGGCATTGATGAGAGCAACAGCATCCTCAACGTGCCGCTGCTGCACAGCCCGGACATGACGCTCATGACCGTGAGCAAGCACATGAAGACCCTGGACGGGGATGATGTGCCGCTGGATACCGCCCGCAAGGCATTGATGGAGAACCCGCTCTACCAGAACATGCTGGTCAGCGAGGACGGTACCACCACCGCCATCCAGTTGCTGCTGCCCACGGACGAACGCTATTACGAGCTGCGCGACCGGCGCGACGCCCTCCAGCAGAAGGAAGGCGACCAGGGGCTCTCTGAAGCCGAGGAAAGCGAGCTTTCACAGGTGCTGGCCGACTATCGCCAGCGCAAGGAAGCCCTGAACGCCCAGCAGGACCGGATCATCCGGGACGTGCGCGACGTCCTTGCCAATTACGGGGATCAGGCCCGCATCCACTTGGGCGGCGTGCCCATGATCGTGGCCGACATGATGGCTTTCGTTGAGAGCGATCTGGTGACCTTCGGTCTCGGCGTCCTGGCTTTCATCATCCTGATGCTGGGCATCATCTTCCGCCAGCCGCGCTGGGTGCTGCTGCCGCTGCTGTGCTGCGCTCTTACCGTATGGCTCACCCTGGGCTACCTGGGCTGGACGCACTGGCCGGTGACCGTTATCTCTTCGAATTTTGTGTCGCTGCTGCTGATCATCACCATGTCGCTGACGATCCACCTGATCGTGCGCCATCGTGAGTACCAGCAGGTGCAGCCTGACGCCAACCGCTACCAGCTGGTAGCCGAAACCGTCAGCGCCATGGGCCGGCCCTGCTTCTACATGGTGATCACCACCGTCGTTGCGTTCGGTTCCCTGATTTTCAGTTCAATCCGGCCGGTGATCGACTTCGGGCTTATGATGACCGTGGGCATCCTGATCGGCTATGCCGTGGTCTTTCTGGTCCTGCCGGCGGTGCTCATGCTGCTGCCGCGCGCTGCCCAGCCCGGAGGTGCGCTGCACCGCACACCGGTCACGGAGTACCTGGCCCGGGTTACCGATAACTACCGAGGCACAATTCTGGCCTTCAGTGCCGCATTGGCAGTGGTCTGTGCCGTGGGTGTGTCCTGGCTGTCGGTGGAGAACCGTTTCATCGACTACTTCAAGTCGGATACCGAGATCCACCAGGGAATGGTCGTGATCGACCAGAAACTCGGCGGCACCACGCCACTGGATGTGATCATCAGTCTTGAGCAGAATGACGGCACGCCCACCGAGGACTGCGATCCCTTCGTGGACCCTGAGTGTGAGCCCCGGGAGCAGATTGACAGTTTCTTCAGCACCGATGGCGCTGAGCTGGTCAAGACCATTCATGATTTCCTGGACGAGCAGCCCCAGACGGGCAAGGTGATCTCCCTGGCCACCACCATCCGGCTGGCGGAGCGCGTCAATCAGGGCGAGCTGAACCCGTTGCAGCTGGGGCTGATGGGCCGCGCCTTCCCCGAGGACCTGCAGGGACTGCTGCTGGATCCCTACGTCAACGAGGAAACCGGCGAGGCCCGCTTCAGCATCCGCCTGATCGAATCCTCGCCGGAGCTGAACCGGGATGCCCTGTTCGAGCGCATCCGTTCACACCTGACCGGCGAGATCGGCCTCGAGGACGAACAGGTCAATCTCACCGGCATGGCGGTCCTTTACAATAATATGCTGCAGAGCCTGTTCAGCTCCCAGATCAAGACCCTGGGCGCCGTGTTCCTGGCCATCATGGCCATGTTCCTGGTCCTTTTCCGGTCACTGCGTGTGGCGGTGGTGGCGATTGTGCCGAACCTCCTGGCCGCGGGCACGGTGCTGGGCATCATGGGGCTGATGGGCATTCCGCTGGACATGATGACCATTACGGTCGCCGCAATAACGGTGGGCATTGCCGTGGACGACACCATTCACTACATCTATCGCTTCCGCGAGGAGATCCGGCGTGACGGTGACTACCAGGCCGCCATGCACCGCAGCCACCAGACCATAGGCCGCGCCATGCTCTACACCTCGCTGACCATCATCGTCGGCTTCTCGATCCTGGCCCTGTCGAACTTCATCCCGACCATCTACTTCGGGGTCTTCACCGGCCTGGCCATGGCGATCGCCCTGCTCGGCGCACTGACGCTGCTGCCAAGGCTGCTGCTGATGGTGAAACCCTTCGGGCCGGATCAGGGAGCAGCAACGGAGAACGGATGATGACCCTTCTGACGACCCTGGTGCTACTGATCATGGTGGGCCTGAGTGGCTGGACGCTGTACTGTCTCCGACAGCAGCGCCGCCGCGTGGAACATGCACTGGCACGGGTGGCGGACCCGGAGCTGCCACCGCCGGAGATGCTGATGACCGTACGCGTGCTCAACCCGATTGAGGTGGCCCGCAGGGAGTCGGCCGGCGCTCGCCTGGTGGGTGACTACATGCCCGAGACCGTCCGCCGCATCGTGTTCCGCCAGCTCACTTCGGAGCTTGATGAAGCCCTCTCGGAACGTGGCATCGAGTCCGAAATCAGCGTTGAATACAGGTGATCGCCATGATGATGCTTCTCAACCTGCTGCTTGGCGCCACCGCGCTGACCCTGTCAGGTCTGGCCGTGCGCGAGCTCCATCACCAGGAACAGCTGATCCAGCGCCTGGAACAGTACGCCGCCCACGAGCGACGCCCCAAACAGGGTCGCGTCATTCACAGCAATTACGAAGAGCCGATCACGCCGGCCTTTGAGACACTGCCAAGGCGGATCATCGACCAGCTGACCCGGCGGCGCTGACCCTCCCGACATAGTGCTACTGCCACTCTGCCGCACACATTTATCCGTTGCGAATGTTTATTATTTAGTTTACTGTTCCGCCCCATTACCAATTCGTTATGGGGTGACCACATGAATGTCCGCCAGGGACCAAGCCTGCTTTCGATCAGCATTGCCCTACTAAGCACCGTTCCGGGCGCCGTTATTGCCCAGGAGGGAACGGCCAGCCAGAGAACCTTTTCCGCGCCAACACTGGAAGTCCAGGCCAGCGCCGATGCCTCGGAAGAGGGGCTGAGCCCCGCCTTCGCGGGAGGACAGGTGGCCGAGGGAGGCCGCGTTGGGCTGCTCGGCAATCAGGACGTAATGGAAACGCCCTACAACTTCACCAACTACACCGAACTCCTGATCGAGGACCAACAGGCGGCCAGTGTCGGAGACGTGCTGCTTAATGATCCGGCCGTACGTGTCGCCCGGGGTTTCGGGAACTTCCAGCAGGTCTACCTGGTGCGCGGTCTGCCCGTTTTCTCGGACGACATGACCTACAACGGCCTTTACGGCCTCCTGCCCCGGCAGTACCTGGCGTCCGAGTTCATCCAGCGGGTGCAGGTTTTCCGTGGTGCCAACACCTTCCTCAAGGGGGCAGCGCCGGGCGGCAGTGGCCTCGGTGGCGCCGTGAATGTGGTGCCCAAACGTGCCCCGAATCATCCCCTCACCCAGGTGACAACGGGTGTCCAGAGCGGCGGGCAGGCCTACGCGGCGGCGGATGTGGCGCGACGCTCCGAGGACGGGCGCTACGGGGTACGGGTCAATGCGGCCCGCCGTGATGGGGATACGGCCGTGGACGGCGAATCCCGCGAACTCTCCATGACCCACATCGGGCTCGACTACCAGGGCGATGACCTGCGGCTGTCTGCAGACCTTGGATATCAGGATCACCTGATGGACGCCAGCCAGCCGAATATCACGATCAAAGATGGACTGGCTATCCCGGATGCGCCAGACGCCTCCGAGAGCATCGGCCAGCCCTGGACCTACTCGGAATCAGAGGATGTGTTCGGGACGGTTCGTGGCGAGTACGACTTCAGTGAGGCGGTGACTGGTTGGCTTGCTTTCGGCTTGCGGGAGGGCGAAGAAGATAACACATTCGCGAACCCCACCGTGGAGGATCCCAACGGCGATTTCACAGCATACCGTGCCACTAACGCTCGCGAGGATTCCATTAGAACCGGTCAGCTGGGCATCCGGAGCGAGTTTGAAACGGGCACTGTCAACCACACGATGACGGTAAGTGGTTCGCTCTACAGTAGTGAGTCTAAAAACGCCTACGCGTGGTCAGATTCAAAAACCACTGCTGGTGCAGTGACTGGCAACATTTATAATCCCCAAGCTGATGCAATGCCCCCAACCAACGGTTTCAATGAAGGTGACCTTGGCAACCCAAAGACAACTATAGAAAAAGACTTCTCAAGCGCTGCAATTGCCGATGAGATTTCAATACTTGATGAAAAACTTCTTCTTACCCTTGGAGCGCGCTATCAGCGTATTGAGACCTATGGATTCAGCGGCAACACTGGAGTCCAAGACTCCCAGTACGACGAAAAAGCCATCACGCCAACATTTGGCGCTGTATTTCGCGTGACTCCAGAGTTTTCGGCCTACGCTAATTACATCGAAGGGCTTCAGGAGGGCGATACCGTACCGGAAACTTACTGGAGCGGTACGCAATATGTCGAATACGCCAATGCCGGCCAGATACTCGAACCTTATAGGACCAAACAAGGGGAATTAGGCCTCAAATTTGAAGGAAGAGAGTTTGGAGGTTCCGCCTCTGTTTATTCCAGTACAAAACCCGTTGCGGGAAGAGAGGGCGATACCTACCGCGTTCTTTACGATCAGCGTAATACAGGCTTGGAGCTCAACGGTTATGGCAAGGCCACCCAGAACCTCACCGTCCTGGGCGGCGTCAGTTTTCTGGATGCTGATGCGGATGGCAACGAAGCCATCGGCTCTCCGGACACCCAGGCCAACCTCAACCTGAAGTACGACGTCCCCGCCCTGCCCGACCTGGCGCTCGATAGCCGCCTTATCTACACCAGCTCACAGTATGCGGATTCCAACAACCAGCAGAAGGTGCCCTCCTGGACCCGGCTCGATATTGGTGCCCGCTACCTTGTCCCCATGGGGGATGACCGTTTGCTGACAGTGCGGGCCCGGGTCGAGAACGTGGCGGATCATGATTACTGGGCCTCCGCAGGCGGGTATCCGGGCCAGGGTTACCTGACTGTAGGTGCTCCGCGTACCTTCATGCTGTCAGCCACCGTCGACTTCTAGGAGACCCGGTTCCCAATGCAGCAACGAACCATCCGCGTCTGGTCAGGCATCCACAAATGGACCAGCCTGATCTGCACCGCCTTCATCCTGATGCTCTGCATCACCGGGCTGCCGTTGATCTTTCACGACGAGATCGACGAGGCGCTGGATACCCAGCAGTGGCAGCCGGCGAACCCCAATGGCGAGTTGCTGCCACTTGACCGGATCCTGTCGATCGCGCTGGAGAGCCAACCGGGCGGCACCCCGCTGTTCATGAGCTTCGACAAGGAGCGGCCAGTGGTCAACGTCACTACTGGCCCCAGCCCCGATGCAGCCGCCGGGGATATGCACTTCGTCTCCTATGACCGGACCAGCGGCGAGACTGTCCCGGCTCACGAAAACGGCGTCATGGATTTCATCCTGCAACTGCATACCGACATGTTCCTGGGACTGCCCGGCATGCTCTTCCTGGGTGCGATGGGCGTCCTGCTGTTCCTGGCCATCGTTTCAGGGGTAGTGCTCTATGCGCCGTTCATGCGGAAACTGGATTTCGGCACCGTCCGAAAGAGCAAAACGCGCCGCATCAAATGGCTGGACTACCATAATCTGCTGGGGGTGATCACTATCGCCTGGCTGGCCGTCGTGACCCTGACCGGGGTGGTCAATACCCTGTCAACGCCGATACTGGATACCTGGCGGGAGCAGTCGCTTGCGGACCTGGCGCAGGGCTACGACGACCAGAGCGTGCCGGACCCGGGGGAGATGGCCTCTCTGGATTCAGCAGTAAACGAGGCCGTTAAGGCCGCGCCGGATAAAACGCTGCAGTTCGTGGCCTTCCCGGGCGGCATGTGGTCCACGGACTTCCATTACGCGGTCTTTCTGCACGGCAACACCTCCCTGACCCAGCACCTGATCACGCCGGCGCTGATCAATGCCCGCACAGGTGAGTTCACCGCCATGCGGGAAATGCCCTGGTACGTGAAGACCCTGGCCCTTTCCGGCCCCCTGCATTTCGGTGATTACGGTGGGCTGCCGCTGAAGATCCTGTGGGCGGTACTCGATGTACTCACCATCGTGGTGCTCGGCAGCGGGCTCTATCTCTGGGCCTCCCGCCGGCGCCCCGTTACCAGCGAGATCCGCGACTCCCGGGAAGCGAACTCCCCCTCTCTTACGGCAACCTCATGAGCCATAAGAACACGACCCGCAATCACCGATCACTCTGGAGGATCTTTGCAGCTCCCATCTGGATCGCGCTGGCGAGCCTCATTGGGCTGGCATCAGCGCTGATGGGTGAAGGCATCTGGAACCTTCTCTCCTGGGTCGGATTGGGTGTACCGGCGCTCGTAACCGCCTACACCCTGCACTACAGAGCCCGTTGATTCCCTTGGCCGCCACTCCGCTCAGGTGGCCTTGCGGGCGACAATGGAGCCAATTATGACCAGCAGAGCGGCCGCCGGCAGTTCCCAGCTGGGGGCTGCAAACCCCGCCACCACCAAAAAGAATGCCGCCAGAACCGGGACGCCGTAGGCCAGACTGCCCACCAGTCCTGTGGGTCCGTTGCGGATGGCGACATCCCAGGCAACCATGGCAACGCCGTAGGGTCCCAACCCCAGGGCCGCGCCCGCGGCAATGCCGCTGTAGGGAAGGGAAACAACTTCAGGCTCAAGCACAACCCCCATCGCGGCAGCCACGATGGCCGCGATCAGAAAGATCGTAGGCATGAACGGAGTTAGTGTCACGGGTGTTTTCTGGCACAGCCAGGAGTAAAGCGCCCAACAGCAACCGGCGATCAATGCGAACGCATACCCGGCCATATTGCCGGAAAGCCCTCCACTCAGGGCATCCGGCGCCAGAAGCAGTGCGGCGCCGCCAAAGGCAATGGCTGCTCCTCCCAGCACCGGCCCCGACAGCCGGCCATGGGTGAACCACTGGCTGATCAGAACGAACATCACCGGCCAGGTGTAGGTGATCAATGCCCCTTCCGCCGTCGGCGCCATTCCCAGCCCGACCAGATAGGAACCAACAGCACCCAGCACCAGAAGCGGGATGACCCCATAGATGATCGCTTCAAAGCCGGGCGGGATTTCCGCTTTGGAATTTTTCCCCAGGCTGAGAGGAAGTGCAGCCAGCGACCCCGCGAGCAGCGCAATCGTGGTCAGCCGCAGGGGTGGAATGGTCGTCGCCAGATCAATCAACAGCGGCGCTGACGCCCAGAGCACAACAGCGAACAGACCCGCAAGCGGGCCGACGGGCAACGGCATTCTCTGAGTGCTCAATACCTGCATGAACTACCTCCTTGACCTCTCACAACCTTTCAGTGACAGGAGCAGTCTATGGCCAGCATAATGATCACAAAAACAATTTTATTTGAATTAATCCATCAAGATTTGTGATACATGAGAGCACCCGTACTGGACCTCAACCTCCTGCAGACATTCCTGGCCGTGGCCGACACCGGAACGGTGACGGCCGCTGCCGAACGGCTCAGCTATACCCAGTCAACGGTGAGTATGCAGCTCCACCGGCTTGAGTCCATGCTCGACGTGACACTGCATGAGAAAGAGGGGCGGGGGATCCGTTTCACGCCCGAGGGAGAAAGGCTTCTTGGCCATGCAAGGCGGCTTCTGACCCTCAACAACGAGGCGCTGAACGATATGAAGGCGCGCACGGTCACCGGGAGTCTCACCCTGGGTATTCCCGAGGACTACGCGTTTCTGCTCACGCCCGCACTGGCCTATTTCCATCAGATGTACCCCGCCATGCAGCTGAAGGTGATCTGTGGCGCCAGTACCGATCTGGCCAGACAGGTACAGGCCTCGGAGCTGGACCTCGCGGTGGTCACCCGCCAGACCCACTCACCGGGCGGCGAAGTAATCCGCCGGGATCCCCTGGTCTGGGCTGTGGGTGCCAACCAGCAACCGTCGCTGGTGGACCCCCTGCCCCTGGCCCTGTACAGCCCCGGCGCAGACGTTTTCCGGGAGGTGGCCGAATACGCTCTGGGCTCTGCAGGTCGGCACTGGCGCCTTGCCTACTCAAGCCAATCCATGACGGGGTTGATGCCCGTCGTCGTGGCAGGGCTCGCCGTGGTACTCATTACCCGTGACATGCTCAATCCACAACTCAGGGCCCTGGACGAGAAAAGCGGCCTCCCCGCGCTCCCCTCCGTGGAGATCACCCTGCATCGCGCCCCAGGCCGGCCATCGGAGCCCGCAAGGCAGCTGGCTGAGCTGATACGCGAACACGTGGGTTCCGACAAGCAGTAGCGACTCCCCAGGCTCCGATCTGTCAGCTCACCTGGCAGAGTTCAGGAGCGGTGTCGCACCATTCAGCGGGCTTCGAGACCTTTTTGGCTTCCGCGGCCCTATGGACAACCTCTTCTGTATCCATCACTGACTCTGGAGACACACGGATAACACCCGCCGCCAGCGTCGCCAGGGGCCAATTACAGACACGTCCTCCTCTGTCCTCTGCCCTGACGAAGCCTCTGAACCTGTCTTCATCCCGGTACACAGAACGGCTCTCAGCATTGAAGGTGTCCATCACGGCCGTACTGCTGCAGACCGTATGATCGATATCGTCACAGAAGACGATGAAATCGTCCCCGCCGAGATGGCCAACCATATCGCCTTCCTTCCCGAAATACTGCTGTAGAAGCCTCCCGAGCAGGACGATCAGGCGGTCGCCTGTTCTGAAGCCCAGATGGTCATTGAGGGGTTTGAAGGCGTTGATATCAAAGTAGATCATCAGAAACGGGGCACCCTCTGCGAGGCGGGACTCGATCTCCTCGTGGATCGGGACATTGCCAGGCAGCAGGGTCAGCGGATTGGCGTAACGGGCTTTCTCGATACGCTGTTCCGTCATGCGCTTGAGCAATGCCCGGGTTGCTCCCATGCCCTCGTAGAACCCGTCACGCGTTACCAGAAAATGCTGGCGCAGGTAGTCATCCTCATCCTCGGTCAGGCGCCGACTCAGCTCCTCCAGTGGCTGGTCGTGCTCAAAGAGCAGCGCATCGGATTTCATCATCTGCTTAACGGGTTTCTTCTCGTTCAGCGACCGACCAAACGTTGACCCGAACGCCTCAAGAATCTGCCATTTGTGGATCAACCCAAGCGCTCGGCCATCGTCGTCCAACACCGGCAGGGCAAAGACACCCGCCTGGGCCTGCAGCATCGTCCAGGCTTCCTCCAGCGTATTGTCACCATGCAGCGTGGGCGGATGATGGACCAGACTCGCTGCGCTCACAGTGCCGTTTTCCGGCATCCTGCTGACTGCCTTGAGTGGCTCCAGATTCGCATTGGCAACGCTGCGCGGGCGACCGAAAAGAAACCCCTGGATATAGCGCACTCCCAGGTCTCGCAGCAGTTCCAGTTCGCCATTGCGCTCAACGCCCTCCGCGACAACACGGCAATTGAGCCTTGAGGAGAGCTGCATCACCGAGCGCACGAACTCACGCTTGACCAGATCCTCATGGATATCACGCACGAAATGCCGATCGATCTTCACGTAATCAGGCTCAACCTCGGACCAGAGTTTGAGCCCGGAATAGCCGGCGCCCAGATCATCAATCGCCACCTGGAAACCGGACTGCTTCAGCCAGGTCAGGGAGCGTTTGAGTTCTTCCATGTCGAGGGCGGGATAACGCTCCGACAGCTCAACCACCACCTGCCCGGGCGCAATGGCGCCGTCTTCCAGCAACGCCTCCAGTAAGCGATGCTCGTAGGCACCGGGCAGAAGGTTGTCGGGGCTGACATTGACGAACAGCTTCTGGGTTCTGCGTGTGGAGGTCCAGCTGGCGCGGGTGGTGCGCAGGCAGAGGTTTTCCAGCTCCAGTGTCCGGCCACAGCGCTCCGCCGTTTCAAACAGAACCGACGCGGGATGCAGGGGGCTGTCCGAGGGCCCTCGACTCAGGGCCTCATAGCCTTCCACCAGAGCCTCCCTGGCATCCACGATCGGCTGGAACAGTGTCTGGATGCCACCCTGTCCCAGCAGATTCTCCAGTTCCTGTTCAAGCTGCTCAAAGCCCATAACCTACTCCATAACGGCCTGGGTGGATTCATGCGGGTTCCCGGAAACACGGAAGGTTGCAATCAGGCTGCGCATACGCCCGGATTCCTGTCTCAGCGCCTCGCTGATCTCAAGCGCTCTGGAAACACTCCGCCCGAGGGCATCCGAACTGTCATCAAGCATGCCAATGCGGTTCTCAACCTGTTCAATCTCATGGCGCTGGAGCGCCACGGACTCACTGATACCGGCACTCCAGCGCTCAAGCTCCGTGAAGCGGTCCCCCAGCTGCTCCAGGTGGGCCTTCAGCGACTGCAGATTGTCTTGATTGTGGGTGCCGGCACTGCGCATTTCCTCGAGAAGCCCATCAACATCCGAGAACGCGCCCACCAGCTCCCCAATCCACTGCTGGATCTCGGTGGTTGATTCCGAAGTGCGTTGGGACAGGGTCCGGACTTCATCGGCAACAACCGCGAACCCGCGCCCGTGCTCTCCGGCCCTGGCCGCCTCGATGGCCGCATTCAGGGCCAGGAGATTGGTCTGCTCCGCGATGTCCGCTATGACACCACTGACCTTCTCAATGCGGGCAATGGAGTCCCGGAAAACCTGGACCGAATCCGCCACCCGTGTGATCACCTCCACGGTGTGCTCAGCCCCCTTTTCACTGCTCTTCAGAGCGCTCTGAACCTCGCTGTTGGCGGCCACTGCTTCACGCACCGTAGCCTCGGACCTGGATGTGGCATCCTCAATCTCGGAGGCCTGTGTGGTCATCGCCTCCATGGAGTGATTCACGTCCCGGATCTGCTCGCTGGTCTGGCCTGCAGCCGCCTGGACATCACCGGCCTGGGCTTCCAGCGTGGCTGAGCGCTGATCCACACGCGCGGACACATCCCGGATCCCGCCAATGAAGTCCTCGAACCTGGTGATCAGTGACGTCAACGCCCGGGTGACGCCAGCGACCTCATCCCTTCCCCGGACCGCGGGGCGTCGTGTCAGATCCGATTCCTGCTCCATCATCTCCAGATCCGCCGCCAGCTGCCGGAGTCGACGGATCACGCTGTGCCTGAGCCAGAACGTCATGCCAACGATCACGGCGAGAAATGCCACTGACCCAATGATGACCCGCCTCTTCTGGACTTCGAGGAAGCCGAGAAGCTCGATGCTCCCCTCATCAATGGAATTCCGGCTTGCTTCCTGGCGTGCTGAAATCGCCTTCAGGATTGGATCCATGGCCGAAAACAGCCTGAAGTCGATGACCTTGCCGGCCTCGTAGTAGCTCCTGTCTTCAATGGCCGGACGCATGGCCTCGATCAGTTCGAGGACACGCGCGTAATGCTCGGCGTTATCCTCTGCCCAGCCGGACAGTTCAGGGTGCTGCTTAATGGCCTGCCAGTGCTCCGGGATCCTCTCCTTAAGGCGCTGGAACGTCTGCCCGATCTCATCCCAGAGCAGCATCTGCCCCTTAATCCGGAAGGAGAGATCCTGCAGATCCCGCATGTCTCTCTGGAAATCCTCCAGGAGCCAGGCTTCCTTCAGATTGTTCCGTACCAGCTGTTCAGAGGCGGTCTCCGCCCGGTTTATGATGACCCAGGAAAGCGTCGCCAGGGCCGAAAGGGCAAAGAGTGACAGAAACGCAAACAGGAGGATCCGACCTCGCACGGTTCCCAGCATGGGGACTCCTTAACGACTGCTGATCGGGCGAAGAGATTAGGGATGCTGTGTGACGGTTCTGTTGCAGATTGACGGGGGCGAACATATTTTTACATTTCACGCGACAATCAGGACCTCTACTCAAACACCGGCCCGCATCTTCATGGGCGGACAGAGCTGTGTTCCAATGACGTGACGGCACCGGTATGACAAGTGAACAGGATCCCGACATGCACGAAACCGCTTCCATCAGCATCGATAACGGCGATGCGGTCATTGATGCAGCCACGCTTGCGGAGTGGTTGAACATTGACCTGGAGACACTGACTCGCGCTATTGAGTCCGGCGCTGTGCGAACGCTTGTGGAGAAAGGTGAAGGAGAGGACGCTGGCCGGATGCGGCTGACTGCGCGTTACGGTGAGCAACAGGCCTGCATGATCCTGGAGGTGGATGGCCGCCTGACGCCGACCACACCCCCTCCGGACTCCCGGCGCCCGGTGAAACCCTCTCTGATGCAGCTGCTGGACGACTGAGCGGTGATTGACCGGGCACCGCGTATTCTTTAGATCTGGGTACAACCCATCCTGAATGAGGCAACATCATGGGTCAGCACAATCAGCTCCCGCAGACAATGAACGCCATGGTTCTGGAGCAGCCGGGCCAGGCACTGCAGCACCGTCAACTGCCCGTTCCGGAGATCAGCCAGCCGGATCAGGTCCTTCTCAGAGTCGAGGCCTGTGGTGTCTGCCGGACGGACCTGCACATTCTTGATGGCGAGCTCACGGAGCCTTCACTGCCACTGATCCCCGGGCACCAGATTGTGGGAAAGGTGGTTGCTGCCGGTAATGACGTTACCGATCTCCAGGTCGGAGACAGGGTGGGCGTCCCCTGGCTCGGCCATACCGACGGCACCTGCCGTTACTGCTGCCGCGGCCAGGAGAACCTCTGCGAGCAGGCCCGGTTCACGGGTTACACCCTGGATGGCGGCTACGCGGAATACGCTCTTGCCTACGCGCCCTACTGCTATCCCCTGCCACCGGAAGCCGACGCGCTGGATATCGCTCCCCTGCTCTGTGCCGGGTTGATCGGCTTCCGTACATGGCGCCTGGCCGGCGGCGAGAGCATCCAGCGGCTCGGTATCTATGGCTTCGGCGCCGCCGCCCATATTCTGTGCCAGATCGCCTGCTGGTACGGCCAGTCCGTGTACGCGTTCACCCGCCCCGGCGATGAACAGGCGCAGAAGCTGGCCCGGGACCTGGGTGCCGTCTGGGCGGGCTCAAGCACCGAGGATCCACCGGACGTTCTGGATGCCGCGCTCGTCTTTGCCCCGGTGGGTGAACTGATGGTCAGTGCCCTGAAGCACGTGGATCGTGGGGCCAGCGTGGTCAGCGGCGGCATTCACATGAGTGATATTCCCTCATTTCCCTATGGCCTGCTGTGGGAAGAACGCAGCCTGAAATCAACCGCCAACCTCACCCGTGAGGATGGTCGCGCCTTCCTCGAGGTCGCACCCAGAGTCCCCGTGCGCACCGAAGTGCACGCCTACCCGCTCGGCGAGGCCAACCAAGCCCTTGAGGATCTAAGGGAAGGACGGTTCGCCGGTGCGGCGGTGCTGACCCCATAGGGGCTCAGCGATCACGTCTATACGATCAGGTGTTCTGACACAAGTTCAACCCCGAGCTCACCAATGGGATGCCTATTCCGCCATCTGGTGACTGCACCGTCTTGTCTCACACCTCACCACATCGGGGCACCACCTGATTCTTAAACAATGCGTTTCGACCTGCTCATTGAATCTACCCCCTTGTTATACAGATTTTTCGTAAACCCAACAGGAGTGGCATAGCGTTTGCTAGAGCCAACTTGTATACAAGTTGGCAACCAAGAGACTCGTCATGGCTTCAACAACCGGATGGACCATCAGGGATTGGCAGGAGGCATACCGTAACGGCCAGTCGCCCCAGGCGCTTCTGGAAGCGCTTCTGGAGGCCGAGGACCCACGCGACCCCGCCTGGATCAGCCTGGCGAGCCGGGAACAGCTGGCCGCCCAAATCGCGACCCTTTCCCCGGAGCAACCACTCTACGGGGTGCCGTTTGCGATCAAGGACAACATTGACGCGCTCGGTTTCGAGACCACCGCCGCCTGTCGGGAATACGGCTATCGGCCCGAGTGCGACGCGGAAGCGGTCAAGGCATTGAAAGAAGCGGGCGCCGTACTCATCGGCAAGACCAACCTCGACCAGTTCGCCACTGGGCTTGTCGGCACACGCTCTCCCTGGGGCGCCGTCCCCAATACCTTCGATGATGCCGTCATAGCGGGAGGATCGAGTTCCGGGTCCGCCGCAATCGTGGCCCGCGGCACCGTCCCCTTCTCCCTGGGTACGGACACTGCCGGCTCCGGACGTGTACCGGCAGGACTGAATAACATCGTGGGCCTCAAGCCAACCCGGGGGGCCATCAGCACCCGCGGCGTGGTACCGGCGTGCCGGAGTCTGGACTGTGTCTCGGTTTTCGCCCTGACCACGGCTGATGCCGGCGTAATCCAGAGCTGCATGGAAGCGGGCGAGAACACTGACTCCTTTGGCTGCTCCCGCCTGGAATACGGATCCAACCCCGACCGTGCGCTGAGGGCGCCGGGGCCGGTCCGACGCCTGGCCATTCCCCGGGATCCGGAATGGTATGGCGACGACCAGCAGCGCGAAGCATGGGAACAGGCGCTGAGCCAGTGGCGCTCCCTGGGCGTTGAGGTGGTGGAGCGGGACTTCACAACGCTCTACGCCATGGCCGAACTCCTTTATGAAGGCCCCTGGATCGCGGAGCGTCACGCCACAATCAGCACCTTCATGGAGGCGAACGCCGCGGCTATGAACCCGGTGGTCCGGGACATCATCCGCCGGGCGGAGGAGTTCACGGCTACCGATGCGTTCAACGGCCTCTACCGGCAGCACGAGCTGCGCCATGCCCTGGACCAAGAGCTGGCGGACATCGACGCCCTGCTGGTGCCGACCGCGCCCATCACCCCTTCCATCAGTGCGGTGGAGGCCGACCCTGTGCACCTGAACGCCCGCCTTGGCCGCTACACCAACTTCGTCAACCTGGCTGACCTTTGCGCGCTGGCGTTACCGGCCGGGTTCCGCGGAGACGGCCTGCCTTTCGGCATCACCCTGATCAGTGGCGCCTGGCGTGACCGGGATCTTCAGGAACTGGGCGCGCAATGGCTCAACCACGCCCCGACACCACTCGGCGCCACCGGACGGGAACGGCCACCGGAGACGCCAGCAGAACCCGATGGTGGCACGGTCCAGGTAACCGTGGTGGGCGCCCATCTCAGCGGTATGCCACTCAATGACCAACTGACCGGGCGCGGTGCACGGCTGCTGCAAAGCACAACAACCGCCCCCTGTTACCGGCTGTATGCCCTGGCCGGCACCACCCCGCCCAAACCCGGACTGCGACGGGATCCCACCGGTAACGCCCTGGAAGTCGAGGTATGGACGATGCCCACGGAGCACTTCGGTTCCTTTGTGGAATTGATTCCCCACCCCCTGGGCATCGGCACCGTTGAACTGGCGGACGGCACCTGGACCAAGGGCTTCATCTGTGAGGAAGCAGGGCTCGAAGGGGCCACGGACATCACGCATCTTGGGGGCTGGCGCGCCTATATCCAGTCTCTCCGGAAACAACAGGGATAGAGAAAGGGGTAACGCCATGTTTTCGAAGGTTCTTGTAGCCAACCGGGGCGAGACTTCGGTGCGGATCATACGCTCCCACCCGTACCGCTGGTGTTAACCCCAATGGCGGAACCCGGCGCCCCCACACAGCGCAAAAGCATGGCCGACCGGATCTATCAGGCGCTCAAGGAGGATATCTTTGAGTTCCGCCTGATCCCGGGCGACAAGTTCAGTGAATCCGACATCGCGCAGCGGCTTTCGGCCAGCCGCACGCCGGTGCGCGAGGCGCTGTACCGGCTGGAACGCGAAGGCTATGTGGACGTTCTCTTCCGCAGTGGCTGGCAGATACGGCAGCTGGATTTCAAGCAGATCGAGGAGCTCTACGACCTGCGCATCACCCTTGAGCGGGCCGCGATGCACAAGATCTGCCGCCTCGATAAGCCGCCACCCGCCCTGCGGCTGCTCAATGACATCTGGAACCCGGATGCCCCCTCCGAGAGAGCTTTCGGCAGCACCGTGCGTGCCCTCGATGAGAGCTTCCACTGTGAGCTGGTGGCGGCGGCCGGCAACGACGAAATGACCCAGGTGCACCAACGGATAACGGACCGGCTGCGCATCGTGCGCCGGCTTGATTTCACCCGGCCCGACCGGATCGATGCCACTTACCGGGAACACGCCGAGATCCTGCAGGCACTGATCGCCAACAATCCCGGTGAGGCCGCGGAGAAAATGACCGCCCATATCCGTACCAGCCAAGAGGCCGTCAAGGGCATCTCACTGGAACGCATCCGGGAGGTCTCGCGACAGCCTCGGCGACAGGACCCAGCCCACCGTTAGGCGCACCACTCCCCACCTGCCCCCAACCGGGGCACAGCACTCTCACCTGCACCAACCTGGCGCACCCGAGTCCAGACCACGGCAGCATCAGATCCCCCAGGCTACTGTCATTAAAGGCTTTTCCATAGGTGGCACTGTGGTTGCACTCTAACAGACAGGAATCAGATGACTGAGTGGCGCTGTGCTGCCCGGTCCGTTCCAAGACAATCTGAAATGGACAGCTAGGGTTCCGGCCACACCGACGTGGCGTCTGGTCCGAGAGCGGTCGACCTTCTGAAGGTTACACGGCGGGACAAAAGCCCGGGAGGATACAGGCTGAACAGCCATCTGATTCCTCCCAGTTAACCCGTCAGGAGGCTCGACATGCGATCCAAGCTGCTTACCGCACTCCCCTTTATTGCCGCCGCCGGCATGCTGCCCGGCACTGCCCTCGCGAAAGACGAATTCAGCGTTTGCTGGTCCATCTATGTGGGCTGGATGCCCTGGGATTACGGCGATGCCGAGGGCATTGTCGACAAGTGGGCGGACAAGTACGACATTGAAATCGACGTGGTCCAGATCAACGACTACATCGAGTCCATCAACCAGTACACCTCCGGCCGCTTTGACGGCTGCACCATGACCAACATGGACGCGCTCACCATCCCCGCCTCCGGCGGCGTTGATTCCACTGCGCTTGTAGTGGGTGACTTCTCCGACGGCAATGACGGCATCGTCATGAAAAACGAGGATGACCTGGCCGAGATCGAGGGCAAGCGCGTCAACCTGGTGGAACTCTCTGTCTCCCACTACCTGCTGGCACGGGGTCTGGAATCCGTCGGGCTGTCCGAGCGTGATATCGAGGTCGTCAACACCGCCGACGCGGACATTGTCTCCGCCTTCGCCACGCCCGACGTCAGTTCCGTGGTTACCTGGAACCCGCAGCTCAGCTCAGTGCTGGAACAGCCCAATGCCAACCTCGTCTTCGACTCTTCCCAGATCCCGGGCGAGATCATGGACCTGATGGTGGTCAACACGGAAACCCTGGAAGCGAACCCCAAATTCGGCAAGGCCCTGACCGGCGCCTGGTACGAGATCATGGCCCGCATGCAGGGCGATGACGAAACGGCCATTGAGGCCCGTACCCATATGGCGAATGCCGCGGGCACCGATCTTGAGGGCTACGAGGCCCAGCTGGAGGCGACCAACATGTTCCATGATCCCTCCGAAGCGGTGGATTTCACACGCAGTGACCAACTGCTGGAAACCATGCAGAACGTGGCCGAGTTCTCCTTCCGTCATGGCCTGCTCGGCCAGGGTGCGCCCAGCGCGGAAGCCGTGGGCATCGAGACACCGTCCGGGACCTACGGCAACGAAGGCAACGTGAACCTGCGCTTTACGGACAAGTACATGCAGCAGGCCGCGGACGGGGAACTCTGAGCCCATTCCGCCCACACGTAAGCCGGCTCCACGGAGCCGGCCCGTATTCACGCTGACGGGCTGATCCCATGAAGAAACTGATCAACCGGCAACCCAATCGCTACGCCCGATGGTTCCTGGGGCTCCTGCCGTTTGCGCTACTTCTGGCCATCTACATCGGAGCCTCCTCGGCGCGCCTGGCGGAAAACCCGGATGACCCCCTGCTGCCCTCACTGACCCAGATGGCTGAGGCGGTCGAACGCATGGCGTTTGAACCCAGCAAGCGCTCCGGCGACTACCTGCTGCTCCAGGACACCCTGGCGAGCCTTCAGAGGCTTGGTATCGGCATCGGTGTTTCCGCCGCTCTGGCCCTGATATTCGGTATCGCCAACGGCGCCATTCCCTATGTGCGAGCCACGCTCTCGCCTTTGGTCGTGGGCATCTCCCTGGTGCCGCCAATGGCCATCCTGCCGATCCTGTTCATCGTGTTCGGGCTGCAGGAACTGGCCAAGGTCATGCTGATCATCATCGGCGTTACCCCCTTCATGATCCGGGACATGCAGCAGCGGACCCTGGAGATCCCCGAGGAGCAGATCATCAAGATGCAGACCCTGGGGGCCAACACTTGGCAGACCATCACGCGGCTGATGCTGCCCCAGATCATGCCCCGGCTGCTGGCCACCACGCGCCTCGCGCTTGGCACCGCCTGGCTGTTCCTGATCGCCGCCGAGGCCATCGCCGCTACCGAGGGGCTGGGCTATCGCATCTTCCTGGTGCGGCGCTACCTCTCCATGGACGTGATCCTGCCCTATGTCCTCTGGATCACGCTGCTGGCTCTGGTGATCGACTTCCTGCTCAACCGCTGGTCCAGGTGGCGCTATCCCTGGTTCCACGCAACCGGTCAATAAGGGGCGCAACCATGGCCATGATCGAGATCCGCAACCTGTGGAAGGAATTCGGCGACGACGTGGTGCTGGAACGGCTCAACGCCAGCATCGAAGCGCGCGAGTTCGTCACCGTGGTGGGCGCCTCCGGCTGCGGCAAGACCACCTTCCTGAAAATGCTGCTGGGCACTGAAACACCCACGCGTGGTGAGCTGTTGCTGGATGGTAAGCCGATACCGGAGGAACCCGACGCCACACGCGGCATCGTCTTCCAGCGCTACTCCGTCATGCCCCACCTGGATGCGACCGGCAACGTCATGCTCGCCGGCGAGCTGGAGGCCAGCCGCTGGCTCGGCCGTGTCTTCGGTGCCAACCGGCGCCGGCTGCGCGATGACGCCGTGGCCATGCTGAAAGAGGTGGGCCTGGAACACGCCCTCGACAAGTACCCCCACGAACTCTCCGGCGGCATGCAGCAGCGCCTGGCCCTCGCCCAGGCCCTGATCAAGAAACCCCGGATCCTGCTGCTGGACGAGCCCTTCGGCGCCCTGGACCCGGGCATTCGCCGGGACATGCACGAACTGGTCAGCCGTCTGTGGCGCGAACAGCAGCTCACCGTCTTCATGATCACCCACGACATCGAGGAAGGCTTCGCGCTCGGCACCCGCCTCTGGGTCTTCGACAAGGAACGCCTGGACCCGCAGGCGCCGGAAGCCTATGGGGCACGCATCACCTACGACCTCGCCGTAGGTCGAGACGACACCGGCGTACTGGACGACATCAATGCTGACGTGGATGCCACCGCCCGGACCATCGACACCCAAACCCCGCAACCGACAGGAGAACACCCATGAGTCGACTCCTTTACGACTACACCCTGCCCGGAGGCCACCACTGGTCCTTCCGCATGCGCCGTAACACCGGCCTGCGCCTGACCGATGTCGAAGGCGGCGGCAACCTGGCCCTGCTCGTATTCAACCCGGAAATGCTCATGGAGCGCTACAACGCGCCGGACACCATGAAGGCCCAGGAAACCTTCCGGCTGACCCAGGGCCACTGCCTCTATTCCGACATGGGGCGCTGCATGGCCTCCATCGTCGAGGACGATTTCGGCGGACACGACTCCGCCTGCGGCACCCTGACAAGGGGCGCCTGCTTTGAGCGCTTCGGCCGCTGGTCCTTCCAGGAGTACATGAACGAATGGTGTCTCAGCGGCGAGGAAAGCTTCCTCACCGAACTGGCCAAATACGGCCTGGGCGAGCGCGACCTGCACGCCAACCTCAACCTGTTCAGCCGGGTGGAAACCGACGATGCCGGCAACATGCGCTACGTGGACAGCCACAACCGCCCCGGCGCCAGCGTGACCCTGCGCTTCGACATGGATGCCCTGGTGATCGCCACGACCAGCCCGCACCCGCTGAATCCAGCCACCGAGTACCCGAAGAAGCCCATCCAGGTGGAATTCCTGAAGACCGACCCGGTCACCCCCGATGACGAATGCGTCAACGCCCACGCCACCAGCCGCCGGGCCATGGAAAACACCCGACTCTACTACCTGGACGACCCCGTCCGCCTGACCGACGCAGGAGGTGCCTGATGCTGACCGAAAGCTTCCGCCAGACCCATGATGCCCGTTACAGCCAGAAAATCGGTGCCGGCGACTACTTCATGCGCACCGTAAAGGCGGGCTCAACCGTCCGTATTACCGACGTGGACGGCAACGAAGCCGCCGACACGCTGTTCTACAGCGCCCTGGACCCGGCCGAGCGCTACAGCGCCAACGACACCGTGCGCGAACAGGGCAATGTCTATCTGGGCACCGGCAGCGTGCTGCGCTCCAACCGCAACAACCCGATGCTCGAGATCATCGCCGACACCTGCGGTCGCCACGACACCCTGGGCGGTGCCTGCTCCTCCGAGAGTAACACCGTGCGCTACGCCCACGACCGCCGCTGCATGCACTCGTGCCGGGATAACTGGATGAACGCGATCCAGGAAAACGAACACCTCGGTGTCACCAAGCGCGACATCGCGCACAACATCAATTTCTTCATGAACGTGCCCATTACGCCGGAAGGCGGCCTGAGTTTTGCCGACGGCATCTCTGGGCCGGGCAAGTACGTGGAGATGAAGGCGCTGATGGATGTGATCGTCCTGATCTCCAACTGCCCGCAGCTGAACAACCCCTGCAGTGGCTTTGATCCAACGCCACTGGAGATTGCGGTCTGGGACAACTGAAGAACCGTTGAACGCCACCCGGGGACGACCTCGAAGGGGCCGGAACAACCAGGCGGGACGACCCGCAAAAGCGAGAACAGGATCATGTTCAACAAGGTACTGATCGCCAACCGCGGCGCCATCGCCCGCCGCATCACCCGCACACTGCGCGAGCTGGGCGTTACCAGTGTCGCCGTCTACGCCGAAGCCGACGCGGACTCCCTGCATGTCCGTGAGGCTGACGAAGCCTGGTCCCTGGGCGACGGCTCCGCCACAGAGACCTACCTCAACCAGGACAAGCTCTTCCGCATCATCGAAGACGCCAACATCGACGCCGTTCACCCCGGCTACGGCTTCCTCAGCGAGAACCCCGACTTCGTCGAACGCTGCGAAGCCGCGGGTGTCGCCTTTATCGGCCCACGCCCGCACCAGATGACCGAATTCGGCCTCAAGCACACCGCCCGCGAAATCGCCGAAAAAGCGGAAGTCCCCCTGCTCCCCGGCACCGGCCTGCTGGAGGACAAAGCCAGCGCCCTCAAAGCTGCCGACGACATCGGCTACCCCGTCATGCTCAAGAGCTCCGCCGGGGGTGGCGGCATTGGCATGCAGATCTGCCACGACAGCGAGACGCTGGATAAGGCCTGGGACAGCGTGCGTCGTCTGAGCGCCAATAACTTCGCCAACGACAGCGTCTTCCTGGAGAAGTACATCGAGCACGCCCGGCACATCGAGGTGCAGGTGTTCGGTGACGGCAGCGGAAAGGCCGTGGCCCTGGGCGAACGGGACTGTTCCGCCCAGCGTCGCCACCAGAAGGTCCTCGAAGAGGCGCCCGCCCCCAACCTGCCGGACGCCGTCCGCGCCACCCTGAATGAGACCGCACCGCGCCTGATCTCGGCGGTAAACTACCGCAATGCGGGCACGGTCGAGTTCATTCTGGACCAGGCCACCAACCGCTTCTACTTCCTGGAGATGAACACCCGGCTCCAGGTGGAGCACGGGGCGACCGAGCAGGTCTACGGCGTGGATCTTGTCGAGTGGATGGTCAGGCTGGCCGCTGGCGAGTTGGGTGACATCGAGCAGCTTGCCGCCAAGCTTAAACCAACCGGCCATGCCATCCAGGCCCGCCTCTACGCGGAAGATCCGAATAAGGACTTCCAGCCCTGCGCCGGGCTTCTGACCCATGTTGAATTCCCGGACGCGGATGGCAGCCGGCGCCGCATTGACCACTGGATCGAGGCCGGTCTGGAGGTGTCGCCCCTCTATGACCCGATGCTGGCCAAGGTCATCGTGCACGAAGCCGACAGGGACCAGGCCCTCACCGCCCTGAGGGACACTCTGGATCAGACCATTGTCGAGGGCATCGAGACCAATCGGGAATACGTCGCGGCAATCCTTGGCGACGCCGTGTTTGCCGATGGCCGAATGACCACGCGCTACCTGAACGGCTTCAGCTATCAGCCCGCCACCATCGATGTACTGGCCAGCGGCACCATGACCACGGTCCAGGACTACCCGGGACGCATCGGTTACTGGCCGGTGGGTATCCCGCCCTCCGGACCCATGGACAACCTTAGCTTCCGCCTGGCCAACCGTCTGCTGGGCAATGACGAAGGCGCCGCCGGGCTGGAACTGACGCTGAACGGCCCCACCCTGCGCTTCAACAGCGCCACCACTATCGCACTGACCGGCGCGGACCTGAACGCCACCCTGGACGGCGAAACCCTGCCACTGAACCGCACCGTCCCGGTCACGGCGGGCCAGACCCTCAAGCTGGGCAAGGTGACCGGCAACGGCGCCCGCGCCTACCTGGCGATCGCCGGGGGCATCCAGTGCCAGCCCCACCTGGGCTCGCGCAGCACCTTTACGCTCGGCCAGTTCGGCGGCCATGGCGGGCGGGCGCTGCGCACCGGCGATGTGCTGCATCTGGATGCAGACGCTTCCGCGCCCGAGGCGATGAACCTGCCGGGGGCCATGACGCCCGGGCTCACCACCCACTGGACCCTGCGCTGCACCTATGGGCCCCACGGCGCGCCGGAGTTCTTCACCGAAGCGGACATGGAGACCTTCTTCAGCGCGGACTGGCAGATCCACTACAACTCCAACCGTACGGGCATCCGCCTGGTTGGCCCCAAGCCCGAGTGGGCGCGGCGGGATGGCGGCGAGGCGGGCATGCATCCCTCCAACATCCACGACAACGCCTACGCCATCGGCACGGTCGACTTTACCGGCGACATGCCGGTGATACTGGGCCCGGACGGCCCCTCGCTGGGCGGCTTCGTGTGCCCGGCGACGGTCATCCAGACCGACCTCTGGAAACTGGGCCAGCTCAAGGCCGGTGACACTGTGCGATTCGAGCCTGTCAGCCTGGACGATGCCGACCGTCTCACCGAGGCCCGCAACCGGAGCATCGCGGCGCTCGAGGACCAGGCACCGGCAGTCACACCGCAGCGCCCGGCCAGCCCCATCCTCCAGTCACTGAGCGCCGACGAAGCCGGCGTGGCCGTCACCTATCGCCCCTGCGGCGACCGCTACCTGCTGGTGGAATACGGGCCCATCGAGCTGGACCTTCGCCTGCGCTTCCGCGCCCACGCCCTGATGCTCTGGCTCAAGGAGCAAGACCTGGCGGGTGTGCTGGAACTCACACCCGGCATCCGTTCGCTGCAGATCCACTTTGATCCGCTGGTCATGGATCGTCAGCGGCTTCTGCGGATCCTGAAGGAGGCGGAGGACCACCTCCAGCGCCAGAAGGAACAGAAGGTCGCCTCGCGCATCGTCTGGCTGCCCCTGTCCTGGGACGACGAGGCCTGCCACGAGGCCATCCGCAAGTACATGCAATCGGTGCGCAGCGACGCGCCCTGGTGCCCCAGCAACCTTGAATTCATCCGGCGCATCAACGGCCTCGACAGCATCGATGACGTCAAGCAGATCCTGTTCTCGGCGAGCTACGTGGTCATGGGCCTGGGCGACGTCTACCTGGGCGCCCCCGTCGCCACGCCCTATGACCCACGTCAGCGCCTGGTCACCACCAAGTACAACCCGGCACGGACCTGGACGGCGGAAAACTCCGTGGGCATCGGCGGTTCCTACCTGTGCGTCTACGGCATGGAAGGCCCCGGCGGCTACCAGTTCGTGGGCCGCACCCTGCAGGTCTGGAACCGTTACCGGCGCACGCGCCACTTCACCGAGCCGCACCTGCTGCGCTTCTTCGACCAGATCCGTTTCTACGAGGTCAGCTCGGAGGAACTGCAGCAGATCCGGCGGGATCACCCCAAGGGCGACTTTCCGCTGCAGACAGAGGAAACCACCTTCGATCTGGACGAGTACCAGCAGTTCCTGGAGGCCAACGCCGAAAGCATCCGGACCTTCACCGAAGCCCGCAACCAGGCCTTCGAGGAGGAGCTCGAACGCTGGGTCGCCAGCGGCGCCATCAACTACGAATCCCAGCAGGACCTGGGCGAGCACGAGGCGGATGAGCTGCCCGAGGGCACGCCGGTGGAATCACCGACCGCCGGCAACATCTGGCAGCTGCTGATCAGCGAGGGAGACGCCGTGGAAGAAGGTCAGGTGGTGGCGATCCTCGAGTCCATGAAAATGGAGATCGAGGTAACGGCACCCGAGGCCGGCAAGATCACCCACATTGCCCGCCAGGAGGGACAGCAGATTGATGCTGGGCAGGCGGTCATGGTGGTCGGCACCGGGTTCTGACCCGCCATCAAAAGCCAGCTGCAGAGCCTTTTTGGCACTGGGGCTGGCATTTGCCCTGGCAGCCCCACCCGCAGGGGTCATGTTCACTTGTTCCTCGATTAAATATGCACTGGCACCCATCAACCGTGCACCTTTTTGGAACACGGCCCCATGACCGCTTTACGCGATTTCACTAAATCCCCGAGATCCATGGATTGTTGCAGCAGACATACAGACTCCAAGTGTTTATCACCCAAATAACAGCCCCGAAAAAAGATCAACAGGCACAACCAAAAAAATGAATAATAAGGAAAACCCCTTAACCCCCAGCAACACAGGTAACAAACAGAAACATTGCCCCGCCCTGCCTGGTACTTCTGTTGCTTATTCATTGAATCGTCGTTGACTGGAGAATCCAAGGCGAAACCCGATGAATGATCTCACTGGTTGTATGTACGAACAGGGCAGCTGCCTGCCCAGGTGGTTTGGGGATTTCGAGCTTTCCTGTGAATTCCAGCCGATCGTCAGCCCAACGCACCGTCGGACCGTTGGCTTCGAGGCACTGGCCAGGGCCCGCCGCTGCAACGATCCGGTCTCACCCGCAGTCCTGTTCTCGGAAGCCGAATCAGAGGGCGATGAGCCCTGTCTCGATATCGTTCTCTGGCAACAGGCGCTCCGCACCTATGCGGAAACCAGGCCTAATGCATGGCTGTTCCTGAACCTGAGTGCGGCAAGCGTGGTGGATTCGCGCACCGCACCGGATATCCTGGCGCAACTCGTACACCAGTCCGGCCTCTCCTGCGACCGGATTGTGCTCGAGATCGTGGAAGACGCCGTCAGTGACCAGGAAGCGCTGGCACGGTTCGTGGCCGGGTGCCGGAACCACGGATTCCGGATCGCGATTGATGACTTCGGCGCCGGTGATGCCCACTTCGAACGGATCTGGCGCATCCGCCCGGACATCGTGAAAATGGATAGGACGATGGTGGTCCACGCCGCCGAGAACGCCCGCGCTTCCAGACTCTTCCTGAGCCTGATCAGGATGATCCGCGAGAACGGCAGCCTGGTCCTTGTGGAGGGACTGGAAACCCGCGAACAGGCAGCCCTTGCCTGGGAATCCGAGGCGGATTTCTACCAGGGATTCTGGTACAGCCACCCGCGCGCTGCTCTGAAAACAGCCTCGGCGGAAGCAGAACCACGCCTTCTACTGGCACAGCAACACTTCACGGCCCTGAATGAGCAGCAGGAATCGGAGCAGATCCAGTGCCTGCGGAACCTGCGTCACGAGGTGCTCGAGACCTGTCACCAGATCGCTGGTGGCACTGCCCTCGCAGAAGCCGCAACGCATCTGCTCACGAGCCCTGGCGCCAAACGGTGCTACCTGCTGGACACCCGGGGCGTGCAACAGGGCGAGACCGCCTTCGCCGCCGGCTATGCAAGCAGGGGCTCGGCTTTCAACCCCCTTCTGAGCGCCGAGGGGGCCAGCTGGTCTCACCGGGAATACTTCCGCAGTGCGACGAACAGGCCCGGCGAGATCCATCTGTCACGCCCGTATGTGGCACTGCCGGATTCGGCGAGGACGGTCACCGTTTCACACATGACCTTCACGTATTACGGCTACCGGATCCTGTGCCTCGATATCCATCCGGAACAGGCGTTTCCGGGGTCTCACCACCACCTTCCGCATCATATCTAGAGCGTCTGGCACTGCATTGCGGAGAGCTCATGATCGAGCGTCGAGAAGGAGTTCGATCATGGCCTCGTCATCGTTCATGATTGCCAGCTGTAACGCGGTTTTCCCGGTTTCTGTTTCCCGAAACGACAGATCGGCGCCATGGCTGATCAGCACTCTCGCCACATCGTGGTGTCCATTCATGGCCGCAGCCATCAGAGCACTGAATCCAATCTCGCCCTGATGATGGACCGAGGCACCGTGCTCCAGCAGTGTCCTGACGATTGGCAGATGCCCGTGGGAAGCAGCCCTCATAAGTGGCGTCCACTGGCAGCTGTCCTGCGCCTCAATCCTGGCGCCTCGCTCAAGCAGCTGCCGTACACGTACGGCATCGCCCTCTTCTGCCGCCACAATCAGCGGCGTACGCCCCCGATTATCACGACTTTCCAGATCCGTATCGCTGAAAAGCCAGAACGCCATGCCAGCGAAAACCGCCAGCATCAGAACAGCGCCCCAGAGCCCAGCCCAGCGCTCAAATACCCTCACAGCGGATCAACCGGTTATTACTGGGTGCGCAACGCTTCAATCCGCCAGGATCTCAGCTTTCTCGAGGAACTTCTCCCCATAGCGCCGAACGCGCTCCACATCACCAGCTTCCGACCCAAGATGCGCTTGTTCAAGATCCTCAGCCATCAAACCGGTCTCCTCACGGATTTTTGCCATTGCTTTCTCAAGCGTATAGGTCAGCCTGTGAAGCTCACCCATCGGCGAACCGCGCAGATCTTCTTCCTCCAGAAGTTCTTCCATCCGTTCACTTGACGACTCAAGGTTCTCAATAGCCTCCTCCAGAGTCTCAGAATCCTTGCCTTCAAAGTGATCCGGCTGATCCTCCGCGCTGACACTCAGCACGCTCAACCCCAGTGAGAGAACAACAGCATACCGGGCCAATATTTTCATAGCGCCTCCCAGACGTGATTTTTCATTCAACGCAGCAGGCAATATATCAGATTATTCTAATATTAGAACCACTGAATCTTTGTGCTTGACTAACACCTCGATAGCGAAAGATTAAAAGGATCCAGAGTCAGCAGGAACGGAGGTCAGTACCCACCCGTGCGCTTGCACGGGCAGGTGGCATCAAAGCGCCTTCGGAGGTTACATGCGGGCGTGATGGAACCGGAGATGATCCTCGATGAAGCTCGCGATGAAGAAATAGGAGTGGTCGTACCCGGGCTGGTACCTCAGGTTCAGATCAACACCGGCCTCGGTGCAGGCAGCCTCTAGGGCCTCGGGCTGAAGCTGACCCGCTTCGAGAAAATTGTCCGCATCCCCCTGATCGACCAGTACTGAGTGACCCATACCATGGGAGCGGATCAGCTCACTGGCATCCCATACCTTCCAGGCGTCACGGTCATCGCCCAGGTAGCCCCCGAACGCCTTCTCGCCCCAGGGGCAGTTAACCGGGTGACAGATGGGCGCAAACGCGGAAACGGACTGGTAGCGCTCGGGATTATGGAGGGCACAGACCAGGGCACCATGCCCCCCCATCGAGTGCCCTGAAATGGCCTCCTGCCCGCTGAGCGGGAAGGCGTTGTGCACCAGGTCCGGCAGCTCATCCACTACATAGCTGTACATGTGATAGTGCTGGTTCCAAGGCGCTTCGGTGGCATCAACATAGAAGCCAGCGCCGGATCCGAAATCGTAGCTTTCATGCTCGCCGGGCAGATCCGTACCGCGCGGGCTGGTGTCCGGGCAGATGATCGCCATCCCGAGCTCCGCCGCCACGCGGTGCGCGCCGGCTTTCTGCATGAAGTTCTCATCCGTGCAGGTGAGGCCCGAGAGCCACCAGAGCAGCGGGACGGACTGGCTTTCCGCCTGCGGCGGCAGGTAGATCCCGAAGACCATATCGCAGTCGAGAACCTCCGAGCGGTGGCGGTACCGCCGGAGCCAGCCGCCGAAGCTCTTGTTTTCCGAAACCAGTTCCAGTGTGTCGGTCATGGGTACTCCTCAGTAATGCAGCACGGTACGGATGCTTTCGCCACGGTGCAGCAGCTCAAACGCCTCGTTGATCTGCTCGAAGGGCATGTTGTGGGTGATGAACTCGTCGATCTTCACCTTGCCCTTCATGTAGTCATCCACATAGGTGGGCAGCTCACTGCGCCCCTTCACACCACCGAAGGCGGAGCCCTTCCAGACGCGCCCGGTAACCAGCTGCACGGGCCGGGTGCTGATCTCCTCGCCGGCGCCGGCAACGCCGATGATGATGGACTCACCCCAGCCCTTGTGACAGCACTCCAGGGCGGAACGCATGACGTTCACATTGCCGATGCACTCGAACGAGTAATCCACACCGCCGTCGGTCTGGTCGATGATGACCTGCTGGATCGGATCGTCGTAATCATTCGGGTTCACGAAGTCGGTGGCGCCGAACTGGCGGGCTAAGTCGAACTTCTCCGGGTTCACATCAATGGCAATGATCCGCTCAGCGCCGATCATCTGCGCGCCCTGGATCACGGCCAGCCCGATGGCCCCGAGACCGAATACCGCGATGGTCGAGCCCGGTTCCACCTTGGCCGTGTTGTGCACAGCGCCGATGCCGGTGGTCACGCCACAGCCGAGCAGACAGATCTTGTCCAGCGGTGCCTCTTTCGAGACCTTGGCCAGCGAGACCTCTGGCAGGACCGTGTATTCACTGAACGTTGAACAGCCCATGTAGTGGTGCAGTGGCTTGCCGTTGAGCGAGAAGCGTGAGGTGCCATCCGGCATAACGCCCTGCCCCTGGGTCGCCCGCACGGCGCTGCAGAGGTTGGTCTTGCCGGAACGGCAGAACTTGCACTGACCGCATTCCGCCGTATAGAGCGGAATAACGTGGTCACCAGGCTGCAGGCTGGTCACGCCCTGACCGACCTCCTGAACCACGCCAGCGCCTTCATGGCCCAGAACGGACGGGAACAGGCCTTCGGGATCCGCGCCGGAGAGCGTATAGGCATCAGTGTGGCAGACACTGGTGGCGGCCATCCGCACCAGGACTTCGCCCTGCTTAGGGCCCTGCACATCGATTTCCTCGAGAACCAGAGGCTTGTTCGCCTCCATGGCAAGCGCTGCACGGGATTTCATGATTATTCTCCAATAAGGCGATGGTTGGTTGCGTTTCAGTTGACTCAGTATAGGTACCAACAATCACCGCTTTAAGGCACCATACGGCAAGGGATTATTGCTGGAGAGCAACAATGCAACACTGGGACCGGATCGAGGCGTTCGTTCAGGTGGTCCGCCAGGGGTCATTCGCCAACGCCGCTCGTCAACTCGACGTTTCGAGTTCCCACGTGAGCCGGCTGGTCACGCGTCTGGAGACCCAGCTCGACACCCAGCTCCTGTACCGCACGACCCGCCAGCTCGGGCTCACGGACGCGGGCGAGGTGTACTTCAACCACTGCTCGCACCTGTTCGACGGCTTCCAGGAAGCGCTCAACGCCATTGGTGATTACCAGCAACGGCCCAGTGGCGTGCTCAGGCTGACCTGTGCCGCCACCTTCGGGGAGCGCTACATTGCGCCACTGGTCAACGACTTTTTACGGCAACACCCTCAG
>ENA-ORDC01000229-ORDC01000229.1-marine-metagenome-genome-assembly--contig:-NODE-229-length-60975-cov-6.928372_pt1 | contig 60975 bp, 66 predicted proteins | sample MGYA00237783_ERZ508515 | MGnify/ENA primary metagenome ERZ508515 (study PRJEB26186, sample SAMN06268792) | marine metagenome | isolation source: Eden Landing Ponds, San Francisco, CA, USA | place...
CTGGTCTGTTACAACGAGCCGTCTAACCTGTTCGTCGCGGGCTTCATCGGCTCGCCGTCGATGAACTTCCTCGACGGCGAGGTCACCGAAAACGGGTTCGTCTCGACCAATATCGACGTGGAGTTCGACCCCGCTGACCTCGGTGTCGAGCCGGGGACGGACATCACGATGGGCATCCGCCCCGAAGACGTGTCCCTCGTCGGCGACGAGGCGCTCGTGTCGAACCCCAGCCGCCGCATCGAGGCCGTCACGGACGTGCTCGAACCGATGGGCGACGAGATATTCGTCTACCTGAAGCTCTCGGAGACGACCGAGACGAACCTCGAAGACACGAGCGGCGTCGCCAACGACCAACTGCTGATGAGCGTCGCCCCCGACACCGACGTCGAGGAAGACGAGGACGTGACCGTCGTGCTCGACCGCTCGCGCGTCCACCTCTTCGACACGGAGACGGGCGAGGCCGTCAGCCACGGCATCGAGACGCCCGTCCAGACGAGCGGCGCGCCCGGCACGGAAGCCGAGAGCGACGACTGACGCTCGGCCCGGCACGGAAGCCGAGAGCGACGACTGACGCTCGGCCCGGCACGGAAGCGGCGACGGTCGCACCGCGCACCGCCCGCGCCGGTCGGGCTCGCCGCCGGCCCGCCCGCGGCTCGCACAGCCCGCACAACGCTCACCGAACCCACCCCACAGCACACACTCACACCCATGGTCAACGAACTCGGCCTGTTCTACCTCGGCGGGATGACCGTCCTGTTTTTCTTCTGGGCCTACGGTATCGTCTCGTTCCTGCTCGACCTGAAGAACAAGTTCATCCCGAAGGGCAAGCAGTACCTCCGCGGGCGACGCCGGCTCAAGGAAGAACAGCGCCGCGAGGAAGAACGCAAGGAGCGAGAAGAACAGCTCTACTGAGTTGGTTTCGACCCGTGTTCCCCGCCGCACTCGGTTTCGACGCGCGCCGCGCGCCACACCGAGAACGCGCCTTGAACGGCGTCTCGCGGTCGGTCCCGCCAATTCAGCCCAAAGAACGTGAAACTTAACACCACCTGTAGTTAATCATTGAATCATGAGTACGGAATCATCGGTCCGAGTCGGCATCGTCGGACTCGGAAACATCGGACACCACCACGCAGACCGCCTCGCCGACCTCGGTGCGACCCTCGTCGGCGGCCTCGACATTCAGGCGGACGCCCGTCGCGGCTTCGCGGAGAAGTACGACGTGAACACCTACGAGGAAAAGACGGCGCTGTTCGAGAAGGTCGACGCGGTCGTCATCACCACACCGAACCGCTTCCACGAAGAGTACGCCGTCGCCGCGCTCGACGCGGGCCTCGACGTCCTGCTCGAAAAGCCGCTCGCGCACTCGCTGGAATCCGCCGAGCGAATCGCCGCGGCGGCCGCGGCGGCCGACGGCTTCTGCATGGTCGGCTTCAACAACCGCTTTGCCAACCCGGTCGAGGTCATCCGCCACCACTACGAGGAGGGCCGCTTCGGCGACGTCACCCACGTCGAGGCCAACTACGTCCGCCGCCGCGGCATCCCCGGCCGCGGGTCGTGGTTCACCTCCAAGGAGGTCGCGGGCGGCGGCTCGCTCATCGACATCGGCGTCCACGCCATCGACCTCGCGCTCTACTTCCTCGACTTCCCCGAGGTCGTCGAGGTCTCCGGCGTCACCCGCTCGGAGTTCGGCGACCGCGACGACTACACCTTCGTCGAGATGTGGGGCGAGGACGTGGGCCCGGAGGCCTTCGACGTGGACGACTCCGCGAGCGCCTTCATCCGCACCGACGAGGGGACGACTATCTCCCTCGAAGTCGCGTGGGCGACGAACCGCCCGACCAACGACGAGTTCTTCCTCCGCGGCACGGAGGGCGGCGTGCGCTTCGACCGCGCGAGCCACGACCTCCAGTTCTACGAGGACGGCGTCGGCGGCGGCAACCACCTCTCGACGACGGACGTGGAGACCCAGGACAACGACACCCACAAGACCGAACAGGAGGCGTTCCTCGCGGCCGTCGCCGAGGGCGAACACCCCGGCCGCAACACGGTCGAACAGGGCCTCGCCGTCCAGCGCGTCATCGACGCCATCTACCGCTCGTCGGAGACGGGCGAGGCGGTCCGACTCGACGCGGCCGAGACCGAGACGCCCCCGGCGAACTGACCACCGCGAACGCGAACTACTCACAACCCCACGCCTCACACCATGTCCGTCATCGACTCACTCACGCGCCCGGAACACACCGGCGAGAACCGCTGTCTGCCGTGTACCGCCGTCAACGTCGCCGCGGTCGTCGTCGTCGGTCTCGCGGTCAGCGTGCTCTCGCCGGTCGCCGGCCTCGTCGTCCTCGTCGGCGGCGCGCTCTCAGTGTACCTCCGGGGCTACGTCGTCCCCGGCACGCCCTCGTTCGCGCCGCAGTTGGTCGCGGCCGTCGGCCTCGCCGGCGTCTTCGACCACGGCGACGAGGGGTCGGCTCCCGACCGGCGCTCGGAATCGCTCGACGCCGACGTCGACCCCGACGCGATGCTGTCGGCGCTCCTGAACGCCGGCGTTCTCGTCGAAGAGGCAGACGGGCTGTTTCTCACTGACGACGCCCGCGAGGAGTGGGAGTCGACGATGGCGACGCTTCGGAAGACCACCGACGAGGAACTCGCCGAGGCGGTCGCCAACGCGGTCCCGTTCGACGCGACCGTCGACGCCGAGTTCGGCGGTATCTCGCTCGACGGTCCGTCGATGTCCGTGTGGATTTCCCGGTCGCAGGCCATCGCGGACGTGGCGACGCTCTACACGGTCGTCGAGCGCGGGGTCGACCCGACGGTCGCGCTCGCGGCCACGGAGCCGATGCGGATGTTCGTCGAGGTCTGCCCGGACTGCGGCGGCCCCGTCGAGGAGACGACGACCCGCAACTGCTGTGGCGGCACTGCGGGGCTGTACGACTCGCCGGAACACGAGGTGCTCGGCTGTGCGGACTGCGGCGCGGTCGTCTACGAGTTCCCCGACGAGTAGCCGTCGCTGGCCGGGACTGCGAGCGGAAAAGATACGAGCGAAAACTGACGACGCGGTTTCAGACGATTTCGTCGCGGTTCGGAACCTCGTCGCGGCCGAGCAGAATCTCCTGTCCTTCCACGTCTTCGAGCGCGGCGACCAGTCCGCCGACCTCGACGACGCCCTCCTCGGTCTCGATGTGGAGCGACGCGACCTCTTCTGTGTCCTCGAAGGCCGTCTCGATGACGCGCCCCTCGACCACGATGGGGTCGCCCGTCTCGATGTCGCGGCCGGAGACGGAGGCGTAGAAGTCGCCGTCTATCTCGCGGATGTCCTTGACTGCCCGGCGGATAGAGGCGTAGCGGCGGGGGAACGGCCGGCGCTTGCCGTTTGCGACGATGGTTTCGGCGGTGGTCCAGAGGACGGTGCCGAAGAAGCCGCTGACGAGGAAGCCGAGCGCGGAGCGGTTGAAGATAACGCCGTAGCGGTCGCGGTCGTCCCGCAGGGCGTCCTGGGTGGCGTACAGGGAGTAGTCGCCGTCGGCGACGGCCAGCACCGGCGTGGTGATGCCCCTGCGGGCGCGGGCCACCGTCGCCACGTCGAGGTAGTCGAACTCGTCGGGCGAGGGCGCGAGCGAGGCTGGCGTCACCAGGAGGTCGATGCTGACGCCGCCGTCGATGGCCGCCGCCAGGTCGTCGCGGAACCGCTGGAGGAGGTCGGGCGTCAACGAGAGCACGAGTTCGTACTCGGCGCTCTCGATGATCTCCTCGACGTACCGCAGGATCGTCGACCGCGACTTGACGAGCGTCACCGCCTCGGTGTCGCGGGCCGGTGCGGTGTACCGGGCCTCCAGCTCCGACACGAGTTCGGTGAGCGACGTCTGGATGTTGCCGAAGGCGTCCTCCGGATCGATCGCCACGATCTTCATCGGCCGGGACTCGCGGAGTTCGACCAGGCCGCGATCCGAGAGACTCCGCACCGTGTCGTAGACGCGGGGCTGCGGGATGTCGGTCTTGTCCGCGATCTCGCTGGCCGTGAGCTGGCCGTGTTCGAGGACCGCCAGGTACGCCTCTATCTCGTACTCGCCAAGGTTGAACCGCTCCCCGACGCGCTCCATCGTCAACCGCAGATCGTCGACCATGATCGTGTGGTGGAGCGGAACCCCTATATCATTTACTACTGATTGAGTTGCACCCCGTTTCGAAATCGAGTATGGTGGGGCGTCGGGCCCGATCCCGCTACATGTACATCCGGTCGGCGCCGACGTCCTCCGGTTCGGCCTCGCTCTGGGCGGCCATCCGCTCGGCGAGGTCGCGGTAGTAGGCCTCGACCTCCGCCGCGAACGACTGCAGCGGCGAGGCGTCGATCTCCAGCCCATAGATCGACTCGAGGGTCTCGACCAGCCGGATCGCCGCCTCGACGTCGGGCGCCTGGAGGTGGACCGGCGTCACGAGCAGGCACACCTCCAGGTCGGAGCCGAGCCCGCGCTCCATGATCGCCGCGTTCACTCCGTCGAGGAACCCCGTCCCCATCGGCGGCACGGTCGCGTCCGCCAGCCGGTGCTCGCGGTAGTCGTCGGTGGCGACGTAGAACGTCCGGTGGTCGTCGGGGGCGTGGGGCACCGGCACGCCCGCGGCGACAACGACCTCTCGGACGCCGTGTTCGTCCGCCCAGTCGAGGACGGCGTCGCCAAACGACCCCCCGAGCCGGGGCGGGACGTACAGCTCCCCGACCAGGGCGGTGAGGTCGAGGTCCTCCCGGGAGAACAGGCGGGTGTGGTGGCGTGGGCGACCCTGCTCGAAGGGCGTGATCGCGGGTAGCCCCTCCGCCGTGATGTGGCCGGTCTCGGTCAGGTTCAGGTGATCGACCAGGTAGTCGACCGCCGTCAGCCCCGCCAGTCCGGGCGTGGAGAACCCGGCGACGAGCGTCGAACTCGGTTCTGCGGTGTGCGAGACGGTGAAGTCGCCGTCGCGCTGGAACTGTCCGAGCATGGTCGGGCTACACGGGGGAGAACTTTAGCGGTTTGGCTCGTCGCCGTCCGCACCGGCGCCGGCCCCGCCCGGCCGTCTCCGTCGGACGACCACGGTACGGAAACGTTTTTGTCGGCCGGCGAGTGGCTTCCGGCATGCTCCCAGGGGCCCGACCAGCGCAGGCCTCGACGCCGACGGCCCCGACGCCGGCGGCCAGTCCCATCGCCGACCTCCTGCCCCAGTGGGCGCAGGTCCCGGGCTGGCGACTCGTCACCGTGGTCGCGGTGGTCCTGATCGGCGCGTACCTCTCGAAGTACGTCGTCCGGCTGCTCGGTCGCCCGGTCGCCCGCCGCTTTCACCGGCAGAGCGTCGCCCAGACGGTCCTGCGGCTGATCCGGATCCTCGTCGTCGTCTTCGCGGCCGCGTTCGGCGCCCGCCTCGCCGGCTTTCAGCTCGGCAACATCGTCCTCTCGGTGACGGTGTTCTCGGCCGTGCTCGGTATCGTCCTCGCGCCCATCGTCGGCAGCGTCATCAACGGCATCTTCCTGCTCGCCGACCAGCCCTACGAGATCGGCGACATGATCGAACTCGACGACGGCACCCGGGGGTTCGTCGAGGAGATCAACCTCAGGTACACCAAGATCTTCACCCTCGAAAACACCTTCCTCGTCATCCCGAACGCCTCGATCCGCGAGCGCGACGTCACCAACTACTCGGCGGAGGACGAGCGGACCCGTCTCTCGTTGAACATACTGGTCACCTACGAGTCGGACCTGGCGGCGGCCCGGAGACTGATCGAGCGCGCCGCGAGCGACGTCGACGTCGTCATCGAGGGCGGCCCCGACATCCGGATCGGGAGCGCCCGGTACCCCGCGAAACCCACCTGCTACATCGAGTCGTACGCCGACCACGGCGTCCTCCTCGACCTGCGGTACTGGGCGAAGAAGCCCTACAAGCTCGGGACCGTGCGCTCGCTCGTCCAGACGCGGCTGTGGGATCTGCTCGCCGAGTCGGACGCGAACGTCGAGTTCGCCTACCCCCACCAGCACCTCGTCTTCGACGAGACCAGCGGCTCGGCGCGCGTGTCGATCGAGCGCGACGGGACCGCGCCGGCGGCGCCGGACTCGGCGGCGACGCGCGTCCGGGACGGCGACGGGGACGGCCCCGACTGAGCCGGCGAGACGGACGGGGGCTGCCGCCGATCACTTCGCGCGGACGGTCACGACCTGGCAGTCGAGTTTCTCGCGGAGGAACGACTCGACGTCGGGGTCGTCGAGGATGCGGTTGAGCATGCCGCGCCAGCGGCCGGCCTGCTTGCTCCCGATGACGACGACGTCGGCGTCGCCGGCGGCGACCTCCTCCAGGATCGTCTCCTCGACGAGGAACCCCCGGCGGACGACGTACCTGACCGTTTCGAGCGGGCCGAACTCGTCCTCGACGGCGCGTTTCAGCTCCGCCCGCGTCACGTTGTGCGAGTTCTGGTAGAGGTCGACGTGCAGCACCGTGAGGGCGGCGTCGGGATCCGCGGCGATGTCGATCGCCTCGCGGAGCGTCGCCTTCGAGTGCTTGCTGAGCGGGTACCGGACGGGCACCACGACGCGGGTCATCGATCGCTCCTTTCGTCGCCCGGCGCCTCAACGTTTTCATTCGACGGCCGACGGCCGACGGCCGACCGGCGTCCACGAAACGCGCCTCCACGCGACGGTGTCACCGCAGCCGCGGTTACCGGTCTCGCCGTGCGGGCGTCAGTCCTGCAGTTCGAAGGCGACGACGACCTCGGCCTGGTACTCGCGTCCCTCGACGCTCGCGACCTCGACGCCCATCTCCTCGACCTCGACCCACTTCACCTGATCGAGCGTCTCCTCCGCGCGGTCGACGGCGTCGTCGACGGCGGCGTCGAAACTATCGGAACTCCGACCGATGAGGGTGATCTTCTTGTAGACCATCGCGGTTCACTGTTGGCTGGCGCGTGACAAAAAGGGCGGGGCCGCCGCTGCCGGGGACGTCCCTCCGACGCCGCACGGCGGTGGCGCTCTCCGACGTCACCGCGGGAACGTCGCCGAGGATCGGTCGCCGAGGATCGGTCGCCGAGGTTCGGTCGCTGAGGATCGGTCGCCGAGATTCTAGTCGACGGAGTCGATCGAGTCGACCGAATCGAGCATCGGGGACGCCGCCGCCCGGTCGCGGTAGGTCTCGACGAACGACTCGGCCCACGCGACCGCCTCCGGGCGGTCGTTGACCAGGACGCCCGAGATAGCGCCGCCGTCCCCGGTGACCGCGACCACGACCTCGGCCCAGTCGGCGCCCTCGGCGACCAGCACCGTGAGCGGGAACGTCTCGTCGACGACGCCGACGGTGAGGCCGCCGGCGTCGGCCGCGCGCCGCAGGTCCGGGAGGTGGTAGGCCTCCAGGAACTCCGCCGCCGCCTCGCTGAACACCAGGTCCGCCTCGGTGTCCGGACTGAGCAGCCACTCCCGGGCCTCCGCGGGGAGGTCGAACCGGGCCGGGCCGTGGACGCCGCGGACCCGGTCGGCGCCGGTGAGGGTGTCGACGAGGGTCCGGATCGGTCGGTGGGGGTCCGCGTCGTCGAGCGCGACCGTACACCCCGAGAACAGGGCCAGGGAGGGCTGGAACCAGCGGGGGAACCGCTGGACGACCGGCGCCGCCGCGAGCATCCCCTCGAAGGTGTCGACGGTGAACCGGTAGGCCCGGAGCGCGGTGCGCCCGAGCGGGGTGGTCTCGTAGCCGTGCTCGCCCCGGCGGATTAGCGACAGTTCGTCGAGTTCGACCACCGCGCGGTTGACCGTCGAGCGGGACACGTCGAGCGCCTCGACCATCGTCGCCTTGTCGGTCGTGCCCGAGGCGAGGAGGTCCAGGAGTTGCCAGCGGCGTGCGACGGTGTCGAACACCTGGTCGGAAGAGTCCCCGCTCATGTGGCCAGATTCGAGCGAGCAGGACCAAATACCTACCGCCGCGCCCTCGACCCTCCGTCGGCACCGTGAAACGGGGAGCGCAGCGCCCGGCACGCACGATCAGGCGCGCCGGGTGTCGAGGCGTTCGACGAGCGCGTGGACGACGTCCGTCAGGTGGACGTGCCCCCACGCGGCGACGACCAGGCCGCCGAGGGCGTCGAACACCAGGTCGAGCATGCTGTCGGCGAGGCCGTACTGGGTGAGCACCGTCCCGGTGCCGATCGCGGCCGCCACCCGCCCGAGCGCGAACTCCAGCACCTCCCAGGCGACGCCGAAGGCGACGACGAACAGCAGGATGAACACGAACACGAAGCGGGGCGGGAGCGAGACGCCGTCGGAGTGGACGTCGAACGCCCGGGCGGTGGCGTAGCCCGCGGCGGCGACGATCGAGGACGACAGCGCGTGGGTGAGATGGTCCCACCACCAGACGCTCCGGTAGAAGCTCACGTCGCTGCCCGGCACCCCGAGCGCCCCGACGGCGTGGAGGAACACCGCGCTCGTGATCCACAGCGTGATCGCCGGGTCCATGGGGATGTCGTGGTCCCGCTCCAGCAGCGCGGGCAGGTAGGTCACCGCGAGCGACAGCGAGCCGTTGACCACGATGCCGGCGCTCCCCCGGTCGAGGCCGATGAAGACGATGCCCACGAGCACCACCTGCATCGCCCGCGTGAGCTGGCGTTGCCGGCGCGGCGTGACGCCGACTCGGTCGCGGAGTCGCACTAGCGGGTCACCTCGTCCCCGGCCTCGCGCCGCGCGACCTCGCGGCGTCGCTCCTCGCGCAGTTCCTCGCGGACGACCCGCGGCAGCCGCTCGTCGGCGTGGGCTCGCCGCCGGAAGTACCACTCGAAGAGGACTCCGGCGAGCAACCCGGCGACCGTCGCGGCGACGAAGTCCCACATGACCGCCTCCTCGACCACCGACTCGGGTCGTCCGTCGAGCAGGAAGGCCGTCCCGAGGTAGATGTCGGAGAGCCACTGGACGACTGCCCACAGGCCCGCGGTCGCGGTGGTGGTGACGACGACGAACAGCACGGCAAAGGAGTGGTTCATCCGAACCGGGGTGAACACGTCCAGTTCGACGGCGACGATGAGCGCCACCGCCGCCACCGCGAGGTAGGTCGTCACGCGACCGGTGAGCGTGACGCCGCCGAGGGTCTGGCCCGCGATCAGCGTCCGCCCGACGACGGGCACCGACGCGAGCGCGAGCACCTCCCAGGGGAGCATGGCCCGGGGGCTACGGAACGCCGCCGCCGGCAGGACGCCGAGGACGGCCACCACGAGGATGAACCCCGCCCACAGGACGTCGCCCTCCAGCCCGGCGGCCGCCGCCGCGGCGAGGAGGAAGACCACGAGCGCCCACGCGAAGGCGGCGTTGGTCCGCTCGTCCTCGATGATCGGCCGAAGGCCGCTCCCAGACATGGCAATCGGTAGGCGACTCGGCCGCAAAACCGTTTACGTTGTCTCGGCCACAAATCGTGGACATCGTCTCGACCCCCCCGACGACGACGGTCGAGCGCCCGACGCCGGCGGAGTCGGCCCGCAGCGGGGCGGAGCGCCCGACCCTCAGAGCGCCACGTACGTCACGCCGTAGGCGAGCCACGCTAGCGTGACGGCCACGAGCGCCGTCGCGGCGCTGCTGGCCGCGTCCATCCGGCTGACGGTGACCGGGAGGGACCGCCGGCGCGCCACCCCCGAGGAGCGTCCGGACCCCACGGAGTCCCCGGGCGACCGGCGCCGCGCGACCCTGACGGGCGGCAGCGCGCCGACGAGGCCGACGCCCAGCACCGAGAACACGAACGGGTAGGAGAGGTCGAGCGTCGGCGCTGGGATGAGCAGGACGCCCACAGCGTAGCCGAGCGCGAGCGCGGCCCGGGGCGCCACCGTCGGTTTCCGGCCAGTGAGCCACAGCAGCACCGCCAGGCCGGCCCACAGGGTCGCCAGTTCAATGCCGAAGGCGCCCAGGAGGTGGAGGGTCGGATCGGGGAGCAGTGCCACGCGCGCGCCGAGCACCTCGCCACCCAGGGGGTACAGGAGCGCCGGCGGGTCGCCCGTGAACACGTCGCCGAAGGGGTGGCTGACCAGCCCGAACAGCGCGACGGCGAACAGTTCGGGGGGGCGGACGGCCGTGCGGCGGGCCGTGACCTCCGCCACGGCGATGGCGCCCAGGCCGCACAGCGCGAGCACGGCGCCGCCGAGCGCCCCGCTCGCGAGCGTCGCCACGGCGGTCAGCGCGCAGAGCAGGCAGAACGCGGCGGCGCGCGCGACGGCGGATCGCGCCCCTCCCTGACGCGCGCCGTCGACGCGACGGCCGGCGAGCCACGCGGCGCCGGCGAGGGCGAGCGCCGGGGCCAGCACGACAGAGTGGGTGACCGACCGGTGGACCTCGTTGCCGGTGGCCCAGAACGACTCGGCGAGGCCGAGCGGCGTCGCCGCCCGCGTCGCCTCGGCCGTCAGCGCCGTCAGGACGCCCACCGGCGCGTACGCGATGTCGACGTCGGGGAGCGTGGCGAACGCCGCCGCGAGCGCGGCCAGCGCGAGCGCCTCGCGCGGGCGGCGGTAGCGCCGCGCGACGAGACCGACGACCGCGAACGCGAGCAGTCCGTGGCCGACGAACATGGACGTGACTCGGCGGTCCAGCGAGATAAGCGCCCCGCCCGCGGTCGGACGGGGCGGGGCAGCGACGAGGCGAGGCCGGAGCGCCCTACGATCCCTGGACGACCTCGTAGCCGCCCTCGTCCTCGACGCCGATGATGGCCCACTCGTACGGCGTCTCGATCGTCCGGAGTCGGTCCCGGAGTGCCCCCGTATACTCCTTCCACGTTACGAAACAGCGGAGGTCGTGTCCGCTGTCGCGTCCGCCGTCTGCGACGGCGCGCCGACCGTGGACCTCGTCCTCGGAGGCCATGGCCGTCACGCGGACGGTGCGCCACTTTCGTTCGGCGAGCATCTCGGTACCCTGGCCCGAGACGGAGTACCCGAGACGCTGGAATATCGACCGCGCCTCTTCGACGGGTGGCATGGTAACAGGGGCCATGTACTTGCGAGTACAACGGGAACAATGATAAAGATTGGCACGACCCCCGCGAACGGACACGCAAGGGCGTGAGCGCGTCGTTTTCGGTGACTGATCGCCGTGCGTCGACGGGGTCGGCGGCGGTGCGCCCCGTCGCGGCGGTCACTCGTGGGCCGCGTCCCACTCCTCGGGCTTGCGGACGTTGCCGCAGGCGTTGCACTCGATCCTCCCCATAGTGTCCATCGCGTTGTCGACGGTCTCGCAGTTGTCACAGAGGTAGCCCCATCGGATCTCGGCGTTCTCGCCGGCGTAGACGACGAAGAAGGGGCCCTTCGAGCCGCGCTCGGCGTCGGTTCGGTCGACGTACAGGGTCTCCCCCGCGGCGGTCGTGTGGGTTTCCAGATTCATGGCGGGAGTTCGAGCCCGCGCGGTTTAGTGTGTGCCGACTCCCCGACGGCCGGGGCGGATCCGCCCCACAACGAGGGCGCTACCCCAACCGTACGGGGTGCGTCGCGCCCGAATCCTAAGATCGGCCGGAGCGGGAAAACGAGCGTTCAGGTCCGGAAGGACTCGCCGCAGCCGCACTCGGAGACGACGTTCGGGTTCTCGACGTGGAAGCCCGCGCCCTGCAGGCCGCCCTCGAACTGGAGGGTACTCCCCGAGATGTAGCGCATGCTCGCGGGGTCGACGAACACCCGGAGGCCGTGTTGCTCGACGATCGTGTCGTCGTCCTCGGGTTCGGTGTCGAAGCGCATCCCGTAGGAGAGGCCGGCACAGCCGCCCTGCTGGACGAACAGCCGAAGCCCGCTCACGTCGGTGTCCATGTCCTCGCTCTCCAGCAGGTCGACGGCCTCCTCGGCGGCGTCGGGCGTGACCGTGACTATCTCCTCGCTCTCGGTGCCGGCGGTGCCCGTGCTCATGCCCGGTAGTTGTAGCGTGGCGATGTTAACGTTGACGCCGGGCGGAACCGTCTCCGGTTTCGCTCGCGGCGGGTCGGGCGGGCCCCGCGGGGGGCGCTCATTCGAAGCGCCGGCGGACGCTCTCGGCGTGGGCCTCCAGCCCTTCGGCCTCCGCGAGCGCGACGATGGTCTCCGAGAGGTCGTCGAGGGCGTCGCGGTCGAGGCGCTGGACGGTCGTCGAGCGCAGGAAGTGCTCGACCGAGAGGCCGCCCTGGCGTCGCGCGCCGCCGTTGGTCGGGAGGACGTGGTTCGTCCCCGAGGCGTAGTCGCCGGCGGCGACGGGCGTGAACGGCCCGAGGAAGACGCTCCCGGCGGAGTCGATCCGGTCGAGCAGCGCCTCGTCGTCCGCGGCCTGGATCGAGAGGTGCTCGGCCGCGTACTCCTCGGCGAACAGCACGGCCTCCGGCATCGAGCGCGCCAGCAACACGCCGGAGGCGTCGTTGGCCAGCGCCGCGCGGATCACGTCGGTGCGCTCGCGCCCCGGCACCTGCTCCTCGACCGCCTCGACGACGCTCCTGGCCGTGTCCGGATCGTCGGTGACGCAGACGACCGAGGCGTTCTCGTCGTGTTCGGCCTGGGCGACGAGGTCGGCGGCGACCACGTCGGGATCGGCGGTCTCGTCGGCCAGAACGAGCACCTCGCTCGGCCCGGCGAGGAAGTCGATGTCGACGTCGCCGCGGACCTCGGCCTTGGCGGCCGTCACCCACCGGTTCCCGGGGCCGACGACCTTCTGAACTCGGGTGACCGACTCCGTGCCGTAGGCCAGGGCGGCGACGGCCTGGGCCCCGCCGATCTGGTACACCTCGTCGGCGCCCGCGACGTGGATCGCCGCCAGCGTCACCGGGTTGAGCTGTTCCGCGGGCGGCGTGGCGACGGCGACGTGCTCGACGCCGGCGACCGTCGCGGGCACGACGCCCATGATCGCGCTGGAGGGGTAGGCGGCGGTCCCGCCGGGGGCGTACACCCCGACGCGGTCGAGCGGGCGGAAGCGGCGGCCCAGTTCGCGCCCGCCGAAGTCGTCGCGCCAGTCGGTCGGCACCTGGCGCTCGTGGAACGCCCTGACGTTCTCCGCGGCGGTCTCGATGGCCTCGCGCACGTCGGCGTCGACGGCGTCGTAGGCCCGCTCGCACTCGTCGGTCACGTCCAGATTGCCGACCTCGACGCCGTCGAACTCGGCGGCGAACTCGCGGACGGCCACGTCGCCCTCCTCGCGGACCCGGTCGACGATGTCGCGGACGTCGCCGCGAACCGCGTCGATCCCGGCGTCGCGGCGGAAGAACCCGTCGCGCTCGGCGGGGGAGAGGTCGGCGACCTCGCGGACTTCGAGTGGCATACCCGACCCCTGGAACGGCGCGGGTAAGGTCGTTCCGGAAGGCGGCGCGACAGGTCGTTCCCGACGGTGGCGCCGCCGGATCGGGCCGCCGCGGTGGTCCGCGAGCGGCGAGTGAGACGGGCGTGCGTAGCTGAGAGCGGTGCCCGGAGTCAGTCCCCGTCGCGGTCGGCGGCGACTGCGTCGGCTGCGACTGCGTCCCGCTCCCCGGCTTCGAGCGCCGCCGCGATCCGCTCGTGGGCGACGACGAACCGCCAGACGAGCCAGAAGAAGACGAGACCGCCGCCGACTCCGAACGCGAGGAAGAACCACAGGAGGATCTGCTGGGCGATCAGGACCGAGTAGACGAACGTGAGAAACAGAACGCCCGCGGCGGCGGCGAGCACCCAGTCGGGCACGTCGTCGCGGAGGGAGTTTGCCATGGGTCGTCCGTCCGGGGGCGGACACAAAAGGGTACCTCCTCGGGGGATCGGCGACCCGTGGCGGTCGGCTACCGCGTCGCGTGGAACTCGCCGAACTTCATCCCCAGGAAGAACGCCACGACCGCGAAGACGATCATCGACGGGAGCACCATCATGAACACGGTCGACGGGGTCATCACCGAGGTGAGCGCCACGGTCGCGACGGCGACGATGACGACGAGTAGACCGACCGAGCGGGTGAAGTCGAACTCCATGTCCGACAGTTCGGCCGGACTGACAAAAGCGTTCAGCCCGGTGCCGCGACCGCCGACGTTTTGAGGACGGACGCGTCACGGAGTGTCATGGCAGGCACCCTCACAGACTCGGCCGTCGCGCTCCGGGACGCCGTGCCGTTCCTGGTCATCACCGTCGTCTGGGTGGTGGTCTCGCTCGCGCTGTACGGGATCTTCCTGGTCACGAAACCCGGCATCGACTACGCGCCGTGGGTCCACGCCTCGATCTTCCTCCCGGGGCTGATCGGCTATCTGGGGCACACGTTCCGCCAGGCGCTGGCCGTGCTGGTCGAGTGAGCAGGAGGGGGCGACAGCGCCGGCGAGCGCCGGCCGCGTGACGCGTCAGTCGACGGTGCCCGTCAGTCCGCGTCCAGCCGCTCGCGCAGGAGTTCGTTCACCGTGCCGGGGTCGGCGCTCCCCTGGGACTTCTGCATGACCTGTCCCACGAGGAAGTTGACGGCGCCGCCCTCGCCGGCGTGGTAGTCCTCGACCGCGTCGGGGTTCTCCTCGATGGCCTCCTCGACGAAGGCCACGACCGCGTCGTCGTCGGTCTTGCCCAGCCCCTCGCGCTCGACGATCGCGTCGGGGTCGTCGCCGTCGTCGAGCATGCCCCGGAGGACCGTCTCCCGGGCGTTCTTCGCCGTGATCTCGTCGGTCGCCACCAGGTCGATCAGGCGGGTGACCTCGTCGAGGCGGTCGGCCACGTCCGTGATCTCCATGTCGCGGTAGTTCAGTTCCCCGAGGAGGTTGTCCGCGACCCAGGTCGCCGCGAGGTCGGCGTCGTACTCGGCGGCGACGGCCTCGAAGAAGTCGGCGACCTCCTTGGTGGAGGTGAGCTTGGAGGCCGACTCGGCGTCCAGACCGTACGCCTCGCGGAAGCGCTCCCGGCGGGCGTCGGGGAGTTCGGGGATGTCGATCCGCTCCTTCCAGTCGGCCACCCGCAGGGGCGGGAGGTCCGCCTCGCGGAAGTAGCGGTAGTCCTTCTCGGCCTCCTTCGAGCGCATCGAGACGGTGATCCCCCGCGACTCGTCCCAGTGGCGCGTCTCCTGTTCGACGGCGCGCCCGCGCTGGATGGCGTTGCGCTGGCGGGTGACCTCGTAGGCCAGCGCCTTCTCCGCGCCCTTGTGGCTGGAGATGTTCTTGACTTCGGTGCGGTTGGCGGCCGCCAGGGTCGACTCGTCGATTGCGCCGTCCTCGTCCACCTCGTCGGCCGGCACCATCGAGATGTTGGCGTCGATGCGCAGGGAGCCGTCACGGGTCGCGTCGAAGACGCCGAGGTACTCCAGCACCTCCTCCAGTTTGGCGAGGAACCGCCGGACCTCCTTCGGCGAGCGGAAGTCGGGTTCGGTGACGACCTCCATGAGCGGCGTGCCCGCGCGGTTGTAGTCGATCAGGGTGTAGTCGGCGGTGTCGATGCTGCCGCCCTTGTGCTGGAGGCTCCCGGGGTCCTCCTCCAGGTGGGCGCGGCGAACCGCGATCTCGCGTCGCTCGCCCTCGATTTCGACTTCCAGGCTCCCGTCCTGGCAGATGGGGGCGTCGTACTGCGTGATCTGGAAGTTCTTCGGCAGGTCGGGGTAGTAGTAGTTCTTCCGGTGGAACGCGGTCTGCTCGGGGATGTCGGCGTCGAGGGCTTTCCCCACCTTCACCGCCGCCTCGACGGCCGCCTCGTTGAGCACCGGGAGCGCCCCCGGGAGGCCGAGGCACACGGGGCACGTCCGGCTGTTGGGTTCCTCGTCCTCGGCGGGCGCGGTCGAGCAGCCACAGAAGATCTTCGTCGCGGTCTCGAGTTGGACGTGAACCTCCAGCCCGATCACCACCGCGAGGTCGCGCTGTTCGAGCGCTTGTGCAGTCATTGGCCGCGGTTCGACGCGGGCGGGCTAAAGGCTAACGGGACCGTCATCGGCCGAGGGGGGCGACGTCCGGCGCACGGGCCGCCACCGACGGCACTGTTCGGTAATTCACCAAGCAAAACACTATTATTAGACGTGTCTAATCTAGGCCCATGTACGATTCGAAACGGGAGCGGAATCGACGCGAGTGGCGGGGGGCGCCGTAGTGCCCTCGCACGACTACGGCACGGCCGGCCGGCTCACCGACAGGCTCGAATCCCGGCTGGCGTCGGCGCTCGGCGGCGAGGACGGCGGCGGCGGCGTATCCAGGCGCGCGGTCCTCGGCGGCATCGGCGTCGCCGGCGGGGCGACCGTCGCGGGCCTGGGTGGTCGGGCGAACGCCCGAGGCGCGGGGGGCGACGACGGGGACGACCACGACCACGAGTCGACCCACGGCAACTTCGGGGCCGTCGGCGAGTACGCCGACGCCGACTTCGACCCCCACGCCTTCCTCCGGCAGTTCAACACGGGCCGGGACGGCCAGGCGTCGGTCGACCAGCGCGTCTACGAGGAGGACGGGCGAACCGTCCGCGAGTTCGACCTCGTCGCCGTCGACACCACGATCACCATCGCGCCCGGCGTCGAGTTCCAAGCGTGGGCCTACAACGGTCAGGTGCCCGGGCCGACGCTCCGGGCCGTCGAGGGCGACCTGATCCGCGTGAACTTCCAGAACGCCGGGCGCCACGCCCACACGATCCACCCCCACCTCCGGAATCTGAACCCGCGGATGGACGGGGTGCCGACGAACGGCCCGGGCGTGCTCGATCAGGGCGAGTCGTTCACCTACGAGTGGCTCGCCCAGCCGGCGGGCGTTCACCTCTATCACTGCCACTCGCTCCCGCTCAAGGAGCACATCCACCGCGGACTATACGGGATGCTCGTCGTCGACCCGGACCCCGAGCGGGTCCGCGAGAACCCGCGGGCCTACACCGCCGCCGACGCGCCCGTCTCCAACGCCTACCGCGACGAACTCGTCGAGCGGGCGAAGACGCGCAACCACGAGTACGACGAGAACGACGCGGTCGACGAACTGGTGATGGTGATGAACGGGTTCGACACCAACTTCGACGGCGACAACGAGGTGTACGCGGTCAACACTCGCGCGTTCGCCTACGGCGTCGGGGAGACCGACGGGAAGGGCGACTGGGCGCCCGGCGAGACCAAGCGCCCGGTCCAGGTCGACGGCCAGCGGCCGCTCCGGGTGTACCTCGTCAACGCCATCGAGTTCGACCCGATCAACTCCTTCCACACCCACTCGCAGTTCTTCGACTACTACGACCACGGGACGACCCTGTCGCCGACGCTCAAAACGGTGGACACGGTGATGCAGTGCCAGGCCCAGCGGGGGATCCTCGAACTCGACTACTCGACCCACGACCCGGGGCTGTACATGTTCCACGCCCACCAGTCGGAGTTCGCGGAACTGGGCTGGATGAGCTTCTTCGAGGTGGTCTGAGATGGCCGACTCCACCGCCACCGAGACCGCCGACTCGACCGTCGAGACCCCGGCCGACCGCCCGCTCGGCCTCCCGCGGTGGGCCGCGGCCGTCCTCCCGCTCGTCCTGCTCGGCGTGCTGGCGGCGGCGTTCGTCGCCACCTCCCCGCTCGCGGCCCTCGACGCCGGCGGGGCCGCGCTCCCCGACGTCACCGTCTCGCACGCCACGCTCCCCGGCGAGGAGACGCTGGTGTTGCACGTCACCAACAACGGTCCGGACGCGGTGACGATCTCCCAGGTACTCGTCGACGACGCCTACTGGAACTTCGCGGTCGAGGGCGCCGGCGGCGACGCGACGCTCGGTCCCGGTCAGTCGGCGCAGGTCGTCGTCCCCTACCACTGGAACCCCGGCTGGGACCTCGGGACGGCCCTGGTGTTGAGCGACGGGACGACGATCCACCACACGATCGTCGCGCCCGCGGCGTCGCCCGGGCTGACCGGCGGATTGCTGTGGACGCTCGCGCTGGTCGGCCTGTTCGTCGGCGTGATCCCCGTCGCGCTCGGGATGCTCTGGTTCCCGTTCATGCGCTCGATGCGGCGGTCGTCGCTGAACGCGGTGCTGGCGTTCTCGACCGGGGTGCTGGCGTTCCTCGCCGTCGACGCCGGCGTCGAGGCGCTCGAACTCGCCGAGGCGATGCCCGGTCTCTACGAGGGACCGATCCTGGTCGTGGTCGGCGTAGCGGGGTCGCTCCTGCTCGTCCAGTCGATCAGCGCGTGGCGCCGCGGTCGCGCCGCCGCGGGCGACGAGCGGGCCGAGAGCGGCCTCTGGGTGGCCTGGCTGGTCGCCGTCGGCATCGGTCTGCACAACCTCGCGGAGGGGCTGGCGATCGGGAGTTCGTTCGCGCTCGGTCGCGTCTCGCTCGGCGCCTTCCTCGTGCTCGGGTTCATGATCCACAACGTCACCGAGGGGCCGGCGGTGGTCGCCCCGCTCGCGGACGACGAGCGACCGCCGCTCCGGCAGTTCGTCGGCCTCGGCCTCGTCGCCGGCGCCCCCGTGATCCTCGGCGGGTGGCTGGGGAGCCTGGCGTTCACGCCGACGCTCGGCGCGTTCTTCCTCGCCGTGGGCGTCGGCGCCATCCTCCAGGTCGTCTGGGAACTCCGCGGGATGATCGTGACCGAGGCGGGCGTCTCCGCGCGGGCGATCCTCGCGTTCCTCGTCGGCCTCGTCGTGATGTACGCCACCGACCTCCTGGTGGCGCTGTGATCGCGGCGCGTCGACCGATCGGTCGGACGCTCCCGCCCGTCTCGACTGCCTGACAGGCACCGGTCGCCGCCGCCGACGGTCGGCGACGCCGACGGGTCGCTCCGGCCGTCGCCCCCCGAATCGGGGCGGCGAGCGCGGCCGGGGTCGGCGCGACTCGTATCAGATTGCGTTGACATGTCTGACGTAGGTTTATACCACCGGCGGCCCGCCGTAGACGCATGACTAACCGGGTGGAGGAACTGGAGACGCAGGTCGCGGAGCTTCGGGCGACCGTCAACGCCCTGACCGAGGAACTGGTCGAGACCAAAGAGCGCGTGAAACAGCTGGAGGACAGCGCCGAGGTCGAGGTCACCGCATCGGACGAGGACGCCGAGGAGCGGACGCGGTCGACCGGCGACGTCGGCGCCGAACTCGTCGACGGTGGCCACGGCGGATCGAGCGAGTCGGCGCCGAGTGACGCCAACGCGTCGGACGAAGAGGCTAAATCCACGGGGGGCGACGACGCAGACGAGGAGGGTGGGAGCGGGGCCGACGACAGCGACATCATCGTCGCGTAGGGCGCTCGCGACCCCCTCAACCGCGAGCAACCCATGCACATCAAAGAGCTCGTCCTCGACGACTTCAAAAGCTTCGGGCGGAAGACCCGAATCCCGTTCTACGAGGACTTCACGGTCGTGACGGGTCCGAACGGCTCGGGCAAGTCGAACATCATCGACGGGGTGCTGTTCGCCCTCGGACTGGCCCGGACCCGCGGGATCCGCGCGGAGAAGCTGACAGACCTGATCTACAACCCCGGCCACGACGACGGCGAGCGGGTCGGCGGCCCCCGCGAGGCGTCCGTGACGGTCGTCCTCGACAACGCCGACCGGACGCTCGACCGGTCCCAGGTGGTCAACGCCGCCGGCACCGACAACGTCGGCGACGTCGACGAGATCACCATCAGGCGCCGGGTGAAGGAGACCGACGACAACTACTACTCCTACTACTACCTCAACGAGCGCTCGGTCAACCTCTCGGACATCCAGGACCTGCTGGCCCAGGCCGGCGTCACGCCCGAGGGGTACAACGTCGTGATGCAGGGCGACGTCACCGAGATCATCAACATGACGGCCTACCAGCGCCGGGGGATCATCGACGAGATCGCCGGCGTCGCGGAGTTCGACGCGAAAAAGGAAGACGCCATGGAGGAACTCGACGCCGTCCAGGAGCGCGTCGAGGAGGCCGACCTCCGGATCGAGGAGAAAGAGGAGCGACTCGACCAGCTCGAAGACGAGCGCGAGGTCGCCCTGCAGTACCAGGAACTCCGCGACGAGAAGGGCGAGTACGAGGGCTACCTGAAGGCCGCCGAACTGGAGGACAAGCGCGCGGAGCTGTCCCGCACCGAGAGCCGCCTCGAAACCGCCGAGGCCGACCTGGCGGAAGCGCAAGAAGAGCTCGACCGCCGCCAGGGGAAGGTGACGCGCCTGGAGGAGGACCTCGACGAGCTGAACCGCGAGATCGAGCGCACGGGCGAGGACGAACAGCTCCGGATCAAAAGCGAGATCGAGTCGGTCAAAGGCGAGATCGCGCGCCTGGAAAACGAGGTCGAGAACCAGGAAGAGCGCGTCGAAGCGGCGGAAAACGAGCGCCGGAAGGCGTTCGTCGACCTCGACCGGAAACAGGAGACCATCGAGGACCTGGAGGGTGACATCCGCGACCTGAAAGTCGAGAAGGCGTCGCTCAAGAGCCAGGTCACGGAAAAGCAGAGCGAACTCGCCGAGATCCAGGCGGAGATCGACTCGGTCGACACGGAGTACGACGAACTGAAGGCCGACCTCGCCGAGCGCAAGGAGCGCGTGGAGGGGCTCAAAGACGAGAAGAACGACCTCCAGCGCGAGAAAGACCGCCTGCTCGACGAGGCCCGGCGGCGCTCGAACCGCATCTCGGAGGCCCGCGACGACCTCGCGGCGGCGACCGAGGAGATCCCCGAGATCAAGGCCCGCCTCTCGGACCTGCACAGCGAACTCGACAAGGCCGAGAAGAACGAGGCGACCATCGACGCGGCCATCGAGGACCTGCGCGAGGAGAAGGCCGACCTGCAGGACGACCTCGACGGCGTGAAGGAGGACCTCCAGGCCAAGCAGGCCGAGTACGCCGAGCTGGAGGCCCGCGCCGGCCAGCAGGGCGACAGCTCCTGGCCGCGGTCGGTGACGACCGTCCTGAACGCGGGGATGTCGGGCGTCCACGGCGCGGTCGGCGACCTCGGGGGCGTGCCCGCCGAGTACGCGACCGCCTGCGAGACCGCCGCCGGGGGCCGCCTGGCGAACGTCGTCGTCGACGACGACGGCGTCGGCGCCGACTGCATCGACTACCTCAAGCAGCGGAACGCCGGGCGGGCGACTTTCCTCCCGATCACCGAGATGGACGACCGCGGCCTCCCGTCGCTGCCCTCCCACCCCGGCGTGGTCGACTTCGCGCGCAACCTGGTCGAGTACGACGACCGGTACTCGGGGATCTTCTCGTACGTCCTCGGGTCGACGCTCGTCGTCGAGGACATGGACGCCGCCCGCGACCTGATGGGCCGGTTCCGGATGGTCACCCTCGACGGGGACTTGGTCGAGAAGTCCGGCGCGATGACCGGCGGGTCCGGCGGCGGCTCCCGGTACTCCTTCTCGAAGTCCGGCAAGGGGAAACTGGAGCGCATCGCCGAGGAGATCACGGAACTGGAGGACGAGCGCCGCGCCCTCCAGGGCGAGATCCGCGAGGTCGAGTCCGACCTGGACGACGCGCGGGATCGAAAGTCCGACGCCCGCGACCGGGTCCGCTCGGTGCAGGCGGAGGTCGACCGGGCCGAGTCGGACCTGGAGGCGGCCCAGCAGCGCGTCGAGGATTTAGAGGAAACCATCGAGGACCTCGAAGCCGAGCGCGAGAGCGTCGACGCGGAGATGGCCGCCATCGACGACGACCTCGACGATCTCGACGCCGAACTCGCGGGCGTCCGCGAGGAGATCGACGACCTGGAGGCCGAACTGGCCGACTCGAAGATCCCCGAACTCTCCGCGCGGGCCGACGAGGTGCGTGAAGAGATCGACGACCTGGAGGACCGGATGGACGCCCTCGACGGGCGCCTCAACGAGAAGAGCCTGGAGAAGGAGTACGCCGAGGACGCCATCGAAGAGTTAGAAGAGACCGTCGAGGCGGCCCAGAACCGGAAGGCCGACGCCCAGGAGCGCATCGCCGACCTGGAGGAGCAGATCGACGAGCAGGAGGCCCTGCTCGCCGAGAAGCGCGCCGAGGTCGAGGACCTGGAGGAGGAACTGGCCGAACTCAAGGCGGAACGCGAGGACCTCCGCGAGGACCTGCGGGCGGCCCAGGAGGCCCGCGACGAGGCCAAGGCCGAGGTGTCGACCGTGGAGTCTCGCGTCGAGGGGCGCCGCGAGAAGGCAGAGCGCCTGGAGTGGGAGATCGACGAACTGGAGTCGCAGGTCGGCGAGTACGACCCCGAGGCGATCCCGGACCACGACACCGTCGAGTCGCGAATCGAGGAGCTGACCGCGGAGATGGAGGCGCTCGAACCGGTCAACATGCTCGCCATCGACGAGTACGACCAGGTCGCCGGCGACCTGGCGGACCTGGAGGAGCGCCGCGACGTGCTCGTCGAGGAGCGCGACGCGATCCGTGAGCGGATCGACGCCTACGAGGCCCAGAAGAAGGAGACGTTCATGGACGCCTTCGAGGCGATCGACGAGCAGTTCCGGGACATCTTCGCGCGCCTGTCGGACGGTACCGGCGAACTCCACCTCGAGGACGAGGACGACCCCTTCGAGGGCGGACTGACGATGAAGGCCCAGCCGGCGGACAAGCCGGTCCAGCGCCTGAACGCCATGTCCGGCGGCGAGAAGTCGCTGACGGCGCTCGCCTTCATCTTCGCCATCCAGCGCCACAACCCGGCACCGTTCTACGCGCTCGACGAGATCGACGCGTTCCTCGACGCCGTCAACGCCGAGCGCGTCGGCGAGATGGTCGACGACCTCGCGGGCGACGCCCAGTTCGTCGTGGTCTCCCACCGCTCGGCGCTGCTGGAGCGCTCCGAGCGCGCCATCGGCGTCACGATGCAGGGCGACAACGTCAGCGCCGTCACGGGCATCAGGCTCGGCGACGACGGCGAGGAGACCGAGGAGGTGACCGCGGATGACTGAGGAACCGGACCGAGACGACGACTCGGCCCCGGTCGACGAACCGAACCGAGACGTCGACTCGACCCCGATCGACGAACCGAACCGGGACGTCGACTCGACCCCGATCGACGAACCGAACCGGGACGTCGACTCGACCCCGATCGACGGCGTCCTCGCGGGCGACCGATCGAACGGCGACGGGGACGGCGACGGCCCGTCGCTCGACTTCGGCGGCGGAGTGAACGGCCCGGCCGGCGAGACCGACTCGACCGCCGACGGCCCCGCGAGCGACACCGGCGGCGAGTCGGCGTCGGCACCGACCGGCGCCGGCCTCCCGCCCGCCGACGCCGTCCCCGAGAGCGACGAGGACGAGGTCGAGCCGGTCGAACTCCTGGTCCAGCTCGCCGAGGACGGCGAGATCGAGCCGTGGGACATCGACATCGTCGAGGTGACCGACGCGTTCCTCGCCAAACTCGACGAGACGGACCTCCGGACCACGGGCCGGGCGCTGTTCTACGCGAGCGTCCTCCTGCGGATGAAAAGCGACGAACTGCTCGCGCCCGACGAGGAGGAGGAGGCGCCGGACGAGCCCTGGCTGGAGGACGACGGCGCGATGGCCGCGCCGGGGTACGACCCGGTCGACGCCCTGGAGGCCGAGATGGACCGTCGCCTCGACCGCAAGCACGCCCGCGGGTCGCCCGAGACGCTCGACGAACTCGTGCGCGACCTCCGGGAGGTCGAGCGCGAGTCGCGGTGGAAGGCCTCCCGGACGTACGACACCTCGTCGTCGCCGCGGGGGTACCAGCGGGGGACCCAGACCCTCGACTACCACGACGCGGGCGACCTGCGCGAGGACGGCGAACCCGGCGAAGAGGACGTCACCGGCACCACCCACGACGAGGACATCGAGGTCGTCATCGCCGACGTCCGGGCGGTCCTGGACGAGCAGTACGAGCAGGGGCGCACGGAGGTCCTGTTCAGGGAACTCCGGGGCGCCGGCGGGACCGAGGTGATGACCTACCTCTCGCTGCTGTTCCTCGCTCACCGCGGGGCCGTCCGCCTGGAGCAGGACGACCTGTTCGGCGACCTCTGGGTGCAGGACCCGACGGCGCCCGTGGTCGGGGAGGCGGAGGCCGTCGCCGACGGCGGGTGCGCCGACGACGACGCGGCCGACGGCGCGGACGCGACCGCTCCCGCGGACGCGGCCGACGATCCGGACGCGACCGAGTGAGCCGGCGTCGGCCGGTCAGTCGTCCAGGTAGTCGCCGAGCAGCAAGTCGACGCGCTCGCGGGTCGCCTCGGGGATGGCCTCGGCGGGCGTGTTCACCGTGCCCGCGAGGGCCTCGTGGCACTCGCACTCGTGGTCTTCCGGGAGCGCCCGGATCGCCCGCTCGACGGTCTCTTTGATCGCCGACTCGTTTCGTGCCGCGTTCTCCAGGACCTCCTCCAGGGTCACCTCGCTGTCTTCCTTCCAGACGTCGAAGTCGGTGACGCCCGCGACCGTCGCGTACGCCAGTTCGGCCTCGCGGGCGAGTTTCGCCTCCGGGATCGTGGTCATGCCGACGACGTCCCACCCCTGGGCCCGGTAGAACTCGCTCTCGGCGCGCGTCGAGAACTGCGGCCCCTCGATGCAGACGTACGTGCCGCCGTCGCAGACGTCGAAGTCGTGGTCGACGGCGTCCCGGGACTCGCGGGCGGCCTCGACGAGGATCCGCGAGAGGTCGGCGCAGTACGGATCGGCGAAGGGCTGGTGGACGACGACGCCGTCGCCGAAAAAGGAGAGAGGGCGGTTCCGCGTGCGGTCGAACGCCTGGTCGGGGACGACGAGCGTCCCCGGCGGGCGGTCGCTGCGAAGGCTGCCGACGGCGTTCGAGGCGATCACGTGGGTGACGCCGAGTTGCTTCAGCGCGTGGAGGTTCGCCCGGTAGGGCAGGTCGGTGGGGGAGAACTGGTGGTCGCGGCCGTGCCGCGGGATGAAGGCCACCTCGCGGCCGGTGTCGGCGAACTCCCCGACCGTCACGGGCGCCGCGGGGTCGCCGTAGGGGGTGGTCACGTCCTCCTCGCGGGTGGCCGAGAGCGGCAGGGACTCGTAGATCCCGCTGCCGCCGATGAAGCCGACGGGCATGCCCGTGACTCGCCCGAGCGGCTACTAAACCGTGCGGGTCCGCGGGCGCGGCGTCGGCCCGAGGCGCCGGCACCGAGCGGAAGCCGCGTCGAGAGACGTCGAGTCAGATGACGACGCCCGACCGCAACAGGGCGATGACGCCGGTGAGCAGCGGGATCGAGAGCAGGGTCGTCACCAGGATGACGGTGCTCACGTACTCGGGGATGGTGAGGCCATCGACCTCGACGTCCGCGAACTCGGTCAGCAGGAGGAGCGGCGAGATGGCCGAGGGCATCGCGGATTCGAGGACGAACACCCGGCCGACCGTGGGCTGGTCGAAGCCCACCGCGAGCGCGACGCCGACGGCCACCAGGGGCGCGACGGCGAGTTTCAGGACGGTCGGCACGCCCACCCGGGCCAGCGCGCTGCCGTAGTCCGTGCGGGCGAGCTGGACGCCGAGCATCAACAGGAGGACGGGGATCGCGGCCTCCCCCACGAGTTCGACGGTCGCCATGGCCGTCGAGTCGACCGGCGGCACCAGGCCGGCGTACCGCGCGAGCAGCGCGGCGGCGACGGCGTACACGAGCGGGAGTTCGAACACGCGCTTTATCCCGGCCAGCCCGCCGGAGCCCCCGCCGCGGGAGGCGACGTACACCGCGAGCGAGTAGGTGAGCACCGACTGCGTCGAGAGGTAGAGGACGGCCGTCGAGCGGCCGGCGGCGCCGAAGGCGAACTCCGAGACGGGGATGCCGTAGTTGCCGGAGTTCGAGAACGTGGCCGTGAGCACGATGGCCGCCAGCAGCGGGTCCGACTCCCCGAGGAGGCGCCCGACGCCCTCCGCGAGGGCGAGCATCGCGACGTGGTAGGCGACGACGCCGAGGACGACGGCCGCGAGCGTCCCGCCCGAGAGCGTCGTCGTCGCCAGCGAGTGGAAGACCAGCGCGGGCACCAGCACGTACAGGGTGACGGTGTTGAGCGGCCCCGGCTCGACGTCGGTCGTCCGGCCGAGGACGACGCCGACACCCGCGATGGCGACGATGGGGAGAATCGCGGTCGCAAAAATCGAGACCAGCGACATGGGCGACCCTGCCCCCGGCGCCGCCTTGGGTGTGTCGATGCGGCGTGCGGGGCGATGCGGCGTGCGCGGGCGATGCGGCGTGCGTAGGCGACGCAGCCGAGCTCGGTGAATCCCGGCGTCGACTCAGTCGACCAGCCGCCACTCGTCGCCGACGGGTTCGAGGACGTCCCGGCGCTCCATCTCGGCGAGCACCTCGTCCAGGCGCTTGGGCTGGGCGATCTCCATCTCGATGCGCTCGATCCGGTGGTAGTCGCTCAGCAGCCGGCGGACGTCGGCCTTCGAGACCGTCTCGGCGTCGGACTTGGCCACCACGCCCTCGATCAGTTCGATCATGTCCTCGATGAAGTTCCAGGGGTAGACGACCCAGGCCCACTCCTCCAGGCGCTCGCCGACGAAGTCCGGTTCGAACTCGCTCGTGCCGAGCAACTGGAGGGTCGCCGTCCGCACCTCGCCGGGGCCGCGCTCCGTGACGTACTCGTGGGCCCGGCTGATCGACCCCCCGGTGTCCGCAATGTCGTCGATGACGAGCACGTCCTTGCCGGCGACGCTCCCCTCCGGCATCGGGTAGCGGATCTCCGGTTCGCCCGTCTTCTGGGCGGTGCCGACGTAGTGTTCCATCTTCAGGCTCGTCAGGTCGTCGAGGCCGAGGAAGTCACAGATGCACCGACCGGCGAACCAGCCCCCCCGGGCGAGCGCGACGACGACGTCCGGTTCGAACTCGTCCGCCTTCACCTGGTTCGACACCGACCGACAGAGGTCGTAGATGTACTCCCAGTTCGTGACGGTGCACTTGAACTCCTCCGGTAGCTCACCCATGTGTCTCGGTCACCACGCGACTAGGGAACGGACGCCCCCTTAACGTGTGCGGGTCGCCGCCAGGTCGTTCCCGGAGGCGTCCCGGCGGCGAATCGCGGCCGACCGCCGTCGACGGCGAGCGCCGGCAGAGGGAGTCCGCCGGAACGGGAACTCCGCCGCCGGATCGAGAAACCCGGCGTCGGAGAGACGGTACGGAGAGCCTACCGGTCGCGAGCGGGGCGTTATTCGGCTCATACCAATAGTCTCCTGTGGCAGAATGTCACGCCAGGGAAGACCAATGCACACCTGTCAGAACTGCGGCAACCCGGTGACCGTCGACTTCGCTCGCGTGTTCGGAAACAGCCGAGACGAACTGAAGCGGTGCCCCGCGTGCGCGGACATGACGGAGATAAAGTCCGGCCGCGGCGCCCGGGACGAGGTGAGTTCCGGGGTCGTCGGGTGGGCGCCGCGCTGAGAGTAGCGGGGCCGCTCACTCCTCCCCGGGGACGCGCCAGCGCAGCGTGATCGTCTTCTCCAGGCGATCGCCGTCCGGGCGGGACCGCTCGACCACCTCGACGTCGCCGTCCGGCAGCGAGATCGGACGGATCTGCCGGAGCGTGCCGTCGAGTTCGCGGACCTCCTCGTTGTCCGCCACGCGACGGTGGGTCTCGGCCGGCGCCGCGACCGGCTCCAGTTCCTCGCGGTGTCCGGTCAGGTCCGCCCGGACGTCGCGGAGGTACCCCGCCAGTTCCTCCCGATCCAGCGACCGCCGCGACTCCGTCTCCTCGGGGTCGCGCGCGGCGCCGCGCCCGACCCCGCCCGGGGCCCCCGAGGAGTGCCCCCCGACGACGGCGTTCAGCACGGCGCCCAGCAGCAGCACCAGTCCCGAGAAGTACAGCCAGGTGACGATGACGATCACGCCGCCGAAAAAGCCCTCCGAGCCGCCGCTCTTGAAGAGGAGGTACACCTGGAAGAGCGCCTGGAACGCCGCCCACCCGAGCGCTGCGAACAGCGCCCCGGGGAGGACGTCCCGCCAACCCAGGTCGGCGTCGGGGAAGCGGTAGTACATCGGGAAGAAGGCCACGACCAGCCCCGCGACGAGCACGAGCGGCGTCGCGTACCCCAGGAACGGTATCCGACTCGCGAACGTCGCGAACACCGTGCTGACGGCGACCGTCGCCACGAGCGAGACGACGAGCGAGACCAGCACGACGGTCCCGTCCACGAGCTGGTCGACGAACGAGTTCCGCCGCTCGGTCTCGTAGATCTCGGAGAAGGCGGTGTCGAGGCCGCGGAAGAGCTTGAGCGTCCCCCAGAGGAGGACGGCCAGGCCGACGATCGACACGCCCGTCGCCGTCGAGTCCGCCGCGAACACCTGGCCGACGACGTCGGCGATCGGCGCCGGCAGCCCGTTTCGTGCCGTGGTGAGGAGCCGGGTTTCGAGGCCGCCGCCGACCACCGAAGTGGCGAGCAAGAGGAGGATCAACAGCGGGGCGAGCGAGACGAACGCCTGGTAGGCGATGCCCGCCGCCATGAACGCCACGTTCTTCTGGGAGAAGTCCGAGAACACCCGCTTGCCGATCCCCAGAACGCCGGTGGATGTGCTGATCATCGCGGATCGGTACGGGCGGCGCCCCAACGAGTGTTGAGCACGCAGGTGCAACCGGCTCCGCGTGGGAGACGCCGCCGCGAATCACCGGTGCCTGACGGCGCCGGGGCGACGGCTGACGGCGGCGGACGCGGGGCGACGGCTGACGGCGGCGGACGCGGGGCGACGGCTGACGACGGCGGACGCGGGGCGACGGCTGACGACGGCGGACGCGGGGCGACGGCTGACGACGGCGGACGCGGGGGCGACCGCGCTCGTTGCGCCACGTCTATGGTCCCGCTTTCCGACGAACGGGGTATGAGACACGGCTCCGGTGCTCGAACGACGGACGGCCACGACACGCGGCGCGTCGCGCTGGTAGACGCCTTCGCAACCGACCCGCTCTGTGGCGCCGCCACGGGCGTGGTGCCCGACGCCGCCGGCCTGGACGACGACGAGACCCGGGCCGTGGCGCGGGAACTCGGCGCGGACGTGACGGCGTTCGTCAGGCCCGCCGACGGCGCGACCCGTCGGCTCCGGTGTGTGACCCCCCACGGCGACCGCCCCGACCGCGGCCGCGCCGTCCTCGCGGCCGTTGCCCACCTCCGCGCGGCGGGTGCCGTCGAGGCCGGCACCCACGAGTTCGAGACCGACGCGGGACGGGAGGCGATCCGCGTCGACGACGACGGGACGGTCTGGCTGACCCGCCCGACCCCGACGGTCGACACGGCGGCCCTCGACTTCGACCGCGTCGGCGCCGCCCTCGGGATCGTCCCCGACGCGCTGCGGGACGTCGGCGCCGACCTGCCCGGGGGCGTCGCGGTCGTGGGCGACGCGTCACCGGGAGCGCGCGCGGGCGACGCCGCGGCCGGTGTAGGCGACGCCGCGGGTGACGTCGTGACCGGCGCCGGTGCAGGCGACGCCGCGGGCGCCTCGATCCTCGTCGTCCCCGTGAACTTTCTGGAACGCCTGGGCGAGGCTGCCCCGGACCCGGGCGCGCTCGACCGCCTCGCGGCCGCCCACGAGGTCGACGGCGTCTACGCGGTCACCTTCGACGCGGTCGACGCGGCCTCGACGCTCCACGGCCGGTACTTCGTCCCCGGCCGCGACCCGCCCGAACGCCCCGCGAGCGTCCCCGCGAGCGTCGCCTGCGCCGCCTACCTCCGAACCGTCGACGCCTTCGACGAGTTCCCCGACGCGCTCCGTTTCGAGGGCGGGCACTTCCTCGACCGACCGGGCGCCGTCGAACTCCGCGTCGACGGGACGATCCGCGTCGGCGGCCGGGCGACGACCGCCCTCGACGGGGAGCTGCGCGTCCCGACGACCGACGACGACGAGATCATCGAGGCCTGAAGCGGAGCGAAAGCGCGAGAATCAGCCGATGTACCGCAGGTCGTCGTCGGTCGGGATGCCCTGTTGCTGGTTCTGCATCTCCTGGATCTTGCCGATGACCTCCTCCATCTCCTCGGCGCGGTCCTCCAGTGACTCGTAGCTCACCGAGAAGCCGATGAGGTCCTCCAGGGTTTCGAGGACGGCCTGGGCGCTCTTGGGGTCGACCAGGTAGCCCGACGTCTCCCCCATCAGGCAGGAGACGTCGAGGCCGCGGCGACCGCCGAGGCCGAGCAGGAGGCCGCTGACGCCGACGATCCCGCCCGCGGGCTCGTCGTCGCGGAACTCGACGCCGGCGTCGACGAGCGACTCCCGCAGCGCGGCGTCGCTCACCGCGCCGAGCACCGACGCCTCCTCGATGAGTTCGCCGGTCGGCACCCCGCCGAGTGCGTAGGCCCGCGTCACGCCGAACTCCTCGGCCACGTCGAGGAACGCGTCGGTGAGGCGGTAGTGGCCGTCGTTTGACTGGGCCTGGTGGTCGCCGACGAGCACCAGCAAATCGGGACACTCGCCGTCGCCGTCGCTCTCGTCGTCGCCGTCGCTCTCGTCGTCGTCGTCGCCGTCGGCCTGCTCGGAGATGTCGACCGCGTGGAACTCGGCGTTCGCCAGTTCGGCGACGCCGTCGTCGTCGAGGGTCACCTGCGGCGGGAACTCGTCCGTGTACACCCGGCGGACGGGTTCGCTCTCGAACTCCTCCAGGAGGTGTTCGGCCGCGAGCTTTCCGACGTGTCCGACGCCCGGCAGCCCCTCGATGAGCACCGGGTCGGCCAGGTCCGGCTCTGCGAGGGTCTCGATCTCGATTGATTCCATGCTCCACACAAGCGACCGCCCGCGTTAAGAGGGCGTCGGTGGCGGATCGTCGGCGTCCCCGGGGTTACGCACCGTCGGCGTCCCCGGGTCAGGCGTCGTCGGCGTCGTCGCCGTCGTCGCCGCTCGCCCGACGGCGCGCCCGTCGCCGGTACTCGCCCCACCGGTCGCCGGGGTCGAAGGGGGCCGGCGCGCTGTTCTCGGCGTCGGCGCCGCACTCCGGGCAGTCCTCGTGGAGGGTGTACACCGGCCGGTCGTGGACGTCGCGCCAGGCCGAACAGACCAGAATGTCGGATTTCATCGCGAGGAAGGTCGTCGCAGCCGACCGGTTACTCCTCGTCGCCGCTGCGCTCGCGGTGGTAGGTCGCGCTGCCGCCGGCGGCGGCGACGACCTCGCGGGCGCGCTCGACGCTCGACTCCAGTTGCGACTCGGCGGTCTTGTAGTCCGGCGCCTTCACCTTGATCCGGTACTCGGGGGAGCCGACGTACGTGACCGCGAGTTCGATCTCATCCGGGAGGTCGCCGTCGCCCTCGGCGGCCTGGAGCGCCTCCTTGATCGTGTCGACCCCTTCGCTGGTCGGGCACTCCAGGTCGACGTAGCCGGTGACGTTGACGTACGGAACCGAGACGTTCTCGCGGGCGGTCTCGACGATGGCTGCGACCTCGTCGTCGTCGAGGTCGAGGTCGTCGAGGGCCTCCGAACCGTGGATGGCGGCCTGCTCGAAGCCGTCGTACAGCGAACCGTACTCCGCGATGAGAACGTTCGCGACCGCCGCGTACTGCTCGTCCGCGACGTCCTCGCCGAAGGCGATCGACATCCACTTGTCTGCCTTCTGCTCGTTCTTCCAGTCCTGGATCTTCTCCTTGCGCTGGTGCTCGTTGACGTCCTTGATCGACAGGTCGATCTGCTGGGACGACTCGTCGACGTCCAGGACCTTCGCCACGACGGTCTGCCCCTCGCGGACGTGGTCGCGGATGTTCTTGATCCAGCCGCTCGCCACCTCGCTGATGTGCGCGAGGCCGCGCTTGTCCTCGTACTCGTCCAGGTCGACGAACACGCCGAAGTCGGCGATCTCGTCGACCTCGCCGACGACGAGTTCGCCCTTCTCGGGCCAGCCGCTGAACTTCATGGCTGCACCCGGGTCACGCCGTTCCTTCGTCGGGTCGCGACTCGACGACCTCGACGACCTCGCCGGCGAACTGGGCCTTGCCGCCGGTCGGCGTCGCCAGCGTGCTGCCACAGACCGCGCAGTTGACCGTCGAGGCCGCCTTGCCGAAGACGACCTGCTCGTTCTCGCAGTCCTGGCAGGCGACGCGGTAGAAGCTCCCGGCCATGGTTACTCCTGGAACTCCAGCCGACCGGCGCGCCAGCCCTCGCGCATGTGGGCCTTGCCGCACTCCGAGCAGCGGTACTTGAGGTTGGTCTTCTTGGTGGGCTTGTCGCCGCCGGGCACCTTCGAGAACTTGCCGGCGTTCCCGATGACGGCCTTGCCGCGGCGGGTCTGGCGGGCGTTCCACTTCATGCCCGTGGGACGGCCGCTGCGGACCTTCTCGACCTCGTGCTCGTGGTGGGCGTTGCAATGCGGGCAGTACGTGTTGAACCGACGTGGCATCTGCATGGAGAGATCGCCTCTTGTCGATCGCTTGGCGAGGCTCCGTTAAAACCCGTTTGGTTCGCGGGCACCGGAACCGGCGGCGCCGGGAGCGCGACGCCCCTCGTCGCCGGGCCGGCGCGCGTGCCGCCCCGAGGACACCGAGATCGGTGACCGACACCAGGGGAACAGGGAAATTGCTTTGTGCTGATAGGTGCTACCGCCGCTCGACCGGTGAACTACGAGAGACACATGCGGCGCGGGCTCGCGTCCCAGGTGGCCGTCGTCGCCCTCGCCGGCGTCGTCGTCATCGTCGGTGCGCCCGGCCGCCTCGCCTTCGCCGCCGCCGGCGCCGCCTTCCCCTTCACCGTCGCCGGCGCCGCCTTCCCGGACGTCGACAGCCGGCGCTCCGTCCCCTTCCGCCGCTTCCGCGTCGGGGCCGCCCTCCTCACGGGCGCGGTCGCGGGCGCCCTCCTGAACCGCGGGCGAACCGGGCTGATCACCGTCGCGGGCTGGTTTCCCGTCACCGATCCCCGGTTCCTGGCAGGGATCTGGGTCGGCGGCGCCGCGGTCGGGGTCGGCGCGCTCACCTTCCTGTTCGTCGACGAGGTGCTGCCCCCTCACCGGGGACACCTCCACCAGCTCCCGACGGGAGTCGCCGCGACGGCGATCCTGTTCTCCCTGCTCTCGCTCGGGACCGTGACGGCCGGCGTCCCGCGTCCGATCCTGGTCGCGGGCGTCGCCGCGTCGGGGTTCCTCGTCGGCTTCGGGAGCCACCTGATCGCCGACCGCGATCCCCGGACCGGCGAGCGGCTCCTCCTCCGGCGCCGGACGTACGTCGGGCGGACCCTCGACGGCGTCATGGCGACCCACCTCGATCCGCGTCTCGCCGCGGTGGGACGGCGGCTCGGGACCGCGTGGCGCCGGCTCACCGCGCCGTGGCGCCGGCTCGCGTCGGTCGTCTCCCCGCTCGGGCGGCTTCGGGGCTTCTTCGCGGGGGGGCGGCGGCTGCTGGTGCGGGCCCGGCGGTGGGCGACCGAGCGCTGGACCCACACGCTGGACCGCGTTCGAGGGCGGCGCCGCGAGGAGGAGAGCCGGCGACTGTGAGACGCGGCGGCGACCGGGCCTGTCCGTTCCCGGTGTCCGACTCACCGCGCGCCATCACCTTGGCTCACCGTGCGCCATCACCTCGGCTCACCGCCGTCCATCGAAGCCATTAAGCCGAGACTCCCCAAACCCGGGCGTATGAAGAAGCTCATCGTCCACGGCGACCCCGGCATCCGGCGCGGCGCGGTCATCAACCTGGACGGCGAGGAGCAGGTGGTCTTCGCCATCGACCGGCAGGGCGACTACCACGGCCCCGACCGGACCCAGCTGTGGTGCACCGTCGGCAGCGCAGACGAGCGCGACACCTTCGAGAAGCGGGAGTTCGTCCCCCACTGGCTCGACGTCGAGACGATCGACGCCGAGGCGCTCGACGTCGTGCAAAAGCGCGGCGGCGCGGCGTACTGAGGACGGCGCACCTTCTTCGGGATGCAGGGCCGCCAGCCGAGCGACCGCGCGCCCTCACGCCGGCTCGCCTACAGCCGCCCGGCGTCGACCCGGTAGATCGTGACCGACCCGCTCTCGTGGGCGACGGTGAGCGCCTCCAGTTCCGACAGGTCGACCGAGCCGTAGCGGTCGCGCTCGGCGGGGCCCACCCAGACGTACTCGACGCCGTAGGCGCGCAGGAACGCCCGACGGTCGGCGGCCGAGCCGGTGTAGAAGACGTCGACGTCGCGGACCCGCCCGAAGTACGCCTCGTCGCCGCGGTAGCCGACCTCGTGGCGCCATCCGGCCACGGTGGGGACGCCGGTGAGACTCGACGCCGGGTTGGCCTGCCAGGTGTACATGCCCTCGCTGGGCCCGTCGCCCGGCCCGGAGTACGCCACGGTCCCGGGCGCCGAGGTGATCGTGGGGGTGCCCTCCCGGGCGTCGAGCCAGTCGATGGCGCGGGCCTCCCCGGGGTGGTCGCGCTCGACGAAGGCGGTCGCGTCGAGCGTCGGCTCCCGGCCCGCCGCGGCGTGCTCGCCCAGCGCCAGCGCCCCGTACACGGCGGTCGAGAGCACCAGCAGGACGATCAGCCCCACGACGGCGGCGCGGGCGACGGCGCCGCCGAGCGCCGACGGGCGCCCCCCGCCGGGCGTCGCCTGGCCGCGCAGGGCGCTGGCGAGGCGGGTGGGGACGCGGGCCTCGACGCCGACCGATCGCAGCAGGCCCACGAGCGAGACGCCGACGGCGACGCTCCAGAGCACCCACACCTGCATGTACGTCTTGAACACCGTGTTCATCCGGACGGGCCCGGCCTGCTCGCGGAGGTAGACGATCTCGACGATCGTCACCAGCCCGGCGCCGGCGACGATCAGGACCGTTTCGAAGCCGGCGGGGCGGTCCATCCGCAGCGCCACCCAGCCCAGCGCGAACAGCGGCCCCGTCAGCACCAGCACCGCGAGACCCTGCCCGAGCGCGACGACCGCGAGCGCCGCGATGCCGAGGAGGACCGGCCACGCGCGGGCGTCGTCGTACCGCGTGACCAGGTACGCGAGGAACACGGCAACGAAGGCGCCGTGGACGAGGAAGAGCGCCCCGAGCGACGACCGCTCGGCGACGGCCAGCACCGCCACCTCCCGGCTCGTCGCCGTCGCGGCGCCGAACAGGAACGGCGCGGCGACGACCACCGCGAGGACGCCGGCGACACCCGTCACCAGGGTTGCGGCGACGAGCCGACCGACCTCGCCGGGTAGGCCCCGCTCGGCGACGGCCGAGCGGAGCCGTCGGCCCGCGCCCCCCGGAACGAGCGACGCCGGGTGGGCCGGTGCGAACACGAGCCCGAGCCACAGCAGGCCGAACATCGACGGGAACGACCACGTGTCGACGACGACCTGGAAGCCGCCGAGCAGGGGGACGACGCCGAGCGCGAGCGCCAGCCGGCGCCGGGACTCGGTCGCGGGCGTCCGGTAGCACGCGTACGAGAGGGCCGCGGCGAGCACCAGAAACGGCGTGCCCATCATGTGGGCGTGGAGGTCGCCGTTGAGCCAGGCGAAGAGGGGGAACTCGTTGATCGTGCCCGGGATGACCCGGCTGGCCGACCAGTAGCTGAACGACCCGAGGGCGTCGGCGATCCGGGCGGTCGTGTACTGGGATCGCTCGGCGACGGCCTCGACGAGCCCCCGCCGAAGCCCCGCCGGGAGGACGGAGAGGACGACGGTCGCGGGCGTCGAGAGGTTGCTCGCGATCCCGACGAAGAAGGCGGCGAGGGCTCCCGCGAGCTGCCGGGCAGCGGGGCCGACGCGGTCGGCGGCGACGGCGCCCGCGAGGTCGTACACCGCGGCGACGAGCGCGGCGTAGAAGCCCGCGAGCGCCAGGTTGTACGCGAACCGGGGCGGCGTGAACGTGAGCCGCGCGAGCAGCGTCGACACGAGGTGCCCGCCGTAGTAGTACGCGACCGGTTCGCCGGCGAACCAGAAGTCCTCCGGCGGGAGGCTCTCTGCGCGGGCGAGCGCCTTCAGCAGGCCGAAGTCGAGGAACTTCTCACCGCCGCCGGGGTGGACCGCCGGGTCGACCGCCCGGACGGCGACGAGAAACAGGAAGGCCAGCGCGAACACGACCGCGACCTCCAGGACCGGCCCGCGCTCGACCTCGACGGCGCGTTCGAGCCGGCCGGCCCGCAGCGCGTCGAGGTCGAGCGCCGCCAGCGCGCTCGCCGCGACGAGGACGAGCAGCCCGGCGCCGAGCGCGACCGGGCCGAAGGTGACCTGGCCCACCCAGTACGCCGGGAGGGTCAGCGTCGCCAGGGCGACCGGGAGGGCGAGGCCCGCGCCACGCCCGGCGAAGCGGGGAAACAGCCGGGCGGCGATCGGGAGCCCGAGCGCCGAGAGGACCGCGAACGCGAGGAGCCAGCGCAGGACGAGGAGGTACTCCATCTATCGGGTGCGACGGCGGGCGGCGCAAAAACGCTTTGTGATGTGCGTGGCGGAGCGGAGCCCCGTCCCGACGACCCTGTCCCGGCGGCGACGCGAGTCGATTTGTTTTTGACCACCACGGGGCAAACCACCCCCATGACTCGCACCGTCGGCGTCGTCCTCCCGGCCTACCGTCCGGACCCCGACGTGCTGGAGCGATACGTCCGGGCCATCCGCGAGCGCCTGGAGCCGACGACGGTGCGGATCGAACTCGACGCCCCGCGGCCGGCCGTGGTCGACCGACTCGACGACCTGCCGGCGACGGTCGACGCCGTCCCCCGGCGGCGCGGCAAGGGCGCGGCGATCACAGCGGGGTTCGAGGCGCTCTCGACGGACGTCCTCGCGTTCGCCGACGCGGACGGGAGCACGCCCGTCGACTCCCTGGCGGCGGTCGTCGAGCCGGTCGTCGAGGGCGGGGCGGACGTCGGCGTCGGATCGCGGCGCCACCCGGAGGCGACCGTCGCCGACCACCAGACGTTCGCCCGCCGCCACCTCGGGGACGCCTTCGCCTGGCTCGCCCGGCGGGTGGTCGATCCGTCCCTCTACGACTACCAGTGCGGGGCGAAGGCGCTCTCGCGCGAGGCGTGGCTGGCCGTGCGCGAGCACCTCTACGAGCCGGGGTTCGCCTGGGACCTCGAACTGCTCGCCGTGGCCGCGGCGCTCGACTACCGCGTCGTCGAGGTGCCCGTCCGGTGGGAGGACCAGCCCGGGAGCACCGTCTCGCCGGTCCGGACGAGTCTTCGACTCGCCCGGGGGCTGGTGCTGTCGCGCCACCGCGCGAAGGCGATCCAGCGCGAGGGGCTCCACCCGCTGCTCGACGCCGCCGGCGACCCGGAACCGACGCTGATCGACCGACTGCGCGCCGACGTCGACGACTGATGGCCGACGGCGAGAACCCCGTCGACGGCGGGGACGGCGTCCGGTCGACCGCGGAGGGGGACCGGGGGGGCGGCACCGTCGAGGCGCTCGTCTCGGGGACCCGCTTCGGGAAGTTCGCGTCGGTCGGCGTCGTCGGCGCGGCCTTCGACGTGACCACCGCGACGGCGCTGCGCGAACTCGGCGTCTTCCCCGAACTCGCCGTCTTCGTCGGCATCGAGGTCGCCGTCGTCGTCATGTTCCTGCTCAACGACAACTGGACGTTCGCCGAGCAGGGCGCGGCCGGCGTCGTCGCCGGACTGCGGCGGCTGGCGAAGTCGAACCTCGTGCGGGCTGGCGGCATCCTCGTCCAGCTCGCCACGTTCCGCCTGTTCTACCGCGTGGTCGCGCTGGAACTGGTCGTCCTCGGCATCGACGGGTGGTTCGTCTTCTCGAAGGTCGCGGGCATCGGCACGGGCATGATCGTCAACTACGTGGCCGAGAGCCTCGTGACCTGGCGCGTCGGGCGCGAGTGACCGCCTCGGCCACGTCGAAAAGTAGCAAACGGCGTCCGAATCACAATCCTTAACCGCAACGGTCGATTCGACTGAGTTAGCGGGATGGGATAGCCAGGAGATTCCGCCGGGCTCATAACCCGGAGATCGGTGGTTCAAATCCACCTCCCGCTACTTCTCTGCGACGAACGGACGTGAGGAACGGGAAGTGTACGCGTGGATTTGAACCAGGGAGTGGCGTGAGCGCCAGCGAACGGAACGACCGCGGTTCAAATCCACCTCCCGCTACTTTTCGAGCGACCAACGCGACCGAGGAGCACCGCGACGAGGGAGCCGGTCGCTTCTAGAGCCCCGCGGCGACGCACGCAGGCCGCGTCCCCCGCTCTCCGGGCGATGCCCCGACCGAGATCGAGGCGTCGGTCGGTCGCGAACCGGGTGCCCGTTCGAGGCCCAACCCCCGACCTCGATTCTCAGGGAACGAAATCGGCAGAAGCTTCATAGTGTTGGGTTCGGTGAATGTTCTCATGTCCCGATCCGAGTCGCCTCCGGCAGACGGGATCGTTCAGCTCCCCGCGGACACCGAGACGAGACATCTCGGCATCAGGGTCGTCGAACTGGTTTCGGAACTGACGGATCGCCCCGCGGAAGAACTCCCGACGCTGGCGCGCAGCGTCGACCCGGAGGCGCTCAACCAACTGCTTCGGAACGCCGACGGCGGCCACGAGGTCGAAGTCACCTTCAGATACGCGGGAGTGACGGTCTCGGTCGACGCCGAGGGCCGCATTCGGGTGGCGGAACTCGTCGAGTAATCCCCCGCCGCCCGCCGACCGTTCGCTGCGCTCGTCGCTCACCCGGGGCGGCGCGTGACTCCCCGTGAGGGGGTTCTCGCGCGAGCGACGTCGCCCGCCCGTCGGCCGGAGTTTTCTCGTCGATGCGCGTTCGCGCGGGCAGTTCGTGCGAAGTCCGAAACCCGCGGTTCGGGCGGGTCGTCCGAAGCGTTTTCCCCGCCGACCCCCACCAAACCGTATGAACCTCTTCCGGAGCGTCCAGGCCGTGACGAACGCCTCCGGCGACGGCCACGTCGACTGGGCCGCCGTCGCGGAGGCTGCGAAGGCGTCGACCCCACCCGGTTCGATCGACCTCTCGGCCGACGACCGCGCGGGCTACGCCGCGGACGTCCGGGACGCGCGCTCGCGGTTGCGGTCGGTCGGCGAGGTCGAGTTCGACCTGCCGCGCACCGTCGAGGTCCAGAACCGCCACCACTGGATCGACGCCAACGTCCGCACCTTCGAGCGGGTGATGCGGCCGCTCGAAACCCACGGGCCGGAGGTGCTCCCCGGCGTGACCCGCGTCGTCAACTCCGGGACGATGGCGTTCGTGCTCTCGTTCCTGGGGAAGAACGTGCTCGGCCAGTACGACCCCCTCCTGCTCGCCGAGGGCGACGACGACCACAGCCTGTACTTCGTCCACCCGAACATCGTCCGGGTGGCCGACGTCCTCGACGTGGACTACCCCCGGTTCCGCCGCTGGATCGCGTTCCACGAGGTGGCCCACGCCGCCGAGTTCGGCGCCGCCCCCTGGCTGTCCGAGCACCTGGAGACCCGGATGGAGCGCGGCCTGGCGGCGCTCGCCAGCGGCGAGCTCGACCGGGACGCCTTCCGCGACCTCGACGCGGCGATGACCGCCGTCGAGGGGTACGCCGAGTTGCTGATGGACCGGGCCTTCGACGCCGAGTACGCCGACCTGCGCGCGAAACTCGACGCCCGCCGTCGCGGCGGCGGACCCGTCGCCCGCCTCGTCCGGCGGCTCCTCGGACTGGGGCTCAAGCGGCGGCAGTACGAGCGCGGGGCCGCCTTCTTCGAGGCGGTGGCCGACGCGCGCGGCGTCGCCGCCGCGAGCGCCGTCTGGGACGACCCGGCGAACCTGCCGACCGACGAGGAACTCGACGCGCCGCACCTGTGGCTTCGGCGGGTCCAGCCGGCGAACGGGTAGGCCCGAAGACGCCCGCGAACGGCAAAACGAGGCCGCGAACGGCAAAACGAGGCCGCGAACGAACCGGAAACCGGCGGCGACGGCTAGGGCCGCCGCGACCGGTTCCGACCGCCGGTGTCGGGGGCGAACTCCCGAAACCACCGGACGAGAAAGTACACCAACACGCCGCCGAGCGCGAGGCTCGCGGCCGCGGCGACGCCGACGCCCGCGAGGGAGGCACCGGTCTGGTAGGCCACGAGCGCGCCCGAGACGGCGACCAGGAGCACGAACCCGATCCGGAGCCGACGGCTCGCTATCCGCCGCTCGTCGTCGTCGAGACTGGGACCGACCATCAGCGACGCCGCCCCCGACGCGCCGACGAGCGGGGATCGAAGGCGAGACGGGTCCCCGCGATCGTGCGCTCACTCATCGAATCGAGCAACGCCGTCGGACGACGTGAATCTGGTGGAAGCGGTCGGGGACCCCAGCCGCGCCCCGCGCGCTGACGAACGGGTCGGGTTCGAGAACGGCGCTGCCGTCGGGACGTCACTCGTACCGGAGCGCCGTCGGTTTACACCGTCACCCGTTCCAGAAGGCGACCGTCAGCCCGAGGACCGTCCCGTAGGGGAGGTGCAGGACGGCGAGCACGAGTCCCTGGACGGCCGAGACCGCCGCGAACGCCGGCACGACGAGCGCCAGCGCCAGCGCGATCCCGGCCGCGATCGCCGGCCAGGGATCGGGGGAGATCCGCCGCTGCGACCCGAGCAGGGAGCCGAGCGCCGTGGCGTAGCCGCCGCCGGCCAGCGTGCCGATCAGCACGTGGGCAAAGACGCCAGTCAGGCGGGCGCCGGGGACGTCCCCGGACGCGGCGAGGAGGGCGGTGGCCGGGAGGGGCTGGCCGAAGGCGAGCACGACCGCGGCGACGAGCGTCGCGCCCGCGAAGCCGCCGACGAGGCCGCCCGAGACGCGGACCATACGCCACGGTCGGCCTGATCGGACAAAGTAGTCGTTGAGGGCGCCGGTGACTGTCTCCGGGAACGACAGATTCGGGATCGAGCGGGAGTTCGCGGGATCGGCGCTACTGGAAGCCCCGGCCGACCTCGTCGTCCTCGATGAGGTCGTCGAGTTCGGCCCCGAGCAGTTCCTCGGCCTCCTCGAAGGTGTCGCCCAGTTCGTCGAGTCGCTCCGGGCGGTCGGCGAGTTCGAACTCCATGGGGCCGAACGCTGGGCTCTCCATGGCGTCCATGAGATCGTCGAAGAAGTCCTCGGGGGTCGTGGGCGCCTCGGCGTGGACGCGGACGGTCTCCTGGAGGCGCTTGGCCCGCTCCTCGGCGACGTCCTCGCTCTCGGGGGCCTGGTTGACGGCGAACCGCCCCTCGGCGTCGTCGGCGTCGGGGAGGAGGTCGTCGAGTTCGTCGTCGATCTTGCGGGCGACCCGCGAGCCGACGCCCTTCACCTCGTACGGGTTCTTCGCGTACGTCTTGAGCTGGTAGACGCCCGATCGGGGGTGGCCGAGGTAGAGGTCCTCGCCGACGCCGCCGCGGCGCTGCCCGGCGATCGCCCGCCAGCCCTCCGACTCCACGCTGTCGTCCGCGACGTCTTCGAGAATGTCCTGCCAGTCCCTCACGCGCATGGAGGCGCTTGGACCGGGGCCCACCTGAGTGTGTCGGAGCCGATCGGCGGCCCCCGCGACCCGGTCGGCTACCGGAGCCGACGCGGTCGACCCCCGAACGGCGTCGGTCGCGCGCAGATTGAAGGGCCCGTCGCCCCGAGGGCCCCTATGCCCCGACTGACGATCACGGAGGAGCAGGCCGCGCGGCTGGAGTCGTTGCGCGCGGACCTGGAGGCCGAACTGGTCGGCGCGTACGGGACCGTCCGTCCCGACGACGCCCTGGAGTTCCTGCTCGACCGCCACGACGCCGACGACCGCCCGCTCGCCGCCGTCCTGGCGTCCCTGGAGCGGGACGACCGCGGGTGCGCCGACGGGGCGACGTCGATCACCGAGGACGGCACGGCATCGATCACTGAGGACGACACGGCGTCGACCACCGAGGACGGCACGCCGCCGACCACCGAGGACGACACGCCGCCGACCACCGAGGACGGCGCGACGCGGCCGCCGGACGGGGCCGAGACGACGGCCGACCCCGGCGAGGACGGCGAGGGGGGCCAGCGGGGCGACGCCGGGGACGTCGAAGCCGGCGGCGACGCGTCGAGCGAAGAGGGCGCGGAACCGCCTCGCGTCTCGGCCGCGGTCGACGACGTCGAGGACGTCGACGACGAGGGGCCGTCGGTCGACGAACTCATGCGCCTGCTCAAGGCCCACGAGGACAAGTGGTGGCGAACCGAGGACGGCGACGCGCTGTACGCGGTGAAGCTCCCCGACGGGGGGACCGCGTCGGCGCAGTCCCAGGACGACGTGCGGGCGATCATCCTCGAACACTACCGCTGAGCGTCCCCGGGTCGGCGGCGTCCGGATCGGCCGGCGGCGGCGGGCGGGCGCCGATGCGGACGGCGTTCACTTCCGCCGCGCCACCGACAGGGTTTTTCGCGGGGGCCCCATCCCGATGGCCTGTGAACGTCCGCGGCCCAATCGTCGACTTCGGCGAGGTGCGCACGGTGTCGACCCGCTACGGCGAGTCCGACCTCGTCGAGGTGCGGATCCGTCCCGAGCGCGGGGCCGCGGACCCCGCCAGGGTCACCCTCTGGGGGAAGTGGACCCACACCGCCGAGTGGGCCGAACCGGGCATGGACCTGCTCGTGACCGACGTCGAGGAGGATGAGTTCCGCGGCGACGTCGGCTACGCGACCACGGGCGACTCGCGCGTCGTCCTCGAACCGGACTTCCTCGTGGACGTGACCGACGTCCGCTCGTGGGTCCAGTGCCCGCGGATGTACTACCTCAACAAGCTCTCGGGCATCCCGCTCAACTACCCAGTCGTCAAGGGGACCGTCGTCCACGAGGTGTTCGGCGACCTGCTCCGGGGGATCGACCTCGGCGAGGCGGTGACCGACCGCGTGGCCGAGGCGGGGCTGGAACTCGGCCTGCTCGGCCACGACGCGGAGGAGGTCGAGGACGAGGTGCGGCGCAACGCCGCGGCCATCGAGGGGTGGCTCGCCCAGGGGACGCTGACGGAGACCGACGAGTGGCGCTCGGAGCTGACGCTGATCTCGCCCACCTTCGGCATCAAGGGGCGGGCCGACGCCGTCCGCCGGGGGATGCCGGTCGAACTGAAGACGGGGAAGAACACCAAACGCGACCCGCGCTTCCACGACAAGATCCAGGCGGCCTGCTACGCGCTGATCCTCGGCGAGGACGGCGACCCGCCGGACACCGGCACCCTGCTCTACACGAAGAACGCGGCCCTCGACCGCTCGGCCGCGAGCGGCGACCTCTCGCCGGCCAAGGAGTTCTCCATCGGGTCCGGGCTGCTCGATTTCGTCGTCCGGACCAGAAACGAGATCGCCGCCACCGAGTACGACGCGACGGTCCCGACGGGCCACGAGGCCGACGCCCGCTGCGAGTACTGCTTCGAGCAGGACACCTGCATGGTCGTCGCCGGCCGCCTCGGCCAGGAGTCGAAGGCGGGCACCGTCGGCACGCCCGTCCCCGAGGCGGAGCGCGAGTACTTCGACCGGTTCTACCGCGCGCTGGAGGCCGAGCGCCGCGAGACCCACGGGGAGTACCGGAAGCTCTGGGAGCAAAGTGCCAGGGAGCGGGCCGACGACGACCGGGCGCTGCTCGACCTCGAACCGCTCGACCGAACCGAACTCCCCGACGGGCGCTGGGAGCTCCGGGCGCGGAAGCCGCCGGAGACCGTGTCGAAGCTACGCGAGGGCGACGTGGCGCTGGCCAGCGACGGCGACCCCGTCGCGGGCGACGCGGAACTCGCCCGGATCGAGCGCCTGGACGAGACCGTGGTCGTGACGACCGACGAGCCGGTCGACCTCCGCCGGCTGGACGTCTACCCCTCCGAGATCTCGGTGGACCGGCAACTGACGGCGCTCCACGACGCGGTGCTGAAGGGGGACGCGGCGCGAAAGGACGTGCTGTTCGGGCGCCGGGAGCCGGGGTTCGACGCCGGGGCGCGCGAGTCGGAGGGCGCGTTCGTGCCGAACAACGAGGCGCAAGACGAGGCCGTGAACCTCGCGGTGTCCGCCGAGGACTGCGCGCTGATCCACGGCCCGCCCGGGACGGGCAAGACCTACACCATCGCCCAGACGGTGCGGGCGCTGGTCGACCGCGGCGACCGGGTGCTGCTGTCGGCCTTTACGAACCGCGCGGTCGACAACGCGCTGGAGGCGCTACGCGACGAGGGGATCGAGTCGGTCGTCCGCGTCGGCTCCGAGACGGGCGTCCGGCCGGACATGCAGGACGTACGGCTGGTCTCCCGGGGCGACCCGGTCGAGCGCGCCCGGGAACTCCGTGAGGCGCCCGTGGTCGCGGCGACGACCGCGGCCTGCGGGTCGCGGACGATGCGCGAGCAGTCCTTCGACGTCGCCCTCGTCGACGAGGCCTCACAGCTCACCGAACTCGGGACGCTCGCGGCGATCAACCTCGCGGATCGGTTCGTCCTCGTCGGCGACCACGAGCAGTTGCCGCCGGTCGTCCGCGCCGACACCGACCTGACGAAATCGCTGTTCGAGCGTCTCGTCGAGCGGTACCCCGAGGCGAGCGTCATGCTCGACCGCCAGTACCGCATGTGCCAGCGCATCCAGGCGTTCTCCTCCGCGTCGTTCTACGACGGCGCGCTCCGGCCCGCCTCCGGCGAGGTGGCGGCCCAGTCGCTCGCCGACCTCGGCGTCGACGTCGGGGACCTCCCGCCGGACCTCCGCGATCCCGTCTCCTTCGTCGACCCCGACGGCCGTCGCGAGGGCAACGCCAACCCCGTCGAGGCCGACCGGGTCGCGGAGGTCGTGGCGGCGTTCGTCGACGCGGGCGTCGATCCCGACGCCATCGGCGTGATCGCCCCGTTCCGAGCGCAGGTGGCCGAGATCGGACGGCGAGTGGACGTCACCGTCGACACGGTCGACCGGTTCCAGGGCTCCTCGAAGGAGGTGATCGTCGTCTCCTTCGTCGCGACCGGCGACCTCGACGGGCCGATCTTCGAGGACCACCGCCGGGTGAACGTGGCCCTCACGCGGGCGAAGAAGGCGCTCGTGCTCGTCGGCGACGCGGCGGCGCTGTCGAGCGATCCGTTCTACGCGAAACTGCTCGACTGGGCGCGATCGGACTGACGGTCGCGGCGCGGTCGAGCGACGCGCCGACCGAAAGGGTTGGGTCGCGCCCGCCCGACCTAGCCCCCATGGAGCTGCCACTCGGCGCGGGCACCGTCTCGGTCGACCTCCCCGACTGCGACGTGACGGTCGTCGAGCCGCCGGGCGGGGAGCCGGTCGACGTCGGCGACGCGGCGGCCCGCGCGATGGCCGACTCGCACGGTCCCCCGCTCGACGCACTGGTCGATCCGACCGACGAGGTGGCGGTCGTCGTGACCGACGTGACGCGGGCGGTCCCCGACGACGTCCTGCTCGACGCCCTGTTCGACGACCTGCCGGTGCCGCGCTCGCAGGTCAGGATCGTCCTCGGCCTGGGCCTCCACCGGCCGATGACCGACGCGGAGATCGACGACGGACTGGGCCCCTACGCCGACCTCGCGGTCAACCACGACCCCGACGCGGCGGTTCGCATCGGCGCCGTCGAGGGGGTCCGCGACGGCCTCGACGACTGCGAGGTGCTGGTCCACCCGGCGGTCGCCGGGGCGGACGTCGTGCTCTCGACGGGCGCCGTCGAGCCCCACCAGTACGCCGGCTTCTCCGGGGGCGCGAAGACGGTCGCCATCGGCGCCGGCGGCGAGCCGCTGATCCGCCACACTCACGGCCCGGCCATGCTCGCCCAGCCGGGCGTCCGCCTCGGGCGCGTCGAGGGCAACCCCTTCCGGGAGACCGTCGACGCCGCCGGCGACGTCGCGGGGCCCGCCTTCTGCCTGAACGTCGCGCTCGGCCCCGACGGCGTCCTCGGGGCGAGCGCGGGCCGCCCGCGAGAGGTCGTCCGCGACCTGGCCGGGCGGGCGCGCGGGGCACTCTCCGTCGCGCTGTCGCCCGACGAGCGGTACGACGCCGTCGTCGCGGGCGTCGGCGCGCCGAAGGACGCGAACCTCTACCAGGCGACCCGCGCGGCCACCTACCTGCTGCTGGGCGACCGCAACCCCCTCCGCCCGGGCGGCCGGGTCGTGCTCCCCGCGGAACTCCCCGAGGGCGCCGGCGAGGGCACCGGCGAACGCCGGTTCTACGAGCGCCTCGCGGGCGCCGAGAACGCCGACGCGCTGTACGACGAGATGCTCGACGGCTATGAGCCGGGGGCCCAGCGGGCGTTCGTGGTGGCGCGGGCGCTCCGCGACCACGACGTGTACGTGACCGACAGCCGGTCACCCGAGGTCCCCGAGGCGTGTCTCATGCACGCCCGCGAGCACGTCGCGGACGCGGTCGAGCCCGGGAGCGACGTGCTCGTCGTCCCGAAGGCGCTCTCGACGCTCCTGACGAGCGCGTAGGGCGCACCTTGGCCGCGGCGCGCCGCGAATCCAGCGACGGATTCATGTCGGATCGGCGGTAATGGCTCGGGTATGACAGGACAGGAGGATCGATGACCGGAGCGCCCCTCGCGGACTTAGAGGTCTTCTTCGAGGAGGACACCCGGTGGCGGAACGCCCTGGTAGGCGGCCTGGCCGGCGGCGTCGGCGGGGCCGTCGGGGCGACGGTCGACCTGCCGCTCGTCCAGCGCGTGCTGCTCGTCGCCGCCGTGGCGGTGACCGTCGCCCTGCTGCTGGCGGTCGCCGTCGGGCGGTATCAGCGCCGGAGCGCGTCGGGCGAGGGCGCGTCGGACGAGGCCGCGTCGGACGAGGCCGCGTCGGACGAGAGCGCGTCGGGCGAGAGCGCGTCGGACGAGGGCACGTCGGGCGAGAGCGCGTCGGACGAGGGCACGTCGGACGAGAGCGCGTCGGACGAGAGCGCGTCGGACGAGGAAGCGACGGCGTCCGGTGTGACCGAGCACGAGGTCGCCGGCGGAAGCGAGGCGGACGCGACCCGCGGGGACTGAAGCCGGTCGTCACTCGCCGACCGCGCCGCGCGCGAGGGGGTCCTCCTCGCCGATGGCGTCGAGGACGCGGTCGTGGAACTCGCGCAGCGCCGCGCTCTCGTCCTCCGCGAGGACCACGTCGCTCGCGGTGAGCGTCGCCAGGCCGAACGCCCGCGGTGAGGGGGAGTCGACGACCGTCGAGGTCACCTCGACGTCGCCGTCCCGGATCGCGCCGAGCACCTCCCCGAGCCCCGCGACGTTGAGTTTGTCCTCCAGGAGTTCGCGGTAGGTCTCCTCCATGACCGCGAAGTCGTCGAGGTCCTGGGCGAACGACAGCAGCATCTCGCTGGAGACCTGCTGCTGGGCGGCGGACTTCTCGCGGCCCTTGTACCGTTTGAGGATCATCAGCGACCGCGTGGCGTTGATGCGGAAGTACCGCTTGAGGAGATCCGTCCCGTCGAGCGCCGCCCGGAGCTCGCCCGCCACCGCGTCCGGGTCCAGTTCGCGGAGGAGACCCGCCAGGTCGACCTTGCGGTTGAGGGGCATCGACACGGAGAAGCCGAGGTCGGCCACGGCGACCTGGACGTTGGCGTTCGTCCGGCGGGCGCAACGCCGGGCGAGGAGGCGGGAGAGGCCGTCGTTGAACCGCCGCCCGAACGGCGAGTGGACGTAGAAGTGCCGGCGATAGTCCCCCCGGTCGCGGTGCTCCTCGACGGCGATCCGGGCGTCGGTCGACACCGACTCCGGCCCCGCGTATCGCACCTGTTCGTCGAACATCCGGGCGACGGCCCGAACCGCGTTTTCGTCCATCGGGAACTCCCGGAGCCACTCCCGGGCGGCCGGGCGGCCGCCGGTCGCCAGTCGGTCGAGGAGGTCGCGCTGGAAGTGCGCTACCTCGCGCCCGAGGTCGTACGAGAGCGGGAGGCGCTCGGCGAACCACGAGGGGACGGTCGGGCGGGCGTTGGTCGGGTCGACGTACACCTTCGACCCGCGGCGGTAGCGGAAGGCGAAGCGGTCGCCGCCGAGGACGAACACGTCGCCCGGTTCGAGCGTGTCGAGGTACCCCTCGTTGAGCTGGCCCACCCACTCGTCGCCGCCCCGGGTGACCACGTCGCAGGTGAAGGAGTCGGGGATGGTGCCGACGTTGGTCATGTAGATGACCCGGGCGAGGCGTCCGCGCTTGCCGATCAGGGGTTCCCCCACCGGGAAGTCGGGGTAGTGGTGCTCGCCGTCGGGCGGGTCGTTCTCGTCGCGCCACACCTTCGCGTAGACGTTCCGGTCCTCCAGGCCCTCGTAGTCGGCGGTGAGGTAGCGGAAGAGGCGCTCGAACTCGGGATCCGAGAAGTTCCGGTACGGGTACGCCCGGCGCAGGATCTCGCGAACCTCGCGCTCGGGGCGGATCTCCGCGATGGCCATGCCGTAGACGTGCTGGGCGGCCACGTCCGTCGCGCCCTCGGGGACGAACACGCGGTCGACGAAGCCGTCGCGGGCGCGGTCGAGCATCACCGCGCACTCGACCAGTTCGTCGCGGTCGAGCGCGAGCACCCGCCCCTCGACGGTCTCGCCGAGGGTGTGGCCCGCCCGGCCGACGCGCTGGAGGAGCGAGGCGACCGACTTGGGCGACCCGACCTGCACAACCATGTCGAGGTGGGGCATGTCGATCCCGAGTTCCAGCGAGGTGGAGGTCGTCACCACGTCGAGGTCGCCCGCCTTGAGCCCCTCCTCGACGGCGGTGCGGCGCTCGCGGGAGAGCGACCCGTGGTGACAGCCGGAGTTGTCCTCGTCGTAGGCGTCCGGGAACCGCTCGCGGAGGGTGTGCAGGACGCGCTCGGCTCCCGAGCGCGTGTTCGTGAACACGAGCGTGTTAGTGTGCGACTGGACGAGGTCGTGGACGCGGTCGTAGAAGCGGCCCTGCACCAGCTCCCGGGGGGTGGAGACGAGGTCGTCGGTCGGGCACTCCAGCCGGAGGTCGACGTCGCGGGAAAAGCGCGTGTCGACTATCTCGTAGTCGCGAGCGGGGGCGTCCGGCTTACCCGATTCACGGCCGACGAGGAACTCCGCCACCGTCGAGAGCGGTTCGACCGTCGCCGAGCACCCGATCCGCGTCGGCGACGACTCGGCCAGGGTCTCCAGGCGTTCGAGCGACACCGAGAGGTGCGTGCCGCGCTTGTTCGCCGCCAGCGCGTGGATCTCGTCGACGACGACGTACTCCACCGTCCGCAGTTTCTCTCGAAATTTCGGCGAGTCGAGCAGGATCGCCAGGGTCTCGGGGGTGGTGTTGAGGACGTGCGGGGTCTCGTGGAGCATCCGCTGCCGGTCGGCGGAGTCGGTGTCGCCGTGGCGGATGGCGTGCCGGATCTCGACGTCGTCGCCGCGCGCCTCGGCTCGCTCGGCGATCCCCGACAGCGGCACGTCCAGATTGCGGTGGACGTCGTTGGCGAGCGACTTCAGCGGCGAGACGTACAGGCAGTACACCGAGTTCTCGAGGCCCTCGCCTTCTCGGTCGCGGCGGAACAGTTCGTCGATGATCGCCGTGAAGGAGGCGAGCGTCTTCCCGGAGCCCGTCGGCGCGCAGACCAGCGCGTTCTCCCCCTCGTCGATAAGGGGGATGGCTTCGCGCTGGGGCGGGGTGAAGAACCCGCCGTTTCCAGGGACGTACGACCCGAACTGGTCGGCCCACCACTCCCTGACGGCGGGTTCGAGCAGGTCGAGTACCGCCTCGTCGGCGATGTCGACGGTCGCGGGGTCGAAGTCCACGTCCGGGGCGGCGGCCAGCAGGTCCCGGCCGGTCATCGGTGATCGGCCGACTCCGGCCGCGAAGGTCGTCGTGGCCGCCGCTCGGCGGTACTCGTCGGTCGCCAGGTGTGCCTCGGTCGCCAGGTGTGCCTCGGTCGCCTGGCGATCCTCCCACCGGTCGCCATGGTCCTGTGGGTGTTCAGGGGACACAGCCCTAAAGGGGAGAGCCACGCGGTGAAAGTGAAAACGGGCGTGCAGCGGGGTCGACGGGCGTGGATCCGGGGTCGACGGGCGTGGATCCGGGGGCGACGGGCGTGGATCCGGGGGCGACGGGCGTGGATCCGGGGCAACCGCGTCCCGGTAGTGACGGTGGGGCTGGACCCCAAGCCCTTTCGCCGGCGGCGGCGTGTCCGACCACCATGCGCCTGACCGTCCTCGGCACCGGGAGCGCGATGCCGGTCCCCGACCGCGCCCAGACGGGCTACCTGCTGGAGGCCGACGACCGGCGCCTGCTGCTGGACTGCGGCGCCGGCACGCTCCACCGCCTCGCCGGGACCGACGCGGGCTACGAGGGCGTCGGCACCGTCCTCCTGTCCCACCACCACCTCGACCACGTGGCCGACCTCCTGCCCCTGCTGAAGGCGCGGTGGCTCGCCGGCGAGACGACGCTGACCGTCGTCGGCCCGCCCGGCACCCGCGACCTCGTCGAGGGCCTGCTGGACGTCCACGACTACCTCCGGGGTCGGGTCGACCTGACCCTCCGGGAGGTCGAGACGGCGGGCGGCGACGGCGTGGACGCCGGTGGCGACGGCGCCCCATCCCCCGAAGCGGCCCCGTTCGACGTCGCGGGCTTCGAGGTCCGGGCGTTCGAGACGCGCCACTCGATGCGCTGTTTCGCCTACCGGTTCGACGGGCTAACCATATCCGGCGATTCGGAGGCGTTCGAGGGGTTAGCGCGCTTCGCAGACGGATCCGAGGTGCTCTTCCACGACTGCTCGTTCCCGGACGACGTCGACGTCTCGAACCACCCGACCCCGACGCAACTCGGTCGGGTCCTGGCGGGCCGGGACGTCGACCGGCTCTACCTGACCCACCTCTACCCCCACACCCGGGGGCGACTGGAGGAGATGGTCGAGTCGGTCGAGGCGCACTTCGACGGCGACGTGCGGGTCGCCCGCGACGGCCTGCAGGTCGAGGCCTGATCCGCTAGGGGGGCTCCGCCCGGTCGAGCGTTATCGTCACGGTCGTACCCTCGTGGGGGTTCGAGTCGAACGAGACGTCGCCCCCGTAGTTGTCGCAGAACCAGTGTGTCAGCCAGAGGCCGATCCCGCTCGCGTGCTGTAACGCGGTCTCGTCGCCCCGCAGGAGTGGATCGAGTTCGGCCTCCGGAATCCCCGGGCCGTTGTCGGCGATCTCGATTCGAACGTGATCTCCGAGCGCTTCGACCGAGGTGGTGATCCGTAGCTCGTCCGATCGGCCGTCGAAGTGTCGCACCGAGTTGGTCAGGAGTTCGTCGACCGCGTATCGCAGCGAAGGCCCCGCCAGGGCGAAACACGCCTCGGGGTACTCCTCGTGGATGGACACGGTCGGGTGTTCGCCCCGCAGCCGCTCGGTCGCCTTGTGGACGGTCTTCGCGACGTCGACCGGTTCGGGGACCGTCTCGTCGAGGTCGATCCGCTCGATCGAGCGTACTTTCTCGCTCATCGATATGAGACTGTTCGCCGCGCTCTCGGCGATCCGGAGCCGATCGGACAGGTCGTCGTCGTCGAGTTCCTGACGGGCCAGTTCGATGTTGCCGACGATCACGTTCAGGTCGTTCCGGATGTTGTGACGGAGGATCCGCTGCAGAACCCGACTCTCCTGGGACTTTCGCTCTCGCCTGTGCTCGGACCGCTCCAGTTGACCCTCGCGGTACCGCAGGAGCCCGAAGATCAGCATCCCGGAGAGGAAGACGAACCCGGCGCCCTTGATCGACTGGAATGCGGTCGCGGAAGGGCTCGCATTCGTGAGCGACGCCACGATCAGGTCCGACAGCAGAATCCAGAGCCCCCCGAAGACGACGTATATGAGCACGACGCCGCCGGGAGACATCTTCAACAGGCCCCTGCGCGGATCTTCCATTGGAGTCGACTCGTTTCCCCGACGCTCGGATGTCTGATAAACACCGGGTACGTTTGCCAGCGTTTGGGGCGGGAGAGCCGCGCCGGAACCGACCCGTCCGACGCTGTCGAGCAGATCCAGCCCGAACGGCCCGACCTCAGCCGATCCGCGTCCCCGGCTCCCCGCCGCCGAGGAACTCGCGCAGGCCGTCGGGGCCGAAGACGAACGCGGGCGAGGGAAGGTCGAGCAGGGTGCGGACCTTGCCCGCCATGCCCCCGGAGACGTCCGTCGCCTCGCTCCCGCCGAGGAGGTCCGCGACCGCCTCGTACGAGTCGATCCGCGGGATCACGTCGCCCGCGTCGTCCAGGACGCCGGGGACGGTCGAGCAGGTGCCGACCCGGTCGGCGCCGAGGTCGCGGGCCAGGCGGACGACCAGTTCGTCGCCGGAGAGCACCGTCACCCCCGCGCCCGAGTGGGCGACGCCGTCGCCGTGGAGCACGGGAACGAACCCCTCGCCGAGCAGCGTCCGCGTCGAGTCGAGCGGCAGGGAGAGGTCGCCGTCGGCGTCGCGGGCCGCAACCGAGAGCGGGCGGACGGGCACCGCCGGGACGTCCCGGTCGAGCGACTCGTCGATCACCCGGTCGTTGAGCGCCGTCATCGCCCGGTGGACGTCCCGGACGGCCGCCGCCTCGTGCGTGCCCGCCGTGGTCGAGACGCCCCACGCCGAGGCGTGGTGGTGGCCGAAGCTCCCGCCGCCGTGGACGAGCACGAGGCGGTCGTCGCTCCCTCCCTCGCTCGAACCCCGGGTCCAGGCGTCGGCCACCGCGTCGAGCGCGTCGCCCAGCGCCCGGTCGTCGACCGTCTCCGGGGCGTCCTTCTCGGTGAGCAGCGAGCCGCCGAGTTTCAGGACCGTGGTCATGGTTCCTCGACGCGGACGCCGTCGGTCGCCAGTTCAGCCCGGAACCCCTCCTCGCAGCCCGGGGTGAATCGGAGGGCGGTCTCGGACTCGGGCGTGGGGTCGAGCGCGACGATGCAGCCGCCCCCGCCGGCGCCGGTGAGTTTCGCGCCGTGGGCGCCAGCGTCGCGGGCGGCCCAGACCATCGCGTCGAGCGACCGCGAGGAGACGCCGAGGGCCGAGAGCAGGCCGTGGTCGAAGTCCATCAGCCGGCCGAGGGCGTCGAGGAACTCGGGTGCTGGCGGCGCGTCGGGGTCGGCCTCGGCCAGCAGGGCCTCCCCTTCGCGGACCACGTCGCCGATGCTCTCGACCGTCGCCGCCGCGAAGTCGTACCGGTCACGGAGCGCGCGCACGCCGGCGACGAGTTCGCCCGTGTCGCCCGCGCCGCCGTCGAACCCCACCACGAGCGGGAGGTTCGGGGCGTCGATGGTCCGGCAGTCGTCGCCCTCGACGCGGACGGCCCCGCCCATCGCCGAGCAGAAGGTGTCCGCCCGGGAGGCCTGGCCGTCCTGGACCTCGTACTCCGCGCGGAAGGCGCGATCCGCGACGGTTTCCGGATCGAGTTCGACCCCGAGTTCGCGCGTGGCGGCGTCGATGCCGGCGACCACGACGGCGGCCGAGGAGCCGAGCCCCGCTCCCAGGGGAATGTCGCTCTCGACGGTTACGTCGAGGCCGGCGTCGGGCGCGTCGGCGGCCTCGCGGGCCTGCTCGACCGCGGCGTCGACGTAACTGGTCGCCGCCGCCACCAGCGAGTCCGGCACGTCGACGTCGACCGACCCCTCCGCGCTCCCCGCGTACTCGACGGTGAAGTCGTCGAGCGAGAGGTCCGGGGCGTGGACCCGGACGCGGTCGTCCTCGCGCGCCTCGACGCGGACGGTCGCCCGGCGCTCGACGGCACAGGGGACCGCTGGCTCGCCGTAGACGACGGCGTGCTCCCCGAACAGGTACACCTTGCCGGGGGCGCTACAGACGGTCATGTCCGGTCCATCCCCCGGGGGCCGCTTAAGCGTGACCGAAGCGCGCGGGCGACCCGGCGGCCGGGACGCGTGGCTCGGGGCGCTCGGGTCGATCCGAAAGAATGTCGTCGCGTTCGGGGTCGGCGGCCGGCGTCGGCCGCTCAGGCAGACGTCTCGACTTCCGTCTCCGCCAGGTCGTCGAGTTCGGCGAGGTCGTCGCCCCCGCCCATCAGCTTGCGCGCCAGGGCGGCGACCCCGATCAGGAAGACCAGTCCGACGAGGGCGGCGACGCCCGCCGGCACGCCGCCGCTGTCGTCCGCTGTTTCGTCGTACTCGGTGGACGCCTCGTATTCGCCCTCGCCGGCCTCCCGGGCCCCCTCGTCGTCGCCCGAGCCGACGAACGGTGCGGAGTTGCTGGCGCTGAAACTGAGACCGTCGTGCAGGTGAACCTCCAGGAAGGTAAACGTCTTTGCCATACTCTCAGTACGCCGACAGCGCATAAAGTCGTTTTGTCCTCCGGGGGACAACTGGACGCGCGTCGGGGCGCGACCGCCGACGGGGCGCGCGTCCGGGATGCGACCGCCTTCTCCGGGCGACCGGCCCGCTGCGGGGCGCGAGTGGCGAAAGACAATCGTTAAAAGTCACGGCAGGTTGCGTACACCCATGGCCGGAACTATCGAAGTGCTCGTCCCCGGCGGGGAGGCCAACCCCGGGCCGCCGCTCGGCCCGGAACTCGGGCCCACTCCCGTCAACGTGCAGGACGTCGTCAGCGAGATCAACGAGCAGACCGCCGCCTTCGACGGCATGGAGGTCCCCGTCACCGTCGAGTACGAGGACGACGGCTCCTTCTCCATCGAGGTCGGCGTGCCGCCGACGGCCGAACTCATCAAGGACGAGGCCGGGTTCGAGACGGGCTCCGGCGAACCCCAGTCCGACTTCGTCGCCGACCTCTCGGTCGACCAGGTGAAGAAGATCGCCGAGCAGAAGCTCTCGGACCTCCTCGCCTACGACCTCAAGAACGCCGCGAAGGAGGTCGTCGGGACCTGCACCTCGCTGGGCGTCACCATCGAGGGCGAGAACCCCCGCGAGTTCAAACAGCGCATCGACGAGGGCGAGTACGACGACGTGTTCGCCGAGGAAGCCGCTGCGTAACTCCGGGACGAGTTCCCGATCTTCTTCTGTCGGAGGTTCCAGCCGGCGAGCCGCGGCCGTCGATTTCGGTACGGTGGAGGCCCGCTACTCCGCCGCGACCAGCCTGACCGCGTGCCCCGATTCGTCGTCGGTCGCCCTGGCCGAGACGACGACGCCGTCGGCGTCGACGTAGGGGTCCGAGGAGACGTCGCCGCCGGGCGGGTCGTATGTCCAGCGCCGTTCGCCGTCGTCGGCGCGGACCGCGTGGAGTCGGCCGCCGTTCGAGCCGACGAGCACCGTGTCGCCGGTGGTCGTCACCGATCCGATGAGCCAGCCGCCGGCGTCGTAGGTCCACACGGCCTCGCCGGTCGCGGCGTCGAGCGCGCGCAGGATCCCGTCGTGGCCGCCCGCGTAGACGACGTCGCGGTCGGGGTCGGCGGCGATCCCGCCCATCACCAGGTCGCCCGTCTCGACCGACCAGTCCTCGGTCCCGTCGGCCAGATCGACCCGGTAGACGAAGGAGTCCCACGAACCGAAGAAGGCGCCGCCGTCGTGGATCGTCACCGGGCCCTTGATCGGCCCGCCGGTCTCGAACGCGAACCGGCGCTCCATCGTCGGGAACGACCAGCCGTAGCAGCGGCCGTCGTTGGCGCCGAAGACGAAGTGCCCGGCGTCCGTGTCGATGGCGGGCGTCGAGTGGGGGTGGTCCGTGGGACGGTCGTCGCGCCAGACCTCGCGCCCGGTGACGGCGTCGACGCCGAATCCCGAGCCGGTGGGGTCGCCGTACTCGACGGCGGTGTAGAGGGTCCCCTCGTGGTAGGTCGGCGAGGCGCCGATGGCGTCGCCGAGGCGGTTGCGCCAGACCCGCCGACCGGTGTCGAGGTCGAAGGCGTACAGCGCGCCGTCGTAGGCGCCGACGTACGCGTGCCCGTTGGCGACCGTCGGCGTCCCGTGGATGCCACGGTCGGCGGCCTCCGTCCGGGAGAGCCAGTTCACCTCGCCGTCGACCGTCACCGACCGAACCGCGCCGTCGTCGCCGGGGAGCAGGTAGTTGCCCGCCGGGTCGCGGACGGCGCCCGCCTTGGGGGCCGTGTGCTCGCCGACGTTCACGTCGGGGAGCGTCCAGGCGGCCTCGACCGACGCCGGGACCGTCGCGCCCGGCCGGAAGCCGCGGTTGCGCAGGTCGCCCCGGAACGTCGCGGTCGCGCTGGCGTCGGCCGCCGGGTGGTCGAAGCGGGCGGACGGATCTGCCGCCGGCGCGTTGACGCAGCCCGCGAGGCCCGCCGCCGCGGCCGCGCCCGCGCCGCGGAGGAACGCTCGACGGTCGAGAGACGGCCCCCGGTCCCGAGGATCGGTCATCGGGTCCGCACTCCGGTCATCGGCGGGGGTCGGCCCGCCGGCGGCATAAATCCCGCGGGCGGACCCGCCCGCGAACCGTCCGTCCCCGTCTTTATCGTCTCACGTCACGTCTGTCTCCCATGGCATCCCGCAGCCTCATGCTCGACGCGCTCCTCGGCGCGGCGGTCACCGTCCTCCTCTCGTTCATCCCCTTCTCGCCCGTCCTCGGCGGCGCCGTCGCGGGCTACCTCCACGAGCGCGACGGGGTGAAGGTGGGCACGGTCTCCGGCGTGTTCGCCGCGATCCCGGCGGCCGTCGTCGCCACGCTCGTCGTCGCGCTGTTCGTGATCGTCCCGCCGGGGGCCTCGGGCAGCCCCGGCGTCCGGATGGCGGTCCTGTTCGCCGTCGTCTTCCTGGTCGCCGCGGTGTACACCGTCACGCTCGGGGCGCTCGGGGGCTACCTCGGCGTCTACGTCCGCGAGGAGCGACGGGCGCGGGCGGCGTCCGAACAGATCGCGTAAGCGGGGCCGGAACTGACAGGGTGCGCGCGGGTCGCACCGACTGCTGGGAACACAGCATTGACACCCCTGGAACCGAATCCACAGGTATGTCCAAGATCGAGATCACGGTTCCGGACCAGCTGTCGAGCGAGATCGACCGGATGGTAGACCAGGGGGAGTTCCTGAGCCGCGACCAGGCCATCGAGGAGCTGCTGACCCGCGGCGTCTCCGCCTACGACATCGAGGAGGAGCCGACCGACGAACTCGACACGGAGCTGTTCACCCAGGCCGTCGAGGAACAGCAGGACCCCGCGAGCCAGATGGATCAGGACGGCGGCGACGAGTACACCTTCTGAGGTGACACATCCCCGCGGCGAGGGCTCACGACCGCCGCACGGCCGCCGAGCGGCGCCGAACGGCGCTTCGACGGCCTTAAGTGCGGCATCCCCATCCGTGGAAACGAGACAGGCAGACGCCTGTTTCACTGACCCGTAGGAGCATTCCTGCGTACTACGGAGGTGAAAAATGGCAGATCAGACACTAGTCGAAGCAGTTTCTCGCGCACTCGACGAGGCACCGCCGCGGAACTTCCGCGAGACGGTCGACCTCGCCATCAACCTGCGCGACCTCGATCTCAACGATCCGTCGAACCGCGTCGACGAGAGCGTGGTCCTCCCTGCCGGGACCGGCCAGGAGACATCCATCGTGGTGTTTGCCACCGGCGAGACCGCGCTCCGTGCCGAGGACGTCGCCGAGCAGGTGCTCGGCCCGGACGACCTCGAAGACCTGGGTGACGACCAGGACGCCGCGAAGGACCTCGCGGCCGAAACCGACTTCTTCGTCGCCGAGGCGAACCTGATGCAGGACATCGGGCGCTACCTCGGGACGGTGCTGGGGCCGCGCGGCAAGATGCCCACGCCGCTCCAGCCCGACGACGACGTCGTCGAGGTCGTCAACCGCATGAAAAACTCCGTCCAGCTACGGAGCCGCGACCGCCGGACGTTCCACACGCGCGTCGGCGCACAGGACATGTCCGCCGACGAAATCGCCGACAACGTCGACGTCATCGTCCGCCGCCTCGAGGCCAACCTCGAGAAGGGTCCGATGAACATCGACGCCATCTACGTGAAGACGACGATGGGGCCGGCCGTGGAGGTGCCCGCATGAGCGCCGAGGCCCAGGGCGAGCGCAAGACCGAACACATCCCCGAGTGGAAGCGCGAGGAGGTCGACGAACTCGTCGACTTCCTCGAGTCGTACGCCAGCGTGGGCGTCGTCAACGTCGCGGGCATCCCGAGCCGACAGCTCCAGGCGATGCGCCGCGACCTCCACGGGAAGGCCGAACTCCGCATGAGCCGCAACACGCTCATGGAGCGCTCCCTCGACGAGGTCGACGACGGCCTCGAAGACCTCGAGGAGTACGTCGCCGGCCAGGTGGCGTTCGTCGGCACCAACGACAACCCGTTCGGCCTGTACAAGCAACTCGAGGCCTCGAAGACGCCGGCGCCGATCAACGCCGGCGAGGTCGCCCCGAACGACATCGTCATCCCCGAGGGTGACACCGGCATCGACCCCGGGCCGTTCGTCGGCGAACTCCAGCAGGTGGGCGCCGCCGCCCGCATCATGGACGGGTCGATCAAGGTGACCGAGGACTCGCAGGTGCTCGACGCCGGCGAGGAGGTCTCCCAGCAGCTCGCGAGCGTGCTGGCCGAACTCGGCATCGAGCCGAAGGAGGTCGGCCTCGACCTGCGCGGGGTCTACTCCGAGGGCGTGCTGTTCGAGCCCGAGGACCTCGCCATCGACGTCGACGAGTACCGCGCCGACGTGCAGTCGGCCGCCTCGGCGGCGTTCAACCTGTCGGTCAACGCGAGCTACCCGACCGCCCGCACGGCGCCGACTCTGCTCGCCAAGGCCGCGGGCGAGGCCAAGGCCGTCGGCATCTCCGCCGCCATCGAGGACCCCGAACTGGTCCCCGACCTGGTGTCGAAGGCCGACGCCCAGCTCCGCGCGCTGGCCGCCGTCATCGACGACGAGGAGGCCCTGCCGGAGGAGCTCCGCGGCGCGAGCGCGCCCGCGGCGCCCGAGCCGGAGGCCGACGAGGCCGAGGACGCGGACGAATCGAGCGACGACCAGGACGCCGACACCGAGGTAGACGCCGACGACGACGACGACGAAGACGACGACGGCGGCGACGCCCTCGGCGCGATGTTCGGCTGATCACACAACACACAACCACTCAGAACCATGGAATACGTCTACGCTGCACTCATCCTGAACGAATCGGGCGAGGAGATCAACGAGGACAACGTCACCGCGGTGCTCGACGCCGCGGGCGTCGACGTCGAGGAGTCCCGCGTCAAGGCGCTCGTCGCCGCGCTGGAGGACGTCGACATCGAGGAGGCCATCGAGACGGCCGCCGCCGCGCCCGCCGCGGCCGGCGGTGCGTCCGGCGGCGCCGCCGGCGGCGCCGAGGCCGACGAGGCCGCCGACGAGAGCGAGGAAGCGGCCGAGGAGGAGGCCGCCGACGAGGAGGACGAGGACGAGGACGAGGGCGACAGCGGCGAGGGCCTCGGCCAGCTGTTCGGCTGACCCCGGCGCGCAACGCTCACGATCGCCTCGCAGACACACGACTTCTTTCGACGCCACCCGCCGAGAGCCGGCGGCTTCGACGGCGACGATCGACGCCGTGCGAGGTCGCCGCCGCGACCACGACCCCCGAGTGACCGATGGCCGCGCGACGGGCGACCTCGCGCGAATTTAAGACGGATGGGGCGGCCACCCCGGAGGGATGGGACTGCTCTCGACGACGGAGCCGGCGACCGCGACGCTGCTGTTCGCCCTCGGCGGCGTCTGCCTCGGCGTTCTCAGCGGCCTGACGCCGGGGCTGCACGCCAACGCCTTCGCCCTGTTGCTCGCGGGCGCCGCCCCGTCGGTGCCGGCGCCGCCGACCGCGCTCGGCGCGGCGATGCTCGCGGCGGGGGTCGTCCACACCTTCCTCGACGTGGTCCCGGCCCTCGCGCTTGGGGTGCCCGACCCGGCCATGGCCCCGAGCGCGCTCCCGGGTCACCGGCTCGTCCTCCAGGGGCGTGGCCGCGAAGCACTCAGGCTGTCCGCACTCGGGAGCGGGCTCGCCATCGCCCTCGCGGTGCCGCTATCGGTTCCGGTCACCGAGCTGATGCGGTGGGCCTATCCGACCATCGAGGCGCACCTGACGGTCGTCCTCACGGCCGTGGTCGTCCTGTTGATCACGACCGAACCCACGGCCAGGTCGCGACTGGGTGCCACACTGGCCGTCGCGGGGTCGGGGGCACTCGGCATCCTCGCCCTGGACTATCCGACCGGCGGCCTCGTCGACGCGGGTGGCATGCTCATGCCGCTGTTCACGGGCCTGTTCGGCGCGCCGATCCTCCTGGAGGCACTGAGCGGCGACGGCGTGCCCCCGCAGGCCGACGCCGCGGTTACCGAATCCCGGCGGGCGGTCGGGGGCGTTGCCCTCCTGGGCACTCTCTCGGGTGCGGTCGTCGGCTTCCTCCCGGGCATCTCCAGTGCCATCGCGGCGACGGGTGCGCTCGTGGCCTCGCCCCGACGCGGGCCGCGGGCGTTCGTCGTCGCGACGAGCGGCGTCAACACCAGTAACGCCGTCTTCGCGCTGTTCGCGCTGGTCGCGCTCGGGAGTCCGCGGACGGGCGTCCTCGTGGCGATGCAGGACGCGGGGGTGCCCCTCGACCTGCCGCTCCTCCTCGCCAGCGTGGCCGTGGCCGCCGCGGCAGGCTTCGTCCTCGTGGTGGTCGTCGGCGATCGGTACCTGGCGTGGGTGGGCCGGCGGGACAACGCGGCCGTCTCCGTGGCGGTGCTGGCGTTTCTCGTGGTTCTGGTGGCTCTGTTCACCGGCCTCGCGGGTCTGGCGGCCTTCCTCGGGAGCACCGTCGTCGGACTCGTTCCGGCGAGGTTCGGCGCGCGGCGGGCGACGCTGATGGGGGTGTTGCTCGTCCCGCTGGCCCTGGGGTGAGGCCGGACCGCCAACGCGTCACACAACGCCTATCCGCCGGGGTGCCATCCGGTCTCCCATGACCGAGTACACGACGGTCTCGATCCCGAAGGACCTCGCCGAGCGGGTCGAGGACACCATCGAGGGGACGAGCTTCTCCTCGACGAGCGACCTCGTCCGCTTTCTCCTGCGGAGCATCGTCATCCAGCACCAGCAACGCGGGGAACTCACCGAGGCGGAGTTCTCCGAGATCGCAGAACAGCTCCAGGACCTGGGCTACCTCGACTGACCTACAGCGCGCCGGACTCCGCCGGCGGTTCCACGTCGAGGACGGACAGCGACCGGCGACGACCACGGCGATCGAAGGCCGCGAGCGACGCCTCGTCCCAGGGCGGAACGGCCACGAAGACGACCGCGTGGAGGTCGTCGGTCGTCGAGACGGACAGGTCCCCGTGCGGGTGTGAGACGAACCGCCCCTGGGTCTGGCCGACGGGGGTGCCGAGGTCCAGCCCGAAGACCGCGGAGACCGAGTCGGCGTCCCGGGGGAGGTAGAAGTGCGTGAAGACGGGCGTCTCCGGATCGAGGGCGTCGCCGTCCCCGTCGACGGGAGCCGGGAGGTCCCCTGCCGCCGTCACGTCGAGCGCGATGGTCACGGACTCGGGTTCGCGCTCGCGGGCGAGTCGCAGCAGCGTGGACTGTAACCCGGCGGTCAGGTAGATCACGGCCCCAGCTTGGGGCGCGCCGCACTTAGACGCGCGGATGGTCCCGACGGCCACGAGTCCCGTCTCAGCCGATCAGGGACGTGAGGGTCTTCCAGTAGAGCGCGGGCATCCGACGGCG
>ENA-ORDC01000232-ORDC01000232.1-marine-metagenome-genome-assembly--contig:-NODE-232-length-60474-cov-13.421130_pt1 | contig 60474 bp, 54 predicted proteins | sample MGYA00237783_ERZ508515 | MGnify/ENA primary metagenome ERZ508515 (study PRJEB26186, sample SAMN06268792) | marine metagenome | isolation source: Eden Landing Ponds, San Francisco, CA, USA | place...
CCATCCTTAAGAATCCGCCCCTTCACCTCCGGCGAAAGATGCACGTCATAACGTTTGAACCATCCGAACATATCGGCCATGACCTCGCTGGAATACAGAAAGTAGCTGGCAGCCACCAGGAGAAGGGTGAGGGGGAGTAGTCCCGATGAGATGGAGCGATGGTTCGGCATCACTGACCCCTCGCTAGCATCTTGTTAGCGATAGAGAGTTGGGATGGAACCGTTAGGGGCTTGCCGACCATGTCCCTGTCCTGTGGCTGACGTCCTGTCTGGATCGAAAATTTAGGCCACCCCGTTACTGCCCGTCAATACCCCGGGGTTCTGAGAACCATCGGGTCAATGCATTGGGAAAGCGGGCTGTGACCGGTGCCTCATTCACGCGCCAGCGCTCCGGAATGGTTCCCTCGGGGATTGCCGCGACCAGCAGACTCTGGTCGTCCCCACCAAAGGCGGAGCGCAGTGAAGGCGGGCGCCGCTGGACATCAATGGGGTGACCGGCAATACGGGCATCGAGCCATTGGCCGTCGGGGAATTGCAGCTTGACCGGCTGGCCTACGGTTGCAAGGTCGATCTGATCGGTGTCCAGATAGAGATGAATGCGTGGCTCCCCCATCGGTTCGATCCGCATCAGCGTAGTGCCGGGGCCGACATTTTCTCCCGCCACCACCTCGATGGCATGGACAGTACCTTTTACGGGGGAATGTATCGTCAACTGTGCGAGCTGCTGTTCAACCAGGGCCCGTTGGCGCTCCAGTCGAGTGGTCAGTGCCTTGGTGTCCATGATCTCCTCGGCACTTGTGCGCTCAAGCGCCGCCAATTCGTTTTCGCGGGCGTCCACCTCGTTTTCAGCTGCCTGGAATTCTCCCTGGGTGGCCACCCCCTGCTGTACGAGCTCAGCCAGTGATTCGACACGGTTCCGGGCCCGTTCGAGTCGCCGTTCCAGTGCTGCTTTCTGGCGGGTCCCGGCGGCGGTCGCCGCGTTGGCGGTGGCGAGCGTATCAAGCGATGCCAGCTTCGCCCGAAGGGCGGGATTGTCCAGTTGGACAAGTTCATCGCCGGGGCTGACCTGGTCGTGTTCTTCGGGGTTAATCCGCATCACCCGTCCGGCTTCCAGGGCGCGGATCTCAGTGATCGGCTGAACGACCTGGCCCGGGGCCTCAATGACCAGTACTTCCCAGCCAATACGACCCAGGAACCACAGGAAAGGCGTGGCCACCAGCAACAGGATCAGGTACCAGCGCAGCCGGTAGGCAGCCCGTTTGCCTGGCGCGTAGAGTACCCGGAGCCCGCCGTCTTCGGTGGGGTTGGATTCCTTGCGGCTGGAAAAGCGCACTTTCATGGTTGGTCCTCTTCAGGTATCGCCTGGTAGTTGCGCCAGTCCTGCCACTCAATCCCCGTAATGCCAGAGGCCCCCATCGACTGGCGCCAGTCCCGTTCCATTGATCTGAGCGTTTTCAGGGGGGTACCACGCCAGCTGTTGGCCGATTCCAGGTCCGCCTCGGCGCTCTGGACAATACGGAAGGCCATGTCGGGCCAGTGGGTGGCGATGGCAGTGGCGCGTTCGGTCAGGCTGGCCTGGTTGGTGGTGTAGATCATCAGGGAAACGGACTCAACGCCCATGGCGGAGAGTCGGCACGGGATGCAAAGGCCGTCCCGGTCCGGCGCGAACCAACGGTGGTGACTGACCAGGCTGATGGGCCAGGGGCTGGCCTGCTGTGCCATGGCCACCGTTGCCAGCCAGTTCTCCAGGCGTTCATCCGGGACCGGCCAACCGAGCTGCTCCACTTCGAGATCAAGGTGAAGGCCATCGAAGTCCAGGCCGGCAAGGCGCTGGATCAGGTCACGCAGGTTGTGCCGTTTGTCGGGGCGGAGCCAGCTGGGCTCGCCCAGCAGGAGCGTTACATTGAGGTTCCGTGCATGGGCGCTTTCGAGCAGCTGGCGCAGCCGCTGGCTCAGGCCTTGACTGTTCGCAAGCTGCCTGGCGCTGAGTCCCAGGTGGAGCGTATCGAACCCCGCCTCCTCCAGTGCATTCAACTCACCCTGCCGCGATTCCGGGGCCAGTAGCCGGGAGCTGTTCCACACGTACACGGCGCGGGACCAATTCTTCTGGCGTCCAGCCTGGTCGCTTTGAGAAAGCGTTACGGGGTCGCTTTCGCCGCGCGCATCGGCGCCCGGCCAGGGGAGGCCCTGGTGTCCGAGGTAACGCGTATCCGTCTCAGCGTAACCGGCGAGCAGGCGCAGCTGGGTTTCCTCCTGCCAGGTGTTGCGCCAGCTGCGGATGAAGTCGTGCATGGCATCGGCTGTCTGGACCCGGGCCAGTCGCAGGGCCATGAAGCTCCCTTCCTGGTCGACCTGTGCACGCCCCTGGCGTTCGCTTTCAACGCGGCGACTCAGTTCGACCTGACGCATCTGGTCCCGGGTTTCAGCAAGTGCTTGTTTGTATTGAGCCAGTGCGTCACTGAGATTGCGCTTCAGCCGGTTATGGGTGGCATCCAACTCATACCGGGCGGCGTGGTAGCGCTGGTTTGAGCGGCTGTTCTGTTGATAGCTCCCCAGCGAACGCAGTGGCACCTCGAACCGGAGGCCCGCAACCAGACCGGTTCCCGTGCCCGGGATATCATTCCGCCAATCGAACTGCTGGGCCAGGGTAAAGTCCGCATCAATATCGTGGTACCAGCGGTCGCGCCGCACGCGCTGGGCCCCTTCGAGCACACTGCGCTGTTGGGCCATGAGAGGATGCTGACGGAGGGCGGATTGCCAGCGCTCTGTGGCTGCCGGTGAGAGCGGCAGAAGGGCCGATTCCGCCCGGGCGTCGGCCGGCAGTGAGACGCCGCTGAGGCTCTCAAGCCGGTACCTCAGTTCGGCCCCGCGTGCGGCCCGGCGCTGGCAGCTGTCCAGCCGGCGTGACCATCGCTGCTCCAGCAGCATCTGCTCCGAGGTGCGCAGGTCACGGGTACGCGCGCGCTCGCGGACCAGGCTGAGTTCATCGTTCGCCAGGGGTTCGATCGCGCGGCAGAGACGTCTGTATTGCTGGGCTTCCCACCAGTCAATGTAGGTGCTGCGCAGTCGCAGTCGCTGCTCGGTTTCTGCCAGCTCGCGCTGGTGTTTCTGGCGCTCCTCGGCGGTACTGGCGCTGACCAGGGCTTCGGTCCGGTCCCGGAGTGTCCCGAGTAACGGGTATCGCAGGCCCAATTGGGCTCCGTAGCCGGTGTAGGCTACGCGCCCGGCTGTTGGTTCCAGCTCCTGGAAGCGCCCGGCAGTGGCCCCACCGAACAGGGACCAGCCCCGCTCTTCCGAACGTTCCCGCCGTTCCCCGGCGAGGGCTTGTTGTTCGGCCCTGGCAGCTTTCACCTCGGGCCCGGCGTCCATGCGTTCCAGAAGGTTTTCCAGTGACACGGCATTGGCCGGCAGGGCCAGGAGCAGGCCGACTGACAGCAGCAGGAGTCGCACACGGAGTGATCGCATCTCAGAACCTCCTTCCCCGCCGAAGTACCCACCAGGGCGCCATGCTGGTTTCCTCGTGGCCGCGCCGGAACATTTCGTTGAGGGTGCAGATCACGCCCCAGCCACGCAGGAAAAACATGAATACCGGGAAGACGGGCAACGCAATGGCGAGCTTAAGGTCGTTCCAGGGGCGCTCGGACACCATCAGAAGGCCGGCCAGGTACAGGATGAGAGTCTGGAGCAGGTAAACCGCGTAAATCAGCACTGCCAGCACCGCAATGACGTTCAGGGGCAGCAGGACCAGCCCGGCCAGCGTGTACCCGACGATCAGGAAGGGCAGTACCAGCTGGAAAAAGAAACCGCTGAAAAGCGTCATCAGAAAGTTGCGCCAGCCCAGGACCCGTGGCGTCATGCTGTGGCGGTGCTTGCGGATGTAGAGGAAGAACAGGTCGCCGTCCCAGCGCAGCCGTTGCATGAAAAAGCCCCGCAGCGTGTCAGGGACATCCGTGTGACCGACAGCGGTTGGTTCAAACGGGATACGCAGCGGGTGGCGCCCGAAATAGCTCTTGATGCGCAGGGTGAGGTCAAGGTCCTCGGCGGTGTGCGTGTCCCAGCCGCCGATATGGCGCAGGAAAGAGGTGCGGAAGGCTCCGAAGGCGCCGGATATGTTATTGACCGTGTTCCATTCCCCGAGGCCTACCCTGGACGTCTGGATTGACAGGAAGTATTCCAGAGACTGCATCACGGTAGCGAGTGAGTGCCAGCTGTTGCGTACACGCAGGCTTCCGGACACAGCGGGGACCGATGGATCCTCGAAGTGGCGCACCATGGCGCCGATCATGGCGTTATCAAAAGAGGTGTCGCCGTCCAGCGCGAAAACGATCTCGCCGGTGGCGTGGCTCAGACCGGCGTTGAGCGACGAAACCCGGCCACCGCGCTGCCACTTGGCGATCGGGCGTAGAAACCGGTTCGGGTAACGCACAGGATCGACCCGGAAGTCGCGCACGGCCTCCATGGTCGCCTCATTGGCGGTGGCACCATCCACCACCGGTATCAGCTCGACCTCCCCGGGATAGAGTTGCTCGCACAGGCTCAGCAGGGTGTTCTGGACATCCCTGCCTTCCGAGTAGCACGTGATGATGCACGACACCCTGGGCCGGTAAAGGCTGGCCCGAGGCGTGGTCATGAGGTTGCGTGTATACCAGCGGATGACACCGGCAAGCACCAACAGGCTCAACGGCAGTTCCAGAAGGACGAAGAACGGGAAGAGCACGAGGAAAAGCCGGGTTAAACCTCCTGCAGCGAGTTCGTTCGGGAATACCGCGAGTGCCTCCAGCATCAGCTGACCTCGCCACCGAGGCGGGCCATCAAAAGGTCGCTGTCTTCCTGGGGAAGCAGGTTTTCCGGCAGAGTGATTCCCACCGTGCGCAGGTCGATGTGAATCCCGTCCTGCTCACGGAAGAGCCGGTTCAGTTCGGTCAGGCGTTCGCGCAACCGGTCCATGCCCTGGCGGTCGGTGTGGGGCAGCAGCAGCCAGAGCAATTCATCCCGTGTCCGGGCGCAGCGATCCGTTTCGCGGATTGTCTCCCGGATGCGGTCAATCAGGCTGTCCAGAAGCGTCGTGCCGCGTTCCTGGCTGAGTGCTTCACCCAGATTGGCAAAGCGCAACAGCACCAGGGAGCCGTGAGCGGTTTCTCCATAGCGTCGGCTCTGCTGGATCTGCCAGTTCAGCAGGTTGGTAAAGGCATTGGCCGAAACCAGGTTCAGGCGCCCGAAGTGGCTCTCGGCCTGAGCTTCCCCGGAGAATCCCTGGCGACAGCGCAACCGACCCTGCTCGGACAGGCTGTAGGGTCGAACCTCACGGATGCGTAATTCGTCGGGGGTATGGTGCGTGTCGCAGTCCAGGCAGCGCACCTCAACCTCGGCGTCCACGAAAAAGCTCTGGCAGGCCCGGCAGCGGTAATTCTCGAGTGGCCGGTCGTAATCACTGCCAATGTGGCGCAGGCGAGTGAGGCAGTTGGGGCACAGCATCAGGCCCTGCTTGAGGAAATGATCCTGGGGCGCGACGTGACCGCAGGTGAAGCAATGCAGCGATGGCTCCCGGGCGATCTCCAGAGCATGGCAGTCCGGGCAGACATCCACGTAGTTGAGCCGTGCTGAGACGCAATGGGTGCAGAGGCGTATGCGATCGGTGAGCGGTCCCCGTTCCAGCCAGCCCTGTTCCATCATAAGCTGGAGCCAGACCATCTCATTGACCGGCTCATTATCGGCGAACGCACTCAGCAGGGGGTAGTAGTAGAACTGGGCATGATGCGGGTGGCGTACTGGCTTGAGGCGCCCTTCCGGGCGGGTCCAGAGCCAGGCAAGCACGTACTCGTCGAAGCGTTCCGGGTAGCGACCCCGGTTGAACTCTGAGAGTCTATGGTGCCATTTGTGCCAGGCTTCGGTAATGGCGTTCGGATCCGTTGGAATCGACCCGTCACTGAGTTCCGGTGCGTTACCAGTCCGGTCCCGTCCGGCGTAGATCAGTGTCAGGTGGTAGCGGGCATCGCAGCGCAGCAGAAAGACCACGTCTGCAGCGTCAGCAGCGTCCAGATCCACGAGCACCACATCATATTCGCCCTGCTCGCGGAGCTCATTCAGGCTGCTGGCATAGTGCCAGCGGGACTCGGAGAAGGACCCAGGATCCCGGGTGAGACATCCAATGCTGGGTGACTGCATGCGCGACTTCCTACTGCCTGCGGCGACGTTACGACACTTAATACGTCAGGCTAGGCTTAATAGTTCGGTCCCGCAACTATAAGTTAAGACAGGTTTATGCCCCGAAGCGCTGGAGGGTCCGGCGTACGCCGCCCGCCCAGGGACCACCGAAGAGGTTGAGGTGGTTGAGTTCATGGTAGAGGTTATAAAGGGGCGCGCGCTCTTGCCAGTCGGAATCAACCGGACTGTTCGCCAGATAGGCTTCGTAGAACCCCGGTGGCTGACTGCCGAACATCGTGGTCATGGCGAGGTCTGCCTCGGCCCAGCCATAGTGGGTCGCCGGGTCGATCAGTACCGGTTCGCCGCCGGGGCCGCAGTGGATGTTGCCGGACCACAGGTCGCCGTGGATCAGGCTGGCGGGCTGTTCTGGAATCCAGCGGTCGAGCCGGCCAGCGACCCATTCGAGTTTCTTGACATCAGCCCGCTCAAGACGACCGCTGTCCTGAGCCATGCGGCCCTGGTGCAGAAGACGCGCCTCGGCAAAGAAACGGAAGCCGTCCTGCATGCGGGGGTTGGGCTGGGGCGTGAGCCCGCAGAAGTTGTCCCGCCCGAAACCGAACTCCCCGGCGGTAACGCTGTGCAATTGCGCCAGTTGTTCCCCGAGCTGCCGGGCGAAGTCCTGGCCGGGGCGGCCATCCAGCCATTCCAGAATCAGCCCCTCCTCTGCGACCGCGACCACCGCGGGAATGCGCACGGCATTCGCGTTGCCCAGTGCCTGCAACCCGGCCGCTTCCGCCTCGAAAAAGCCGGCCGGTGGTGAGGGGTGAGTCTTGAGAAACAGCATCCGACCGTCTTCGAGCGTCAGCCGGGCGGCATCGTTGATGCTGCCCCCGCCGACTGGCTGGGCGGTGGCAATCGGGCTGTCGATCTGTGCTGCGAGGCTCTCGGGGATGCGGGCCATGGTCACTCGTCGTCGGTTTGTGCTCTGGCGCGCATTGTTTCATGGCGGCGGGCCAGATGTTCAAGCACCTTCGAGGCGGCCACGAAGCCGAAGGTGCCGGTCACGAAACTGGCGGCGCCAAAGCCCGTGCTGCAGTCCAACCGGGTTGGGCCGTCACCGGGCTTTTCATGGGTAGTGCCGCCCTCCGGCGTGGGGTAGGTGAGCTGTTCCTCGGAATAGATGGCGGGGATAGTGAAGCGCCGCTTCGGGTTGCGCGGGAAGCCGTATTCACGGCGGAGCAGGTTCCGTACCTTGGCCAGCAACGGGTCCTGGGTGGTGCGACTCAGGTCGGCCACGCGGATTCGGGTTGGGTCCATCTGTCCCCCAGCGCCCCCGGCGCAGATCACCCATTGTTTGCGCCGGCGGCAGTGGCCCAGAAGGGCCGCCTTGTGGTTGACGCTATCGATGGCGTCCACCACCGCATCGCAGTTCCCGGGAAGCACACTCTCCATGCTGCGGGTGGTCACAAACTGCGGAACTGCTGTAACCCGGCATTCCGGGTTGATTGCCCGCAGCCGTTCGGCCATCACCTCAACCTTCGGGCGCCCGATGGTTCCCACCAGCGTGTGGACCTGGCGGTTGGTGTTGGTCACACAGATGTCATCCATGTCGATCAGGGTAAGAGCCCCGATGCCGCTGCGGGCGAGCGCCTCGGCCGCCCATGAACCCACGCCGCCGACGCCGGCAATGGCGACGTGGGCGGCGGCGAGGGATCGGGCGGTGTCCTGGCCGTAGAGGCGCTCCATGCCTCCGAAGCGCTGGGAAAAGGAATCCGGCGTCATGGGTGGCTCCGTAATGGGGCTCGGTTTGTGCGGATTCTACCAGAAACCGGGGTTCAGGATTACGGACTTGTCAGTCCATTTTAGCGGGCGTATGATTAGACGGACTGGTCAGTCCATCTTCAAGAGGCCGATACACGTGACCGATTGCTCGCGCCCGACGCGCACCCACAAGGCACCGGAACAGCGCCGCAGGGAGGTCCTGGAGGCCGCCGCCGTGGTGTTCGCGGAGGTTGGGTACCGTTGCGCGGAGATGGATCGCATTGCCGAGCGCGCAGGCGCGGGTAAGGGGACGGTGTACCGCTGTTTTGCCAGCAAGGAGACTCTCTTCATGGCAACAGTGGAAAAGGCGCTGGAGGACCTGACCTGTTATGTGAACGAGGCGGTCGACCCGCTGGAGGATCCCCTCGAACAGCTGCGCCTTGGCATTCACCGTTACCTGGAGTTTTTTGAGTGCAACCCTGAGACGGTGGAGCTTTTCATCCAGGAACGGGCGGAGTTTCCGAAGAATGGAAAGCCTCTTTACTTTGTTTATCAGGAAACCAGCGGCGGCAAATGGCGGGCACGCTTCGAGAAGCTGATTGAGCAGGGCCGTATGCGACCTGACATGTCGCCGGCGCTGGCCCAGGAGGTCTTCAGCGACCTGCTCTATGGGGCGGTCTTTTCCCAGCTGCTTGCAGGCGATCGGGAATCGCGTGCGGAGCGGGCGGACGAAATCAGCGAATTATTGTTCAGGGGCATCCTCAAGCCCGAGAGCTGAGCAGGCTGAACACAGCTTTTCCACACCGATTGAGACTTTGCGGAGAGAAAGGAACCATGAATCAGTTGACCCGGACAGAAGTCATAGGGGGCAGCCGAGCCCGTCGTATTGGCGGCGTCAGTACCGTGCTGGTGCTGACGTTGGGGCTGGCTGCCTGTGGCGGCAATGGCCAGGGGCAGAAAGGAGCTGGGATGCCGCCGCCCCCGGTGTCGGTTACTGAGGTTCAGACCGAGGATGTGACCATCCGCGAGGACTATGCGGGGCGTGTCAGGGGTGCCCGTGAAGTGGCTGTGCGGGCCCGCGTCGAGGGTGTTCTGGAAGAGCGCCTTTACGACGAGGGCAAGGTGGTCGAGCAGGGTGAGCCCCTGTTCCGTATCGACCCGGAACCCTTTGAGGTGGCCCTGCAGGCCGCTAAAGCCCAGCTCCAGTCCGCGCAGGCGGATCTCAGCCAGGCTGAGCGGGAATGGAACCGGGTATCCAGTCTCTACCAGAAGAACGCTGTGAGTGAGCGTGAGCGGGACAATGCGCAGTCCGCATTTGAGCTGGCACAGGCCCAGGTTGCGGTTGCAGAAGCCGAGGTTGCCCGTGCCGAACTGGAACTGGGCTACACCGATGTGGAAGCACCCGTGACCGGTGTGACGGGCCTTGAGACCCAGTCCGAGGGCAACCTGATCGAGCGCGGTACCGAACTCACTCACATCACCCAGATGAACCCGGTCCATGTGCGCTTTGCGCTGCCGGAGAACGATGCTGCGGCGCGCCGGCGGGCGCGGGAAGCCATGCAGTCGGATGGTAATGGCGATCACCGCAGCACCGCGAAGCTGATCCTGCCGGACGGCTCCGAATACGAACACACCGGTACCATTGACTTCACGGCCAGCACCATCGATGCGGAGACCGGTACCGTTACCGCCCGTGCCGTATTCCCCAATGAAGAACAGCGCATCGTGCCGGGTCAGTTCGTGCGCATCCGGGTGAAGCTGAAGACGCTCGATGATGTGGTGACCGTGCCCGCCAAGGCCATAGGCGACGGCCAGAATGGCGGTCTGCAGGTCTTTGTGCTGACCGAGGACAACAAGGCGCAGCCACGCTCGGTTAAGACAGGGCAGGTGGTTGATGGTCGTCGCATCATCACGGACGGGCTTGAAGCCGGTGAACGCGTGGTGGTCGGCGGTATGGCCGGTATCCGTCAGCCCGGGATGAAGGTGAAAGTCGAAGGCGCCGGGAAGGATGGTCAGAAAGACGGCGAGAAAGGCGGGGAGAGTAACTGATGTTCCGATTCTTCATTGACCGCCCGATTTTCTCGGCGGTCATCTCCATTATCATCCTGATCGCCGGCGCGGCCTCGCTCATGGGGCTGCCGGTGAAGCAGTACCCGAACGTGGTGCCGCCCGAAGTCGTGGTTGAGGCCAGGTACCCTGGTGCAAGTGCTGAAGTTCTGGCCGACAGTGTGGCGGCGCCACTGGAGCAGGAGATCAACGGCGTCGACGACATGATTTATATGGAGTCGGGGAGCACCAACGCCGGCAGCGTGCAGATCACGGTGTCCTTCGAGGTTGGCACCGATCCGGACCAGGCCACCATCAACGTCAATAACCGTGTCCAGCGGGCCATGGCCAGCCTGCCCCAGGCCGTGCGTGATCAGGGCGTTACCGTTGAGGCCCGCTCCACCTCGATTCTCCAGGTCGTGGCGCTGTCCTCGAAGTCCGGGGACACCGATACCATCGAAATCTCCAACTACGCGCTGCTGAACGTCATCGACGAGCTGGTCCGGACCCCGGGTGTGGGTAACGCCTCTCTCTTCGGCGCCAAGGACTATTCCATGCGCATCTGGCTGCAGCCGGACAAGATGGCGGAATACAACATCTCTCCGATGGACGTCGCCAGTGCCCTGCGTTCCCAGAACGCCCAGTACGCAGCAGGCCGTCTCGGTGGGCAGCCGGCGCCCGTGGATCAGGCGTTCACATTCAGTGTCTCCACACCGCAGCAGATGAGTGATCCCAGCGAATTCGAGGACATCATGCTGCGGACCACGAGCGATGGCGCTTCGCTGCGTCTCGGCGATGTCGCGCGGGTCGAGCTGGGCGCGCAGAACTATAACTTCACGGCCAGCTTCAATGGCCAGGCGGCGGTGCCGGTCGGGGTCTACCTGCAGCCCGGGGCCAACGCGCTCGAGACCGCTACCAATGTGCGTGAAGCACTCCAGAAGCTGGAGGATCGGTTTCCGGAGGACATCCAGTACGATATCCCCTACGACACCACCACTTTCATCAAGATGTCGATTCAGGAGGTTCTGATCACACTGGTGATCGCCCTGGTTCTGGTGTCGGTGGTGACGTTCATCTTTCTCCAGCACCTGCGTGCCACGCTGATCCCGCTGGCGGCCATTCCGGTTGCCCTGATCGGTACTTTTGCCGGGATGACGGTGCTCGGCTTCTCGGTGAATCTGCTTACCCTGTTCGGACTGATTCTTGCCATCGGGGTGGTGGTGGACAACGCCATCATTGTGATGGAGAACGTGGAACGGTTGATGCAGGAGCACGGCATGACGGCGTACGGCGCCTCCGTGGAGACCATGGGGCAGGTATCCGGAGCCGTGGTTTCCTCCACCCTGGTGCTGGTTGCCGTGTTCGCGCCCGTTGGGTTCCTGGGGGGGCTGACCGGTGAGCTCTACCGCCAGTTCGCGGTGACTATCGCGGTCTCCATCGTGATTTCCGGCATTGTGGCGCTGACGCTGACCCCGGCCATGTGTGCCCGGTTGCTGGATGGTGAACCCAAGGACGTCTCAAAGCCCTTCCAATGGTTCAATGCCGCCTTCGAGAAAATCACCAATGGGTTCGTGGGCGGTGTGACCTGGATCCTGAATCATGCCGTGATTGGTGTGGCGCTTTTCTTCGTGTTCATCGGCAGTACCCTCTGGATGCTGGACCGCTTGCCCTCGGGACTGGTGCCCCAGGAGGACCAGGGCTATGTACTGATGGCCTCCTACCTGCCGCCGGCATCGGCGCTCGGGCGGACCGAGGCGGTGCGTGAGGAGCTGGTTGGTAATGTGCTGAATCTGCCCGAAGTCGAGAACGTTGTGGCCTTCGCCGGCTACGATCTTCTGGCCGGTGCCAGCCGTTCCAATGCCGGAATCGCATTCGTAACGCTGAAGGACTGGGCTGAGCGTCAGGGGCCAGGGCAGTCAGCGTCTGCCGTGTCCAAGAAAATCATGGGCATGGGTGCAGGAGTGGAAGAGGCGAATGTCATGTCGTTCTCTCCGCCGCCGATCCAGGGGCTGTCCCTCACCGGTGGCGTGGAGGCGTTTATTCAGGATCAGCGCGGCATGAGTACCAAGGAGCTCCATGCACTGGCCCAGAAAGTGGTGAAGGCCGCGAACCAGCATCCGGTGCTCACCAATGCCCGGACCGATCTGGATGTGAGCATTCCGCGCTATAAGGCCGAAGTGGACCGTCAGAAGGCGAGGGCCCTGGATGTGCCCATCGGTGAGGTGTTCTCCGCCATGCAGAGTACCTTCGGCACCTTCTACGTGAATGACTTTACTATGCAGGGGCGTAACTGGCAGGTGAACATGCAGGCCGAGGGCGAGTTCCGCAGCCGGCCCGAGGATCTGCGCCGTGTCTTCGTGCGTTCCAACAGCGGTCAGATGATCCCCCTCAGCTCGCTGGTCACACTGACCCGCGAGACCGGGGCCGATATCATCAACCGATTCAATGTCTACCCCGCGGCCAACATCGCCGCCGACCCGGCACCGGGTTACACCACCGGCGATGCTATGAAGGCGCTGCGCGAGGTGGCTGACGAGAATCTGGGGGCCAACACGCCACTCGGGTGGATTGGCCAGGGTTATCAACTCCAGGCTGCCGGCCAGGCCGGGACCATCGCGTTTGCTCTGGGCCTGGTCATGGTGTTCCTGATCCTGGCGGCGCAGTATGAACGCCTGACGCTCCCGCTGGCGGTGGCCACGGCCATCCCCTTCGGCGTATTCGGCGCGGCTCTGGCCGCCCTGTTGCGTGGCTTCCCCAACGACATCTATTTCCAGGTGGGGCTGCTGGTGTTGATCGGCCTGGCGGCGAAGAACGCCATCCTGATTGTGGAGTTCGCGGCCCAGAACCGCAGCGAGGGCCTGTCACCGAAGGATGCTGCGATTGCGGCAGCCCAGCAGCGTTTCCGGGCCATCATGATGACGGCGCTGACCTTCATCATCGGTTCGCTGCCACTGGTAGTGGCGACCGGCGCCGGTGCTTCCAGCCGGCAGGAGATCGGCACCGTGGTGGTTGGTGGCATGATCGTCGCCAGTACCCTGGCCCTGTTCTTCGTGCCGCTGTTCTACCGGCTGTTCGAGGAGTTCTCGATCTGGTTGAGCAATCGCGGGAGCAACAACAGCTCCAGAGAGGTTTCCGATGCGTAGGATACTGTTCGCAACACTGATGTTCCCTCTGCTCCTGGCCGGCTGTGCGGTCGGCCCGGCATACGAAGAGCCCCAGGTGGATCTGCCGGAGGAATGGCCGGACGAGGTCCTGCTGACCGGCGAGGAGCGTGCTGACTGGTCCAACTGGTGGCACCGGTTTGACGACCCTGTGCTCAACCGTCTGGTGGAACGGGCTCTGGACGACAACCTCAACATGCAGCTGCAGTACCAGCGGCTGCAGGAGGCGCGGGCGCGGCTGGGGCTGGCGGACGCCCAGCAGATGCCGACTGTCGAAGGCCAGGCCGATGCCGCCCGTGGGCGTGAATCCGGGGCGGCCAACCCGCTGGGTGGGGGTACCACCAGCAACATGTTCTCGGTAACCGGCCTTCTGAGCTATGAGGTGGACCTCTGGGGGAAGCTCGAGAGTCAGAGCGATGCCGCCGAGGCGGCGCTGCAGGAATCGGTGTTCACCCATGACTCGGTGCGTCTGAGCACGGTTGCGGATGTGGTGGCCACCTACACCGAGCTGCGAGCGGCCCAGCGCTCCCTCGCCATCACCGAGCGCACTCTGGAGACGCGCGAGGAAACCGTGCGGATCGAGCGGGCGCGCTACGAGGGCGGCGATACCAACGAGCTGACCCTGCGCCAGGCGGTGTCCGAACTGGAAGCCACCCGTGCGCTGGTGCCCCAGCAGCGTCAGCGTGTCGCCCAGCTCAAGACGGCCCTGGGTGTGCTTGTGGGCATGACCCCGCGCGAACTCACCAGCGAGCTGGATTTCGGCGAAGGCAGCCTCAGTGACATCACCCTGCCTGAGGAAGTCCCGGAAGTGCTGCCCTCGGATCTGCTGGAGCGGCGGCCGGATATCCGTGCGGCCGAGGCGGCCATCATTGCGGCGACCGAGGAGGTCGGCGTCGCCCAGGCGCAGCGCCTGCCCAGTTTCAATCTGCGTGGCTCCTTCGGCAGCGCGGCCATCGAGTCGGATGACCTGTTTACCGGTCCGGCGGAAACCTGGGAAATCGGCGCCTCCGTGCTCGGCCCCATCTTCGACTTCGGTCGTAACAAAGCACGTGTGGAGGCGGCCCAGAGCCTGCGTGACCAGGCTGAAACCCAGTACCGGGTCACTCTGCAGCAGGCGTTCCGCGAGGTCCGCGATGCGCTGGCCGTGTATGAGGCCACGGATGAACGGGTAAGCCGGCTCCGGGATCAGGTCGAGGCGCTGGAGAAAACGCTGGAGCTGGCCGAGCTGCGCTACGAGGAAGGCCTCACGGACTTCCTGACGGTGCAGGATACCCAGCGGGTCCTGTTGGACGCGGAGCTGACCCTCACCAATGCCATCCGCGACCGGCTCAACGCCACGGCCACGCTGTTCAAGGCGATGGGCGGCGGCTGGGCCGACGGCAAGGCGGTTGAGCCGGAGAGCGGAGACTCCTGACCAGGGCTCTGTTTACAGGTTTGCCGGCCCGTGCAAGCGGGGAGCCGGCAGCCGCCACCTTCCTGCCAGGCCATGCGGGTGCTAGACTTAAATATTAGGTTACACTAAATTTAAGGAGGCAGGCATGCGCCGAGCCCTCATGATGGTTCTCTGCTTCTGCCTTTCGGGCGCAGTCCAGGCCGCCTCAGCACAGTGGGTGGATGTGAAGCGGGAAACGCTGACAGAAACCCTCCGCCTTGATGGCATGATCGAGGCTGTGCGGGAAAGCACAGTATCCGCCCAGACAGCGGGAACCGTTGTCGAGCTGCCCTACGACGTCGACGACGCCGTTCCAGAGGGCGAGCTGATTGTCCGGCTTGAGGACAGTGATGAACAGGCTCGTGTGGAGCAGGCCCGGGCCAGCCTGGAAGAGGCTCAGGCCGAGCTGACGGATGCCCGCCAGAACCTGGGGCGCGTGGAGCAGCTGCACGAACGCGATGTCGCCTCACAGCAGGAACTGGATCAGGCCCGGAATCGCTTTGATGCAGCCAGAGCCCGTGTCTCACGCGCCGAAGGCGCACTTTCCGAAGCACGGGAGCAGCTCAGTTACACCCGTGTACACGCCCCTTACAGTGGCATCGTGACCGAGCGCATGGTCGAGGTGGGGGAATCCGTCTCGCCAGGGCAGCCGCTGATGCGGGGTCTGTCGCTGGAGCAGCTGCGGGTGGTGGTCTCTCTTCCCCAGCAGTACGCGGAGCGCGTGCGCTCCGAGCGTGAGGCAGTGGTTACCCTCAATGGCGGGGCACAGCTCGAAACCGATGGGATGACGTTCTACCCCTATGCGGATCAGCGTAGCCACAGCTTCCGGCTGAGGCTTGAGCTTGCCGACCCCGAGGCCCGTCTCTTCCCCGGTATGCTGGTGCGTGTGGGCATCCCGACCGATACGCGCGAGGCACTCTGGGTGCCCGAGTCCAGCATCTATCGGCGTGGTGAACTGCGTGCCGTGTTCGTGCGCGGCCCGGATGACGAGCCCCGTCTGCGCCAGGTGCGTCTCGGGAGCCGCCGGGATGGGCTGGTGGAAGTGCTCTCCGGTGTCAGTGAGGGTGAATCCGTGCGTCGTGAGGCCCTGTACTGATGGCACCGAATGGCAGGTTGGGCCCATCCGGACAGATCGCGCGTGTCTTCCAGAACAGTCGCCTCACCCCTCTGCTTGCACTGATCGGGCTGCTGCTCGGTATTGTTGCCGTCATCGTGACGCCCAAGGAGGAAGAACCCCAGATCGACGTCACCATGGTGGACGTCATGGTGCCGTTTCCCGGGGCCAGTGCCCGTGAGGTGGAGAGCCTGATCGCCACCCCGGGCGAACAGATCCTGGACGAGATCCGGGGCGTTGAGGACATCTATTCGGTCTCGCGCCAGGGCCAGGCGGTCATTACGGTCCAGTTCGAGGTGGGGCTGCCGCGTCGGGAAGCCCTGGTGCGCATCCACAACAAGGTCCAGTCCAACCGCGACTGGTTCCCCGAGGGCCTGGGAGCGGGCGAACCCGTGGTCAAGCCACGGGGCATTGATGACGTTCCAGTCATGACCCTGACTCTCTATGACCCGCAGAGGCGCCAGAGTGGCGAAGACCTGACCCGTCTTGCCCATACCCTGGAGACGGAACTCAAGCGGGTGCCCGGTACACGGGATATCTACACGGTCGGTGGTGTGCCGGATCGCATCGATGTGCGGGTTGAGCCCGCCAGCCTGGCCGGTTATGGCCTGGGCATCAGTGATCTCCAGCAGGCGGTCCGGGCCGCCAATGCCACCGGCCAGGAAACCAGGGTTACGCGTGCGGGTCTGTCCATCCCGGTTCAGCCGGGGGAGCCACTCCAGCAGGTCGAGGAGCTCAGGTCGCTTGTTGTGGCGCACAGCAATGGGGCTGCCGTTCACCTTTCGGATGTGGCGTCGGTCAGCCGTGGCGGCACGGTACCGGATGCGTCGGTGCAGCTGGGCTTTGGCCCTGCGGGTGAGGGCCAACCCGGTCAGCGCTATCCGGCAGTGACGGTGGCCGTTGCCAAGAAAGCCGGCGAGAACGCCATTGATGTAACCGCCGCTGTTTCAGACCGGCTCGAACAGCTGCGGGGGCGGGTGATTCCCGATGATGTTGAGGTGCTCACCACCCGCAACTATGGGCAGACCGCCAGTGACAAGGCACGCAAGCTCATCTCGGACCTGATCATGGCCACCCTGTCCGTCATGCTTCTGGTTCTGGCGTTCATGGGGTGGCGCCAGGCCATGGTGGTCGGTCTTTCGGTGCTTCTGACCCTGCTCCTGACGCTGGTGTTTTCCTGGGCATGGGGCTTCACCCTGAACCGGGTATCCCTGTTCGCGCTCATCTTCGCCATCGGGATCCTGGTGGATGACGCCATTGTGATCGTCGAGAACGTCAACCGGCGCATCCATAACTCCGATGCCCCTGCCATCCGGGTGATCCCTGCTGCGGTGGATGAGGTTGGGACCCCAACCATCATGGCGAGCCTCACCATCATGGCCGCCCTTCTGCCAATGGCATTTGTGACGGGGCTTATGGGCCCCTATATGAGCCCTATTCCCATCAATGCCTCGGCCGGGATGGTGCTTTCACAGCTCGTGGCGTTCATCCTTACTCCCTGGCTGGCACTGCGGCTGGTGCGTCCCCGGGACCGGGCGAAAGAGGCGGAGGGTGCCGAAGCGGAGGAAGTTAACCCCCGCCTCTACCGTCTTTTCAGCCGGGTTCTGACGCCCTTCATGGGCAATCATCCCTGGCGGCGCCATGGGCTGGCATCCGGGGTCATCGCGCTGACGCTGGGCGCTGCCGCCCTGCCGGTGTTCATGCTGGTGATCCTCAAGATGCTCCCCTTTGATGACAAGTCGGAGCTCCAGGTGGTGGTGGATATGCCTGAGGACACCCCCATGGAAACCACCCAGAAAGTCCTGACGGAGATGGGTGGTTATCTGGAGAGTCACGAGGCTGTTACCAACTGGCAGGCCTATGCCGGTACGGCGTCACCCATCAACTTCAATGGGCTGGTGCGCCAGTACTATCTGCGCCAGGAACCCTGGCAGGGCGATCTCCAGATCAACCTGAAGGACGAGCGGGAAAAGGCTTCCCACGATATTGCCCAGGCGATGCGTGAGCCCCTCACAGAGATTGGTGAACGTTATGGGGCTGCCGTGAAGGTGGTGGAGGTGCCGCCGGGGCCTCCGGTGCTGTCGCCGCTGGTTGCTGAGGTCTACGGCCCCAGTCCGGAGGTGCGTGCCCGGGAGGCGGCGTCACTGGCACGGCGCATGGAAGGTGTCGAGGGGCTGGTGGATATCGACACCACGGTGGAGGCCCCTGTGGAGCGCTGGCGTGTGGTGGTTGACCGCCAGCGGGCGGCCACGCTGGGCGTTTCCCAGGCCCAGGTGGTGGAGCTGCTCTCGACCACACTGGGCAAGCGCAATCTTGAATACTTCCACGATCCGAACGCCAAGTACGCCGTTCCGATACGGGTGATCCTGGATGAAGGCGACAGGGCTCAGAAAGCGGCGCTGCTGTCCCTCAAGGTCCGGAGCCGTTCCGGCGATAGGGTGCCGCTGGCGCAGGTGGCCTCAATCGAGCCCAGCAGCTGGCCCGGGGCGATCCATCACAAGAACCTGATGCCGGTTACCTACGTCACTGCCGACATGGCCGGCGACGTGGACTCCCCGCTGTACGGCATGTTCCGTATGGCCGAGGACCTGGAAGACCTGCCCCAGTACTACATCCAGCAGCCGGAATGGCCGGATGAGGCTGCCATCAAATGGGACGGGGAGTGGCAGATCACCTATGAGACCTTCCGGGACATGGGGATCGCCTATGCCGTTGGGATCATCGCCATTTTCCTGCTTCTGGTGGCGCAGTTCGGCTCCTACGGGCTGCCGCTGATCGTGATGATGCCCATCCCACTGACGCTCATCGGGATCATGCCGGGCCATGCGCTGTTGGGTAAGGAATTCACCGCGACCAGCATGATCGGCATGATCGCGCTGGCCGGCATCATCGTGCGCAACTCCATCCTGTTGGTGGTGTTCATCCGGGATCTGCTGCGCGAGGGGACACCGCTGGAAGAGGCGGTTGTGACGGCCAGCGCCGTGCGCATCAAGCCCATAGCGCTGACCGCCGTCTCCGCCATGCTGGGGGCCTTCTTCATCCTGACGGACCCGATCTTCAACGGTCTGGCGATCTCACTGATCTTCGGGCTGGCCATGTCCACCCTGCTGACGGTGATCGTGGTGCCGCTGGCCTACTACCTGTTCATCGGCCAGCGCGAGGCGCGTTGAGTGCGTCCTGGATACGCTGGAACAGATCGCCCTGAAAGGGGCGACTCAGGGGGTAGAAGTGGCCGGAGTGGGGGAGCATGGTGAGTTCGGCATCAGGGAGGGTTGCGGCCAGGTGCCGGGCGTAGGCCGGGGGCAGAAGCTGATCCTCGGCGCCCTGGTGGACCAGTGTTGGTGTCCGGATGGCCCCGAGCCGGAATCCCCAATCGCCCATCTCCGTGAGCAGGTCCGTGGCAATGGCGTGGGCGCCTGAGTTGAGGCAGGCCAGCTGGCTGGCGCGGAAGCGCCGGATCTGGCCAGGATCTCCCAGGATGGCGTGGTCCGCGTCGCTGAACAGGCTGCGTGCCCGGGCCATGTAGAAATCAGGCCGCCGCTGGGCAATGGCGGTGATCAGCGCGACGGTCGCCCGGAACAGGGCGGGACTGATATCCGCAATGACAGGCCCGGGCCAGAGCGTGCGCAGCAACAGTCGCCGGGCACCGGCCATTTCCCGGAAATGGGTATAGCTGGAGAGCAGTATCGCGAGCCGTATCCGCCCGGGCAGTTCATGGGCGGCAGCCAGGGTGCGGGATCCGCCACTGGACCAGCCCATGTGGATGCAGCGATCGATCCCCAGGTGATCCAGGAACAGGGCCAGGTCCCGGGGGTAGTCGAGCAGCGTCCGGTCCTGCTGGTAACTGGAGCCACGGATGCCGGGCCTGTCCAGCGCCAGTATCCGGAAACCGGCTATCCGTGCCTGTTCATGGAAGAACAGAGCCTCCAGCGCTGAGCCGGGCATGCCGTGCGCGTAGACTACGGGTATGCCGTCTTCCGCGCCCGTTTCCAGGCCCACCAGTTGCCGGTTATCCGGTGTCCGCAGGGTATGGACCTGTGTAGGTTCCTCCATGTCGATGCTCATGCCGCAGCGTCCTTCAGGTCAGGGCGGAAGTACTGGTTGACCCAGAGCGAAATCCCGATCAGTCCCCCGCCGAGAGCCAGCGCGAGCAGGTCCGCATCCCGGTTCCAGATCAGCAGGTTCACCAGCAGTCCCGCGGGCACCAGGGCATTGTTCATGACTGCCAGGGTGCCCGCATCCACTTTCCGTGCCCCCTGGTTCCAGAAGAACAGGCCGGCCCCGGAGGCGGCGAAGCCCAGCCAGCCCAGAACCAGCCACTGCCAGGGCGTGGCGGGCAGCATGGTGCGGTCGCCGAATATGAGGAAGGACGGCAGCGCCACCAGTATGGCGCCCAGGAAGAAGTAGCCGAACAGCCGCCAGGCGGGCGCCGTCAGCGAATAGCGCTCATAGAGGCGCCGGTACCCGACCTGGCCGGCGGCAAAGGCGAGATTGGCGCCCTGCAGCATGACAAAGCCGGTGATGTAGGACTCACTGAGCCCATCGTAGCGGATGATCGCCGCCCCCAGCGTGGCCAGTGCGGCAGCCATAAGGGCCACCGGGGCAAACCGGCGGTGGAGGGCGTCATCCATAAGCGTGATGTAGATGGGCGTGAAGACCGTGAACAGCAACACCTCCGGCACCGTCAGGAAGGCGAATGAGCGGTACAGCAGCAGGTAGGTGATGCCGAACTGGCTGGCGCCGACCAGCATCATCCCCAGCCGGAAGCCGCCTGGAACGCCGCGCCAGCGCAGAAGCGGCAGGAACACCAACGCGCCGCACAGCACACGGGTCAGCACGGCGAAGTCGTTGTCCACGTTCCCGGCGAGATAGACGCCGATCAGGCTGAAGGAAAAGGCCCAGAGGATGGTGACGAGAACAAGGATGATCATACGCTGCTCCTAGACCGCCTGGCCGGCGGCGACGCCGGAGGCCCAGGCCCACTGGAAATTATGCCCGCCGAGGTGGCCGGTGACGTCCACCACCTCGCCGATGAAGAAAAGCCCGGGCTGGTCGTGGACTTCCATGGTTTTTGAGGACAGCGAGCGAGTATCCACGCCGCCCAGGGTAACCTCGGCGGTCCGGTAACCCTCGGTGCCCGCCGGCGTCAACTGCCAGCCATTGAGGGTCTGTGCCGCCTGCGTCAGGTCTGCCCTGCTGAAATGCTGGAGCGGTTCCCGCCAGCCCTGGAGTTCCGAGAAGGCCTGGGCAAAGCGCTTCGGAAGTTCCTCGCCGAGGGCCCGTGCAGCGCTGCGGTTCGGGTGCTTCTGGCGCTGTTCCGTCAGCCACTGGCTCGCATCCTGATCCGGCAGCAGGTCGATCCCCAGGGCATCACCGGGTTCCCAGAAGCTGGAGATCTGCAGCATGGCGGGGCCGCTCAGCCCTTTATGGGTCACCAGCATGGGTTCCCGGAATCGTTCGCCGTTGCACGAGACCGCCACCGGGCAGCTGATGCCCGCCAGTGGCGCCAGCTGCTCCCGGAGCTCCGGCGCCAGCGTAAAGGGCACCAGGCCGGCCCGGGTGGGTATGATATCGAGCCCGAACTGGCGGGCCAGCTCATAGCCGAAACCAGTGGCCCCCATGGTGGGGATGGAAAGGCCGCCGCAGGCAACCACCAGGGCTTCCGCGTGGAATTCGCCAGCGCTGGTCGCCAGTGTATAGCCGCTATCGGAGGTGGCGACCGTTGCCACCGTCGTGCGCGTCATGACATCGACGCCAGCCCACTCGGCCTCGGTCATCAGAAGATCCACGATCTCGCGGCTTGAGTCCTGGCAGAACAGCTGCCCCGCCGCTTTTTCCTCGTGCTCGATGCCATGGCGTTCCACCAGCTCAAGGAAGTGTTCGGGGGTGTAGCGCTTGAGGGCGGAAATACAGAACCCCGGGTTGTCCGAGAGAAAGTTCGCCGGGGTGCTGTTGAGGTTGGTAAAATTGCAGCGCCCCCCACCGGACATCAGGATCTTGCGCCCGGGGCGGCGTGCGTGCTCGATCACCAGCACACGCCGGCCACGGTAGCCGGCAGTCGCGGCGCACATGAGCCCGGCGGCGCCGGCGCCGATGATGATGACGTCATAGGTGGTGGGCATGATGGGGGTGGCCTGTCCGAATGTGCTGCTGAGCGCGTATTCTAAGGCCCGTGAACCCGAGTGAACCAGTGGAAAGAGGCCGATGATCGGACCTGGCACCCAGTCCATCCCGGAAGGGAAGATGAAACTGCTCCAGGCATCGCTGCGCCTGGTGACCAGCAGTCGCAGCATCAGTTCGCTGGGTATCCGGGAGCTGGCCCGTGAAGCCGGCCTCAATCCCAACACCTTTTACCGTCACTTCTCGGATCTGGATGATTTCGGCCTGTTCGTGCTCGAATGCATCGCCTCCGAGGTCAAGCGTCAGGTCCGGCGTCTGCGCACAGCGGCGGCGACCTCGGACCAGGCAGCCCACGATTCGGTCTATTTCGTGTACGAGTACTTCCGCGTTAACCCGGCGGTGGTCATGGTCGCGGTGCGGGAACTTCACGGGCCCTCACTGGTGCTCAGGCAGGCCCTGGCGCGGCAGCTGGAGGAGGCCGCCAGCGAGATGGCCGATGACGTGACCGAGCGGGAGCTGGTCCCCCAGGTGGACCGGACCACGGTGCTGGACATTGCCCGGACCGTGGTCCGGTTCATGCTGTTCCGCGGTATGGATTACATTGAGTACCCGGAGCAGCAGAAAGCCATCCAGAAGGAGACGGAGCGCTTCCTCCGCCGCCAGTTCATGGGGGCCATGGCCGAGATCCTTTCCCCGGGTCTGGATGCCAGCCTGGCAGGCTCCTAGAGCACTCAGGCCGGCTGCCCGTCGCCGTCGACAGTGACCCGGTTGCGTCCGGAATGCTTGGCGGCATATAGAGCCTGGTCCGCGTCCTCAAACAGGCGCTGCGTGATCTCAACCGTCTCGGGAATCCGGCCGCTGATGCCGATGCTTACCGTCAGGTGGATGGTCTCCCGGGAGACCTGGAAAGGCGTTTCGGCCACCCGCCGGCGGATCCGCTCGGCCACGCAGCGGGCCCCTTCAGCCGTGGTATCCGGGAGCACCACCACGAACTCCTCGCCACCATAGCGGGCGACAATGTCCTCGGGGCGTGTCACCAGGTTGGCAATGCATTCCGCCACCATCCGCAGGCAGTCGTCACCCACCAGGTGCCCGTAACGGTCGTTGAAGGCCTTGAAGTGGTCAATGTCCAGGACCATTACGGACAGCGGCTGGCGGTAACGGAATGCTTCCACGCAATAGTTCGGAAAAACCTCTTCGAAGTAGCCGCGGTTGCGCAGGCCGGTGAGGGCGTCCGTTGTGCTGAATTCCAGCAGCTTGGCATTGGCGGCTTCCAGGGCCTCGGTACGCTCGTGCACCCGATGCTCCAGGCGTGTATTGGCCTCTTCCTGGACCCGCAGTGTCTCCGCCTGCGCCATTCGGGCATTGCGCTCTTCCCTCAGGGCCTGTTGCTGAGCCTCCAGCGCCGCTTTTTTCTCCTTGTTGAGGCGATCCGCAATGGCGAATGAGAGCACAATGACTCCGAGGCCCGAGCCCACCTGGACCGCGTTCTGGGTGAACACGGTGTTGGGCAGCAGGGCGAATTTGCTCAGGGCCAGGATGATGCCGCCGGCAAGCATCGCGAACCAGGCAACCGTATAGTAACGCGCTGCCTGTACTCCTTTGAGGAGACGGACAATCCCCACAAGAAGCATCAGGCAGCAGGCCACGAAGGCCACGCCGATGCTCGGCAGTACAATGGTGCTGAAGGGCACGAAGAGGGCCACCAGGATGATGAGCAGGGCGGCAGCGATCAGGTTTGAGGTAGCCCGCAGCAGGAAGGGATGGTTGTCGCTGTTGATGGACAGGAAGCGGATGGTGAACAGGGCACCGAAGACCACCACGCTCATCAGGAAGATCATCATCAGCTGGTTGTTCCACCAGGTCGCGCCGGGCCAGAGGAACTGGTAGGCGAGGCCGCCAAGCGTGGCGAGGAACAGTGGCATGGCGGAGATGTAACCGATGTAGTAGAGGAAGGCCCGTTCGCGCACCGCGATGTAGACGAAGATGTGATAGAAGATCATGGCCACGGCAATGCCGAAATAGATGCCCTGGAACAGCAGGTCGGACTGTTCATAGACCAGAAACGCTTCCGATTCCCAGAGGGTCAGCGGCACCTGCATGGAGCTGCCCGTCTCCACGCGCATGAGCACCGTCAGTGTTTCCCCGGGTGCGAGTTGCAGCGGAATCACGAAATTACGGTGTTCCAGCGGGCGCTGCCCGAAAGGCAGCTGATTGCCCATGGTCTGTGTCTGGACCGTCTCGCCACCACTGAGTACATGCAGGTCAATGTGGTGCAGTGCGGGGTAACCGATTTCCAGATAGGGACTGAGCGGGGCGTCCGTGGGGTTGTGGATCCGGGTCCGGAACCAGTAGGGCTCATCCACATAGCCGTGGCTGATGGACGGCGGCTCTTCCGGGGTCCAGGCTTCACGCGGCAGGCTGCGGACGTCACCGAGGCTGGCGTCGCCACTGGTGTCGACCCACGACTGGGTATGGCCCTCAAGTGGGAGGTTCCGTTCGTTCCCGGACCACTGGGCAGTCTCTGCGGACGCGGGGCCTGCCAGCAGCAGGAGTCCGTAGAGTAGCAACCGAATCAGTATGCGGCTCATTATCAGCATCCCTTTTCCGCTCAGTGTAGTGGCGGCCCCGGGATGCCGTGTTGCTCTCTGGTTACCGACCGTAACCCACGAAGTCCGCCAGGTAATCAATGCCGGCGTCGGCCTGGCGGTACACCAGATACAGTGTCTTGTGGACCCCTTCCTCACCCAGGCGCCGGGTAGCGATGGGGTGGCTGTCGCGATAGCGTTCAGCCAGCCAGTCCGGCAGGGTACAGACCCCCCGGTTGGCCGCCACCAGCTGGAGCATGATCTCCATGGCTTCCACTTCCTGCTGGTGAAGCGGTTCCAGCCCGGCCGGTGAGAGGAAGTGAGTGAACACATCCAGCCGTTCCCGGGCCACCGGGAAGTGGATCAGTCGTGTCTGGCTGAGGCGCTCCGGCGTGACGGCACCGCCGCCGGCAAGGGCGTGTTCCTGCGCGGCCACGAGCATGAGCTCGTAGTCAAAGACCGGTGTGTGGCAGAGGTCACTGCTGAACACGGGATCGCTGGTGATGAGGATATCGATCCGGTGCTGGGTCAGGGCTTCGAGGCCGTTGAAGCGGAACTTCTGGATCACGTCCAGATCCACGTCCGGCCAGCGCCGCAGGTAGGGCTGGACAACCGTCAGCAGCCATTCGTAGCAGGGATGGCATTCCATGCCGATCCGCAGGCGGCCGCGCCGCCCTTCACCGAAGGCGCGCAGGGTCGCATCCGCCTCCTGCAGACGCGGCAGCAGCTGCTGGCCCAGTTCCAGCAGGTAGCTGCCGGCCTGCGTCAGCTGCAGGCGCCGGCCCTGCTTGGACCACAGCCGGGCCCCGCTCTGCTCCTCCAGCTTATGCATGGAATGGGAGAGGGCCGACTGGGTCAGGCAGAGGTGACTGGCGGCTTCGCCAAGGGTGCCCTTTTCGTGCAGGGCCATGAGGATTTCAAGATGGTGCCGCTGAATCATGAGCAGAACTCACGGATCGAATAGAAATAATCATTTTCCATCATCGATTGCCGTGAGTAAAGTGTAACCAGCATCAAGGCGCGGGTTCAGGGAAGAGCGGGTTTGCCCGTGCATTGTGATGCAGCCGGTTACCGGTCAGGCTCCTCGGCTGGCCGGCAGCCCCTTCCATGGGCAGGCGTCCGCCTGCCCATTCCTTTCCGATTCCGCTGTTGCTCAGAGCCAGTCGTTCAGGGAGACGCCCAGCCCGATGCGGTGGGTGCGTTCGTTGTAGTCGATGAGGGACTCACCGTAGCCGTTGTAGTACTGGATGTGGGCCTTGATGGACTCGCTTACCGGGAAGGACCAGTTGATCTCGACGGAGGTCCGGTTGTTTTCATCCCTCAGATTATTCATCAGCGAGATGCCGAGTGCGTGGGTTCCCGTGGGGTTGTAGACCGCGTTGAGCTCGCCATATCCGAGATACCGCTCAATGTCCGGGTTATCGTCTTCTGCCCTTGAGGGCTTGAGCCGGTACCAGGGCTCCAGGGCGATCGTCCAGTTGTCGGTTCTGTAGACCATGCCCGCCTTCACGCGGTTCCAGCTGCGCGAAAAAGGCTCTTCACGGCCATTCGATTCATGATTGAGACCGATGATGAGCGTTTCGAGTTCGCCCGGGCCAATCTCCCACCCCAGGTTATGGGTCATGAAGATTTCGGGTTCGAAGTTGATCTCGCGGAACGGCGAGGATTCCTCGGTGTTGTACAGCTGCCAGAACGCCAGCTGGGTGTAGCCGAACCACAGCCGGTTGGGGCCTTCAAACACACCGGTCAGCAGGGGCAGGCGGAAGCTGAGCTGGAACTTGACCTCCTCCTTTTCCACCTGCTCGCCATGGGGTTGCGGCGTATAGGTGGGGGTGGTGGGTATCTGGTTGGGCGATCCCGTCCGCGTGGCCGGCAGCAGGTAGTTACGCCGGTGCGGCTGGAGGATGCTTGACTCGCCGAGCATGCGCTCCCGGGGGTGCGGTTCGGAGGTTGCCTCCGCTTCGCTGTCGGTGTCCTCATGAGGGTGTGCCGGGCTGGGGACCGTGTAGAGCCCGATCAGGAAGGTCATCAGCAGTGTCAGGTGGTGTAGTCGCTTCATAGTCGGAGTTTACGCCAGGCATGGGTCGCACACAAAAACGCCGGGCACTGGGCCCGGCGTCGGGTGCGGCGTGATGGCTTACAGGGCCCACTGGTCGTCATCGAGGGCCATAAGACTCTCCTTGCCGTCCACGATGTCCGCGAGCAGGGCATCCTTCTCCGGAAGAAGCTTGTCGAAGAAGAAACGCGCTGAGACCTGTTTGGCCTCATTGAAGGCCTGGTTGCCCTCGCCACTGGCGATAGCCTGCCGGGCAGCCTCAGCCATGCGCACCCACATGAAGGCGATGACGGTAAGCCCCGTGAGTCGCAGGAAGGGCGTGGCCGCGGCACCAGCCTGCTCCGGGTCCTGCCGTGCGTTGGTGTTCAGCCAGTTGACGGCTTCCTCGAGGGTTGCCAGTGCGGCTTTCAGCTGGTCCCGGTGAGCGCAGTCGGGATGCTGTTTCAGGTAGTCGGTCATGTCTGCGAACAGGCTCTGCACCAGGCGGCCCTTGTGCAGGCTGAGCTTGCGTCCGACCAGGTCCATGGCCTGGATGCCATTGGTGCCTTCATAGATGCGCGCGATGCGACCGTCGCGCACGTACTGCTCAATGGGCCAGTCCTGGGTGAAGCCGGAACCGCCGAGGACCTGCAGGCCGGTGTTGGCGTTGGCGTAGCCCTCGTCCGTAAGGAAGGCTTTCACCACAGGGGTCATGATCTGGACGATGTCGTCCGCCGTCTGGCGGGTCTCCGCGTCCGGGTGGGCCTTGGAAAGGTCCAGCTGATGCCCGGCGTACAGGGCCATGGCGCGCATGCCTTCGTTAAGCACTTTCTGGCGCATCAGCATGCGGCGCACGTCCGGGTGGACAATGACCGGGTCTGCAGGGCCCTCCGGGTTTTTCGGGCCGGCCAGGGAGCGGCTCTGCAGGCGCTCCTTCGCGAACCCGAGGCTCACCTGGTAGGCGGATTCGGCCAGGCCAAGCCCCTGCATGCCTACCATCAGCCGGGCTTCGTTCATCATGGTGAACATCTGGCGCATGCCGTCATGGGGTTCACCCACCAGCCAGCCCCTGGCTTCGTCCATGTTCATGACACAGGTGGCAGAGCCCTTGATCCCCATCTTGTGCTCCAGACCACCACAGAAGATGCTGTTGCGCTCACCGGTTTCGGGGATGACCTTGGGCACCACGAACAGAGAGATGCCCTTGGTGCCCTTGGGCGCGTCTGGCAGCTTGGCCAGCACCAGGTGCACGATGTTGTCTGTCAGGTCGTGCTCACCGCCGGTGATCCAGATCTTGGTGCCGCTGACCCGATAGCTGCCGTCGGCATCCGGTTGGGCCTTGGTGCGGATCAGGCCCAGGTCGGTGCCGCACTGGGGTTCGGTCAGGCACATGGTGCCGGTCCATTCGCCGGAGATCAGTTTCTCCAGGTAGGTGTCCTTCAGTTCCCGGGAGCCGTGCTCGTGCAGGGTGCTGATGGCGCCGTGGGTCAGCCCCGGGTACATGCCCAGCGACAGGTTGGTGGCGCACACCATCTCATCGATAATGAACTTGAGGATGTGCGGAAGGCCCTGGCCGCCGTACTCGACTGGCGCGTCCAGCGAGGTCCAGCCGCCTTCGGAGAACTGGCGGTAGGCCTCCTGGAAACCAGAAGGCGTTGTGACGCTGGCATCGTCCGGATTGAACTGGCAGCCCTCACGGTCACCCGGCACATTGGTGGGTTCCATGATGTCCCGCATGAAACGCCCGCCTTCCTCAAGGATGGCGTTGATCAGATCCGGAGTGGCCTCGGCGTAGGGCTCAAGTTCGCACAGGCGATCGGCGCCGAGTACGTTGTAAAGGAGGAAGCGGTAATCGGTAACCGGTGCATCGTAGGCCATGAAACGCCTCGCTATGGTGAGGTGAATGGAGATTCAGGATGTACCAGTGATTACGGATGAGGCGGGCTGCTGGTTCAGGGTTACCAGGGAAGTTCCGAGCCATCCCAGCTCAGGAAGCGACCGCTGTCCTCGGGACCCAGCCCGTCCAACACCGTCCACAGGTTGGCGGCGGTATCAGCGGGACTGTGCACCTTGAGGTGAGCCAGGGACTGTGGGAAGGGGGCGGTCAGGGCCGTTTCGGTGGTGCCGGGGTGCAGGGCCACCACGGTTGCGGGCCGCAGCCGGCGCTGGGTTTCGATAGCGAGATTGCGCACCGCCATATTGAGGGCGGCCTTGCTGCAGCGGTAGCCGTACCAGCCGCCATAGCTGTTATCGCCAATGGAGCCGACTTTGGCGGAAACCGCGGCGATCAGCTTGGCATCGCGGTGGCGCAGCCATGGGAGCAGCGCCTGTACGGTGTTGAGGAATCCCAGCGTATTGACCCGGTAGCTGTGCAGCATGGCCTCCGGGTCCACGTCCTCCAGCCGTTTTTCCGGAAACAGCCCTTCGCCATGGAGCACACCAACGGCATAGAGAATGCGGGTAACCCGGGCATCCCCGGGTAAATGGTCAGAAAGGGCAGCATCCAGGGTGCCCCTCTCGGCCACATCCGCATCCACCAGGCTGAGCCGCCCGGGAAAGGCCTCCGCCAGGGCGCAGGCCTCGTGGTTCCGGGAAGCGTTACGGCTCAGTCCGACCACATGGGTTTCGGGATTGCGCTGCAGCTCATGGGCCGCCAGCGCCAGGCCTATGCCACCACTGATTCCGGCAACCAGGGTATCCATCAGCCCCGGGGCTAGCGGATGAAGGGGTTGAGCAGCCGCGTCAACCGGCCGGTGAGCTTCACGGGGGCGTCCATCACCGAGAGGGTGATGCAGTCCTCACCGTGCAGTGCCACCGGCTGGTGGTCGTGGTGCTGATCAAGGATCACGAAGTCCCCTTTGCTGAATACACCATTGGCATCGGCAAAGGCACCGGTCAGCACCAGTGTGGCCTCGGAGCCGTGGTGGCTGTGGGAAGGGGCCCGTCCACCCGCGCACAGCTTCTGCAGGGTAACTCGCTCATCCCCGGGAAAGCGGTCGCTCAGGTCATAGACGCTGACATCGGCCAGCTGGCGCTTCCAGGGCAGCTCCTGCAGGTCACTGCCAAGCAGCCGTTCAAGCGGGGAATCATGGGCGGGCTTTTCCGTCTCCGCCTCACGGGGCGCCGGTTCGCTGTCAATCTGCGCAACAATATTGTCGAACAGATCGTCGGAGACACGGCTGGCCTGTTGGCTGTGGTCGAGCATGATCGCGCCCAGACTGTTCAGCATGTCCAGCTGGCCGCGGCAATGGGAGCACCGGTCGAGATGCATACGCATGCACAGGGCCATGGGCTCGGAGAGCGTGCCCGCACTGTACTCCATCAGAAGGACTTCATCGGGATGATGGGTACTCATAGATCCTGATCCTGAAGAATCACTTTCAGTTTGCCCAGTGCCAGACGGACACGGCTCTTGACGGTACCGAGTGGAATGTCGAGATCCTCAGCCACGGCCTGGTGCGACTTGTGTTCGAGATAGACCTGTTTGAGCACGGTCAGCTGTTCCTGTGGCAGATGTTCGAAGGAGTCACGGATACGCCGTTCGGCAATGATACGGTGAAGGGAGGGCACTGGATCCTTCTCATCGTCCCCGGGAATCTGCCAAAGGTCTTCCGTTTCGATGGCCATCTCGGCGCTGCCGCGCTGGATCTTGCGCAGCATATCGATGCGCTGGTTACGGGCAATGGTGAAGATCCAGGTGGAGGCAGCCGCTTTGCGCCAGTCATAGGTGCACGCCCGTCGCCAGATGGAGATCATGACCTCCTGGACGAGCTCTTCCGCCTGATGGGCGATGCCATTGGAAATGGCATAGTACTTGATCTGGGGACCGAAGTGCTCGAACAGCTCGTGGAAGGCCGCCCTGTCCTGATGACTGGCGACCCGCTCCAGAAGCTGGCTCCAGTGGTCCTTGCTGCGCTCGGCGCGCGAACTGTCCGGGGCTGTGGTCACGTTGCGACTCTTGGTTGCTGCCGTCTGGCTGCTTCTTATGAGTTCCATTGTAGGTGCCCGTTGCCATGTTGGGAAATCCAAACCTGGACAGAATTACGCGGGCGGTACGGGTACGGATCAGTGGTCGGTGAGGTAAGTGTAGCTCCCCAGCCCCTGGCGGATCTGTTCCAGAAGCCGCAGACGCTCCTCGTCCGCCAGTCCGGCGGTCTCGATCCGGGATTCCAGCTGGCGGAACAGGTTCTCCGGGTCATGGTTGACCTGGCGCAGCACGCTGGCCAGCGTCTCACCCTGGGCCAGGTGGGTGACCTGGGCGTTGCCCGCGGCATCCAGGCTGACATCAGCGGCGTCCGTGTCGCCGAACAGGTTGTGCATGTCCCCCAGGATCTCCTGGTAGGCGCCCGTCATGAAGAAGGCGAGCTGATCCACGTCCGTGGCATCGGGCAGGGGCAGGGTGGTCTCAATCCCGTCGCCATCCACGTAGTGGTCGATGCGGCCATCGGAGTCGCAGGTCATGTCCCTCAGCACCGCCCGTCGCGTGGTCGGCTGGTCCAGTCCCTGCAGCGGCAGGATGGGGAATATCTGGTCAATGCCCCAGATGTCCGGCAGTGACTGGAAGATCGAAAGATTCATGAACAGCCGTTCCGCGCACTGTTCGTTAAGCTCATCAAGCAGGTCGCGGTGCACGCGGTTGCCGGGGTTGAGGCGGGTGCGCAGCCGCATGGCCACCTGGCGCTGGAGCTGTTCCGCCTGGGCGCGCTGCTGCAGAGAGAGCAGTCCATAGGCGAATTCGGTCTGAACGTCCGCCATGGCCTGCGCCGCATCATGATGGATCTCGACGGCCGAGCGTTCGGGCCCGTCGCCGCTGAGCGCCTGATAATCCGCCCAGAGGCTGCGCAGTGGCGCCGGGGCGGTTTCGGGGACCGCTTCCGGGATGGCCGCCTCGGGCGCTTCCCGGTCAATGATGTTGGTCACCAGTACCGCGTGATGGGCGGTCATGGCGCGGCCGGATTCGGTGATCAGGTGCGGGTGGGGCAGGTTGTTATGGGTGCAGGACTCGTGGAAGGTCTGCACCACCTGGCGGGCGTATTCCTCCATGCTGTAGTTCATGGAGCAGGCACTGCGCGAACGGGTGCCTTCGTAGTCCACGCCCAGGCCGCCGCCCACGTCCACGGTATTCAGGGGCGCGCCCGCTTCGTGCAGGGTATGGTGAAAGCGTGCCGCCTCGCGCAGGCCGGTCTGGATGTCCCGGATGTTGGCGATCTGGGACCCCAGGTGGAAATGCAGCAGCTGAAGGCGATCCAGGGCATCGGCCTCACGCAGCTGCTCCACCACCGTCAGGACCTGCTGCGCGGAGAGCCCGAACTTGGACTTCTCGCCGCCGGTGTTCTGCCAGTTGCCCTCGCCAATGGTGGCCAGCCGCGCGCGAACCCCGATGAGAGGGCGGACACCCAGCCGGCGGGATTCGTCCAGGATCAGCGGCAGCTCCGAGGCTTTCTCCACCACGATGAAGACACGGTGGCCGAGGCGCTGCCCCATCAGGGCGAGGCGGATGGTCTCGCGGTCCTTGTAGCCGTTGCAGATGATGCGGGCATTGGGTGGGGCCAGAGCCAGCACCGCGAAGAGTTCCGGCTTGCTGCCGGCCTCCAGACCGATCTGGCCCTCTCCCGCGGCCGGTTCGCTGCGCAGGATCTCTTCCACCACGCGGCGCTGCTGGTTGACCTTGATGGGATAGACAGCGGTGTAGCCTCCCTCGTAGCCAAGGTTCCGGATGGGCTCATTGAAAGCACGGCACAGACGGTTCACACGGTGGCGGAGAATGTCGCTGAAGCGGATCAGCACTGGCAGGCGGGCGCCCTCGCGCTGCACCTGTGCCACGACCTCGGCGAGCGACACCCCTGGGCTCCGGGTATCGGGGTTGATGCGCAGCTCACCTCCGGTGCCGACCGTGACGTAGCCCTCGCTCCAGCGATCGATGTTCCAGGTGCGGCCAGGGGTATCACTGTGCATGCGGGCTCCGGGCAGATGGCTTTCCGGGGATTGTAAGGCCGCGGGCGTTTATGGAACAGGCTTCTGTCCGTTGCCGGCGGGTCGTACAATGATCCCTTTACCCAGGCGCAGGAGAGAGCCATGAGCGGACTCGACGATAACTGGTTCACCGAGATCTACCCGGAGGAGTCCATTGCCTTCTCGCTCCGTATCAAGGGGAGGGTGCACGCGGAGCAGTCGCCCTACCAGAGCATCAGCATCTACGAGACCGAGACATTCGGGTACCTGATGGCGATTGATGGCTGCGTCATGCTCTCCACCCGGGACAACTTCCTTTACCACGAGATGATGGCCCATCCGGTGCTGTTCACTCACCGCAATCCCAGGCGGGTCGCCATCATTGGCGGTGGTGACTGCGGCACGCTCCGCGAGGTGCTGCGCCATGATGGTGTGGAAGAGGTCTGGCAGGCGGAAATCGATCAGCGTGTGACAGAGCTTTCCGAGCAGTGGTTCCCGGAGCTGTGCGAGGCGAATGAGGATCCGCGCGCGAATTTCTTCTTTGGCGACGGCATCAAGTGGATCCAGGACACGGATCCGGGCTATTTCGATGTCATCATCATCGACAGCACGGACCCGGTGGGCCCGGCGGAAGGGCTGTTCACGAAGGATTTCTACCGCGACTGCTACATGGCGCTGGGGGAGAACGGCCTGATGGTGCAGCAGACCGAGTCGCCGCTGATGGAGCGGCCGAAATCGATCATTCGCAAGGCGCATGAGGACATGAAAGCTGCGGGCTACCATCACAGCAAGACGCTGGTGTTCCCGCAGCCCGTCTACCCCACGGGCTGGTGGAGCTGCACCATTGCGGGCAAGGTGACGCCGCTCGAACACTTCCGGGAGGCGGATGCCGGGGCGCGCCCCTTCCCGACCCGCTACTACAGCGCGGACGTGCACCGGGGAGCCCTGGCGACACCGCCCTTCCTGCAGGATATCATCGGCGAGGATCATCCCGTCGGCGGCGAAGGGTGAAGCCTCGACTGGAACCGGACGCAAACGCAAAGGAGTGCTCTGAATGACCCGACAACAGCAGCGTGTCTATCTGCTGGCTCTGTGCCAGGCCCTGTTTCTGACCTGTGCGGTGGCCTCGGTGTCGGTCGCCGCGATTGTGGGCTCGGAACTGGCGCCCACCCCCTGGATGACCACACTGCCCTATGGCCTGCAGTTCGCGGTTGTGATCCTGTGCGCCTACCCGGTCTCAAGGCTCATGGGGGCTCTGGGGCGGCGGCCCGTCTTCCTGATGGGCGCCTGTTTCGCCATGGCGGCGGGTGTGACCGGCTATCTGGCCATCCGCGGTGGCTCCTTCACCGGGCTGATCCTCAGCCATGTGCTGCTGGGCATCTTCATTACCCACGCCAACTACTACCGGTTCGCCGCCACCGATGGGGTTGAAGCGGAGCTGAGAGGGCGGGCGGTGGCGCTGGTCACAGCGGGTGGCGTCCTGGCCGGCATCCTGGCGCCATTGCTCACGCTGGAAGCCGGGGCCCTGTTCGAAGGCCAGTCCTTCGCCCACAGTTATCTGATCTTCTCACTGGCTGGTGCGGTCACTTTCCTGGTCATGCTCACGGTGCCGGGGCTCAATGCCGGAGGGACAGCACCGGATGCAGGGAAGGCGGCGCCGGCGCCCGCCGTCCCACCCGCCATGGCCGGCTTCGGAGCTTTTCTGGCCATGTACTGCGCGGGTGCCGGCTATATGGTCATGAACCTGCTCATGGTCCAGTCCACGCTGGCCCTCAACAGCGGGCCGGGCAGCCACACGCTGGTGGGCGTGGCCATCCAGCTCCATGTGGTGGCCATGTTCCTGCCCTCGTTCTTCACCGGGCGGTTGCTGGAGAGACTGGGGCATGGCCGTGTTCTGACGCTCGGTTTTCTGCTGCTGGCGTTATCCGCCCTCATCGGGATGCCGGGCAGGGCGCCGGTATTCGTGGTTCCGTCACTCATTCTCCTTGGGGTTGCCTGGAACTTTCTCTACGTGGGTGGCAGCGCGTTCCTGACGCTGTGCCACTCACCGGAGCGGGCGCACCGTATCCAGGGCATCAACGATACGGTTGTCTCCGGCCTGGCCGCGGTGGGCGCACTGACAGCGGGTGCGCTCTATCACCTGCTGGGCTGGTCCGGGAGTCTGGTGCTTTCATTGCCGGTTGCCGGTGTGGGCCTGGCGATGCTGGTCTACTGGCAGCGGGCGGCCGCCGCTTCAGGGCTATGGACAGGGGAGGCCTCCGAATCATGAGACGACAGTCCGACGACACCGCATCCATAAGCTTCACTGGCCTTTATACCGGGGAGGTCTGGCGCCGCAACGACCTGGCGCCACAATGGCTTGGGTCCGGGGCGGGGCCCTGGCTGTACCGCGGGCTGGTACCCGTGGAATGGCTCAGCCGGTCCCTGGGCGGCAGCAACCTGCGCACCATCCTGCTGCAGCGCCACCGCATCATGGACCACCTTCTGGAGCGCTGGATCCGGGAGGAGGGTGTTACCCAGGTGCTGGAGATTGCCAGCGGCCTGTCCCCCCGAGGCCACCGCTTCCGGCAGTGTTTCCCGGAGCTGACCTATGTGGAGACCGACATGCCGGGCATGGCCGAGCGCAAGCGCCGTGCCCTGGAGCAGGAGGGGGCCTTGAGCGAGGGGCATCAGGTGTTACCACTCAATGTCTTTCACCGGGAGGGGCCGGAATCCATGGAAAGCGTGGTTGAGCAGTGCTTCCGGCCCGGTGAGCCCATTGTGGTGATCACCGAGGGGCTGACCAGTTACTTCACGCTTGAGGATATGGTCCCGTTCTGGGAACGCATAGCCGCTCTTGGTGCGCGCCATCCAGGCAGTCGATATCTCATGGAGACCTATCTTGTGCCACGCAGTGGCGCGTTCAGTCGGGCCATCCGTATGGGGGCGAACGCGCTGGGGCGGCTCAGTGACAGTGATGTGACCTTCCATTTCGCGGATGCTGGCGAGGTGGAGCGGGTATTCCGGGGGGCTGGTTTTGCCGGCGTGCGGGTCCATGACCCGGCGGAATACCGGGAATACGTGGAGCTGCCATCCAATCGTGGCGATGCGGTGGTGCGCGTGGTGGCAGCCGGTACTGGCTGAACCATGCAAAAGGGCGCCCCGTGGGGGCGCCCCTGTCTTGCCTGCTTTGTTACGCGTTGTCCGGATCAGCTGGTGTGTTCGAACTCGGGGTAGGCTTCCATGCCGCACTCGGCAATGTCGAGGCCTTCGTACTCCTGCTCCTCGGTGACCCGGATGCCCATCACGGCCTTGAGGATGCCCCAGACAACCAGGCTGGCCACGAAGACCCAGATGAAGATGGTCAGGGCACCGATGATCTGGCCGCTGAAGCTCGCGCCGCCGTTGGTGATCGGCACCAGCAGCAGGCCCAGGAGACCCACAGTGCCGTGGACGGAGATGGCGCCTACCGGATCGTCGATGCGCAGCTTGTCCAGTGTCACGATCGAGAAGACCACCAGGATACCGCCAAGGGCGCCGAAGAGCGTGGCAGTCAGCGGTGTCGGGGTGGAGGGCTCGGCGGTAATGGCAACCAGCCCGGCCAGCGCCCCGTTGAGGAGCATGGTCAGGTCGGCCTTGCCGAACATCAGCCGGGAGACGATCAGTGCAGCCACGGCACCACCGGCAGCAGCGGTATTGGTGTTGAGGAACACAATGGCTATGGAATTGGCGGACTCAACGCTGGCCGCTGCCAGCACGGAACCGCCGTTGAAGCCGAACCAGCCCATCCAGAGGATGAAGGTGCCCAGTGTGGCCAGCGGCAGGTTGGCGCCCGGAATCGCACGCACCTCACCATTGGGACCGTACTTGCCCTTACGCGGGCCCAGCAGCAGAACGCCGGCCAGGGCAGCGGCCGCGCCGGCCATGTGCACGATGCCGGAACCGGCAAAGTCACTGAAGCCGAGGTCAGCGAGGTTGTACATGCCGAATACGGCCGCACCGCCCCAGGTCCATGCACCTTCCATCGGATAGATGAAACCGGTCAGGACAACGGTGAAGGCGAAGAACGCCCAGAGCTTCATCCGTTCAGCCACGGCCCCGGAGACGATGGACATGGCGGTTGCCACGAACACGACCTGGAAGAAGAAATCCGAGGCCGGCGCGTAGGTCGAAACCGCTTCATAGGTGAAGCCTTCGGAGACACCGGGGTCCATGATGCCGGACAGGAAGGTGCCGCCGCCGTACATGATGGCGTAACCGCAGACCATGTACATGATGCAGGCGATGGAATAGAGACCAACGTTCTTGGTCAGGATCTCGGTGGTGTTCTTGGCCCGGACCAGTCCGGACTCAAGCATGGTGAAGCCTGCCGCCATCCACATGACGAAGGCACCACAGATCAGGAAGTAGAAGGTATCGAGCGCAAACTGCAGTTCGTTAACTGTGTTTTCCATTGGAATAAGCCCTCCGCACAAGGCTTTTCAACTTCGGGAATGGTGTTCTGGCGTCTGGAGTGACCGGCCGTCAGACAGCTTCCTCGCCGGTCTCGCCGGTCCGGATCCGGATCGCCTGCTCCATCTCACTGACGAAGATCTTGCCGTCACCGATCTTGCCGGTATTGGCGGCCTTCGAGATGGACTCGATGACCTGGTCCAGCAGCTTTTCGCTGATGGCGATCTCGACTTTCACCTTGGGCAGGAAATCAACGACGTATTCCGCGCCGCGATAGAGTTCGGTGTGGCCTTTCTGCCGGCCGAAGCCTTTGACTTCCGTGACGGTGACACCCTGGACACCGATTTCGGACAGGGCTTCGCGCACGTCATCAAGCTTGAACGGCTTAATAATCGCTGTCACAAGTTTCATGGGTTTCTCCTTTCGTTGCCGGCCCAGCCGAACTGGGTATGGCGGCCTTAATCGGGGTGCGTACCAGGCCCGCAGCAGGTTGTGCGGACTCTGCGCAGGCCTTTGCACGCCCTGTGCCAACGCAGAAACGAACTGTAAAAACAGGAAGTTATCTGATGCCGCCGGGGTGCGGCCCGGCTGCATTGCCCCATTGTAGCGCATTCGCACCCGACGTGACCCAACATTGGGCGTCCGGCGGCCTGTGGGAGCGCCCTGGCCGCTGTGCTAGCATACCGCCATTAATGAACCGAGGAGTGGAGCCGTGCCCCGTAGCCCCCAGGATCTTTTCAGCGAACTGCGTGGTCAACTGGACCAGTTCATGCCGGATATGGCCCGGGTGGCCCGGGACGACGTGGAGCAGCACGTGCGCATGGCGGTGACCTCGGTACTCGATCGACTGGATCTGGTAACGCGGGAAGAGTTCGATGCCCAGTCCGCCGTCCTTACCCGCACGCGGGAGAAGGTCGAGGCGCTTGAGAAGCGCGTTGCGGCGCTGGAAGAGCAACTGGGCCGCGACCAGCAGTAACCGCACAACACCACCAACAACAGGGATGTTGCCATGAGTTTTGCCGTGATCCACACACGGGCAAGGGTGGGCGTGGATGCCCCCGCCGTTACCGTTGAGACCCACCTTTCCGGCGGCCTGCCGTCACTGTCCATTGTAGGCATGCCCGAGGCGGGCGTGCGCGAGAGTAAGGACCGGGTGCGCAGTGCCCTGCTCAACAGCGGTTTCGATTTCCCCGCCCGCCGCATCACCATCAACCTGGCGCCCGCCGATCTGCCCAAGGAAGGCAGCCGCTTCGATCTACCCATCGCCCTGGGCATACTGGCCGCGTCCGGGCAGGTTGAGCCGGAGGCCGTGGCCGGGATGGAGTTCCTGGGAGAACTCGCGCTGGACGGCAGCCTGCGTCCATTGGAGGGCATACTGCCCGCCGTGATGGGCGCGCGCGGTATGGAGCGCACCATAATGGTGCCCGCAGGCAATGCCGACGAAGCAGCCCTTGCCAGCCAGGAGGATACCTTCGCCGCGGACCATCTGCTCGGCGTCTGTGCCCACCTCAAAGGCGAACAGCGGCTGACGGCCATTGCGCCCCGCGAGGCGGACGACCTGGGGCAGGGCACCGTGCCGGATCTGGCGGACGTTCAGGGACAGCATATTCCCAAACGAGCCCTGGAGATCGCCGCTGCCGGGGGCCACAACCTGCTGTTCCACGGTCCGCCCGGGACCGGCAAGAGCATGCTGGCGAACCGCTTGCCAGGGCTGCTGCCACCGCTGGCGCGGGAGGTGGCGCTGGAGGTCGCGTCCGTGCACTCAGTGGCGGGCTCGTTCAGCCAGGCGCGGGGATGGCGCACGCCGCCCTACCGGGCACCCCACCATACCGCTTCGGCCGTGGCCCTGGTCGGGGGTGGCAGCAGCCCGCGCCCCGGCGAGATTTCGCTGGCGCACCGGGGTGTGCTCTTCCTGGACGAGCTGCCGGAGTTCGACCGCAAGGTGCTGGAAGTGCTGCGCGAGCCCATGGAATCCGGTGAGATTGTCATTTCCAGGGCGAATACCCGGGTGACCTTCCCGGCCCGGTTCCAGGTGGTGGCTGCCATGAACCCGTGCCCCTGTGGCTATGAAGGGCACCCGGATATCGCCTGTCGCTGCTCGGCGCAGCAGGTGCTGCGCTACCAGAGCCGCCTCTCAGGGCCCCTTATGGACCGCTTTGATATGCACGTGGGCGTGCCTGTTCAGGACGGGCGCACACTGCTCCGCCCGGAGAAGGGCGAGACCAGCAGTGCCGAGGTGCGTGACCGGGTCAGCCGGTTGCGCACCCTCCAGCACCAGCGTGGTGCACTGAACGCGGAGCTGGCGGGCGATGCCCTGCACCAGGCCTGTGCCCTCGACAGCGAGGGTGAAACGCTGCTGGAGCAGGCCATGGGGCGGCTGGGGCTGTCCGCTCGGGCGCTGCACCGGGTGTTGCGGGTGAGCCGCACCATTGCGGACCTGGCCGGTGCGGAACGGGTGGAAAAGGCGCATCTGGTGGAGGCTCTGGGTTACCGATTGCAGTCCGGCGCCGAATCCGGATAATCCGTGGCCCAAACCCCAGAGCCGGAGGCCCCATGACTGATTCCAGCGACGACCTGGCCCGCAGCAAGGAGCGATCCGTGCGCAGTTTCGTGCTGCGCGCCGGGCGCATGACCCGTGGTCAGCAGAATGCCTGGGACCGGCTCTGGCCGCGCTATGGGCTCAGCCTGGCGGATGGCCCCATCGACCGGGAACGGGTGTTTGGCCGTCAGGCACCGCTGAACCTGGAAATTGGCTTCGGCATGGGCCAGTCGCTGGCCGAGATGGCCGAGGCGGCGCCAGAACAGGATTTCATCGGCGTGGAGGTGCACAAACCGGGCTGCGGTGCACTGCTGATGGAGATGGAAGCGCGCGGTCTGGACAACATCCGCCTCTACCGGGCGGATGCCCTGGACGTGCTCAGCGAGGCGATTCCGGAGGCCAGCCTGGACCGGGCGCTGATCCTGTTCCCGGACCCCTGGCCCAAGAAGAAGCACCACAAGCGCCGCCTGATCCAACCGGATTTCGTTGGGACATTGCACCGCTACATCCGCCCAGGCGGCCTGCTGCACATCGCTACGGACTGGGAGCCCTACGCCGAGCACATTCTGGAAGTAATGAACGAGGCGCCGGGCTACCGGAACCTGTCAGAGGATGGCACCACGGTGCCGCGCCCGGCGGACCGGCCACTGACCAAGTTCGAGAAGCGGGGCGAGGCCCGTGGTCACGGTGTGGCCGATATGCTGTTCGAGCGTCAGTGACGCCAGTCTTCGGGCTGCACCGGCTGGCGCCGGGCGGCCCGGACCACCAGAAGACAGGCGCCACCCACCAGCAGCCCGGTGAACTTGACCAGGGTGGCGATGGCGGCCAGCTGTGGCCAGACTTCGGTTTCCGGCTGGTGGATGGCGGTGATCAGGAAGGCGTTCTCCGCCGCATCCCCCAGGGCACCGAGCACCAGCAGAACCTTCGCGAGGCGTCCGGCCTTGCGTTCCCGGATCCCCGGACGGTCGTACAGGAAGTGGTTGGCCAGGGCCACCAGGAAAACCGCATAGAGCCCGATGAACACGAAATCCACCCAGAGGGTGAGCTCCGGCAGGGGCGTGTGGTTGCGCTGCCACTGGCGGTGCAGCTGCTCGGCGCGTTCCGGCTCATCCGCCAGCTCATAGCTCATGACATGCTGGGGAATCTCAGGGGTTGCCAGGTACTGGTTGGTGAGCATCACCGCTACCAGGGCGGCACCGGTGAGCAGGGCCAGCCAGCGCAGCCTGTGCGACCAGGGCCGGGGTTCCACGCCGAAGAGTTTCATGGCACGAAGGCCTCCAGCACGTCGTTCAGGAAGCGCTGGCCCTGGTCGGTCACGGCCAGGCGCTGTTCATCCGCCACCAGCAACCCGCGCCTGCGGAGCTGTTCGAGCTGATCATGGATGCGCTCCAAGGGTAGGCCGGTTCGCTCTGGGAAGGAAGAGGTCGGCACACCGGCACTCAGCCGCAGGGTGTTCAGCAGGAACTCCAGCGGGCGATCCACGGGCTCCAGCTCTTGGCGGCCGGCGGTGCGGCTGCCGATGCGGTTGAGGTAGTCCTCGGGCCGGCGGGTCTTCCAGTAGCGTGTGATCTGGTCGGCCTCCGGGTCGGTCAGCTTGCCGTGGCCGCCGGCGCCGATGGCCAGATAGTCCCCGAAGCGCCAGTAGTTCAGGTTGTGCCTGCATTCCTCGCCAGGGCGCGACCAGGCCGAGACCTCATAGCGCTGCAGCCCGTGTTCCTGCAGGCAGGCTTCGCCGGCCTCCTGGATGGTGGCCAGGGTGTCCTCGTCCGGCAGCGTGGGCGGCTGCGAGTGGAATACCGTGTTGGGCTCGATGGTGAGCTGGTACCAGGAGATGTGGCCGGTGTTGAAGGCCAGGGCGGTCTCCAGGTCTGCGACCGCCTGTTCCGGTGTCTGTTGCGGAAGGCCATGCATCAGGTCGATGTTGATGCGCTCGAAGCCCGCGGCCTGGGCCGCTGTTACCGCCCGTGAGGCATCGTCACCGCCGTGGATCCGGCCCAGGCGCTCCAGGTGATCCGGGTCGAAGCTCTGTACCCCGAGCGAGAGGCGGTTGATGCCTGCCCTGCGAAAGCCGGTGAAGCGCGCCTCCTCCACGGTGCCGGGGTTGGCCTCCAGCGTTATCTCGTCGAGCCGGGATAGATCCAGACGGCGTGCCAGCGCCTCGAAAAGGCGTTCGTAGAACCCTGGCGACATGAGGGAGGGCGTCCCGCCGCCGATGAAAATGGCTTCAATGGGGCGGGTTTCCGGTGTCGTCAGGTCCGCATCCAGGTCCGCCAGCAGGGCGTCCAGGTAGTCGTCCTCCGGGATCGTCTGCGGCGCCGTATGGGAGTTGAAGTCGCAGTACGGGCACTTGCGCACGCACCAGGGCGTATGCACGTAGAGCGTCAGCGGCGGGGCGATGAAAGCCTCAGGCGACGCTGTCACCAAGGCGCTCCCTGAGCTCGGCCATGGCACGGCCGCGGTGACTGACCTGGGCCTTGCGCTGCGCTGGCAGTTCGGCGGCAGTGCAGCCTTCCTCGGGCACGAGGAACAGTGGGTCATAGCCGAAGCCACCACCCCCGGTCGTTTCACGGGCGATCCGGCCAGGCCACTGGCCGTGGCAGATCATGGGAATGGGGTCCTCGGCGGAACGCATCAGCACCAGTACACAGTGGAAGCGGGCGGTGCGTTCGGCGTCCGGCACGTTCGCCAGGGCATCCAGCAGTTTGCGGTTGTTGGCGTCATCGTCCGCCGGCTCGCCCGCATAGCGGGCGGAATAGACACCCGGAGCGCCGCCCAGGGCATCCACCGCCAGCCCGGAGTCATCCGCCAGTGCCGGCAGGCCACTGATGCGCGCGGCATGGCGGGCCTTGATCAGCGCGTTCTCCACGAAGGTGGTGGCGGTCTCCTCGGGCGAGTCCACGCCAAGGTCCTTCTGGGCGCTGACCTCAATGCCCCAGGGCTGGAGCAGCCGGTTGAACTCGGCGATCTTGCCGGCGTTGTTGCTGGCCAGCACCCAGTGCCGATCACTCGTCATCATAGAGCTCCCGGGAAAAACGCACCGGCAGGGTTGTGGAATCCCCGTAGGGGGCCGGCTCAAGCTCAAAAATCAGGAGCTCACCCTGGCGGTACTGGAACTGGGCGAGGTAATAGACGGCGTCACCCTCCTGCACGCGCCGGAAGGACAGCTCCTTGGTCTGGCGGGCCTCATTGGTGAAGGTGCCCTTGATCTGGGCCGTGATGGGCTTGGGGGCATCGTCCCCGGAGGTCTTATGGACTGCGACATTGAGAAGGCCAACGGAACGGCTGCGGGTCAGGTCATATTCCCGGGCGACCTTCTTTTCCAGGAAGGTCGAAGGGATGACGGAGTAGTGAACCCGGTAGTTGTCGAACTCGGTGATGCCCTGGTTCTCGTCGGGTAGCGCATTGGCGAGCGGGCTGGCAAGCAGCAGGGCAAGGGCCAGGAGACGTTTTACCATGGATGACCTCCGTCAGCGGGTGACGCGATAGACCGCGATCTGCCCCAGGAAGTTGGGCCAGAGCCGATTGTACCAGCGGGAACGGTGGGCGTTGTCCACCACTGTCCGATCCTTGATACGGATCCGGTGCTCCTGGCACAGCGCCTCAAAATCGCGCACCGTGCACAGGTGGATATTGGGCGTATTGTACCATGTGTGCGGCAGGGTGCTGGACATGGGCATGCGCCCGTTCCAGAGCTGGTGCAGCCGCAGGCGCCAGTAGCCGAAGTTGGGGAAGGTCACGATGCCTTCACGCCCGAGGCGCAGCATTTCCGTCAGGGCGCGATCGGGGCGGCGCACGGCCTGAAGGGCCTGGGTCATGATCACGGTGTCGAAGGTCTGGTCCCGGAAGCTGTGCAGCCGGTCCTCATCCAGGTCCTGTTCGATCACGTTCACACCCTTGCGCACGCATTCTTCGATGTAGTCCGGGTTGATCTCCAGCCCGTAACCGACAACGCTCTTCTCGCGCTGGAGGTAGTCCATCAGGGTGCCGTCACCACAGCCCAGGTCGAGCACGCGGGAGCCGGGGGCCACCCAGGGTTCGATCAGCTTGAGATCAGCCCGCATCGCCGTGCTCCTTTGCTACCCGGTTCATGTAGGCCCGGAACAGGCTCTCGTAGCGCTCATTCGGCACCAGGAAGGCATCATGGCCCCAGTCGGAATCGATCTCCGCGTAGCTCACGTCGCGCCGGGCATCGACCATGGCGTTGACCAGCTTCTGGGAGTGCTCCGGGGCAAAGCGCCAGTCCGAGCTGAACGACAGCACCAGGAAGCGGCAGCGGGCCTCGGCCATGGCGCGGGTCAGGTCATTACCGAACTCCCGCGCCGGGTCGAAATAGTCCAGGGCGCGCGTCATCAGCAGATAGGTGTTGGCATCAAAGGACTCGGAGAAGCGCACCCCCTGGTACTGCAGGTAGCTCTCCACCTGGAATTCGACATCGAAGCCGAAGTGATAGGCGTGGTCGCGCAGCTCCCGGCCGAATTTCTCGCCCATGGAGACGTCCGACAGGTAGGTGATGTGCCCCACCATACGCGCGAGCATCAGCCCGCGCTGGGGAATGGCGTTGTTCTCCAGGTACCGCCCCTCGTGGAATTCCGGGTCCGAGGTGATGGCGCGCCTGGCCACCTCGTTGAAGGCGATGTTCTGGGCGGTGAGCCTGGGTGTGGCGGCGATCACCACCGCGTGGCGGATCCGTTCCGGGTAGTGGATGGCCCAGTCGAGTGCCTGCATGCCCCCGAGGGACCCGCCGATAACCGCGGCCCACTGGTCAATGCCGAGGCGGTCGGCCAGCCGGGCCTGGCTCTTGACCCAGTCACGGACCGTGATCACCGGGAAATCAGGCCCGTAAGGACGGCCTGTATCGGGGTTTTCGGACGCCGGGCCGGTGCTGCCGTGGCAGCCCCCGAGGTTGTTGGGGCACACCACAAAGAACTTGTTGGTGTCGATGGGCTTGCCGGGGCCGATGCAGGCATCCCACCAGCCGGGCTTGCGGTCCTCACGGGAATGATAGCCGGCGGCGTGATGATGGCCGCTCAGTGCGTGACAGATGAGCACCGCGTTACTGGCATCCGCGTTCAGGGTGCCATAGGTCTCAAACACCAGATTGAATTCCGGCAGGGTATGGCCGGACTCCAGCCGGATGGGCTCCGGGAAGTGCAGGCTCTGTGGTTCGACAATGCCCACCGAGTCGGCGGCCTGGGATTCAGCAGCCATGAATGCGAAAAGGATCCTTCGGTGATGGACGGTTCCGGTCAGGCCGGGCAGTGTATCGAGGGGCCAGCCCTAAGGCAACTGTGCGCCGGGCGGTGGGGCAATCCCTTCCTCCAGTTTGCGCGCCACGCGCAGCTGCTGGTCCAGGGTCTCGCGCTGCTGTCGCAGCTTGTCCGCTTCGGCCTTCAGTTCCTTCTCGTCGTCCACGATATGGCGCAGCCGCTGGAACTGGGTCTCAAGGCGCTGTTTCTGCTGCTGGGTGTGCTGCAGCAGGGGCATCAGGGCTTCGCCCGGCCAGCGGTCAATGTCCTGCATGGTGCGGTGGATGATCTGGCGGGCCTCACTGACAATGGTGGTCAGGAACTGCTGGATCAGCCGGCTTTGCTGCATCAGCAGCGAGCGTGGGTCCCTGCGGAAGCGATCCGCGCGGCTGCGCAGGTCGCGCAGGGCAATCAGGTGCCTGCCCAGGCGCAGCGGCACCGGCTCCAGCGTGCGGTCATCGTCGCCGCTGGTATGGCGGCGGTAGATGGATCCCACCATCTTCTCCGCCCGGCGGCCTTCCGCCATCAGGTTGTTGAAGTCATTCTCCAGCACCTCGAAAAGGGCATTCATGGCACTGGCCAGCCCCGGGGTGGTCCAGCTGCCTTCCAGGCGCTGGCGGGTGCGCTCAGCGTGCTGCTCAAAACGCTCGGGGTTGAGAATGCGCCGCAGCATATCGCCCTGGGAGGCCATGAGGCGCCGGCTGGATTTCAGGGTGATCAGCCGACGGTTGAAGAAGTCATAGTCGTGCCGGGTCTTCTCCGCCAGCTCTGCGATTTCCTGGCGGTCGGTGCCCTGGGCCTGCAGGAGTTCAAATTCCGCATCCAGTGATGCCTTCTGGTTCTCCAGCTCCGCCTGGTTGTCGCGGATCATGGAGCGCAGATCAGAGACCAGCTCGCTGCTGATCAGCTGTTCCCGGCGCCCGAGGATGCGTTCACTGACCAGCTCCTCCAGTTGCGCCACGCCGCTTTTGCGGCGCAGCCCGTCGTCATCGCGGATGCGAGCCAGCAGACCCTGTTTGGCGGAGACAGGCAGCACATCCTCCATGCCGAGGCCGAGCTGGCGGGCGGTGGTCTCGCGTACCCGTTCGATGGCGTTGCCGGTATGGTCACTGCCGGACGGGTCATCCCACAGCACATCGATCTTGTTGAGGATCGCGAAACGCCCGGCGCGGTGATCCGCATCCCGGGTGTCGATGTGTTCATTCCATATGGTCATGTCGCTGGCCGTAACGCCGGCATCCGCCGCCAACAGGAAGACTACCGCCTGGGCCGAGGGCAGCATGGAGACGGTCAGCTCCGGTTCCGAACCCAGCGCATTGAGGCCCGGGGTGTCCAGGATCCGCAGGCCGCGCTCAAGGATCGGATGCTGGAGGCTGATCAGGGCATGGCGCCAGGCGGGAATGAGCACCTGCGCGGGGTCGTCCGGAGAGGCATCAAGCATGGCATCGTTGAAGCCCAGATCCGCCGCCTCGGCGCGCGGGACAGTGCGTGTCTCTGCAACCCGGGCCAGTGTGGCCGCCATGGTCTCCGTGTCGGCCGGGTCAAGTGTCACAGTCTCCCAGGCACCCGACTCGTGACGCAGCTGCTGCAGGGACATGGCGCCGTTCCGGGTCTCGATGGGCAGCAGCATCAGGTAACTGGTGCGGGCGTGCCGGTCGTAGAACAGCTCCGTGGGGCACATGGTGGTGCGTCCGGCCTCAGATGGCAGCAGCCGCTGACCGTGACCGGCGAAGAAAAGGGCATTGATCAGCTCGGTCTTGCCCCGGGAATATTCGCCCACAAAGGCGATGGTCAGTTCGTCCTCCACCAGGAGGCGGATGCTGCGCTGGAGGTGGCGTTCAATATCCCCTTCAAGCAGCTCGTTGAACTGGAGCCAGCGCCGGTAACGTGTGATGTTCCGGACCAGTTCCTTTTTCCAGCTGTGGTAGGCCTCAACCTGATCCGTGAGGGTAACTGCATCTGCCATCATAGGCCCCTGAGCTTCCGGAATCCGTTTGACGGGATTTTGCGGAAGTATAGAACGTCCCTGAACAAGGGGCATGTAATGCCCCTGTGCCTTTATGTTTCGGTTTGAATACGCGGGTTCGTCAGAACGGCATGCCCGCTGCCTGCTGGAGGCTGCTCATCACCACCTGGACCATGTTCAGCACCAGGAAGACCAGGATCGGCGACAGGTCGAGCCCGCCCATGGGGGGCAGCAGGTTGCGGAACGGCGCCATGATGGGTTCGGTGATCTGGTGGATGATCTGGATGCCGGGGTGCGGATTGCCGGGCGCCAGCCAGCTGATCACGATCATGCCGATGATGGCGAAGAAGTAGATGGTCAGCACCAGGCTGATCACCTTGAGCAGCCCCCAGACCAGCAGTGCCAGCGGCGGGAAGGCGTAGCCGGCGAGGCTGAGGATGATCAGGTACATGAGGGCCTGGAAAAGGATGGCAACAATCAGCGAGGCGCCGTCAAAGCGCTTGACCGGCGGGACCACCTTGCGCACGGGATCGGTGACCGGATTGGTGGCCTTGGCGATGAACTGGCTGATGGGGTTGAAGAAGTCCACCTGACAGAGCTGGAACAGGAACCGGAGGATCAGCAGTGTCAGGTAGAAGGTGGTGAGCATCTGGAGGGATGAAACCAGGATTTCGGTGCCCATTGTGTTGTTTACTCCAGTTGGGTGCTTTGGGTCGTTGTCTCATTCAGACGAGGAGAGGCCGGGAGTGCTGTATGGGAAACGCTGTGAATACATCCCTGTACGCTGCTCTTCCGCCATCCATGGCTCCAGAGCTTCCCATACAGCACTCCCGGCCTCTCCTCTGTGTTGTTGCCAGCTGGTTGGATTATAAAGCTTTTTTCAACTGCTCCGACAGCTCCGCCGAACGCGTCTTCGCCGCGTTGAACGCCTTTTTCACGATATCCCTTATGCCGCCTTTCTCGAGGGCATCCACCGCCTGTTCCGTGGTACCACCGGGGGACATGACGTTACGCCGCAGCTGCTCCGGCGCCTCGTCGCCACGGGAGCACATCTCCGCCGCGCCCGCCATGGTCTGGATGGCGAGCTGGCGGGCGGTGTCCGGGTGGACGCCAGCGTCGATCGCCGCCGCCTCCATGGACTCCACCAGCAGATAGCAGTAGGCGGGCCCGCTGCCGGAGAGGGCGGTGACGGCGTGCATCTCTTCTTCCCGCTCGAGCCAGACGGCGAGGCCGATACTGCTGAAGATATCCGTCACGGTGTCACGCTGTTCCCGGGATACGCCGTCCGTGGCATAGAGCGCGGTCGCACCCTTGCCGACCAGTGACGGCGTGTTGGGCATGCAGCGGACCATGGGCACGTCACCGCCGAGCCAGTTGCCGATGGTTTCCGAATCCAGCCCGGCGGCGATGGAGACAGCCAGGGGGCGGGTGTTCTGGATCACGCTGGCGATGTCCTGGCAGGCCTCCGCCATGATCTGGGGCTTCACCGCCAGGATCAGGATGTCCGCCTGGCTGGCGCAGTGGCGGTTGTCCGTGGTGGTATAGATACCGAAGTCGTCGCGCAGGCTCTGAAGGTGCTTGTCCTCCGGTGCGCTGGCCCAGATCCGCGAGGGGTCATAGCCGTTGGCGACCAGGCCGCCCAGGATGGCGCGGGCCATGTTACCGGCGCCGATGAACGAAATGGCGGGTTGCTGCGGATCCTGTTGCATCACTGAGCCTCGTAGTCGCGGGGTCCGAAAAGGGCGGTGCCCAGGCGCACGATGGTCGCGCCCTCCGCGATGGCGGCTTCCAGGTCGCCGGACATGCCCATGGACAGAGTGTCCAGAGCCCCATTATCCACGCCGCGCCTTACCTCAGCCAGCAAACCGGCCAGTTCACGGAAGCGCTCACGCTGCACCGCCGCCGGATTGGCCGGATCCGGAATCGCCATCAGCCCCCGCAACCGGCACCCTTCAAGCCCACTCAGCTCCTGCGCCAGCCCCGGAACCTCCTCCGGACGCACGCCGGATTTGGTCGGTTCATCATCGATATTGACCTGAATACAGAGGTTCAGCGGCGCCATGCCCTCAGGCCGCTGCTCACTCAGCCGCCGCGCCACCTTGGCGCGATCAATACTGTGCACCCAGCTGAAATGCTCCGCCACCGGCCGCGTCTTGTTCGACTGCAGCGGCCCGATGAAATGCCACTCCAGATCCGGCAGATCCGAAAGCGCCTCAATCTTGTCCAGCGCCTCCTGAATGTAGTTCTCCCCAAATGCCTTCTGCCCCGCCTCGGCGGCCTCCCGGAGCAGTTCCGCCGGCTTGGTCTTGGAAACGGCCAGCAGCTGCACGCCTGCCGGATCCCTTTCAGCCTCCTCGGCTGCGGAACGGATGCGCGTGGCTGCCTTTTCGAGGTTCTCTGCTATGCTGATCATTGGCTCTGCCCGGGGGAATGTGACGGCTCATAAAGTAACGTCTGCCCCTGTAAAAACCAAGGCGAGGCTGGCGTCTGGCTCGTAGTCCGGGCGTTTTCGCAACGCTTGGGGCGGTGAGGTCGGCAGGCCTTGGCGGGAAGCTCTGGAGCCATGGATGGCGGAAGAGCAGCGTACAGGGATGTATTTACAGCGTTTCCCGACAAGGCCTGCCGACCTCATCGCTGCAACAAACCCCGAAGTCTTTCTGCGATGTTCTATCTGAGGGCACCATGGATATAACCGAACTGCTTGCGTTCTCCGCCAAACAGGGCGCATCCGACCTCCACCTCTCCGCCGGCCTGCCCCCCATGATCCGGGTGGACGGCGACGTCCGGCGAATCAACCTGCCGCCCATGGAGCACAAGGAAGTGCACCGGCTGATCTACGACATCATGAACGACAAGCAGCGCAAGGACTACGAAGAGTTCCTCGAGACCGACTTCTCCTTCGAGGTCCCCGGTGTCGCCCGCTTCCGTGTCAACGTCTTCAACCAGAACCGCGGCGCCGGCGCCGTCTTCCGGACCATCCCCTCCAAGGTCCTGACCATGGAAGACCTCGGCATGGGCCAGGTGTTCAAGGACATCTCCTCCAACCCGCGCGGCCTGGTGCTGGTCACCGGCCCCACCGGTTCGGGTAAGTCCACCACGCTGGCCGCGATGATCGACTACATCAACGAAACCCGGTACGACCACATCCTCACCATCGAGGACCCGATCGAGTTCGTGCACGATTCCAAGAAGTGCCTGATGAACCAGCGGGAAGTCCACCGCGACACACTCGGTTTCAACGAATCCCTGCGTTCCGCGCTGCGTGAGGACCCCGACATCATCCTGGTCGGCGAGCTGCGGGACCTCGAGACCATCCGTCTGGCCCTGACCGCGGCTGAGACCGGCCACCTGGTATTCGGCACCCTGCACACCACCTCCGCCGCCAAGACCATCGACCGCGTAGTGGACGTATTCCCGGCTGAGGAAAAGGCCATGGTACGCTCGATGCTGTCGGAATCTCTGCAGGCGGTGGTCTCCCAGGCACTGCTGAAGAAAAACGGTGGCGGCCGGGTTGCCGCGCACGAGATCATGATCGGCAACTCGGCCATCCGGAACCTGATCCGCGAGGACAAGGTGGCGCAGATGTACTCCGCCATCCAGACGGGCGGTCAGCTGGGCATGCAGACCCTGGACCAGCACCTGCAGAACCTGCTGCAGAAGGGCACCATCTCCCGCGAGGAGGCCCAGGCCAAGGCCAAGATGCCGGACAATTTCTGATAAGGGGCGGGGAATACGGTCATGGAACTCGAAAAGCTGCTCAAGGTTGTAGTCGATAAAAACGGCTCCGACCTGTTCATCACCACCGGTGTGCCGCCGAGCGTCAAGATCAACGGGCGCATCGTGCCGGTCACCAAGGAACCACTGACGCCGGAGAAAACCCGGGAGCTGGTGTACGGCTCAATGACGGACAAGCAGGCGCGGGAGTTCGACGAGAACAACGAATGCAACTACGCGCTCAGTGCCCGGGGTATCGGGCGCTTCCGTGTCAGCGCCTTCTTCCAGCGCAACCTGTGCGGCATGGTGCTGCGCCGGATCGAGACCGAGATTCCACAGCTGGACGACCTGGGCCTGCCCGACATCATCAGTGAGCTGGCCATGACCAAGCGGGGCCTGATCATCTTCGTGGGTGCCACCGGTACGGGTAAGTCCACTTCGCTGGCGGCGATGCTCGGCTACCGCAACCAGAACAGCCGCGGGCACATTGTCTCGGTGGAAGACCCCATCGAGTTCATCCACCAGCATCGGGGCTGCATTGTCACCCAGCGCGAGGTGGGGGTGGATACGGACTCGTTCGAGACCGCGCTCAAGAACACCCTGCGCCAGGCGCCGGACGTCATCCTCATTGGCGAGGTGCGTACCGCCAAGACCATGGAATACGCCGTCACGTTCGCCGAGACCGGCCACCTGTGCCTGGCCACCCTGCACGCCAACAACGCCAACCAGGCGCTGGACCGGATCATCAACTTCTTCAACCCGGAAGTGCACAACCAGATCTGGATGGACCTGTCGCTCAACCTCAAGGCCATCGTGGCCCAGCAGCTCATCCCCACGCCGGACGGCAACGGCCGGGTCGCAGCGATCGAGGTGCTGATCAATACACCGCTGGCCCAGGACATGATCCGCAAGGGCGAGGTGGACAAACTCAAGGACCTGATGACCAAATCCGGCGAGGCGGGCATGCAGACCTTCGATCAGGCGCTGTACCACCACTACGCCGACGGCCGGATCACCTACAAGGATGCCCTGGCCCATGCGGACTCGGCCAATGACCTGCGCCTGATGATCAAGCTCGGTGCCGATGCGGCCACGGCAGACGAACTGTCCAGCTCGGTGGACAAGCTCTCCATCCAGGACGATGGGTAACGCCCTGCTGGCGGAGCTGCTGACCGGGTTTGCCGTTGGGGGCATGCTGGCCATGGCGGGTGTGCTCATGCAGGTGCTGCTGCGCACGCCCCTGGCGGAGCCCTATGTGCTCGGTGTTTCCGGCGGGGCCGCCAGTGCCGGTCTGGTCTGCATGCTGCTCGGGCTGGGCGGCTGGTGGATCTCCGGTTCCGCGTTGGTGACGAGCCTCTTCTCCCTGGCAGTGGTGTTTCTGGTCGGCGGCGGTGATGCCCGGGTGCCCCGGGAACGGCTGCTGCTGACCGGGGTCGTGATGGCCGCTGGCTGGAGCACGGTCATCAGCTTCCTGCTGGCGATGGAATCCAGCGCCTCCGTGCACGACATGCTCTACTGGTTGATGGGCGACCTGACCCGTTCCATCTCCCCCTGGTGGGGCCTGGTCGCCCTGGCGCTGGCACTGGTGGCCGGCTGGGTCATGGCACCGGCACTGGATCTGCTGGTGCGTGGCGATGAACAGGCTGCGGTGCTGGGCGTGGAGGTGCACCGGGTGCGCCTGGTGTGCTACGTCCTGGCGGCGGTACTGACAGCCCTGGCGGTGACGCTGGCCGGGCCCATCGGTTTCGTCGGTCTGGTGGTGCCGCACCTGGTCCGGCTCCGTGTCGGCGCGCGCCACCGCATACTGCTGCCGTTCTCGGTTCTGGTGGGCGGTATCTATCTGACGGGCCTCAATGCGATCGCCGGTCTGCCGCTGATCCCGGGGTCGATTCCGGTTGGCATTCTCTCGGCGATCGTGGGCATTCCCGTATTTCTCTACATGCTGCAGCGAACAAGGATCGGTGGCTGATGGCATCACTGCAGCTGGATGGGCTTGTGTTCGGGCATCGCGGCCAGGCGCTCACCAGGCCGGTGACGGTGGAGGCCCGATCCGGGGAATTCTGGGCCGTCCTGGGCGAGAACGGCTCCGGTAAGAGCACGCTTATGGCCACCCTGGCGGGGCTTGTGCCGCCGCTGGCAGGACAGGTTGCTGTCGACGGCGTGAACCTCCGGCGCATGCCGCGCAAGGTCCTGGCCCGCCGGCTCGGTCTGCTCCTCCAGCACCAGGACGTGGCTTTTCCCTATTCGGTGCGCGAGACGGTCAGTGCCGGGCGTTATGCCCACAGGCCGCCGTGGCGGCCGCTGCGCCCGGAGGATCACGCCGCGGTTGAACGCGCCCTGGAGGAGACCGGCCTGCTGGAGCTCGCCGAGCTTCGGGCGGACCAGATCTCCGGCGGCGAGCAACGCCGCGTGGCCATTGCCACCCTTCTGGCACAGGAGCCCGGCGCCCTGCTTCTGGATGAGCCCGTCAACCACCTGGACGTGCGCCATGAGGTGGCCCTGATGGACCGCTTCCGGGACTATGCGGACGACGGGCGGCTGATCATGGTCTCGCTGCACGATGTGAATCTCGCCAGCCAGTACGCGGACCGCCTGCTGATGCTGTACGCTGACGGCACCTGGGAGGCCGGTAATACGGCGGAACTGCTGACCGAGGACCGGCTGGAACACCTCTACGGGGTTCCCCTGAAGGAAGTCGGCTCGGACGAGACGCCCTTCTGGGTGCCTCTGGGCCACCGCAAACGGAGCCGACGATGAGCAACCGGACACTGATCCTGGGCGGTATCCGCTCAGGCAAGAGCGCCCTGGCCGAAGCCGAGGCAGCTGCCTGCGGCCGGCCTGTGGTGTACGTGGCCACAGCCACTGCTGATGACGGCGAAATGGTCGACCGGATCGCCCGTCACCAGCAGAGGCGGCCGGATGACTGGGGGCTGGATGAGGAGCCGGTGGCGTTGGGCGGCGTCCTGGCAAGACACCGGGAAGAAGCACCCTGCCTGCTGATTGACTGCATGAGTCTCTGGCTGGGCAACCTTCTGGGAGAAGAGGAGGGCGCGCTGGAACGCGAGCGCGAGGCCTTTCTGGCCCAGCTGGAACGCTACCCCGGGCCGCTGGTGATCGTCAGCAACGAGGTGGGGCTGGGCGTGATCGGCATGGACGCACTGACCCGCCGCTTCTGCGATGAAATGGGCTGGCTCAACCAGGCGCTGGCCCAGCGCTGCGATCAGGTGGTGCTGTCGGTGGCCGGGCTGCCCCAGGTTCTCAAGGGTTCCCCGGCTGGTGGGCAATCAGGCAGCTGAGCCACTCGCTGGTTTCTGCGATCCGGTCCATCCGGATCCGGCTGCGGCAGGCAAAGGGCACGGACACGGCGCCCATGGCATGCTCCAGCGGCGTTGCCATGACCATCCCCAGGATCATGCGGATAACCCCGCCATGGCACACCAGCAGTGTACGCTGACCCTCCAGCTGTTCCCGCCAGTGCATCATGGCGCCCTCAACCCGCCGGTAGAAAACGCTGATGTTCTCACCCCCCGGCGGAGGGCAGTGGACCGGATCCCGCCAGAACGCCCGCAGCGCTTCCGGGGTTTCCCGGGCGATCGCCTCCGGCGAGTGCCCGTCCCAGTCACCAAAGCTCATCTCGCGCAGGTCCGGCTCCTCCAGCAGAGGCAGGCCCCGGGCCTCGGCCACCGAGGCGGCAAAATCGGCACAGCGTTTCAGGGGTGAGGTCAGAACCGCATCCCACTGATCCGATTCAAAAACCTGCGCCTGCATCTGCTGCCAGCCCTGGTCACTCAGCGGGTCATCGATCAGGCCGCGGTACTTGCGGCCGCCTTCCGGCTCGCCATGGCGGATCAGGTCGAAAAAGGTGCCCGGTTGCTCGGCGCTGTCAGCCATCGCTTACTCCCGCTTCCGTGAAGGTTGCCATCTCATTGTGGAGCGCACAGGCAGAGCGTAGCACTGGAACGGCCACGGCGGCACCGCTGCCTTCGCCCAGGCGCATGTCCAGGTCCAGAACCGGTGTGGCCCCCATGGCGCCAAGCAGGTAACGATGGCCGGTCTCGCGGGACTGGTGGGAGAAATGCAGCCAGGCCATCAGGTTCGGGCTCAGGTGCGTTGCGGCCAGGGCGGCCGCGGTGACGATGAACCCATCCACCAGGACCGGGATTCCCCGGTGGGCCGCACCGATCATGGCGCCGGCAAGCGCGGCGATCTCAAAGCCGCCGAGCGAGGCGAGGGCATTGAACGGGTCCGTGTCGCTGCCGTGGCGCTGCAGGGCCGCCCGGATGCGGCGGGCCTTGCGGGCCACGCCAACCTCATCCAGCCCGGTTCCCGGGCCGACGAGCTCCTCCACACGGGCCCCGAGCAGCAGGCTGGCCAGAGCGGAGGCACTGGTGGTGTTGCCGATGCCCATGTCACCGCCGATGAACAGTTCCGCCCCAGCTTCCGAGGCGCGTGCCGCCGAGCGGTCGCCAGCCTCCAGGGCCTGTTCCAGCTGCTCCGCCGTCATGGCGGGTTCCTTCATGAGATTGCCGGTGCCCGCCGCAATCCATTCGTCCGTCACGCCCCGATCGTCCGGCAGCGGGTGGGCCACGCCCAGATTGACCACCTCCAGTGAGGCGCCCAGCTGGCGGGCCAGAACGCTGATGGCCGCGCCGCCGGCAGCAAAGTTGGCCACCATCTGGGCCGTCACTTCCTGGGGAAAGGCCGAGACCCCGTCGGCCGCAATGCCATGGTCCGCGGCGAAAACCGACACATGCACCCGGTCCACGGCCGGGCGGTCGCGGTGCTGCTGGGCACAGAGGTGGCAGGCCAGTGCTTCCAGCTGCCCGAGTGAGCCTGGTGGCTTGGTCAGCTGCTGCTGGCGGGCCAGGGCCCGGTCATAGTGGGCGCGGGAAGGTTGCGGAAGGGGCAGCTGCCAGAAGGGGTCGGTCATCATTCAGTATCGCATTGCTGAAATGGGTGCACCTTACTCCGAAGACTGCGGGAGTGCCAGGGTGGCGCCTTTACCGGGCACTGTCCGGGCTATAGAATCCCCGTTCGATCCATCCGATTGCCCGGGACACCTCATGGCCACTGACGCGAAGACGGACACCTATCGGCTCAACCCCGATCAGGTGAAAGCCGAGTTCTTCCAGTTATTGCCCATTGCGGTTTTCGTAACCGTATTCGGTATCGCGTTCGGTCTGGCGGCCGGGCAGGCGGGGCTTCTGCCGTGGCAGGCGGGCCTGATGAGTGTCACCGTCTTCGCTGGTGCCGCCCAGTTCGCGGCTTTGGGGCTCTGGGGGCAGGAGGTCTCGCTGATTCCCCTGGTCGCCATAGTGCTGGCGATCAACTCCCGTCACATCCTCATGGGCGCCTCGCTCTACCCCGTGCTCCGCAAGCTCCCGCCGGCGCGGCGTTACGGCATACTGCTGGTGCTGACCGACGCCAACTGGGCGCGCTCCTTCCAGCAGTATCAGGCCGGGCGCGAGAATCTGGAAGCCATCCTCGGTGGTGGTTTGGTGCTTTGGATGGCCTGGGTGGCGGGTACCCTCTTCGGTGGCTATTTCGGCGGGCTTGTTCAGAACCCGGAAGCCTTCGGGCTGGATATGGTGCTGGGATGCTTCCTGTTGACCATGGCACTGGGCGGGCCGAAATCACGGCGGATCCTGGTGGCGTGGACGGTGGCGGGCATCTCGGCGGTGCTCGCCTGGCGATGGCTGCCGCCGCACACCCATGTGATCGTGGGCGCGCTGGCCGGCGGCGTTGTGGGTCTCTTCTGGCTGGAGCCGCATCATGACCAGTATTGAGACCACAACCCTCGGCATCCTGGCCATCATTCTCATCATGTCTCTGGTGACCCTGGGCACCCGTTTCGGGGGCGCCTTCCTGATGGCACGGGTCCCCCTGAGCCGCCGGGTGGAGAGCTTCATCAATGCCATGGCCAGCTCCGTTCTGATCGCCATTGTCGTGCCCATGGCCTTCGCCGGGGATCTGGGTGCCAAGGCGGCGCTGCTGACCACGGCGGTGATCATGGTTGCCACGGGCCGCTCCCTGCCGGCCATCGGCGCAGGGTTCGTAGCGGCGGCGCTGGTGCGGCAGTTTCTGTGATGGCAGTGGCGCTTCTGAGCTGCCTGCTGGCCCTAGTTCTGGATTTTCTGGTGGGCGAGCCCCGCCGGTGGCATCCACTGGTAGGCCTGGGCTGGTATGCGGACCGTATTGAAGCTGCGCTGAATCCCTCTGGGCGGGGCGGCATCCTGGCTGGCGGGCTGGCAACCGTGCTGGTGGTGCTGCCGGTGATCGGCGTTGCCCTGGTGGCGTCGGCGCTGCCGTGGCCCTATGGGCTGGTCGTGGCGGTGATTCTTCTGTGGGTCTGCATCGGCCACAGCAGCCTGGCGGAGCACGGTATGGCGGTTTACCAGCCACTGATGGATGAGGATCTGGAGACGGCCCGTGAACGTGTGGGCATGATGGTCAGCCGCAATACCCGGGGGCTGGATGAAGAAGCCATCGCCAAGGCTACGACGGAATCCCTGCTGGAGAATGGCGCGGATGCGATCTTCGCGAGCCTCTTCTGGTTCCTGGTTGCCGGTCTTCCGGGGCTGTTGCTGCATCGGGCCGTGAATACACTGGACGCCATGTGGGGCTACCGCAGCGACCGGTTCAACCGCTTTGGCAGGGTGGCGGCCCGGCTGGATGATGCCCTGAACTGGGCTCCCGCACGGCTGACCGCGCTGGGGTACGCGCTTGCGGGCCGCACGCGGATGGCACTGAGGTGCTGGAAAACCCAGGCACGGGCATGGGAAAGCCCCAACGCCGGCCCTGTGATGGCAGCCGGCGCGGGCGCGCTGGGCGTACGGCTTGGCGGGCGTGCGCCCTATCACGACGGCTGGCGTGAGCGGCCGCTGCTCGGCTATGGCGAGCTGCCCGATGCGCTTACCATCCCATCCGCCATCACGCTGATCCAGCGCAGTCTTGCGCTCTGGATGCTTGCGGTGGCCATCGTGACGGTGCTGGTGGAAGCTCTGGGCCGGGGAGGGCTGTGGTAATGGCAACACACGGTGGCCGACTGAACCAGGCGGTACAGCAGTGGGGGATTCCCCGCGCCCAGTGGGTGGACCTTTCGACTGGCATCAACCCCTGGCCGTGGCCGGTTCCAGCGGTGCCGGCTGAAGTCTGGCAGCGGCTCCCGGAGGAGGACGACGGTCTAGCGGCTCAGGCACGGCACTGGGCCGGTGCGCCGCCCGATGCCGGATGTCTTCCCGTGGCCGGAACCCAGGCCGCGATACAGGCCCTTCCCCGATTAAGGGCCCCGGGGCGCATCGGCGTCCCGGACCCGGGCTATGCTGAACACGCCGAAGGGTGGCGGGCTGCCGGGCATGAGGTTATCCCGTTCACGACCCTGCCCAGCGATGAGGAGCTGGCCGCGCTGGATGCGCTGGTCTGGATCAATCCCAACAACCCCACAGGGGAGCCGGTGATGGCCCGTGATCTGATGGCCTGCCACGAGCAACTGGCGGCCCATGGGGGCTGGCTGGTGGTGGATGAAGCCTTTATCGACGCGGAGCCGACTCAGACATTGGTGCCTGAGACGGGGCGTGAAGGACTGGTGGTGTACCGTTCCATGGGCAAGTTCTTCGGGCTGGCAGGCCTGCGGGCCGGACTGATGTTCGGACCTGGCGGGCTCTGTGGCTCGCTTGGTGAGCTGCTTGGCCCTTGGGCTGTCAGCCACCCCGCGCGCTATCTGACGCAGCAGGCCCTGTCGGATACGGCCTGGCAGAAAGCCGCTGCAAGCCAGCTTCATCACGGGCACGACCGCCTCGTCGCACTGCTCAGGAGCGCCGGCCTGGCTCCCCGGGGCAGTGCGCCGTACTTTGCGTACTGCCCCCATGATGAGCCTGGGCGGGTCGCAGAGGCGCTGGCCGCGCAGGCGGTGCTGGTGCGTGTGTTCGAGGCGCCGCCCGCCCTGCGCTTTGGCCTGCCTGGGGCAGAGCCCGAATGGGAACAGCTGGCGCGTGCGCTCCAGACCCTCTAGCGGTAGAACCGGGACATTTCCTGGAGCACTTCCTTGATAGTGCGGGGATCCGGCCGGAACTCCGGCGCCGGATTGAGCTCATCGTCCACGGTTTCCACCCGGCCTGAGGCATACTGAACGATCCGGTGATCGTCCAGTAACACCGCGTAGTCCATGTAGCTGTGGGCAATGCTCCAGTCCCGTTCGCGCTTCTGGAACAGGCCGTTGCCGGTGGCATAGGTCTCCGGGGCCGTGGCGCTGCAGCCAAGGGCCCTGCCCATGAGCGTAGGGGCAACATCGAAGTTCTCAGTGCGGTACTCGATGGTTCGGCTGTCACGTCCCGGCCAGTGCACGATCATGGGGGTGTGCAGCTGGTACTGCCCGAAGTTGCTGCCGTGGCCCCAGTAATTCTTTCCGTATTCGTTGAACTCCTGGCCATGGTCCCCGGTGATCATGACGATGGTGGAATCCAGAAGGTCCCGGTCACGGAGGTCGGACAGCACGCGCCCGACCTGGTTATCCACGAAATGCAGGGTGGACTTGTAGTTGTTGCGCATCAGTTCCGGGTTGAAGTCCGGGCCCAGGGCCAGCTTGTTCACCGGATCCCAGTACGGCTGGAATTTCATCGGATAATCGTCCGGCACCCGGTGGTTGTGTGGTGTGTCGTAGAACAGGAACCCGAAGAATGGCTCACCGGTGCTGGCCTCACTCTGCTGCGCAGTGAAGTCCAGCCAGTCATTGGTAATGCGGGTGTCACGGTCCCAGGGTTTGTCGCCGGGTGTTTCCAGGCGCAGATCGTCCACAGAAGCGAAGACGTTCTTGGTGAACGCGGGGCTGATCAGCGGCGCGGAGCTCAGGATCTTCATCCGGTAGTCCAGTTCCTGCATGCGCGTAATCATCACCGGCGGCTGTTTGGCGGTGGTGAACGCCTCCCAGTAGCCGCTGGGCAGTGAATAGAACAGGGTGAAAATGCCCGGCTTGGTGGCATTACCATTGCTGTAGTGATCCGTGAACTGCAGGCTCCTGCCCGCAAATTCATGGATGTTCGGCATCCACCGGGGATCGACCATGTCGCCGCGGGCGCCGTCTATCGCGATCACCAGCACGTTGGGGCGTTCGGCCGGCCTTTCACAGCTCAGGGGCTCGGTGGGGTAATCCAACTGGCCACCGCCGCCGCCAGTGGTGAGCGCGCTGGCGGCGCTCTGTTCCCGGATGGCCTCGGGGTCCACCAGTCCGTTCTTTTCCATGAAACGCTTGGCGGTTGCGCCGTAATACAGCGGCATGGCCCGGGTGATTGAGGTGATGCGGCTGTCGTGGTTGGCATCCGCCCAGGCGTGCCAGCCGTGCACAACCAGCTGGCCGGCAAAGACGGTGGCAATACCGAGTGCCAGCCAGCGCCCCCGTGGCCGCCGCCGGAACAGGAAGATGCCCATGACCAGCTCCAGGAGCAGAAGCCCGAGCGTCGCGCCGCCGGCTATGGCCCACATCTGCCAGGGAAAGGCAAAGATCTGGGTGCCACCCTTAAGGGCCATATCCAGAACAAACCCGGAGAGATGGAAACGGAACTGGGCATAGGTGACGGTATCAATCAGCAGGAGCCCGAGAGCGCCCGTTGCATACACTGTCCCCAAAGCGATGAGCAGCCGGCGGCTGGGGATGAGTCCGATCACCAGCAGCGGCAGGCCGGCGACCAGTGCCAGCAGCGGGAACTGCGCCAGGTACAGGAAGGTGACATAGATGCCGGTGGTACCGTCTGGAATGGTGATCCAGGGCAGATAACGCAGGCCAACCAGAAGAGCCAGTACGCCATTGGCTAACAGAAACCAGCCGGTCCAGCTTAGGCGTTGCCCGAGTTCCCTGAGTTGAGTTTTCAGCAAAACCGTTCCGTCCAATATTCAGATTTTATCGAATAACCGTAAATAATAGCGAGTGCCATGTGGAAGACCAAGCCCTGCGGCATCCGTAGTTTCCGGGGTTGGCAGGGGCACAATTGCGATCGTAGCCGAGTTGACCCGGTTATAGGCCCTTGGTAGGGTTCGATCCACTTTCAGGTGTCCCTGCTGTGGCAGGGATGAAACGGGAAGCCGGTGAGCTGCATGACGCAGCGAGGCCGGCGCTGCCCCCGCAACGGTGATTGAGTCAAAGGCGGCCATCACGCCACTGTGCCGGAGAAGCATGGGAAGGCGGTCGCTGGGGATGCCATGGGCATCCGCTCATCAGCCCGTAGACCGGCCTG